>Ga0207966_1000299_pt1 | contig 28823 bp, 20 predicted proteins | sample Knorr_S23_td_NAD_FD_185611 | JGI IMG/M metagenome (GOLD analysis project Ga0207966, IMG submission 185611) | Marine microbial communities from Southern Atlantic Ocean transect - Knorr_S23_td_NADW_ad_2500m_LV_B (SPAdes) (version 2) | ecosystem: Environmental > Aquatic > Marine > Oceanic | place...
CTGGGGATGGCTTCATTGCTGTCGGCAAAATAACGGCCAGTCATACCTGCGACCGCCGGATGGGTGGCAACATAGCACTGGGTCGCGGCGCCCTGAGCCACGTTCTTCAGACACAACGGGGAGGCCACACGTGCACTAACGCGCAGTAGCGGGTTCATGTGACGCGTCAACCGTGTCGCAATGACACCCGGATGTACGGCATTTGCGGTCTGCCGCGGCCCAGGTAACCGGGTTGATAGGTGTCGTGCAAATAACAGATTGCACAACTTCGACTGACCATAAGCGTTCCATGGCACGTAGATATTCTCTCCGGAGAGATTGTTGAACTGAATGCCATCGTGGTAAGTCCGTTTATGGGCAACACTGGACAGCATCACAACGCGGCCATGATCCGTCAGCAGAGCAATCAGACCTGTAACCAGAATGAAGTGTCCGACATGATTGGTCAAAAACTGAAGTTCCAGGTCGAATTTCTGCTGCAGTTTCGGCAGTGCCATGATTCCAGCATTGGCGATAATGCCATCGAGCCTGTGATCACTCGACCTGATCTCATCGACTGCACGATTGATGCTACCTGGATCCGACAATTCACAGGCCAGTGGAACGGTGTCTCCCGCCACCTGCGCACAGACCTCGCGGGCATTCTCAAGCGTTCGCGCCAACGCAATCACGCGGGCACCTCTTAAAGTCAACACGCGGAGCGTCTCCCTGCCCAGTCCCGTAGAACACCCCGTTACAAGATAGGTTTTACCGGAGAGATCGAGTCCGTCGGTCACCTCCTCGGCAGTTGAGCGATAGCCGAATCCGGAAGGACCGGCACTCTGATTAAGCGGAAACAGCGACACCGTATGATGGAATGGGTCAGTGAATACTGTAATTCAGCCGATGGACCGAAGATCACTCAGTCCAGAGGCCTGGAGTCCTCAATCACAACACCGTCATTTGGCAACGCCCCAACCGGGCATAACTCGATGTCTGCGCGTAACTTACAGACCTCCCGAATACTCTGTGCGATCGACTGTTCTATCGATTCCGGATCGTTCTCGACTTCACACTTTAGGGTCATCACATCCTGGTTATCGACGCGACCAATTACCAAACGAGCCCGAAGCAATTCGTCATGACGCGAGACCACCGATGCCACCTGAGACGGGTGGACAAACATTCCTCGAACCTTGGCGGTCTGGTCTGCTCGGCCCATCCAGCCCTTAATCCGCCGGTTTGTTCGTCCGCACGGACTGTTGCCCGACATAAAGGCAGACAGGTCGCCCGTGGCAAACCGGATCAGTGGATATTCTGGAGACAGTGTGGTCACGACAATTTCGCCCACTTCACCTTCTGTTACCGGTTCTCCAGTACCCGGCCGTACGATTTCCACAATCACTTTTTCCTCAAGGATCATACCCTCTTTTGCCGAGGATTCGTATGCGACCATCCCAAGATCTGCGGTGCCATAAAACTGGACCACATCGACGCCAGAATCACTGAGTTCAGTGCGTAGGCTGCCCGGCAGTGCCTCCCCACCCACGAGTCCCAACGACAACGTGTCCACCCGGATTTTCATCTCCGCAGCTTTGTCCAGGATGATTTTCAAGAAAGACGGTGTCCCGCAATAAGCCCGGGGTTGTAGTCGTGCCATCACCTGAACCTGCAGTTCAGTCTGACCGATTCCTCCCGGAAACACAGGACAGCCAAGCGCTCGTGCCGCACTGTCGACCATCAGACCCGCCGGGGTAAAGTGATACGAGAATGTGTTGTGAATCAGGTCACCGGTCCGTATGCCAGCAGCGTGCAACCCGCGGGCAAAATTCCAGTAATCGTCTCGGGCAGCACCGGGTTCGAATATTCCACCCGGTGAGGCAAACACATTATAAAAACTGTCCATCCTGACTGTGGCGTACCCACCCAGCGGCGGCAATTCGCCCTGACGTTCGGCGATGTCTGACTTCCGAGTGAGGGGAATCATCGACAGGGTATCTCTATCATTGATATCCGCAATATCAACGTCAGCCAATATCGCAGCATAGGCCGGCGCATGATCCCGCGCGTTGTGCAACTGCTTTTTCAGCTCATCAAACTGCTGTTTCTCGCGAAGTACCGAATCACGGGTCTCTAGGGCATCGTAAAAATCAGGCATTGAGGTCACCTTACTAGATCGTTGCAATCGTAACACCCGCCGAGATTCGGTCGAGTCAAGCAAGTACAGGCTGGATAGGCACCTTCAATTGGGCCTTTGTGACACATTAGTTATTCAACAAATAATTTGGTATCGCCGATCAACTCAACCAACGCTTGCGCCGGCGATATTGTTTCATGTTTCTGAAATTATGCTGGTCACGACCACTGGCTCCAAGATAGAACTCTTTGATATCCTCATTACCCAACAATGTCTGTGCGTCGCCATCCATCACCACCCGACCGTTCTCCAGAATATAGCCATAGCGGCTGTAGCGAAGAGCCATGTTGGTGTTCTGTTCCGCCAATAGGAATGTGACCTTTTCGTCCTCGTTCAACCGCTTAACGATCTCAAAGATTTCTTCGACCAGTTGCGGCGCCAATCCCATTGACGGCTCATCCAGTAACATCAGTTTAGGTCTTGCCATGAGCGCACGACCAATCGCGACCATCTGTTGTTCGCCGCCGGATATGTAACCGGCAAGTGATTTAAGGCGATCTTTCAAGCGTGGAAAATAATTGTAAACGAGCTCCAAGTCATCTGCCACGCCTTTACGGTCACCACCACGGGTATAAGCGCCGGTCAACAAATTTTCTTCTACGGTCAGATGCTCAAAACAGTGCCGGCCTTCCATCACCTGGATAACGCCGCGTTTCACCAGTTCACTGGGCGTGAGCCCATCTATCCGGGCCCCTTGATAATCAATAGCCCCTTTGGTGACGACACCGCGTTCACTGCCCAGCAGGTTTGAAATGGACTTCAGTGTGGTTGTCTTACCGGCGCCGTTGGCCCCGAGGAGGGCGACAATGCCCTCCTCGGGGACTTCGAGTGAAACACCTTTGAGTACCAGTATGACGTGATCGTAGATCACCTCAACATTGTTGACACTCAAAAAATGTTCATTGCTACTCACAACAGTTACCTTATCTGCAACAAATACCGCTATAAACAGCTATCAACCGCAGTCACGTGGTGTGATGTTGTTTTCCGCTGCGTACTTCGCTGCGTCAGCTTCCATCATCGGCCGGACAACATCCCGCATGACAGGTATCCAGTCACTGATGACCGTCCACGATTTAGCACTTGCATCCCAGCGCTGAAACAAGACCGGATGACCGCCTTCATGGTCTTCACAAGTCACCTTGATCTCAGCAAAACCGGGCAAACCCAAACGCTCCCAATCAGCCGCTGTCACGTGCATGTTTTCAAGTCCCCAGCGGACCTGTTCGCCACTCGGCACTTTCACACCAAAGTGTTTCTGTGCATTACTGACAGCTTCCATGGCAAAAATGTGATTCAGCAATCCGCGGATATAGAGAACCTCGTAAATCCGACCTACATCTCCTGCACCTTTGCCTTTGTCATACACGTACTTCTTGATATCTTCGTGCAGAGGTGTTTCGGCACCGGATGCATGAAACGTCGCTGATCGATAGCCATTTGCTGCGGCGCCAGCCGGCAGTACATCGTTTTCGGAACCCGACCACCAGTTGCCAATAAACCGATCCATGGGATAGTTGATGGCCGCGGCTTCCTTGATCGCGGTCGAATTCATAATGCCCCAACCCGACATAAACACATAATCCGGGCGCTTTTTACGGATCTGCAGCCACGTGGCTTTCTGCTCCTGACCCGGGTGGTCAACCGCCAGCAACATCAACTCATATCCATATTTTTCAGCCAGCACCTTCAACGTCGGATTGGCTTCCTTACCATAGGCCGAGTTATGAAAAACATGGGCGATTGTCTTGCCCTTTAACTTGTCCATCCCACCCATTTCCGCACCAATATAGCTGATCACTGCTGTGGCCTGTGACCAGTAAGTGGTCGGAAAGTTGAAGTACCAGGGAAATACAGTACCCACAGCACCTGAAGTACGCCCGTATCCCATTGACAACAGTGGCAGCTTGTCGACCGCAGTTTTGGGGATCAGCTGGTAGGTCACACCGGTCGAGTTTGGAATCACAACCGCCGGTCGATTGCTTTTTAGTTTCTCGTAGCACTCGACAGCCACCTTGGTGTTGTAGCCCATCTCACACTCTTCGTACACAATCGGTACGCCACCAATCCCGCCATCGCGCTCATTCAGCAATGTGAGATAGTCGGCAAAACCATTGGCGAACGGCACGCCATTCGGTGCATAGGGACCTGTTCGGTACGTCAGTCCCATTTGGTAAATCTGTTCTGCTGCCGACGCCGTATTCACAACAAACGGGCTCGTGATGAGTGCTACTAAGAGCCCACTAACCATCAGATTTTTGATACGCATATCAACCTCCATCATGTTTAACAACTGATAACTTCTACTATTACCTATTAACTCTACTTATACCAATCACCTCTACCTATCACTAATTACTCCAGAACACCATCTCGAAACATCATCGGCCTCAATGTGGAAACGGCCATAAGCGCAGCTTTTCTTTCGCAATCTGCCAAAGCCGCGCTATACCATGAGGCTCAACAATCAAAAAGAAAATAATCAGTCCACCAAAGAATATAAACTCAAAATGCTTGGCGGTCACGGCCTCAAATCCGAGCCCATAGACCATCACGTTGGTCAGGACGATTGGCATCAGCACGATAAATGCTGCGCCGATGAACGACCCTAGCATACTGCCCAAGCCACCAATGATGACCATAAACAGTACCTGAAATGATTGATTAATATCAAATGCTTCGGCGGTTTCAACGCTACCCAGCCATAAGGCCAATGCCAACGCCCCCGCGATGCCCACATAAAACGAACTGACAGAGAACGCGAGCAGTTTGGTCTGGAACGGCCGAAAGCCAATCAGTTCGGCGGCAATATCCATATCCCGAATGGCCATCCAGGCTCGGCCTACCGGGCCACGCACTATGTTCGTTGCCGCAAGCGCCAATATGACAACCATAGCAAGACAGAATAGGTAACGATGATGCGGCTGTGCCGCTGCACTAGTTACCAATACGCCAAAAACCTCTCGCGGCGGCATCGTGAGTGTGCCTGAAGGCGTGTAGTTCTGAAACCAGGCGATCTTGTTGAACAGCCAGTTGAGGAAAAACTGTGCCGCAAGCGTTGCGACCGCCAGATAGAACCCCTTGATACGCAAAGACGGCACACCGAAAATCAGGCCGACACCGGCTGTGACCACACCAGAAAGCAGTAGTACCACAACTAGGTTCATTTCCGGAAAAGCTGTTGAGAACTTATAACAGGCGACGGCACCCACGGCCATAAATCCTCCAGTACCCAGGGACAGCTGACCGCAGTAACCCGTGAGCAGATTCAGACCAATTGCCGCAATCGAATAAATCAACACCGGCACCAAAATTGCCTGGAACAAATACTCGCTACCAAAAAATGGCACCACCACAGCCAGAAACGCCACAAAGGCAATGACAACCCAGCGATCCTGGGCAATCGGAAACACAGCCGAATCTGATTGGTATGTCGGTTTGAACTGTCCTGTTTCTCGATAAATCATGGTCTACACCCGTTCAATGATCTTCTCACCAAATAGCCCCTGTGGTCTGAAGAGCAGGAATACCAACGCAAGCACATAAGCGAACCAGTTTTCGATCGCGCCATTGACGAGCGGCCCCCAATACACTTCAGCAACTTTTTCACCGACGCCAATGATCAATCCACCAACAATTGCACCCGGCACAGATGTGAAGCCACCCAGGATCAATACCGGTAACGCGCGCAAAGCAATCAGAGACAGGCTGAACTGCACACCGGACTTCGATCCCCACATGATTCCCGCCACTAGGGCGACAATGCCGGCAACCGACCAGACAATGACCCAAATCGATTTTAAGGGAATACCCACCGACAGTGCTGCCTGGTGATCATCAGCGACCGCTCTCAGTGCTCGGCCTGTTCTTGTTTTCTGGAAAAACACAGCCAAACTGAGGACCAGCACGCCAGCAATACCAGCGGCCCACAGATCAAATACCTGGATCATCATATCGAGAAAAAAGAAACTTCCTGTCGGTATGCCGATATCCAGCAGCTTGACGTCACTGCCCCACATCAGATCGCCGAACCCTTCCAAAACAAAAGCAATGCCTATGGTCGACATGAACATAATGATGTGATCCTGATTGACCATTGGCCGAAGCACGACCCGCTCAACCAGAAAAGCCAGGCCCACCATGACCACACCCGTTAGGACAATGGCGACGAAGGCCGGCATTCCGGGCAAAGCCTTATCCAGAGCGAAAGGCACTGTCCCTGTCATAAGGCCAACGAGTGTCATTGCAGCAAACAGCGCAAATACGCCTTGTGCAAAATTAAACACCGAAGACGCTTTAAAGATCAGCACAAATCCCAATGCCACGAGGGAATACATGACCCCTGTCATCATCCCGCCAATCACCACTTCAAAAAAGAAAGCGGGAGAGTCTGCCATATCAAGAAACGGCGCAACGAAGACGGCATTCAAAACGTTCATTTCTTTATTCCTTAATCCGCTGCACTTGTATGATACTCAATCAGTCGAAACGCCCAAGTAGGCATCAATGACTGTCTGGTTACTCTTGATCTCATCCGGGGTGCCTTCAGCAATCTTCTTACCGTAGTCCAGTACCACCACCCGGTCGGAGATATCCATAACCACACCCATGTCATGCTCAATCAGCGTTATTGTGGTGCCGAATTCATCGTTCACGTCAAGGACAAAGCGGCACATGTCCTGTTTTTCTTCAAGATTCATCCCGGCCATGGGTTCGTCCAATAACAACAGATCGGGCTCTGCTGCGAGTGCCCGACCCAATTCCACACGCTTTTGAAGCCCATAAGGCAATCTACCCACCGGTGTTTTGCGAATCGACTGGATCTCCAGAAAATCGATGACGTGTTCGGCATGCTCACGATGGGCAATCTCTTCCTTTTGCGTCGGCCCGTAGTAGATCGCCGCCGAGAGGATGTTCGTCGCCCAGCGACTCATCTTGAGATTACGACCCGTCATGATGTTGTCCAGCGTGCTCATACCCTTGAACAAGGCCACATTCTGAAAGGTACGTGCGATACCTTGCGCTGCAGCCACATGGGGTCGCATACGACTCCGGGTTTCGCCCTTAAACGTGATTGAGCCCGAATCCGGGTGGTAAAACCCGTTGACCACGTTGAGCATCGTCGTTTTGCCTGCGCCGTTCGGTCCAATGATAGCCAAGATCTCCCGCTCTTTAACCTCAAAACTGACACCAGTTAACGCCTCCACCGCACCAAAGGTCACGGTGACCTCGTCGGCTTTCAGAACAACATCGCCAACCGTACGTGTTTCCATGACTGCGGCCATCAGGCTGGTGCCTCTGCAGTAGGCATGTCGTAGATTTTTATATCTGCTTCAATCGAGCCTTTTTGGCCATCTTCAAACGTGACTTCGGTTTCGACATGCACATTGTTTCGATTTGAATACAACGCATCGACCAGCGTTGAATATTTTTCAGCCACGAATTTTCGCCGAACCTTTCGAGTTCGGGTCAACTCACCATCATCCGCATCCAGTTCTTTGTGGAGCACGACAAAACGCTGTATCTGGGAAGTCTTGAATTGATCTTCGTTGGCCAGTTCCTGATTGACCGACGCGACACAATCCTGAATCAAACTAGACACCCGATCATTTGTGGCCAGTTCGTGGTAACTCGCGTAGGTCACATCGTTCTTCTCCGCCCAGTTGCTGATGGCCTCAAGGTCAATATTGATAAAAGCAGACACAAAGTCTTGCTGGTGACCGAAGGTCACTGCTTCTTTTATCTGGGGGAAAAACTTGAGCTTGTTCTCCAGATATTTTGGTGCGTACATAGAACCATCATTGAGCTTACCCACATCCGCAGCTCGATCAATGATCTTCAGATACCCTTCCTTGTCGAAGTAACCAGCATCACCGGTGCGTACCCAACCATCTGCGGTCTTGGTCTCTGCAGTTGCTTCAGGATTCTTGTAGTACTCCAAGAAAACACCCGGGCTACGGTATAAGACTTCCCCACCGTCGCTGATTTCAATCTCGACATCAGGTGCTGGTACACCAACCGAATCTGAACGCACTTCACCATCCGGCTGGATTGTTACGAGGACGGATGCCTCGGTCTGACCGTATAGCTGCTTCAGATTAATACCGAGTGACCGATAGAAATCAAACAACTCTGGGCTGATAGATTCCCCGGCGGTATAAGCCATCCGGATACGGGTAAATCCTAACATGTCCTTCAGTGGGCCATAGACCAGCAATCGGCCCAGCATGTAGAGCAATCTATCGCTTGCCGCTACGCTTTCACCATCCAGAATTCGTGTGCCTGTACGTTTCGCCACCGCCATAAAGTAGTGGAACATCCTGCGCTTAATAGCACCGGCATCCTCCATCCGAATCATGACGCTGGTGAGCAAGTTCTCAAAGATTCGCGGTGGTGCAAAAAAATAACTCGGGCCGATCTCGCGCATATCGTTCAGCACCGTTTCACCACTTTCAGGACAGTTGACACAATACCCAACAATGTACGACTCACTATAAGAGAAGAGATTGTCACCGACCCAAGCCATTGGCAGATAGGCCAGTACGTTTCCGTCTGCTGTGAGCTGATCCCAGTTCGCTGCATTGGTCGCCGTTTTGATCAGGCTCTCGTGACTCAGAACAACCCCTTTGGGATCTCCTGTTGTACCCGAGGTATAGAGAATGCAGGCAACATCACCGCTCTTGCCTTTGTCTATTTCATCCGAAAAGAACGCCGTATTCTTGCTTTCGAAATCTTTACCCTTTTGCTGAACCGTTTCAAGATCAATCAGAAAATCCTGCGAATAGTTCCGCATACCTCGTGGATCACAGTAAATGATGAACTCCAGTTTCGGGCATCGGTCCATGATTTCGAGCAGCTTGTCGACCTGTTCCTGGTCTTCTACAACTGCAAAACGTACCTCAGCGTGTTCAACCACGTACTGAAGTTCATCAGCTACCGAATCCTGGTACATGGGCACAGGGATGCCACCCAGACACTGGGCTGCGCTCATTGACCAGTAAAGCCGTGGTCGGTTGTCACCGATCAGTGCAAGCTTGTCACCTCGCTTAAAACCCACCGCTGCCAGTCCACACGCGAGTACCCGCACCTGTTCACTGACCTCGCGCCAGGTCCATGTCTGCCAGATGCCAAGGTACTTCTCGCGTATCGCTGGCTTTTCACCATTACGCTGAGCCTGGTCAAGCAGGCAGCGTGGAAACGTCTCGGCAGACGAATAGGTGGTATTAACCATGTCGTTCAATGGGTTTCATGGGGAAGTTTTTAACACAGCGTACAGCGACTGGTTCTATTACAGTCGTCGACTTGATCTCCTCCGGTGGTTTTAACTTACTTTTCGACAGATTCCAGCGATACAAACTGCTCGACACTTAATCCATCTCGGGGCGAACTATAAACACTGTACTAAGAATTTTGCAACGCGACCCAGCATTAATCATATGAAAATTTACCAGTGGCACCCTTGACCCTACTGAACAACAAATCAAGTGTTCAGATATATCTAAAAATTCTGAATTTAAATCTCAAAACGCCCAATTAATTTCAGTTTGAAACTGTTTGGTTCCCTAAAACGGGATATCGTCATCAAATTCCGAGTCACTGAAGCCCGATGAACCGCTGCTGCCAGGCGCCGGCGCAGTACCCGAATCGTCCGGCGGTCCGTCAGACATACTGCCGCCACCGCGTGAACCCAGCATCTGCATCTCGTTCGCCACGATTTCGGTCGTCCAGCGCTCGTTGCCGTCTTTATCCTCCCACTTTCGGGTCTGGATTCGTCCCTCAATGAACACCTGTGAACCCTTTTTAAGATATTCACCGGCAATTTCTGCCAGGCGATTGAAAAACACCACACGATGCCATTCGGTTCGCTCCTGGCGCTCACCCGACTGCCGGTCTTTCCAGCTGTCGGTTGTTGCAACAGTTACATTGGCGATCGCGCTGCCACTGGCTGAATAACGGACTTCTGGATCCCGTCCCAGATTACCCACGATGATTGCTTTATTTACTCCTCTGGCCATAGCGCTCTCCAGCTTCGTCTTTTCGGTTGATCTCAGTGTTTCCTGGTCATTTTTCCGGCCCAAAACCACTGACCCTATTGCAAACCTCCAAATCTGAGTATAACGCTGATTCCAATCGATTAAAGTGCGTTAACGCACAGATTACAGTCACCATATATTCGAGTACAGTGTTGAGTCCATGGAAATTACGCCCGCTGCCCTAGAATCTGATCAAACAACTGGATCCTTTTTAAACCGGGCTACTTGAGTCGTGAATGTTGGCACTGAGGAGGACCGTCGAATTGAGTACTGAAGTAGCAGTTGACGTTAGAGCCGTCAAAAAGGTTTTTGGCGCCCAAACCGACCAACCTGTCACAGCATTAGATCAGGTTTCAGTCTCGATCAACCAGAACGAGTTTTTACACTCCTTGGACCATCTGGTTGTGGTAAGACAACGCTATTGCGGCTAGTAGCCGGTTTCGACCACCCCACTGAGGGCCGCAATCCTGCTCGATGGTGATGACATCAGCCCGCTTCCTCCACATCAGCGACCTGTAAATACAGTTTTTAAAAACTATGCGCTGCACTGGCTATCTTCCGCAGCCTGGGTGCAACCATAGAAGAAGTGGATCTCGGCTGGACTCACGATGCACTCGATACCGGTCTCACCTATCTGGAACACCTATTTGGTGCATCACTGTCGGTACTACTAGAGACTCACGGCGATCAGTTAACCACCTATCCTCGGACATTTGCCGAAAAGGGACGAGACTCTGAAGCGGTAGATTTTGTACCCACACTGGAAGTTGCAAACAGTATGTATGCCACCCTGGGACCTATCCTGGAAAAACACAACGTACTCATCTGTCCGACTACTGCTCTACCTGCAGTACCCGCCGATTGTGACCAGTCATAGGATTTAGTATTCATAAATGGTAAGCAAGTTAACCCCATGCTTGGGTGGGTTATGACTTCACCATTTAACACCATGAGCCGCTGTCCAGTTCTGACCTTGCCGAGCGGTAGAGCCTCAAACGGTATACCCACGAGCATTCAGGTTGTCGGCAGAACCTACTGTGACAAGGACGTGTTCAGGGCTGCTGTGGCATTTGAGGAGGCAGCCGGGCGATGGTTTGAAATTTCAGCCAAACGGCCACCTCTTTAGCTGCGTTAACAGGCTAACTAGTCAACAGCTACTACGCCATCTATTTCTCGTAGGGCATCCTCGTCAACCTCTGCTGGGTCGACCTTCAGATAGACCAGATCTCGTCCCGGAAGGATTACGGCTTCGCGTACCCCTGGCGCCTGACTCAATCGCTGCAGGACATCGCTCTGTTCCTGATCAGCGGTATCTGCCAGACGCAGCGTCAAACTTTCCAGCAACACCGGGGCCGAAGTACTTAAAGCCAACACCAGCCATACGAACACAGCACACGCAGCAAACCCATAGACACCGGCCACACCCCACGTACCATACATAAGTCCACCAACAACGCCGCCTGCAAACACCCCCAAAAACTGGAACGTATTGTAGATACCCAGTGCGGTCCCTTTGCTTGCCGCCGGGGCGAGCCGTGACATCAGCGACGGCAACATGGCCTCGAGTAGGTTAAAACCCACAAAGAACAACCAGACGCCGGCGATGAGAAACGCAACCTGATCCGTCCCGATGATCAGGATCAGTTGTGCAGCGAGCAGCAGTGCTATTGCGAGACGGAACACAGCAAATGTTCTGTGCCGTCGCATCCCATAAATCAGCAACGGCACCATGCCGAACACTGAACACACCAAGACTGGCACATAAAACTGCCAGTGACTCGCTGAAACCAGGCCTAGGATGTCACGCAAGCCGACAGGCACAGCAATGAAAAGTGCCATCAGTGTCATGTGCAAAACAAATATCCCCAGATTCAAACCCTGCAACTGGCGGTTAAACAACACAGCACTGATCTGGCTGCGAACGGGTTGGATCTCGACAGATGCCGAAACACGAGTCGCAGTCGGTACCGTCAGCCATACGACTAACACGGCTGCAGCCGCAAGACAGGCGGTGATCCAGAACAATCCGGAAAGACCGTGCCACTGACCCAGCGAGGAGCCCAGCATCAGCGCAAGTAGAAATGAGAAGCCGATACTCACACCGACCACGGCCATCGCTTTGGTTCGCGTTTGCTCTCTGGTCAGATCCGACAACGTGGCCAACACAACTGCCGATATAGCGCCGGTGCCCTGAATCGCGCGACCCAAAATAATGCCCTCGATACTGCTGGACAGCGCCGCGACGACACTGCCGAATACAAACAACAACAACCCTATACTCAGCATCCGCTTTCGCCCATAGCGATCCGACAGCATCCCGAATGGCACCTGCAGCACAGCCTGCGTCAGTCCATAGGCGCCCAATGCAATACCCACCGTTAACGGCGTCGCGCCCTCAAGTCCCGGGGCGTAAAGCACAAATACCGGCAGGATCAGGAATAACCCAAACATCCTCAATCCCATAAGCGACGAAAGCGCCACCACCGAGCGCCTTTCCAACGCATTCATCGCGGTACTTTTATCTCGCTTCAGAGATCAATCTCCCAATTTTTTAAGCCGTTTTGGCCCAGGACCACCGTTTAGCTGCCACAAACACTGCACCCATGGCCCAAATTGCCAACCTTTTTTTTCGATTTACTCCGATCAACTGAGTAGAAAACAGAAATACTGGAAAAAGCTTTGAAAGCCAAGGCGTACGAGTCGTAATATTAACAGTTTGGCTTTTCACCGGTCCGAGGCATGCGAGCAATCCAGATTCGGGGTGCCCGAACACACAATCTCAGGAATATCGATCTGGATCTACCGAGAGACCAGCTGATCGTAATCACCGGACTGTCCGGGTCGGGAAAATCCTCTCTTGCATTCGATACGCTGTATGCCGAAGGGCAGCGGCGCTATGTAGAGTCACTGTCGACCTATGCCCGGCAGTTCCTGTCACGGATGGAAAAACCTGATGTCGATCTGATTGAGGGGCTGTCACCGACAATCAGTATTGAACAGAAATCCTCTTCCCACAACCCACGCTCTACGGTAGGTACTGTCACCGAGATCTACGACTATCTACGCCTGCTTTTTGCCCGGGTCGGGATACCTTACTGCCCGGAACATGACACCGTACTCAACGCGAGTACGGTCAGTGAAATGGTTGACCGTGTGATGTCTTTAAAAGCCGGTTCACGACTCCTGCTGATGGCCCCGGTCATACAGGATCGCAAGGGAGAAAACCAGCAACTGTTCAACACGCTCCAGAGTCAGGGATTTGTACGCGTCAGGATTGATGGTGTTGTGTATGAAATGGATGAGATTCCATCACTGGATAAGAAACGGAAACACACCATTGAGGTTGTGGTCGACCGCGTTGTTGTGGGACCGCAGTCGGCACAGCGTCTTGCGGAATCATTCGAAACCGCTCTTGCCCTGACCGATGGGCTGGCTCTGGTACAGGTTCTGCCCGATGACGAATATACCGAGGGGGAGTCGCATTTGTTCTCTGCCCTTTTTGCCTGTCCTCATTGTGGCTACAGTCTGAGTGAACTCGAACCGCGATTATTTTCTTTCAACAATCCAGCCGGTGCCTGTCCCGATTGTGACGGCCTGGGTGTCCGCCAGTTCTTCGACCCTGACCGGGTAGTGCACGACAAGTCCCTCAGTCTTGCGGCAGGAGCAATTGCTGGTTGGGACCGGCGTAATGCGTTTTATTTCAACCTGATCAACTGCCTGGCAGACCACTACGGTTTTAATACTGAAACACCGTATTCAAAGCTACCCAAAAGAACACGCGACGTCCTTTTGTATGGCAGTGGTTCTGAAAAAATTCCATTCACCTATCTTCGTGCTCACGGCCGCCGGCCAAGGCGACGTAATCATGCATTCGAAGGTGTCCTGCCGAACATGGAGCGCCGCTACAAAGATTCAGAATCCAGTCTGATCCGGGAAGAACTCAGCCGCTACATCAATACCCAGTTTTGCAAGACCTGCGACGGCAGCAGATTGCGAGAAAGCGCCCGGCATGTTTTCGTTGGCGACCATGCGATTCATCAGATTACAGCTCTAACGGTTGAACAGTCGCTGGAATTGTTTCAACTCCTCAAACTGCCGGGACGCCACGGAGACATCGCGGCACGCATTATCCGAGAGATCTTGGAGCGGCTGCGCTTCCTTTTTAATGTCGGTCTTGAGTATTTAACGCTTGACCGAACAGCTGAAACACTGTCCGGCGGAGAAGCCCAGCGGATTCGGCTAGCGTCTCAGATCGGATCTGGGCTTGTCGGTGTGACCTACATCCTGGATGAACCCTCGATCGGCCTGCATCAGCGCGACAATGCGCGGCTTCTCGAAACCCTTTACCGGCTGCGTGACCTGGGGAACACCATTATTGTTGTCGAGCATGACGAAGAAGCCATTCGCAGTGCGGACCATGTCGTCGACCTGGGCCCCGGTGCCGGCATTCACGGTGGAGAAATTGTCGTTCAAGGAAAACCTGACGAGATCATCGCCAGCACGGCTTCCCTAACCGGACGCTACCTCTCAGGTGACCTGCAGATCGAAATACCGGAAAAGCGTGTTAAAACAGATCCCCAAAAAACACTGGTAATCAATGGGGCCCAAGGAAATAACCTGCAGGCCATTGATGTGGAAATACCCGTTGGCCTTTTCACCTGTGTTACGGGTGTCTCAGGATCCGGGAAATCCACACTGATCAATAACACGCTTTATCCAGCGCTGGCCAGCAAACTTCACCACGGGCGCCATCAGGCAGCACCGCACCGCAGCATCAAAGGTCTTGAAAATTTCGATAAAGTCATCGACATCGACCAGAGCCCTATAGGTAGGACACCACGTTCTAATCCTGCGACCTACACTGGGCTGTTTACGCCAATCCGGGAACTTTATGCTGCGGTGCCAGAGTCACGTGCGCGGGGCTACAAGCCTGGACGCTTCTCGTTCAATGTCCGCGGTGGGCGTTGTGAAGCCTGCCAGGGCGACGGACTGATCAAGGTGGAGATGCATTTTCTACCCGACATCTATGTGTCTTGTGATCTGTGTAAAGGGGGACGGTACAACCGGGAAACACTCGACATTCGATACAAAGGCAAAACCATCAGTGAAGTACTGGCAATGACTGTCGCCGAGGCCTGCGATTTTTTCTCGGCTGTACCCATCATCAAGCGCAAACTCGACACGCTGATGGACGTTGGTCTGAGCTATCTCTCCCTGGGCCAGAGTGCGACCACTCTTTCAGGCGGTGAAGCCCAGCGCATCAAGCTCGCTCGTGAACTCTCAAAACGGGATACCGGTCGCACACTTTATATACTGGATGAGCCCACAACTGGACTCCACTTTCACGATATTCGCCAGTTGCTGCAGGTACTGCACCGACTTCGGGATGGCGGGAATACCGTGATCGTAATTGAACACAATCTGGACGTTGTTAAGACGGCCGACTGGATAATTGACCTGGGTCCTGAAGGGGGTCATCGGGGCGGTCAATTGGTGGCCTGTGGCACACCGGAAACAGTGGCCGGGGTAAAGGAGTCCTATACCGGGTGTTTTCTGGCCAAGATTCTGCAACCTGCTGCATCAAAAAAAAGCTGATCGCCTGATCCCCGCGACAGTTTTTTCAAAGGGGCCCACTGGCAAAAGGCCAATTACAGGCCGATTCACCGCGCAGACTGTCACGCATGCCAAAACGATGGGTCATACCAGTTTCAGCGCAGAAAATGATCAGGATTTCGGATGTGCTATGATCTAAATAATTGATGATAAGGAGATTTCCGTGGTGCTTCGACCTACCAAATCCACTTATCACAGGGCCAGGAGAACAACCCTCTGATCTCTTACCACGCCTGACGCACCACCTTTTCTCATGGTAGACAACACGCGCCACGAAGACATCGACGCCGAAGAAACCCAAGAATGGCGTGATGCCCTGACCTCAGTTCTAGAGCGCGAAGGGGATGTCCGTGCGCACTATCTGCTCGAAGAACTGATCGACCTGGCCCGCCGGTCGGGCGTGTACATACCCTATAGATCGACTACAGCCTATCTCAACACGATCTCTGCCGCCCACGAAGAACGCAGCCCTGGAGATGCTTCGATTGAATGGCGGGTTAGATCGCTGATCCGTTGGAATGCGTTGGCCATGGTCGTAAACGCCAATCGTGAAAGTTCTGAACTCGGCGGTCATATCGCAACTTTCGCGTCATCAGCCACGCTATACGATGTGGGCTTCAACCACTTCTGGCGGGCCCCCACTGAACAACATGGCGGGGATCTCATCTTCTTTCAGGGTCATTCGGCACCCGGGATCTATGCGCGGGCATTTCTGGAAGGTCGCATCACCGAGACGCAGATCAAACACTTCCGGCAGGAGGTCGACGGGCAGGGGCTGTCCTCCTATCCGCATCCATGGTTGATGCCCGACTTCTGGCAGTTCCCGACAGTGTCCATGGGCCTGGGACCAATCCAGGCAATCTATCAGGCACGATTCATGCGGTACCTGCAGCACCGCAAAGCCATACCGACACAGGACCGCAAGGTATGGGCATTTATTGGTGATGGCGAGATGGATGAGCCCGAATCAATGGGCGCCATCGGTGTCGCAGGTCGTGACCAACTGGACAACCTAATTTTTGTGGTCAACTGCAACCTGCAAAGACTCGACGGACCGGTGCGGGGCAATTCCAAGATCATCCAGGAACTTGAAGGAGAATTTCGCGGCGCCGGCTGGAATGTCATCAAGCTGATCTGGGGTTCGTACTGGGACCCGCTTTTGATGCGGGATACAAAAGGATTACTGAAACAGCGAATGGAAGAAGCGATTGATGGTGAATATCAGGCATTTAAGTCGAAAGACGGTGCATTTGTGCGCGAACGATTCTTCGGTAAGTACCCCGAACTGGCTGAGATGGTTGCAAACATGACCGACGAAGACATATGGCGACTCAATCGAGGTGGCCACGATCCACACAAGGTATACGCCGCATACGCTGCTGCCGTCGCGCACAAGGGCCAGCCTACTGTGATTCTCGCGAAAACGGTGAAGGGCTATGGCATGGGCGAATCCGGCGAAGGTCAGAATACGACCCACCAGCAAAAGAAAATGGCCGATGCATCGCTGATCGCCTTCCGTGACCGGTTTCGGATACCACTGACGGATGAAGAAGTAATTCAGGCACCTTTCTATCACCCGGGTGATGACAGCCCGGAGATCCAGTATCTGAAAGCACGCCGGGAAGCACTGGGCGGCTACCTACCGGCCCGACAGGACCAGTCGGACCCACTCCCAATTCCGCAATTGACAGCATTCCAGAACCAACTAGACGGTACGGGCGATCGTGAAATTTCGACCACAATGGCATTTGTACGCATCCTGTCGACGCTGGTACGCGATCCTGGCATTGGCGACAAAGTGGTGCCCATCGTGCCTGACGAGTCCCGAACCTTTGGCATGGAGGGTATGTGTCGCCAGCTGGGTATTTATTCAGTCAAAGGTCAACTGTATGAGCCCGAAGACGTCGATCAATTGATGTACTATCGTGAAGACCAGCAAGGCCAGGTACTACAGGAAGGGATCACCGAAGCAGGAGCGATGTCATCATGGATTGCCGCGGCAACAGCTTACGCCAATCACGGCACGGCCCTTATTCCCTTTTATATTTTCTATTCCATGTTCGGAATGCAGCGAATCGGCGATCTGGCCTGGGCTGCAGGAGACATTCAGGCCCGTGGCTTTCTGATTGGTGGCACTGCCGGGCGTACGACCTTGGCCGGCGAAGGTCTACAACACCAGGACGGTCACAGCCTGCTGCACGCCTCTACCATCCCTAACTGTATCGCTTACGATCCGGCATACGCTTATGAACTTGCCGTCATAATTCAGGACGGCCTGCAACGAATGTTCGTCAACCGGGAGAATATCTACTATTACATCACTGTTATGAACGAAAACTACCTCCAACCCGCGCTGCCCAATGAAGCGCAGGCTGGGATATTGAAAGGCATGTACCGCTTACGTAGTGCACGACGCAGCCGTAAGGCAGCGCCTAGAGTTCAGCTGTTGGGCAGTGGTGCCATTCTGGGGGAATCGCTGGCCGCGGCAGATCTTTTGGAGGAGGACTTCGACATACAAGCCGATGTGTGGAGTGTGACCAGTTTCAATGAACTCAGCCGAGAAGGTCGAACCACGGCACGCTGGAACACGCTCCATCCGGAGGAAGAACAGAAAACCAACTACGTAACGCAGTGCCTGAAGGAAGAAAAAGGCCCGGTTATCGCTGCCACAGACTATGTCGCCAACTATGCTGATCAGATCCGAGCATTTGTCCCTCAACACTATGTGGTCCTGGGTACAGATGGTTTTGGTCGAAGCGGCACACGAGCCCAGTTGCGTGAATTTTTTGAAGTCGATCGTTACTACATCGCTGTTGCTGCGATTAAGGCGCTCGCTGATGACAACACAGTCCCCTCTTCCACGGTATCCGACGCCCTGTCACGATATGGCATAAACAGCAACAAACCCAACCCCGTCCATTCATGACACCGCCTCGAAACCGTTACAGCAACACATGACCGATCTAAAAGAAATTGGCCTCCCTGACATCGGCGATTTCGAGTCTGTCGATGTCATAGAAATTCTGGTCGCCCCTGGTGATGAGATCAAAACGGAAGATCCTCTAATCACGCTCGAAAGCGACAAAGCGACCATGGATTTACCCGCCCCGTTCGGTGGCATCATCAGAGAAGTCACAGTCAAGGTCGGCGATAAAATTGCCCAAGGCGCTGTTATCGCACTGGTAGATGCCGAATCCGGTACCGCGGCATCCACACCGGAACAATCGATATCCGCACAAACACCAGGCCCAGATCCGGGCGCCACTGATTCGACGGATCCCCAGACCGCACAAGCTGTCGCTGAACAAGTTGTCCATAGATCCCCAGCGACCCTGCCGCCACCGGTAGAACGCAGCGGCGATGCCTTACCCCACGCAAGTCCTGCTGCCCGTCGATTTGCACGTGAACTGGGTGCAGACCTGCATGCGGTGCGGGGCTCAGGACCCAAGGGTCGAATTCTCAGACAAGATATTCAAAACCATGTTAAAAACGCCCTGTCGGGCGCCCCCGCTCAGACCGCACGTGACGAGTCAACGTTCAGTATCCCGGCCATCCCGCGGATCGACTACAGTCGTTGGGGTGAGATCGATGTGCAACCGTTGTCCAGGATCCAGAAACGCTCCGGTCCGCACCTGCATCGGGCCTGGCTGAATATTCCACATGTCACACACTTTGATGAGGCCGATATCACAGAACTTGAGGCGTTTCGTCAATCACTCAATGCGGACACACAAGAATCGGCGGCATCTATTACTTGGCTGGCGTTTACGCTGAAAGCGCTGGCCGGGGCGGTCCGGCGGTTTCCAAAGTTCAATTCATCACTGGCTGACGATGGTGAGCACCTGGTCTTCCGCAAGTACTGCAATATCGGTATTGCCGTAGACACACCCGACGGTCTGATAGTTCCGGTGATTCGGGACATCCCACTCAAGGGATTGATTCAGCTGGCGACCGAGATGAACGAACTGAGTAGGAAGGCACGGTCGGGCGCATTGAAGCCCGAAGACTTGCAGGCTGGATGTATCACCATTTCAAATCTCGGCGGTATCGGTGGTGTCGCTTTTACCCCCATCATCAATGCACCAGAAGTCGCAATTTTAGGGGTTGCGCGGGCCCGGATGACCCCTGTCTGGGATGGACAGGAATTCAGGCCCCGTCTGATGCTGCCCTTGTCGTTGTCGTATGACCACCGGGTTATCGACGGTGCCGAAGCCGCACGCTTCACAGTGTTTATCCGCGAACTGCTGGAAGACACCCGGCGACTGCTCCTTTAAGCAGACTCCAAGTATGAGTGGCATGCAGCAAGATCAAGTTGTGAAGGTGCCCGATGTCGGAGATATCACCGATATCCAGGTGATCGAAATTCTGGTTGTCCCTGGTGATCAACTGGATATAGAAACACCGCTGCTGACGCTGGAGAGTGACAAAGCAACGATGGATGTTCCCTCTCCAATTGCCGGCACCGTGACCGAAGTGCTGGTTGCCGTGGGAGAGAGCGTCTCTACGGATTCGCCGATCGTGCGTGTACGCGGCCCGGAAAAATCCACACGACCTGCCGACAGCCCACCAACCGCGGCCGTTGACGAGGATCGTTCAGTCGCGCAGGATTCTGAACCCGCTACCGTGCGCGTCTCTTCCAGCGAAGCTGAAATTCGAACACAGTTGGTGGTTCTGGGTGCCGGTCCCGGGGGTTATACCGCCGCATTTCGTGCCGCTGATCTAGGACTCGACACTGTTCTGGTCGACTCCTCACCCACACTCGGAGGCGTTTGCCTCAACGTGGGCTGCATACCATCCAAAGCCCTGCTGCACGCCGCACGCGTGATCGAAGAAACGACAGAGATGGCGACGGCCGGCCTCGATTTCGGTTCACCAACCATTCACCGCGAAAAACTAGTTGCCTGGAAAAACAGCGTTGTAGAAAAACTGACCGATGGCCTCAACACACTTTCTCAGAAACGAAAAGTGACCGTAATAAACGGGCACGGTGGTTTCACAGCAGCCGACCATATCTGTGTTACCTGCGAAAACGGTAAAACCGACATCGCATTCGAACAGGCAATCATCGCCGCCGGCTCCGAACCTATACGACTGCCGGACCTGCCGGACGACCCCCGGATCATCGACTCAACGGGTGCACTGGCACTGGAGAATATACCCAACCGCCTGCTGATCATCGGTGGTGGCATCATTGGGCTGGAGATGGCGACCGTTTATCAGGCATTGGGTAGTCTTGTCACGGTTGCCGAGATGGCGGATCAGTTGATGCCCGGCGTCGATCCTGATCTTGTGCGGCCACTCAACCTGCGACTCAAAAAACGCTGCCAGAATCTGTTTGTGAATACCCGGGTTAGCCATATCAGCGCAGCAGGCGTTGGGCTTGACGTCACTTTTGAACGCGAAGACACCACCCATGCAGAACAGTTCGACCAGGTGCTAGTCGCGGTTGGCCGTCAGCCCAACGGCCACCTAATCGGTGCAGAAAATGCCGGCATAACCGTCGATGACTCGGGTTTCATCGCGGTCGACCGAAGACAGAAAACAAATGTCGATCATATCTTTGCCTGTGGCGATATCGTCGGCCCGCCGATGCTGGCCCATAAGGCAACACATGAAGGCAAAGTAGCAGCAGAAGTGGCCGCCGGCCTGCCCAGTGCGTTCGATGCCAGACTGATTCCTTCTGTTGCCTATACTGATCCCGAAATCGCCTGGGTTGGATTGACCGAAACCGATGCTAACTCTCAAGGAATCGAATACAAGACAAGTATCTTCCCCTGGGCGGCCAGCGGCCGGGCACTCGGATTGGGTCGACCCGAAGGGCTGACCAAACTTCTTTTTGAGCCTCGTACTCGAAGACTTCTGGGCGCCGGTATTGTGGGTGTTAATGCCGGTGACCTGATCGCCGAAGCTTGTCTTGCCATCGAGATGCAGTGTGAAGCACAGGATATCGCTCTGACCATCCACCCACATCCTACTCTGTCTGAGACGCTGGCTTTTGCGGCAGAGGTATTTGAAGGCACCATCACCGATCTCTATCTGCCTCGGAAAAACTGAACAGGCACTTGCATCAGGTGACAGCGCAAGCGGCTGCCACAGTTCAGGCTTGTTCGAGTTCGATCAACGTTCCACAGAAGTCGGCCGGGTGTAAAAACAGTACTGGCTTTCCGTGTGCACCGATGCTCGGTTCACCCTCGCCCAGCACCCGTGCACCACTGCGGCACAGTTGATCCCGGGCAACCGTGATATCCGCAACCTCGTAACAGATATGATGTACGCCCCCTTGGGGATGGCGCTCTAGATATCGGCTTACGGGCGACGCTTCCCCCAACGGATGCAGGAGTTCAATCTTGGTGTTTTCTAGCTCTACAAAAACCGTGGTGACCCCGTGCTCGGGCAATGGCATCGGCTCAGATACTTGGGCGCCGAGCACATCCCGGTAGAGCTCGACTCCTTTTTGAAGATCCGGCACCACGATGGCAACATGATTGAGCTTGCCGATCATGACTGAGTACCTGCCCTGCGCTGGGCAATTTCATCTACGAGTTGTCTGGCGGCGACTGTTGCCACCACTCTGCCGGCTTTCACGTCTTTTTCCAAAATCTTCAATCGGGTCGCTATCACCGGATCCTGGCGACATAGATCGATCAGCCCGTCGCGAAGCTCCTGGCGTAACCAGTCCCCCGACTGCTCGGTACGATGTTCTTCAGTCAACCCGGGTTCCATGTATTGGACCTGAAATTTGTCCAGAATATCCAGTGTCTCGGAAATCCCCTTATCCCTTAATGCAGACACAGCCAGCACGGGCACTTGCCAACCGCTAATACGTGGCTGCATCAGTCGGACCGCGTGAGTGTAACTGCTGACGGTGCGCCGGGCCGCGTTCTGCAGATCATCATCCGCCTTATTGACCAGTATGAGATCCACCAACTCCATCACGCCACGCTTTATACCCTGTAGTTCATCACCGGAAGCCGGCAGGATGAGTAGCAGGAAGAAATCTGTCATCTGAGCAACACGAAGTTCGGACTGACCAACACCCACGGTTTCAACAATGACATAGTCATACCCCGCAGCCTCACACAAATAGATACTCTCTCGAGTACGGCGGGCAACGCCGCCTGGACTGCCGCCGGAGGGCGATGGACGGACAAAAGCCTCGGGGTGACTTGACAGTTTCTCCATTCGAGTTTTATCGCCCAATATGGACCCGCCGCTCACCACTGATGTGGGATCTACGGTCAGAACGGCAACCCGATGCCCCGCTTTAATCGCCTTAAGCCCAAGCGCTTCGATAAATGTCGACTTTCCAACTCCCGGTACGCCGGTGATGCCGATTCGAAACGACATTCCGACATCGGGTAACAGGGCTGTCAGCAGCGATTCAGCCTGGTCGCGGTGGGACGGGCGGGTTGATTCCAGCAGCGTGATCGAACGGGCCAGTGCACGGCGATCACGCGTGCGTATTCCGTCTTTTAATTCATCTAACTCGGCGTCAGTCATCGCGTCTGGGCCTGAAACTCAATAACCGGCTGATCAAGTTCGAGCGTATCACCGACGGCAGCATGGATCGTTTCGATAACACAATCACGTTCCGCCTTCAGGACGTTTTCCATTTTCATCGCCTCGATGACGGCCAGCGTCTGCCCCGCATGCACGGCGTCGCCTGCCTCGACGTCAATCGAAATCAGCAAACCGGGCATGGGTGACAGCAGTAGGTGACTCTGGTCCTTTGGGGTCCTGAGGAGCATGAAGTCATAGAGTTCACTCGTGCGCGGTTCCAGAACCAGTGCCGAAACCAAGGAACCAGCGTGTACTACGCTATAGCCGATGTCAGTAGGCTCAACTTGGGCATAGTAACGCTCACCATCGATACGGAACTCAGTCACCTTTTCCGCGCTTGTCCATGCCGTAGTCAACTTCAGCAAACGACCGTCAACCCTAACCGAATAGCCTTCGTCCTCAGGTTCAACACTGCACCAATACGCAACTCCTGCAGTGCGCACCACGTGGGTGTGTCTGGGGTTCGATGACGGTGGGCTGTCACGCTTCTGGAGTACTAGGCTGCGCTGATGCACAACCGCTATGAGTGCAATGATTCGCGACAATAGGGGTTCTGGGGGCGTCTGGGATACAAATCCCTCGGGATACTCCTCATCAATAAATGCAGTGGTGGTCTCCCCTGTCACAAATCGCTTGTGTCCCAGAAGTGATGCCAGGAATTGCACATTGGTCACCACCCCCCGGATATGGAATTGATCCAGGCTCTCACGCATCAGCGCTATGGCAGCATCCCGATCTGATCCATGACAAACCAGTTTTGCCACCATCGGGTCATAGTGAATACTGATCTCACTACCTTCGCTGACGCCACTATCGACTCGAACGCTGCCACTTTGTGACGGCTGACGATAGTGGATTAACCGCCCCGTAGAGGGCACAAAGCCTCGTGCGGGGTTCTCGGCATAGATCCTTGACTCAATGGCCCAGCCGTTCATCTGAACATCTGACTGGGTGAACGGCAATACTTCACCTGCGGCTATGCGCAACATCAACTCCACCAGGTCCAGGCCGGTGATCATTTCAGTGACCGGATGTTCGACCTGCAGGCGTGTATTCATCTCCAGAAAATAGAAGTTTCGGGACTGGTCAACAATAAATTCAACGGTACCCGCAGAATAATAATCAACCGCCTTTGCCAGCTCGACTGCCTGTTGGCCCATCGCTGCCCGCGTAGCAGAATCAATGAAGGTCGAGGGCGCTTCTTCTATAACCTTCTGATGCCGACGCTGGATCGAACATTCCCGTTCGTGGAGGTATACACAGTTGCCGTGATGATCTCCTACAACCTGTATTTCGATGTGACGGGGCTTGTCTATAAACTTTTCTATAAAGACACGATCGTCGCCGAAGCTGGACTGTGCCTCGTTCTGTGCGCGTTCGAAGCCCTCGCGGCATTCGGACGAATTGAATGCTACGCGCATCCCTTTACCGCCACCGCCGGCGCTCGCCTTCAGCATAACGGGATAACCAATTGTGTCCGCTTTTTCGAGTACATCGTCAACATCTTCCAGCACTTCGTCATAACCGGGTATGACACTGACGCCCGCCTTTCTGGCGAGAGCCTTCGCAGCAATCTTATCGCCCATCACCTCGATCGCCCGCTGGCCCGGCCCGATAAATGCGATACCCGCAGCGTCTAGGGCTTTCAAGAAATTGCTGTTTTCGGACAGAAATCCGTATCCCGGGTGCACAGCGTCGGCCCTGGTTTGAAGGCAGGCATCGACCAGTCGATCAATTGAAAGGTAACTCTGCGCAGATAGCGCTGGACCAATGGCAACTGCCTCGTCGGCATAAGCCGTATGCATCGCATCCCGGTCGGCATCAGAAAACACCGCTACGCTAACGACACCCAGCTGGCGCAGTGACCTGATGATGCGGCAGGCGATTTCACCACGATTGGCGATTAATACTTTCTTAAACAAAACGATCTCGGGTCATTTCGACAGTAGGGTTAAGCGACAGGAACCAGCGCCCGCACATCAGGGGGAACTGGCGCTATGCTGCGTTGCCGAATCACAGGGTTCAACGCTAGATTCAGCACTACAACCGTGAGGCCATTAAACCGCAAATCTCCGAGCGAGGCAAAATCAGACAGCTTATTCCAGCAATAACAAACTAAAGCTGTAGTCGTTTTTCAAGTTCTGCCAGTTCCTCGGGTGTATTGACATTCAGGAACATGTCCGGGTGGTCTGAGAAATCGACCGGCACCCAGGCATGCCGATCCAGCCAAAGGTCGATCTTCCGACCGCCAGAGTGCAGAAAATCCACCAGGTCTGGGGCCAGATTCCTGTGAATCAGGCTGAACACCGGCTGCAGACGATTGCCGTCATGAGCGACTGCAATACCGCTGTCTTCGACCGGTACTGCACCAGACAAGCGGACAACCAGATCGTCTGCAAGCAAAGGTGAGTCACACGGTACCGTAACCAGCCAGGGCGTTGCAGTCTGGGTCAAACCTGCGGAGATGCCTGCCAGAGGCCCGAGAAAACCATCATCGGCATCCCGGATTACCTCAAATCCCAGTTCGGCATAGCGCTCGATATTCCGATTAGCACTGATCAGTACCGACGCGGTCTGCTGGACCAGCCGCTCAACCACCCAGTGCGCCATGGGTTGTCCGGCAAGCTCGATCAGGCCCTTGTCTCGGCCCGCCATCCGACGGGCCCGCCCGCCAGCGAGCACCAATCCAGTGACCTTTTCGTTGCGCAGTATCATTGCCAGTGGTAGATGTTACCGATGTTCTGTGGGGTACAATCCCTATTATCGCCGAAAATAATTTTGACCAAGCCCGTTGTGATGATAAGACCCATCAGCCCTCAACAACCCATCGTTCTAACCCAGACCTGGGGAATTCTTAAAAACACCCTGATCTGGTTGTCCTGCGTCGTTGTGGTCACGGGTTGCAGCGTCACTGAGAACATAGTTTCTCGATCAACTCCATCGAGTTCTGTCCAGTCACTGGAGGTGCCCCCGGACCTGACAGCACCGCAACAGACGACTGACACCTCGTTATTTGCAGCCACCCTTCAAAAGGCGAGCAAGGAAGAAAAAGCCCAGTATCAACAATACCAGCAGTTCCAGCGGATGGCGGAGTATGAGGAGTTTCTGCAATGGCGAAAAGAACACGGAGGCGGTGAAGAACTCAGTATCACTGACTTTCGCGCTGCGCAGTCAGTTCTTCTGAAAGCTCGCCTTGCAGATAAGGGCGTCTTGGTTGTTACCGGCGATACCGGGGAGCGCATTGTACTGATTGCCGACACTTTCGATAACAGCTGGAACCGTGTGGATACAGCCGTCAAAAACATCGGTCTTCGAATTATCGAAGGTAACCGCAATACTGGTTATTTCAGAGTGTTCCACGACATCGAGCCACAAACGAAGAACCCCGCCAGTTTCCTTAAACGGCTGTTGTGGATTAATGATCCGTTGATCTATACCCTATGGGTGATCGCTGAAGACGACACGGTGAGGGCGACACTATTTGACGACGACCAACTGCCGGTCGCCTCAGATGCCGCAAATGCTGTTATGGAACGGCTGGGGGTCCAGTTGCTCACTTTCGCAAGCAAGTACCAACTCCTCAAAGAAAGTGATTCAAACTCGGGAGCGCTGTCGCTGCAGCAAGCTGGCGACGGTCGACTTCAATTGATGGTTGCTGGCACAGCTCAAGGTCTTTGGTCAAGCGTTGACCGCGCACTGAGTGACGCAGGATTTACTATCACCGATAAGTCAATCGAGAATCACACGTTTCAGGTACGCTATGACGAAGTTGAAGGTCCGAAAAAGAAAAATGTGCTCCAAAAACTGGGTTTATGGAAGAAGGACAAACAGCACCGGACCGAAACGGTACAGGTTCGCTTAGTCACCGCAGGTGGAAACACAGTAATTGAAGTCCTAACCTTGGAAGGAGATCCTACGGAAAATAGCGATCACATTCTCACGCTACTGTTTGATCGCCTCAAATAATGACCTTGACACCCTGGCAATCGTAGCGTTCAGGAGCCCTGAGCCTGAGATTCCTTTTTTGCCTTCCACTTCTGGTAGGCCTTGAATTCCTGCCAGCGCTTCCATTCGAGGTACGCGGCATAATCCGGGTCATACACCTGAGGACCGGACGGTTTGCTAGAGTCACTTGAGTCACCCGAACCAAACAACCGAATCGATCGCAAGCGATAGGGTGGCTCGCCCCGTGGGGCCTTAACATAGCCTGGCGGCACCTTAGTGTTTATACCCTGCCAATGGCCTTTGTTCTTATTCTTTTCATCGTCCTTGCCTGGCAGCATTGACGCACACCCGGTCAGCATAAAAGCTAAAGCAACAATAATATGGAAACACTTAGTCATCTTAGGAACTCATGTGGAAAACAACTCATCAGTTGTGCGAAGGCCGCCTCCGGGTTGCTGTCGCAGTTTGCCCAGACAAGTCCTCGGTGGCCGACTGCCTAGCAGCAACTAGTTGCAATCAATTGTATCGCAGCCTTTGCGGCAGCGCATCGAGCCTTCAGCCCTACAGCCGGATGTCACAAGGGCCCTGCCACACAAAACACCGACGGCAACCCTTTCGGATTCTGTACTTTAAGTCTCGCGTATATACCGGAGTAGCAAAGAGGCATCGAAGAAGTCTGGGGATATTGGCTGAGGCGGGAAGTGCTGACAGTCTTTGAGCCCGAGCCCACCATCCAACGGCCGATGACAGATAAAAAGAAAGAGTTTAGGGCGCCAGAAAGTCAGCAAAGTGCAAAACAGCATTGTTTTTGTTTAAGATTCTCTGGTACAGGAGACGCCACCACACTCGCTATAATGAGTTCCACTGAATGGTCTAGATTCAATTGTTGTGTAATTACAACACCTACTTGTCGTTTTTAGTCGACAAGCCTTGTGTTTTCACCAATTTTGCCACACACTAGCATCGCTTGTACGAGCAAACGTTGTTTAACCTTATACGTATAGAGGAACACATTTTATGAACAAGAAACTACTAGCCGCTGCAGTCGCCAGTACCTTCGCCGTCCCCGGCGTCGTTTCTGCTAGCGGTGATGGCGTAACCTTCTACGGCGCACTTAAGCCCCGTATCCAAGTTCAAGACTCCAACATTACCTTTAAAGACGGTGCGTCGCGCATCGGTTGGAAGTCCAGTAAGGACATGGGCAACGGCAACAGCGTATCCGGCAAAGTTGAGTTGGGTCTCGACATGTCAGACGGCCACATCAATACAGGCAACACCTCGCGTGTCACCACCGTTGCATTTAGCGGTGACTGGGGTTCGGTCTCCATGGGTTCTCAGTGGTCCATCATGACGGGCCCTGACTGGGTCACCTGCGTGAACTCAGGTTCGTCCTGTGCCGGTCACGTTGGCTACCAGGGCCGTGTTGCTGATTCTCTGGTCATTAAAGGTCCGGCCATTGGCCCGCTGGCCCTGTCTATACAGATGGAAGCCGATGG
>Ga0207966_1000300_pt1 | contig 28780 bp, 24 predicted proteins | sample Knorr_S23_td_NAD_FD_185611 | JGI IMG/M metagenome (GOLD analysis project Ga0207966, IMG submission 185611) | Marine microbial communities from Southern Atlantic Ocean transect - Knorr_S23_td_NADW_ad_2500m_LV_B (SPAdes) (version 2) | ecosystem: Environmental > Aquatic > Marine > Oceanic | place...
AGCCGAATGAAACGGCGAAGGAATTCGCGGCTCATCTTGGCGATCAGACGTTCGCTGCCCTGGAACATGCTTCACTGATTGCAGATGAATTCCAACGGCGTGTGTACGCGGGGGCAATCGGCGGTGCTGAAATCGACGGTGAAATGTCGAGGCGGTTGGAGGGGGCGTGGCGACGAGTGGCGAGGGCGCTGGTAGCCCACCGGGTGAGGCAGTTGGGGAGGATTGGCCCGGAACTTGGGGAGGGTTAGGGTATTTCGCATGCCAGATCGACCAGATCGAGGGGACACGACGTATGACGTTTTCGAGACCGACATGGGTTGGGTCGCGATCGTCGGTGGCGACCATGGCGTAGTTCGGGCAAGTCTGCCCGAAGCTTCTCCCAGTTCGGCACTCGATGCCGTGCAGCCCGAGATCGGAGTGGCCGTTCACACTCCCGAGCAGCACATTGATTCGCGCGTGCTCATTACGGCCTTTTGCGCTGGCGAGCCGGTTGACCTGGCCGATATTCCGATCGACACGAGGGATGTTTCACCGTTTTTCAAGAAGGCGTGGGAGGCGTGTCGTTCGATCCCATCAGGTCAAACCCGCAGCTATCGATGGCTTGCGGAACAGGCAGGGAACGCGAGGGCTGCGCGGGGTGCCGGACAGGCGATGGCGCGCAACAAACTCGCCCTGCTTGTGCCTTGCCACCGGGTCGTGAGTTCAAGTGGCGAACTCCACGGATTCGGTGGCGCCGGACTTCCGCTAAAGTCCCGATTGCTGGCGATGGAATCGGGCCGATAGCGGATGATCTGGCCGTGGATTAGCGGGTTTCGTCTGTGGTCGTCGTCGGTTGTTCGTCTTCACCGACCAAATTTTCGAGGATGGCCTGCGCGGATTCGACATCTTCCGACTGCACCATGAGCCTGACCGGAAAAATCGATACGCCCATGAAGCCCACAACATCGCCCGGTTGAAGCTGGCAGCGGATTCCGGCAGCTTCAACGAGGCCGCACCAGGACTCACCGATCAGTTGGTCGGGTGCTGTAGCGAATACTTTCCAAGCCATTGATAACAGCTCTCTCTCGCCTCGTGGAGCGCTAGTACGTCGGCGGGTGACTGATCTAAACCCAGGTTTGGCCTCTGCCGTCCGTCGTTTTCGGGGTCCACTGGGGAATGGCCGATCACAGGGTAGTCGTGCGCACCGTCCCGTTGCCGAGTAGCTCGTGGAGGCGGCCTGTAAGTTGTGCACCTGCCTGGACGCTGAATGGCATATCGAGTCGGACGATTTTGTTGCCGGTCTCAATTTCCAGTACCGCGGGGTCTTTTCCGGGGAACTCCAAGAACAAACTGACGATGTCCTCGAGTCGGTATCGGTCGTCGGCTGCGTCGCCGGTCTCTTTTACGCGGACCAGCATGGGTCCGTTGTCTGACGCGGCCTGTCCGGTTACGTCACCATCCAGGTTAATCCTGGTCGGCGTGGTGGATTCAATCGCCAGTGTGGCTTCCTTTTGAGTTGAGTTAATTGGATTATTTACGGGAGCCAGGCGGACCGATTCAGATCCTCGTGCTCCGTTTGCAATGTTTTGCACCGATTCAGTTCGCGTCGGCTGGGCCGGATCGTTTAGCACAGGTCGTGGTTCTGATGCTTCGTTAAACCCTGCCCGGATGATGGGTGCTGGCTTGTTTTTTGCTGCTTCAGCATCCAACTCAACCTGTCCTTCGGCTTTCAGTTGATACTCGTGGGCCTCTTCGACTGAAATAGATACGCGTCCCATCCGCTCGCGCACTTCGCCAGTGATAGAGACGAAGCTGCCGTTCTGCCATAGACTGGGGTTTTGTTCGAGAATATTTGGCCAGACGACTATTTCGATATTTCCATCGAGGAGTGTGAGGTTGAGCGACAGGAATTTTTCACCCCGCTTGGTCGTCAGCTCCCGAATATCGTTCACCTGCCCCAGGGCGGCTCTTTTCTGACCCGTAATATCTGCGGTGATTTCGGCAGCGTACACGACGATGTTGGCGGGCTGCTGGCGCATTTCTCTGGTGAATGGGCTCTGGGTCAATTCGACCCCGAGCAGATCGCGTTCCCAGATGACTCTTTCCTGGTCTGTTGTATCGTCGCCATCGGTGATTCCGATCTCGATCATCGGAATGGGAACGGATTCGCCGAGCATGTCAAACATCGAGGTCTGCCCCGATTCCCGCAGTTTGGATTGCCGCTGGACCGCGGCGATAATTCGGTCGACCGATTCGAGCAGGTTTCCGCGCCCGCCGAAATGATCGAATGCGCCCACACGTATCAGGCTTTCCAGGGTGCGGCGGTTGAGCGATCTGGAATCGACGCGTCGGCAAATATCTTCTATATCTTTGAACGGTCCGGAGGCCTCGCGAGCCTCAACGATCGGATCGATCGCCGATGCTCCGACGTTCTTGATTGCGGCGAGCCCGAACCTGATCGCGTCGTTGCCGTCGGAGTCTCGCTCGATCGTGAAACCGGACCGAGAGTGGTTGATATTGGGAGGTTCCACGGTGATCCCGATCCTCGTCGCTTCCCGGATGGCATCACCGACTTTTTCCGGGTTGCCCGACGCCGAATCCAGCACAGCCGCGAGGAATTCGGTGGGGTGATTCGCTTTGAAGTAGGCGGTCCAGTAGGCGATGTATGCGTATGACACTGCGTGCGCCTTGTTGAAGCCGTACCCTGCGAACGGCACCATGAGGTCGAACACGGTATCGGCCTGTTCCTTGGTGTACCCTTTTTTCAGGGCACCGGCGACGAATGTTTCATGCTCTGCGTCCATCACGGCCGCGATTTTCTTGCCCATCGCTTTTCGGAGAATATCGGCTTCGCCCAGCGTGTATCCGCCGAAAGCCTGGGCAATCAGCATGACCTGATCCTGGTACACGATCACCCCGTAGGTCGGTTCGAGGAGCTCTCGCAGGTCGTCGTGGGGGTAGGTGATCTCTGCCCGACCGTGTTTGGCATCGATGAACGTGCCGATGTGTTCCATAGGCCCGGGTCGGTACAGTGCGATCATGGCTGCAAGGTCGTTGATCGTGGTCGGTTTCAGTTCTTTGACGTTGCGCCGCATACCGGTCGATTCAAGTTGGAATACACCGGAGGTATCGCCTTCGCCAAGAAGCCGGAACGTCTTTTCGTCGTCGACCGGAACATCGTAAACCCCGGTGTATTCGCCGGTTGTTTCGGCGATCAGCTTCACACAGCGGTCGAGAATCGACAGGTTGGCAAGGCCCAGAAAATCCATCTTGAGTAACCCGATGTCGGCGACCGGGTTCATCGAATACTGGGTCGTCGGGCTGAAATCTTCCTTGCCGCTTGTAGATCGCTGTAGCGGCACATACTCGGTCAGCGGGTCTTCGGAGATCACCACAGCCGCGGCATGTGTACTGGCGTGACGTACAGAACCTTCGACACGCTGCGCCATTTCTATCAGGTCCCGAGCATCGCGGTTACGGCTGATTTCGCTTCGCATCTCTGCCGATTCTGCGATTGCGTCTTTCAGCTTGATGTTGAGAGTAAGCGGGACCATTTTTGCGAGCCTGTGGCTGAGCTCGAGTGGCAGCGCCATTGCGCGGGCTGTGTCGCGAATTGCGGCCTTGGCCCCGAGTGTTCCGAACGTGATTATCTGAGCCACGTGATCGCGACCGTAGTGATCGATGCAGTATTTGATCACTTCTTCACGGCGGTCGTCGGCAAAGTCCATATCGATGTCGGGCATTTCGCGCCGTTCGACGTTCAGGAACCGTTCAAAGAAGAGATCGGCTTCGACCGGGTCGATCTGCGTGACTTCGAGGCAGTAAAGCACAAGGCTGGATGCGGCCGAGCCCCTTACAGCCGAGAGAATTCCACGTTCGTTGACGAAGTTGAAGATGTCCCAGCAAACAAGGAAATAGTCCGAGAACTTGGTCTCTTCGATGATCCCGAGTTCGTACTCCAGGCGCTCGGTCACCTGCTCGCCGGGAGATTCGAACCGCTTCTTGAGGCCCGCATAGCAGAGCTCTCGGAGGTATTCCATGGACGGCTTGTTTTTTGGAGTCGGGAACCGCATTATCAGGTTGCGGCCGAACTCAAGGTCTAACTCGCACGACTCAGCAATCCTTACGGTGTTTTCAAGGGCTTCTGTGACGTGCGACCAGCCCTCGCTCATCTCCGCCGCACTGCGCAAGTAGTAGGTGGTGTCTTCCATGTGAAGCCGTTTCGGGTCTTTCACGTTCGAGTTTGTCTGGATACAGGTGAGAATGTCCTGTGCAACGTGATCGTCTCGCCGGACGTAGTGTGAATCGTTGGTGACGACCATCGGGAGACCGGTCTGGCTGCTGAGCTGGATGATGGCGTCATTGATTTCGGCCTGTCCGGGAACATGTTCGTGCATCATCAGTTCGAGGTAGTAGCGGTCCTGGAATACGTTTCCGTACCACTCGAGTGTTTCGTGTGCGGCATCGAGATCGCCCGTCTTGATTGAGCGCGCCAGTTCGCCCGAAGGGCAACCTGAAAGGACGATCAGACCTTCTGAATATCTTTCGAGGATCTCGCGGTCCATCCGCGCGTAGTAGTAAAAACCTTCGAGGTGCGATGCCGTCACCAGTTTCAGGAGGTTCTGGTAACCAGCCTTGTTCTGGGCAAGCAAGGTCATGTGGAACGGGGAACGCTTTGCCGGGTTTCGTTCACTCAGCGAACCGTCGGCGACGTAGGCCTCCACCCCGATTATTGGCTTTACGCCGACTTTCTTTGCCGATTGGTAGAACTCGATTGCACCGTGGAGGTTGCCGTGGTCGGTCAGGGCGATGGCTGGCTGCCCGAGTTCTTGCGCCCGATTGACCATATCGCCCAGTCTGCTGAAACCGTCGAGCAGGGAATACTCGGAGTGGTTGTGTAGGTGGACGAACTGATCGGTCACAGGCGATTATTTCTGGTATTTGGGCGGCGGCTGTGGGTGGTCATCGGAGCATAGCCTTCCCTCGTTATCGAGTCGAGTCCGATTATGTATTTACGGCCACAAAGATAGACGATTTCGCGGCAAAAACTGATCGAGGGTGGCACCTTGCCCGGGGTCTAGATGGAACTGTTTACCTGCATGAAACGTTTTCCAATTGAATGAGTCCTGGTTCTGGCGATGATAGAGTCGAAATCGGCTGCTATCGATATGCTGCAATTGGGCTAATACATTGATCTACAGGTTGGTGACTGCAGGGGACAGAATTGACTTCAAAAGGCATTAGCAACGGTCAAAAAATACTTATTGTTGACGATGAGCACATGTCCGACCTCATGCGTTCGGTTCTGCGCCGACTCGAAACGGACGGGTTCAGGCCGATAGTCGTTGCACCGGAGGGTCCCCATGTAGGTGGGGACGACTACGAGGCGCAGACTTTGTTCGCAATGGAAGAGGAGCGTCCTGCGGCGGTTCTGCTGGATGTGCGTTTCGGCGAGTACGACACCGACCGGTTCAAGGGGCTGTCGATCCTGAAAAAAATCGTGGAACGTGATAGCAGTATGCCGGTGCTGATGTTCACGCAGTACGCGCAGGGACCATACCGGGATACAGCGGTGATGGCGAGCCTGGGTGCGAGTTCGTCGGTAGATTTCATCGACAAGCTGGCGAGCCCGGAGGAGGTCGTGTTGCGGCTGCGTCGGCTTATCGGCACGGCACCGGAGACCATTAGGATTGGGTCGTTGTTCGAGATTGATGCTGAAAACGCGGCTGTGTACGTGATCGAGGATGGAAAGCGCGATCTTATTCGGGAGATGCAGGGCATGAAGCTTGAAATTCTAAGTGAACTGGCGGCGGCCTATTTCCGGTCGGAAGGTGAGTTGGTGCCGTTTTCCAGACTTGAGCGGTTCTCGGAGGGTGACGATTCGCGGGCTTCACTAAGAGTGAGAATTCGTGAACTTAAAGTGTCTCTCGGAAATGCGGTTTCTCGAGACTTCGGGGCAACCGAGTTGATAATTAACATTCGAAATCGCGGGTATCGGCTGGTTCCGCCTGTCGAATAATGCTGCGTGCACGGGATAGTGAATTATGGGATTGATCGGACCACCGCGGCGATCTGGATCAAGTTTTTGAACAATCGGTTGTTGAAATATCTGAGAAATGGTGGGGCAGTACTGGCCGCGATTGGGCTAGTGCTTGTTTTGCTGTCGCCCGTGATTGGAGAGCCAATATCTCCCGGTTCGCTCTGGTGGATTGAGCCGGTTGCATACATTGGCGCCGGGGTGTTTTTCCTCGGTGCGATTGCCGCGTTTGTCTCGGTTCAACTGGCGTCACGCCGCCAGGAGCAAAACGGTGGAGATCGAAGTTGGAGTCGGGTTACGCAGGACTACTTCGACACTTTTGCGCATGACATGGGTCGCCCGCTGCGTAGAATTCTGGGCAAACAACGTGAGGTGCGGGCGCTGCTTGGTGAAACCGGCGAGGCAACGCCACGAATGGTGACAGAACTGCTCGACGAGATCGAGCAGCAGGCGCCGAACTTCAGGTTGATGATTGAGAATGTGCGTGTGCTGGTCGATCTTGAAGACGAACACGCACGCCCTGCTGTGGAACCGGTTGATGCTGCTGCGGTCATCCGCAATATCGCCGACCGTTATTTGCCGATTGCCCGGGAACGCGATCTGGAGTTGGTGTGGTGGTGCGAACCGGCTGAGTTTGGCCTGGTTTACGGCGATGCTTCCGCCCTTGACCATGTGGTGACGAACCTCGTCGATAACGCGACCAAGTTCGCTGCCGAACAGATAGAGATTCGATTGACCCGCAACGACAGCCACTTCCTTATAAGGGTTTGGGACGATGGTCTGGGTATAGCCGAATCACACCTGGTGCATGTATTCGACCGTGGGTGGACTCCGGAACTTTCGGCCAGGCGGGAGAAACAGAGCTCGGGACTGGGGCTGTACATTGCCAGTTCGCTTTCGGAGCGTTGCGGGGGCGACCTGCTGGTTGAATCGAAACAGTCGACCGGCGGTGATCTGAACGAACACCATGCTGCCTTCACCCTGTCGCTGCCGCTTGACAATAGACCAACGGCCGCCAGATGAGGGCGGTGCGATATCCGTCACACGTAAACGCGATGGTTTTTCGAGTCGGCTGTTTAGCGTTGATGTTGCCGCTGGTGCTTCTCGCGGCTGCAGGTTGCGTTGAGAGTCGTGCGCGGCATACGCCGGTGCCACCGACAGCGACGGCCACAGTAACCACAGTTCCTCCCCTGCCAACTGCGACGCCAACCTCCGTTCCATCTGCAACTCCAGAACCGACCGCGACTGCGAGGCCAACCGCGGTACCGACGCTAACTCCGGTACCGACGCTAACTCCGGTACCGACGCTAACTCCGGTACCGACGTCCACTCCTGCGCCGACCCCTACTTCGACACCGCGGTCGGGGACGTTCAACCTGTCGCTCGATTTTGAGGGTATCGGCGATGAAACCGTGGTTCGCAGCGAGACTGTGTTGCTGCGTGGGCGCACTGCGGCCGATGCGGTTGTCAGCGTGAACGGTGTGATCGTGGAAGTTCAATCGGATGGAACATTTGAATTGACGTTGGCGCTCGATCCCGGGCCGAACCTGGTGGAGATCGTTGCCAGTGACCTGGATGGCAACTCGGTGAGTTCATCGCTGGCGATCATCTCGATTCCGGAGGATTCGTCATGATGAATCGAGTTATCCGAGCGATGTCGATTACAAGGGATCGCTGTAACACAATCGTAACGACGATTACCCCACTGTTTAACGGTTGGGTTCCTTCTCAACGTGTTCGATTGAATCAGGGTATGTTCACGCAACTCAGTGCTCGAGCAAACAGGTTGGTGCGTCTGCAGGCGGCCAGCCTTATCGCGTTCGCCGTTATCTTCGGGGCAGTGAGCGTTGATACGGCGAGTGCCGGTACCGGTTCGTCTGCCGCGTCGGCTCCCCGTTCCGCCGGCATTGAAGCGGTCTTTGGCACGGCCGTCGAGGTGCGGCCGCCTGATGTGATAGTGCTGGCGACTAACGCGGGTCTGTTAACCCTGAAGTTCAACGAACTTTCAGGGATAAAGATCGGTTCGAACGTCGCATCGGTCGCAGACGTAGTGGAAGGTGACAGGGTTATTGCCACCGCCCGGCGCGATGCTGCAGGCGACTTGATCGCGCTTAAAACTATCATCCAGATCGCGAATTCCCAGCACATCACAAAGCATATCGTCGGTGTGGTGACGGATGCGACGAGCGAGGAGATATCGATACAGACCCGAAACGGCGATGTGGTGGTGGTTCTTATTTCTGCCGGAGTCGAAGTGCCACTGGTCGGTGATGGGATAACGCTGGTCGCGCAGCTTGATCGGTTGAGTGGTGTGCTGACTGCTCGAGGGTTCGAGTTGACCAGCAAGACAGTCGAACGCCTCGAATCTGCGAGCGACCGGGCCGCCGACCAGGCCGAAAAGGAACGTCTTTCGCAGATCGCAATCGACGCCCGGAGTAAGCATCTGAGTGCACTCGATGATGCGTCACGCGCCCTACAGCGTGTTATTGACGCCGGGCGCGTCGACCGCGAAGCTCTCGATCATGCCGCTGACCAGATTAACGAGATTCAGCGAAGGTTCAATAAGCTAAAGCGAATTTATGACCGTGCCGCTCGGGACCGCAACGAAGAATTGCCCTTGCTGACGATTTCGGGTGCCCTGGTGGACGAGATTGGCGAGACATCGTTCACGATAGTACCCAGAGGTGAGCAGGACGCCGACCCGTTCTCGGTCACATTCTCGTCCGATCCAGAAACCACCAGGGTAAAGATTCCGGATGACTGGCCGGGGCTTTCACAGATTGAGTTAGAAGCTCCTCTTTTGCTGGTAGATGTGAGGCATTTGATTGGCCCCGGTAGCGAACTCGATGTGCAGTATTCAATTGAAGACGGATTGCGGTCGGCTGTGTCAGTCGCGGTGCGCCCTCCGCGGTTGTTTGACGAGCTCGAGGCAGTTATCAACAACGAAGCCCACAGGGCGTTCCACGGCGTCATTACGCTGGTCGAGATTGACGATTCCCTTGAGGATGCAATCGGCGTCGTCATTGCTGCGAACGAACGGCTGGGGATCAAGGTGGCGGCGAAGGTTACCGACGAGACTGAGGTCACGCTTGACGGTGAAACTTCGGATATTTCTTCACTTGCCACCGGTCAGGCAGTCGATATCCAGTTCGAGTCATCAGACCTGAGTTCGCTTTCGGGTATCACTGACTTGGGTGTCACTCTGCGGGCGCTGGCGATCAGGGCCCGGACGTCCACTCCCGCCGATGAAGAGCATATTTCCGGAATTGTGGAGTCGATCGACGTCGAAGGACCGACCATCACCATCCGACCGATCGACGGTTCTCCGGTTGAGCTGAAACTCAGCGAAGGGGTGCCGGCCATTCGAAACGGTCTGCCGGTCCAGCTTGCTGATATCAGCGAAGGCGACCTTGTTATCGACGCAACAAGGTTCGATCCGGTATCTGGACTGTTGACCCGGCTGGTCACTGTCGCCCGAACAAACGTGAACTTTGCCGGGACGATCACGGGGATCGGACAAGAACCCGCCCGCCTGCTTGTGACCGGTGAAAATGGGCGGTCGATCAACGTGCTGATCACAGCCGATACGGTGCTTGTGCTGGACGGTCGGCGGGTGGAATTCGACGAGCTCGAGACGGGCCTGAGAGTGTCAAATGGCGTTTACCGGGTTGCGGGCGGAAACGGTGCTTACTACAACGTGGCGGTTATCGTTCCGACTGAGTCTCCAAAAGTCGGTAGGGCGACTGGAATCATCACGGCCGTAAACGCGTCAACGGGAACGCTTTCCGTGTTGTCGGGCAAATCGAATGAGACGCGTCTGTTGAGGTTGCGATTGCCCGAAATTCCCGTTACCGGAACTTTGCAAAAAGACGGTCTCCCAATCGAATCGCTGGCGAATATTGAGCGAGTCGACCGAGTCGACATAGTTGTCTACGTGATTGAATCGGGACTGATCAAGGAATTGTCGGTGGTATCCGATAATTTCATCCGCTCGCGGGGGACACTGCTGGAGGTTTCTTCAGATCGACGCTTTGTGGTTGCGGAACTTGCGAGCGGGGACGTGTTCGATCTTTGGATCGGCCCTGAATCGGTGGTGCATCTAAACGGCCGCCAGATCGAATCTTTTTCCGCAGTTGCAGACCTGCTTGCCACTGCCGGCGCGTCGGATGGGGATGTTGTGTCGCTGATTCCCGAGGTGATGTTCATCAGGGATTCACTGGACTCGAACCTCGGCCATGTTATTTCGATCCGAATCCAGATAAAAATGGACAGAAGTGGCGACGAGAGCGGCGATGTCGATGGTTCCGTGGTCGAAGTGACCATCTCTGGAGTTATAGAGGCAATTGACGGCCAGACGTGGGCAATCGACGGCCATGTTTTCTTTGTCGACCGCAACACCGAGTTTCTTGGTGAAGACCCAGAAGTAGGACTGGTTGCCAAGGCAGCTCTTATCAGCAGGCCGGGCCGAATGCTCGTCGCACAGGCAGTGAGCGTGGCGGGTCATCCCGACGAATCGCCAACCCGGAAACCGATCGATGTTCGACCTGACAGCACAGGAGGCGACACTGAAGGCGACGATGCCGAGAATTTCTTTGAACTTCGCGGCAAGATAACGCGCGTGAACGCCCGAGGAATAATTGTTGAAACCGTGCAGGTCATAATTGGGGACGATGTGGAAGTAGACGTTGATCTGCTAAAAGTTGGTGCGGAAGTGCGTGTCAAAGTCCAGCGTACTGCTGATGGGCTGGTGCATGCCGCGGGGCTTGAAGTGTTGCGCACAGCAAGTGATTCAGATGATCCTGCGTCAGACTCACAATCTGGTAACGACCTGCCGCCCAGAATCGGCGAAATTGTCCAGCAGTTTTCTGGCGGCCTCGACGAAATTGACGGGGATGTGGCGCGTCTCGGCGATAACATTGTGATCGTTCCCAGGAGCGTTCTGAGCTCGGTTTTGCTCAGGGGAACATCCGACCTGGAATCCCGGTTCAAGGTAACTCTCGTCAAACGTGCCGATCTGGCTCGCATCGTTGGGAGTCGCCAGGCTGCGCAGCTTGCGGGCAACCGGATACTTGCCCTTTACACCGACGATGCGACCCACCCGTTGTACCTGATCGAGTTTCGTTAGGCTGTGGCTTTAAGTTCCGGGTCGGTCCCGCCCGTGGGCGGGGTAACTCCTACGGGTCAGGGTTCTGGCCTTGGCGGCGACGCGCCCCGCGGGTTCAAGTGTCAGAGTCATCGGTATTGCGATCAACAGAGTCGAGCCAAGGATCACAAAGCCGAGTCTGTACGTGCCTTCGATGTCGTGGACCAGCCCCACCAGTGCCGGCCCCGCGGCCCCGAAGAGGGCGTTCACCGAACTCGTTAGCCCGATTATCGAGCCGTAGCTGGCCCTGCCGAAGTAGTCGCCGAGTATCGAGAGTCGGAGGGGGATCGACGATCCGAACCCCAGCCCGAAGAACACGATGAAAAAAGGCAACGGCCATAATCCCAGGTTCACGCTGCCGACCGTGGCGTTGATGCCGGCGAGGCCGGCAACTCCGACCGTTTGCATCAGCATGGCAACGGTGAGCATGTTTCGTTTGTCGAATCTATCGCCGATGATAGCCATGCCTGCTCTACCACCGAGGTCTCCGATGGCAACCGCTCCCGCTGCCGAGGCTGCCAGTGTCGCCGTCATTCCGTACTCCAACAAGGCCGCGAAGTGGAACAGGTTCGTGGAGCTGACGAGCTGGCTCAGGCTTGTAACGATTGCGAGCTGCCAGAAAAACCGAAGTTTGACGGCCTGGCGCATGGTAATCGCCTGTTCACGGAGCCGTGAAGTACGTGGGGTTGCGGGTTGTGTTGTTCCGGTGCCGTCGGCGTTGTCGCTGATGGTTTCAGGGCCACCGTCGGGTTGCATTCCGTGGTCTTCGGGTCGGCGCCTCATTACGAGTGTTGCGGGAAAGCCGATTATCCAGAAACCGATTCCGGCCGCGAACAGCATCTCGCGCCAGCCGAAGTGATCTATCGATGCCACGAGCAAGGGCAGTGTGAGACCGCCGATAGCGGAAAACGACATCAGGGTTGCGAGGGCCCGGGCGCGTTTGCGAATGAACCAGTTCGCGACGGTTACGACGAACACAATAAAAGTGCCGAACGACATCCCGAGTGTCAGCAGGGTGATCGCGAGGTAGAAGTGCCAGAGTGTCTGCATCTGGCTCATAAAAATGAAACCGCCGCCGGTCACAAACACTCCGAAAGCCATTGCCTTGCGGGGGCCGTACTTGTCGAGGAGAGCGCCTACGAATGGCGAGATCATCCCACTTTCGCTGCGTTGAAGTGAAATGGCGGCTGCCGTGGCACCGTGGCTCCATCCGAACGTGCTGAGGATGGGGGGAATGAATGCCTGAAAACCGCGCCAGAAAACGGCCGAGGTATACCACTGAACAATTCCGCCCGCTCCAACGATCCACCACCCGTAAAACGGCTGTTTTAATGATTTCATCGGGTTTTTTCGATTTGTTCGTTCGATCGTCTATTTGTGACGACCCGGTTTGGGGGCGAGACCAGCAGTGGGATGGTTCAGGGCGTACGGGGGGAATGATAGTCCGGTGCAGGGGAACTACAGATACCGTCGCATCCAGATTCTGCGACAAGTGCGTAAAACAGATGTATTTGCACACAGTGTTCGGATAGGCGCGTATAGGGTTGCGATCAGGTCCCGTTCAGGGTGCACAGCGAAAGCAGTGACGAATCGATTGCGAGCATCAATCAAACTTTTGACAATCCGTGGAATCCCGGTCGAGATAAATGCTTCGTGGCTGATAGCGTTTGCCCTCATCACATGGACGTTCTCGACCGTGGCGTTCCCTGCGAACTTCCTTCTTTGGTCGAGGGGGGAGTACTGGCTCGCCGGTGCCGTCACGACTTTTTTACTGTTCGCTTCGGTTCTTGCGCACGAGTTGGGTCACTCGTTCGTAGCGTTGTCGCAGGGTCTGAAGGTGCACAGCATTACGCTGCTCTTGTTCGGTGGAGTTTCGAGGATCGAGGGTGACGCAACTCGCCCCAGAAACGACATTTTCATAGCTCTTGCAGGTCCCGCGGTTTCTCTGACCATAGGCGCGCTGCTTGTCGGTTGGTGGGCAGCATTTGGCCCTGAGCGTCAGTTCCAGGTGACCCCGTTGCATGGCGTGCTCATTTTTACGGGGTTGATGAACATTCTTGTGGGCGTGTTCAACTTGTTGCCGGGTTACCCGCTGGACGGTGGAAGAGTGTTGAGGTCGGCGGTCTGGGCTCTCACAGGCGATACGGAGCGGGCTTCTCGAGTGGCGTTCGCAGTCGGTCGCCTCGTATTCTTTTTGCTTATCGCCTGGGGTGGCTGGAGGATCGTGAACGGCGATGTGTTCGGAGGTGTCTGGGCGGTGTTCATCGGCTGGTTCCTGCTGAGCTCGGCGCGCGGTGAACGGGCAGCCCAGAAACGACTGGGGGCGGTTGCTATAGAAGGTGGAATGGACTTCGCTGTTGGCGTCGTGGCGAGACCGATGCCCCCGACTGTTGATGTGTCAACTACCGTTTCAGCCGCGATGGCTACCGGGCTCCCGAGTGGACACGGTGATGACTTTCCGGTGGCCGCCGTACCGGTTGCCAGAGAAGACGAGCTCATCGGATTTGTTACGGCGCAGGAGCTGAGGGATGTGCCGGTGGAGAGTCGAAATGAGGTGAACGTGGGCCAGGTTGTGGATTCAGGGAGCCTGCGGGTGATATCGGCTTATGAACCCGTACGCGAGGGTTTACAAATGATGGACCGGCACCGGGTGGTCCAGTTGGTTGTGATCGATGGCGGATTGGTTGTGGGAGTTGTTACGAGGCAGGACATTCTTGCCCGGATGATCGAGGCCAGGGGTTAATCTCCTGCTGTTGCGATGTTTTTCTGGTGCCGTCGCAAGCTCATTCCGAACTGGCACACCAGCCAGCCCGGGGATTTTACGGAAGAAGCTAAGGCTTGACTACTGAATCGGGCAACCAGATGGCGAGGGACGTCCGACGGGTTGGCGCGATCTGTGGAGAAGAAATTTTGCCGTCTAATGGGTCAGGAGTGCTGGACGAATCCGGCATTACCGATGAACGGTCGCTGGTGTGAATCGAACGACGAGGACGCGCTGGCGACGCCTGCAGCAAGATCACCGTACACGGAACCGGTATTCAGACTGCCAGATGTTTTTGTGCGAGTTTGCCGTAACTGAGATGAGTTGAAACCGGGAATCACCGATCGCGCACAGGGCCGGGGTGGAAACAGTTGGCTAAAGCCGGACGATAGCTCTCCGGTGAAAACCGGTGCCTACAAGCACGTTCCCGAAACGCGTTTCGACCTGAAATTTGAGCTTTCGGCCGGTTATTTCTACGAGGGTGGCTGTTGTTTCGACCTGGTTTCCGGCGGGCGCGGGTGCGACGTGTTTCACATCGACGTGAAATCCCACAGTGGTCTCGCCGACTTGCAAGTGGTTGCGCACGGCGTCGACAGAAGCGATTTCCATTTCCATAATCATCGCGGGGCTGGAGAGCACAGAGTGCTCGGCTCGACCCGTGGGGCTGTACATCTCGGCTCCCTCAACCAGCAGATGTCGGGCGGCCGTGAGACCGATCGCGATTTCTGGCATGGCTAAAGCGCGACGATCCCGTACCCGGCGTCGACCGGGATGATTGCGCCGGTGATTCCACTGGCCATGTCGCTGAGCAGGAACAGTGCGGTATTGGCGACTTCGCTGTGGTTGATGTTACGGCCCAGTGGAGACCGTTCGCGGTGTGCGCGGGTCATGTCTCGGAACCCGGGAATGCTGCGGGCTGCAAGGGTTGGGAGAGGTCCTGCCGAAATGGCGTTCACACGGATGTTGCGATCGCCGAATTCGACCGCGAGTTGACGCATTTCGTTTTCGAGCGCTGCCTTCGCGGTGCCCATGATGTTGTATCCGGGGTAGACGCGCTGCGAAGCATCGAATGTTAGTGTGACGACAGAACCGCCCGACTCACCGAAGAGCGGCGCGGCGCGGCCTACGACCGGCATCAGGGTATAGGCGCTGACTTCCAGTGCGGTTCGGAACCCTTGGCGGTTTGTGGCTGAAAAATCGCCCCCGAGGTCGTCGCGTTCGGCGTAAGCGATGCAGTGGACCACGAAATCGATCTCGTCCCAATCGTTTTTGGCCTGGTCGTAAACGGCCTGGACCTGGTCGTCATCAGTTGCATCGCACTGGATTAGCATGGGACTTCCGAGTGCCGAGGTCGCTTTTTCCACCGGTTGCCTGAGGCGCTCGTTCTGGTAGGTGAACGCCAGCTCAGCCCCGGCCTCTGCAAGGCGTTCGGAAATGGCCCATGCAATGCTGCGCTGGTTCGCGACGCCGAACACGACGCCGCGCTTTCCGGTGAGATCAATCGAAACAGCCATTAGCTTTGCTTTGCCTTTCAAGGGTTTTGTTCCGCGACACGTTTTATCGTGCACTCCCCGCAGGTCACGCTACCCGCGAGGCACCAAATGTACCAGCCGGAAACAGGTTCGTTGTGTTTACCAGTTAGTGTGCGAGCCGTCGCCGCGGTGAGGATGTGGCGCTTCCCAGAACCTGAACGGCTCGGTAAGTTTGCTTTCGTCCACGTCGACACCCAGTCCCGGTTTATCGGGGACGGTGTATCCGTTGCCTTCGAAAAACACCTGTTTGGTGAAGATTTCGAGGTTGGGCTCTTCGGCTATCGCCATGTTCACTTCGAGCCATGCAAAGTTCGGCACGGCGGCACCGAGGTGAACGGAAGCGGCGGTGCAGATCGGGCCAAGTGGGTTGTGGGGCATCAGGTCGATATAATGTGCTTCGGCCCAGCCTGCGACTTTCATCGATTCGGTGAATCCACCGACATTGCAGATGTCGACCCTTGCGAAATTCGTTATGCCCCGCTCGATGTAGGGCAGGAACTGCCACTTCGAAGCGAACTCTTCGCCGATGGCAAACGGCACGTCGGTGAGAGTCCGCAACACCTCGTATGCTTCCGGAGTTTCGTCGCGTATCGGTTCTTCAAGGAAGTCGAGCGTGTGCGATGGCATCATCTGGCAGAACGAGGCCGTTTCGGCGACGGATAGCCGGTGGTGATAGTCGACGCCCATGATCGCCTGGTTGCCAAGCTCTTCACGCGCCTTGATAAGCCACTCAGCCGAGTTTGCGATTGATTGGCGCGGCTCGAACAGTCCTCCACTTTGGATATCCATCCCATCCAGTGACAGGCGGAACGCGGTGATCCCGCGGTTCATAAATTCTTTCGCCTGTTCGATCATGTCGGGGCCGTACGGGCCTGAGGTTGTGGCAAACACTGGAATCTTGTGACGGTGTTTGCCGCCGAGCAGTTCGTAAACGGGAACACCCAGTTTTTTGCCGGCGATGTCGTGGAGGGCGATGTCGATCGCTGAGATCGCCGCGGTCAACGTACGCCCACCCTCGAAATACTGGCTTCGGTACATCTCTTGCCAGAGGGCCCCGCGTTTCATCGGGTCCTTGCCGATTAGAAATTCGCGGTAGTGCTCGATTATGCCTTTGACACCCAGTTCACGTCCGGAGAAACCGGATTCGCCCCAACCATATATTCCCTCGTCGGTCTCGATTTTGACGAGCATCTGGTTTCGGCGGCCCACCCATACGGCGTACGGCTTGATATCTGAAATTTTCATTTTTTTGGTTCGCGCTGATTGTTGTTGAGATAGACGGATTCGAGGCGGGCTGTTACGAGTTGGTGATCGATCCGTCACTACGCTTGAGCGGGCTCATCTCTGAGAAACGAAATGGTTCGGTGAGCGAGTCTTCATCGACCTCGACACCGAGTCCGGGCTGATCGAGCACGGTCACCCGCCCGGGAATTATTTCGGGTTGTACCGGGAACACTTCTTTGGAATAGAAACCGTTGTCCTCGCCTGCTGATTCTCGTATTTCGAGCCACGAGAAGTTTGCTGCGGCCATAGCCATGTGAGATGTCGCGGCTACGCAAATTGGGCCGAGCGGATTATGGGGCATCAGATCGATGTAGTGGGCCTCAGCCCACCCGACAACTTTCATCGCCTCTGTCAACCCGCCTACGTTACAAACGTCTATCCGGGCGTAGTTTGTGAGTCCCCTTTCGATGTAAGGGAGGAACTGCCATTTTGATGCGAACTCTTCGCCGATTGCGAACGGCATGGTGGTCATAGTTCTGAGGGTTTCGTAGGCCTCGGGTGTTTCGTCCCGGATCGGTTCTTCTAGGAAATCGAGGGTGTGATATGGCATCATCTGGCAAAACGAAGCGGCTTCGGCGACCGATAGTCTGTGGTGAAAGTCGTAGCCGATAACCGGTCTCGTACCGAGTACTTCCCGAGCTTTGATCAGGCCTTCGGCCGAAAGTGCGATAGCCTCACGCGGCTCGTAGTAGGTAGCTTCGTTACGGTAATGGTGGTGAAGCCGGAAGCAGTCGAACCCTTCAGCGATCATGCGTTGTGCGACATCGATCATCTCTTCGGGCGAATTTCCGCCCCCAGTTGCGAACGTCGGCACCCAGTCTCGGTGCTTTCCGCCGAGAAGCTCGTAGACCGGTACACCCAGTTTCTTGCCCGCGATGTCGTAGAGTGCGATATCGATGGCCGAAATCGCGGCCGTGAGAGTCCGGCCGCCTTCAAAATACTGGCTGCGATACATTTCCTGCCAGAGTGCGCCGCGCTGCATCGGATCACGTCCTATCAGAAATTCCCTGTAGTGTTCTACGATGCCTTTGACGCCGATTTCTCTGCTGGATAGCCCGGATTCCCCCCACCCGTAGATGCCTTCGTCAGTTTCAACTTTGACCAGCATCTGGTTTCGGGTTCCAACCCACACCGGGAAGGGTTTGATGTCGGTTATTCGCATTGGTAAAGGACCTTTGTAGATGTTGGTGATGCTTGGAATGGAGATGACCGTGCAGGCGGGGCTTGCTCGCGGAGCAAGCGTGTTCCTGATGGCGCGCAGTGTCAATACCGGATTCTCTGTAACCAGTTCGCGCACCGGTCAAATAGTTGGATCGGCGGAGACGGAATCGGGGTGGACGGTATTGCCGGCCGAGGTCGGGGAGACATCTTCAGGCAGGTTGGACCGGTGGGCGGTTGTGTTGATTAACGACGACCACCATTCTGCCGATTACGTGATCTGGGCGTTGCTGAAGACCATGCCGGATCTTTCGAGTACTGACGCCGCGCTGATCATGCTTGAGACACACAACACAGGTAAAGGTGTGGTGACGTTATGCGGCCGGGGACAGGCGGAGGAATATCGAGCGGCATTGCGATTGCTGCAACTCGGGTGCGAAATCGAACCCGGCTGGTAGTGGTCCGGCAGGCAATTCGTACGAGACCGGGCAGTCAGGCTCAGGTGCAAACTCACCGCACCCATACCTGATCCGATGGTATCGATTCGGTGCGACTCGTACTGATTGGCAGGCCAATGCGTGGGTTGCCCGCCAGATGGGCTCGCGTGACTGCTCACATCTGGGGTGAACCGTTTGGTGCGACCGCACGATTCCTTGGGGCTCAATGGCTGGAATGGGCTGGTGATACCTATAGATATGTGGCCTTTGCAACGACCTGCCAGACAAATGGCAGGCGACCAATCAGTCAGTTCGTGATTAGCCATAAAATATTTTTCAGACACGGGTTCCCTGGCCACACACAGGAACCCGGAACTGGTTGAGGAGACCATGCCTGATGTTCTGGACAGTTGACAGAAGTACATCCGAGCGCTGAATCTCCGAGCTCGAAACGGCGATCATCCTAATTGCATTTGTGGTCGTCGCTTCGGTGTTCGCGTTCACCGTGCTGTCGATGGGTATTTTCGCGTCCGAGAGATCAAAAGAAACAGTGTTTGCGGGTCTTCAAGAGGCGAAAAGTACCCTCGAACCTCGTGGTGCTACCGTGGCATACAAGGCCGACCGAGGCGGAACCGACACTATTTACGAGGTTTCATTCATGGTCACGAACGCGGTTGACGGCGAGCCCGTCGATCTGACGCCCCCGTACACGGCCGATGGATCGGCCACAGACCCGGATATCTCAAGTGGGGCTGAATACAAGACAATTATTTCTTACAGCGACATAAATCAGGTGATGAGCGATGTCCCCGGAGTGTAGGTTGGCCCGGTAACAACAACGGGGACAATTTGCTGGAGATCGGCGAAAAGGCCGAGATCAGCGTCTGGCTGTTGATTCGTGACACGACGCAGGCAATTACATCCAGCACAGCGACGAGCTACTGGACTGCCGATGCGAACGGAGCATACGGCATACTTTCGACAGGAACTATTCTCGGCACCAACGACACGTTCTCTCTCACACTCAATCCCTCGGCGGGCGCGGTGGTGAACATTGAACGGACGTTGCCGTCGCGGCTTGATGCGATCATGGATTTGAAGTAACGACCGGCTGATTTTGACCCAGGTTCGGCATTGCTCCGCCTGGCCCCAGGCCCCCTCCGGTCGCTGGGTCTTGTAAAAAAAACGGCCACTCTCCTGCCCCGAGAGTGGCCGTTTTTATTTTTCGAATATCAGTACGTGATCATTCGCTCTTGTATCCCGGGGACTTGGGAATCGCGATAGTCGGGATAGCATCGTCAGTTAAACACAACGGGTGCGGCCGACTGGCCGCACCCGTTGTTGATTTTGCTGTAGCGCGCGTTTGATTACGTTGCTGGCTTACCAGCGTTCTCGACGTCCGCCGCCACCGCCACCACCGCCACGGTATCCACCGCCCTCGCCACGAGGAGCCTGGTCTCGGGCCTCGTTGACAACGATTGGCCGACCGTCAAGCTCAGTGCCGTTCATTTCTGAAATAGCCTGTTGTGCAGGACCTTCATCATTGAAGGTTACAAAACCGAATCCGCGGGACCTTCCAGTCTCACGGTCGCTGATCACCTGTGCCTCTTCTATATCGCCGAACCGCTCGAAAGCCACTCGGAGGCCGGCGGAATCCGTCGCCCAGGCCAGGCTACCAACAAATAACTTCTTACCCATAAATCAAGCCTCGTTTGTGGGAATCCCATCGAATGTTCACGGTTGAACATGTCCTAGCACCGTTCCGTACGGTTATCGTCCCACATTCCGTTTTTTTGCGTTCGGCCACAGTGCGCACCGCAAAACATCATCTCGCTGATGCAGTTTCGCGATGCACCGACTGAACGCATCGTCAAGAATAAACTTACTTTCGGCACTTTGGGGAGATTATTGATGATGAAGTTCGCGTTCGTGCATGATTTTAGATGGGATTGCCGGAATTTCGGCGGTCTTCAGTGCCGCCGGGTGATGGACTCCGGCCTGGTGCGGTTTTCGGATGGGGTGGCAAACTTCGGTAATAGCTAATTCGAGGCCGGTTCGTCTTGAGCAGAAATTGCCGGTTGGCTTGCGAAAGGGCGAAACGATCATTAACGTTCGTGTCTGTCGAACCTTACCCAGGCGTGTCGATCTGGCGATTCCACATGGCCAGTCAGCCGATGACCGATTGGTTTGCTGGTTGGGCAGACGCCCCGATTGGCGGTGACCGGCGGTCGTGTGGATTTGGGTTCACGTGCAACCGTTGTGCAGAAAATAGTGCTTACAAAGGATTGAAATGGTTCAAACGAATGATATTGAGCGGCCCTCGAAAGAGTTGATCGCGAAACTATTCGAACACGTCAGTGCCGCAACCGCGGCAGGCGATCTCAGCAAATTGGGTATAAGGGATGCATTCATCCAGGGTCCGTTGCCGTTCACTCCCGGCAAGAAAGTCGTCGGTCCGGCGCTGACCCTGCAGTTCATGCCGAAGCGTGAAGACGAGTATCCGGAAGGCGAGTACGTTGAGCCGGAGACCCAGTTGCACCGCCATGCCCTGTACAACACCAAACCGGGCGACGTGATAGTTGTCGATGCGTTGGGGAGTCTGAACAGCGGTGTGTTTGGCAACATGATGTTGACTTATTTTCACGGTCAGGGTGGTATCGGGGCGATTATCGATGGGTGCATCCGTGATTACCCGGAGAGCAAGAACATCGGCCCCGGGCTCTGGTTGAAGGGCGTCACGCCAAACTTCCACACTCAAACGGAGATGATGCCCTACGCCGTAAACGTTCCGATCAACTGTTCCGGGACGTTTGTAAAACCTGGCGACATTATTATTGCCGATGACGATGGCGCAGTTGTCGTGCCAATACAGCTTGCAGAAGAACTGGCCGAACTGGGCCAGGTGCACGCTGAGTGGGAAGAGTTCAGCCGCGGGAGGCTGGAAGAGGGTGGTGATTTGCGCCGCTACTATCCGCTGTCGGACGAGGCTCGCCCCGAGTATGAAGAGTGGAAGAAGAAACGCGGTAAGTAAGGGGTAGGGAGTTAGTCGCCGGGTGTGCTGAGCGCGCCCGGTAGCTAGTGGTCGGCCGATCCCTGTTTGCGCAGGCTGCCGCCGAAGACCGCGGCCAGGCTGCCCATCAGGATGAAGAATGTCGCCCTGATTGGCAGTTCTACGATTGCCCGGTTGCCCGTCTCGAAGAATGCAAGGATGTGTGACGCATACCAGGCGGTTAGTAGCACGTAGTAAGCAATCCCCGCGACTGGTTTTGCCCGGTATACGAACGTCAGGATCACAAGCGGGAATATCAATCACATTTCGCTCGTACTGTTGATGTCGGCGGACGCCCGTATTGCAAGATTCGATACCAGGAGTAACAGCAAGGTATCGGCCACCGAGCCGAAAAGAGCCGATCTGACTGATGAAATGAGTTTTGTCTTGATGGCGTGGCGCAGCCAGAGGTTTACGGCAAACATTCCCACGATCGCAGCCACGGCAAGCTCCCAGTAGGGCAGTTGGTCTTTGCTTGCGAAAATAACGAGTGCGAGCGGCCAGGTGGCGATCAGGCGAAAGGTGATTGCGCTGCGTTCGATCTGGAAAGAGGTTGCAAAAAGCCGCGTTCCCAGCCTTTCCAATAACGGAAACCGCTCGGATGTTGAGTTGATTGCTGTGTCCATCGCCGACACTATAGCGGGCCGATACACGGGCTTAAGTGTGGCTTGGGTGCAAGAACCGCGCCAAATCCTGACCTTTCGCAGAAGCTGGCAGTAGCAGCTGGGCGTGTCTGGCTTAGAAGTCCGGGGAATGCACCATGTGTCAAAAATGCTTGCCGCAAGTCGACGGAAGGGAATAACGAGGGTCGATCTGCAAAAACGCCGTGATCACGATGGCATTTTGACTGGAGTATTGAGTTAAGGAGTATTCGACTGTACGCTTCCGGCCCAGTGGTCCAAGAGATCACGGCGGACCGTCAACCAGCCAATTCTGGACAGTAAAATGAAACCCGGGTTCTTCACCATGCCCTTGCACCCTCCGGGTGCCAACATGACTGAGACGCTGAAGTCGGACCTCGATCAGATCGTCAAGTTGGACGAACTCGGATACGCGGAGGCCTGGATAGGTGAGCACTTTACGGCCGCATGGGAAAACATCCCGTCGCCCGAATTGTTTATCGCACAGGCGCTGGGCGTAACGAAAAACATCCGGCTCGGAACCGGTGTGACTTGCATGCCCAACCACGACCCGTTCGTTCTCGCGCACCGAATCGCACAGCTCGACCACATGTCGGAGGGGCGGTTGAACTGGGGTATCGGAACGGGGAGCTTTCCTGGAGATACGCAGGTATTTGGGTATGACGAAGACGGTGGTGTCGACGCCGGTGCCTACACGCGCGAATCGCTCCAGACGATTTTGAAGATATGGGACAACCCGGAACCCGGCCTGTATGAGTCGAAATGGTGGAAGTTCCGCATTCCAGAGCGGCGGGACGATATTGGGTTGGGCGCGCACGTGACGCCGTTTCAGAAGCCACATCCGCCGATTGGAGTTGCCGGCGTTTCCCCTAACTCACCGACCCTGAGGATGGCGGGTCAGTTCGGTTGGATCCCGATGAGCATCAACCTGGCGCCTCCGGTGCAGATCAAGACGCACTGGGATTCGATCGAGGAGGGAGCGCTGGAGGCCGGAACGCAGCCCGACCGGTCGCTATGGCGGGTTGCCAGGGAAGTCTTCATCGCGGATACGACTTCCGAGGCACGCCGGATGGCGCAGGAGGGAACTCTGGCGCGTGACTTCGAACGATATTTCCTGCCGATGCTGGCGCACGATGGCAGGCTGGGAATTTTTAAAACCGATCCTGACATGCCCGACTCCGACGTGACGATCGACTACCTGATGGACAACGTGTTTATTGTTGGGAGTGCCGACGAAGTGACACAGAAGCTGAACGACCTGAATGGTGAACTTGGCGGGTTCGGGACACTGCTGGCGATGGGTCACGAGTGGGACCCTTACGACGCGTGGTACGAATCGATGTCGGTGCTTGTGAAGGAAGTTCTGCCGAAAGTCGATTAGCTCTGGCGCGGCAAGCGGAATAGGGGTTCGTGTGGCGGGTCTGACGCCTAGGTGGCTGCAGCGAGTTCGCGTGCATCGGTCTTCGATGCCGCTGGCGATACTATTTCCGAAATGGGCCTGGTTAGTGTCGGAATGCCGACGTGGGCGAGAAACTGCTGGGTAGCGGAGGAGATATTTGCGCCGAACGCAACAATATCTCCGTTGAACGCCCGTCGGAAATACAGAATCGCATCGGACGAACTGAACTCCAGGCTGGCATCAATCACGATCAGGTCGGGGTTGTGTCCTTCGATGGACCGGACCGCTGCGGTATGCGAGTTGGCAACTCTGACATCGTGACCCAGCTTCTCAATTTCCTGGATCGCCGCAAGACTTTGATTCGTAGTTGCGTTTAAAAACAGGGTGTTCAACGGGGGGTGCCTCGGGGAATTACGTAAGCGTGGGTTGGTATGTCCACTATTGATTCTTACGTGAAACCAGGGTGTCCGCATCGTGGAAACTACCTAGTGAGGTCACGGAGTCCAGTTGCCGGTGGTTGGTGGGTTTTCAGAGACGGCAGAGTTTAGCTGCGTGATCGGCTGCAATTCACAGTTGACACTGTAACAAGCGACGAGTTTTCCGCTGACCGCTGACCGAGGGCCGCGCCTGTCCGGCATGCGACCGGTACTAGGGACGCCAGACTGTGCCATCGACGATCAGTTCCTTGATGGCCGCGGTTCCTGAGCGGTTGATCGATACCCTGACCTTGACATCGTCGGCAGTTTCGATTTCTTTGCCGCGGCCTTCGGGGAGGAAATACTGTTCGATTCCATATTCGATTGTCACAGTGCCGTTTCGCATCTGGGTAGCGCGCCCTTTGATGTAGAGGTCGGCGTAGGGCGATGGTTTGTCTGCCTGAACGAACAGACGGTAGACATCGCTGTCGATGTTTGTCAGGTTGACGTACACCGTGTCGCCCTCGTTTATTTCCCCTTCCAAAAAGTATTGATTCTTCAGGGGAGCCAGCGAACCCTCTCCGATTGTGCTGATCTCGTAACGGAGCGTGACGTATTCGCCTTTGAAGAGATCACGAGGATCTACCGGAACCGTCTCCAGCACTGCGGTCCTGCCCAGGCTGAGGATCGACTCCCTGTACCCGACCAGTCCGAGCAGAAACACGATCTGAACGGCGATAACGGCTATGAATAGGCGTTTGGCGTTAGGAGTCATTGTTCGCCTCTGTCCCGTGGTCGCGCGTAATTCCGAACTGGCGCAGCAACTGGCGCCTGGCCCGTTCCATCCCGTAGCCAACTCCGAGTAGCAGCAGGCCGCCGACGACGAAGGCCAGCGAGGTGTCGAGCATGTCGACTGTGAGCTCGATATATCGGGTCGATAGGTCGATCACAAAGAAGATGATTCCCACGTTTATCAGCGCTTCGCGCCGGTTGATGATCCCCAGCACAATCGAGCCGAATATAAGCAGTACGAGCAGGAGGTTGAAGGCGGTGACGTAAAGCGCGATCGAGTTGAACGGAAGCGTGGCTGTGAACCAGCCGAAGGCAATGACGAGGGCGACGACGCCCGGTTCGGCGTACCTCCCTACGGGGTTTCCGGCGTTGTTATCCGAATTTCTGACGGCGACCACGAGTGCCGCGACCGTGACTGCGGAGAGAATTCCCGCCAGGGCCAGATACGAGCCACTGAGTGTCTGGAAATCGAGAATGGTCAGCGATCGCGTATCTTCGAACACCTCGTTGAAGGTGAGGACATAAGCCAGTCCGATGGCCAGCAGTGCCCCGCTGATGAGGTATGGGCCTGCATGTAATTTGAGGTTCGCACGGCGCAGGTGCAGCATCCCGATCGAGTACAACAGGGCGGCTGTGAGAAACAGGCTGCCCATGACCAGAAAAGCGCTTTCAGGACCGTCGACCCAGGTGGCCGCTTTCCACGAAATGCCAACAGTGAAGATGCCGACTGCCATCACAGTTACTGATGTTGATCTGGCGAGGTAGGCGAGGGGCAGAACACCCAGGAACCACAGGATCATCAAATCGGGGTTGTCGGTACCGAGGTGGTAGCTCTGGGCCACGAGGAAGACGTTCGCTCCGAACCATACGGCACCTGTAAACATGATCGCTTCGCCGACTCGCGGGTACCCGCGAACGAACTGGAGTTGGTATCCGATCCAGTAGGCAGCGGTCTGGCCCCCGATCAGCAGGAAGAGCTTTGCCATCGCGGGCATGCCCTGCCAGTTGGCTGCGACAAACGAGATAATGCCGGAGGCGATCAGGACGGCTCCGAGTGTGGAAAGCACGACGATGAGTCTGTTGAACCGGATTCCGAGTCGGAACCTGGGCGTGCCAACCGATTCGAAATCCATTATGGCCTGGGACTGTTCGTCTGTGATCAAACCGGATTGACGCCACCGTTCGACCCTGCTTTTAAGCCAGCTCTGGCGCGCGGTTGGCCGCGGGCTGATTTCAACTTCAGTATCGGAATCGGATCGTTCGACGATCTGTTCAGAATCGCTGCCTGGAGTGTGTTCCGTCATGTGTTCAAACGATACTCGGAAACCGTTACATGTTCGCTACTGATGCTGGGATTCATCTTGAGTTTCGTCGAGGGTGCGGTGGTTGGACAGTATCCTGTTGAGGACGGCAAAGAGGACGCAGTTGTCGGTTGGAAAGCCGAATTAAGGGTTCACCTATCCGGGCTTCAGCCGACGATTGCTGCGTCGTTTGCCGATGAGAACATTGTGGGCTTTCGCGAATGTGTTTGTGAAGGGTCAAGCGTACTAATCTGACTGGTACAGGTTGTGAGGACAGGTCACTTGCGCCAGCGATGCTGTCAAATGTCACCATTGCATTCAAATGGGCGTCAATCCGAACCGGTGGCTGTCAATCGCGACAAGTCGGCAGTTCGGTTTTTACCTGAACTAGCCGACTTGAACGTGATTTCAGTGGTACCCCTGGCGTGAATCGAACACGCGACACGTAGTTTAGGAAACTACTGCTCTATCCACTGAGCTACAGGGGCGTGGTGACTATTCTAAGTTCAAATTAAGCAGATTTGATGATTTAGAGATGGTCTATATCGGTGATTTGTAAACACTTTGTAAAGGTCAAGTGTTTACATGCTGACGAGAATACGAACTAGGCAAGAATATCTAGGCCTATCGCTGCGAGCACTCTCCAAGCAATTGGAAGTCTCGCCCGCACTTCTCTTGACCCTCCTTGGCATTTCTGCCTCCCTTCAATTCATCCAGTATCTGATCTTTCAACTGGATACGTTTGTGTGGGTCAGGTCAAAGCGGCGAAGTTGGAAATTCAGGTGATCTCCTAAATAAATCTGGATCTTTCCTTCGCGCCTGCCGAGTGGTCGATGTAGACGCTGATGGTTTCGGTGAAGAAGTCGAATCCTTCAGTGCCCTGTTCGCGCTGGCCTGTGCCGGAAGCCCCAAGACCACCGAAGGGAAGGTGCACCTCTCCACCCAGAGTTGGGGCGTTGACGTGGACCATTCCAGTTTCGGCGGTGTTGATGTATTCGTGGGCCTGGACCAGGTCTCGTGTGTAGACCGACGACGAAAGACCGAAGTCGACATCGTTGGAAATGCGAACGGCGTCCTGCAGGTCAGATGCTCGGAACACGCCAAGCACGGGCCCGAAAATCTCTTCCCGGGCGATGCGCATACTCGTTGCCACATCGGTAAATATCGTCGGCTCGACATAGTAACCCTCGTCAAATTCGTCGCCGCGCAACTGGTGGCCACCGAACGTTAGCCGGGCACCCTCTTCAGTGCCGATTCCGATGTATTCGAGAACCGTATCGAGCTGGTTCCTGCTTGCAAGCGGTGCCACGTCCTTTGAAGAGTCCATCCCATCGCCAACTGTCAAAGCCTCTGTCTGTGCCAGCAGGGCGTCCATGAACTCGTTGTAGATTCCATCTTCGACTATCGCCCGCGAAGTTGCGGTGCAGCGTTGGCCGGTTGAGCCGAAAGCGCCCTGCACCACACCCGGAACCGCCTTGTCGAGATCGGCATCGTTCAGGATGATAGCGGCGTTTTTGCCGCCCATTTCGCACTGAACTTTTTTCAACAGTTCTGACCCGCGTGCGGTGATCGAAGTGCCGATTTCGGTTGAGCCTGTAAAGGAAATCCCGCCGACCCGTTCATCCTCCACCAGTGTGTTACCTACCGATGCGCCCGGACCGGTCACAAGATTCAAAACGCCCGCAGGAAGCCCGGCCTCTTCGAAGATTTCGACCAGTTTCACAGCGGATAGTGGTGTGGCGGAAGCCGGTTTGTAAACGATCGTGTTGCCGCAGACCAGGGCGGGTGCGATCTTCCATGCGGGGATCGCCAGGGGGAAGTTCCAGGGGGTGATGATCGCCACGACTCCGATGGGTCGCTTGACTGTGTAGGCGACCGTGTCGGGTAGTTCTGACGGCGTGGTATAGCCGAACAGTCGGCGACCCTCGCCCGCGGCGTATTCGATGATGTTCATCGCGCGCTTTACTTCGCCTGTGGCATCGGCGATTGGTTTTCCTTCCTCTAGGGTTATCGCCACGGCAAGTTCGTCGGCGCGCCGGGCCATCACATCAAGCACCCGATACAGAATCGCACCCCGTTGTGGAGCGGATGTATTCGCCCACCCTTTAGCGGCGGCGCTGGCAGCCGCGATTGCATTCTCGGCGTCCTGTGGAAGGCTGGCCTGGAATTGACCGACCACCTGCGTGGTATGCGCGGGATTCACGATGGGATAATGCTGCCCGGAAACAGAATCGCACCACACACCGCCGATGTAGTTCTGATGTGTTCGGGAAGTCGAATGGTCGGTCATGTTTCACATCCCCTGTCGTTGTGTTTCTGCGTCGTTACAGTCTGACAGCATGAGTAACTGGGAATAAATCGCCGGGGGCGGGAGAACTTCCCGTAGGGATAGTACCCGGATAGGGCCGTTACGGGCTGGTGTGGAAGGCGTTTCGCAGATATTCTGTGGGCCGCGAACGCGGCGTAAAGTTCGTTGAGTGGTCGTGCGTCTGGCGCGTGACCCTTTGCGATAGTTTTTGTGATTCGACTGGAGTATTCAAGCGTATGTCACCCAACGGTAGTTCAACCGTCACCATCCACTCAGCGAAGACGACCCCGGCGGTCACCGACCGTTCGGTGCAGCTACCTGAGTATGACCGGGAGCGTCTGGAGGATATTGGCTTCCTGACATCGATGACGCTTGTTTTACTTGGTAACTATCACCAGACCGGTCATTTCGGCGGTCCGACGGCTTATGCGCCGTACACTGTTGCGTCCCACCTGGCAGGCCCTGAAAACGGCGGCCTGACATTTGATTACCGTAGGCCCAAACACCCGTTCGCGGACAGGTTCATGCTTGCCGGCGGGCACA
>Ga0207966_1000303_pt1 | contig 28629 bp, 25 predicted proteins | sample Knorr_S23_td_NAD_FD_185611 | JGI IMG/M metagenome (GOLD analysis project Ga0207966, IMG submission 185611) | Marine microbial communities from Southern Atlantic Ocean transect - Knorr_S23_td_NADW_ad_2500m_LV_B (SPAdes) (version 2) | ecosystem: Environmental > Aquatic > Marine > Oceanic | place...
AATCCTGTTCAGGATCACCACTCATATTGGTAAAAGGAAGTACTGCAATTGCAGGAGGTTTGCCGTCAGTTGATTCTTTCCCCAAACTCTCCTTTCCACCTTCCATACTATTAGATAGGGTTGTAGAACTTGCAGCAGAATCTAGTTTAGGAAGTTCTGAAATCTCTATTTTGTAGGTTGGGACAGGAGTTCTTATGTTTTTCATCTCCTTCTCACCCGTTGACACAAAACTCATGTCTAGCTTTCGGCAGACCTCTTCATGAAACTTTCCTGAAAGCGATATTCCACCGGGTTCTGCTAGGGCTTCTAGTCTTGCTGCAACGTTCACGCCGTCACCGTAGAGATTGTCTCCTTCAACTATCACATCGCCCAAATTAAGACCGACGCGGAGTAACATCTGATCTTCTTCAGGTACTCCTTCGTTTCTTTGCCTAAGGCTTCTTTGAAACTCAGTGGCAGCAATGACAGCATCCACAGGGCTCGCAAATTCAGCGATTATTGAATCACCAGCGCTCCCAAATATTCGTCCATGATTAGCCGAAATACAGTCGTCCGTGAGGGTTCGACAGGCCTTTAGGTTCTTGAGGGTCCGATCCTCGTTTTCCCCCATCAACATGCTGAAATTGACGACATCTGCAGCAAGGATGGCGGCAAGCTTCCTTCTAGGCTTTGATTCATTCATGGCTCTATCTTAAATCCAAATTACAGTACTGTTACAGACAGAGAAATGTGTAGATGTGTTTCATTTCCAACATCCCAAAAGTTTGTTCGGCAATCAGTAGGCGAAGTGCCTGTACATTAGATATTGTAATATACAAATGAAATAAATTCGTTTGATATTAGGGCTACTTGTAACTAAATTACTGTCCCATACGTTGTTTCCTCCTCAGTTTTATTGTTTAGGTAATTTGATATGAAAAAGACAACCCTCCGACCAGAGGTTGCCGACTCACACTCGGCCAATGATGAATACTACACAGCTACCCGCCAGGGGAAACCAGTCCTCACAGTCCTCGATGGCCCTAAGTTTAGTGGTCTCGATAACCAGTTTGTTTCTGTGGACTATGCTCGTGCGACCCAGATCGCCCGGCAACTCCAGGCTAGAGTGATTGCCGAGGTTTTCAGCGCCTTCGGTCAATTGATCAAGCGGTTTGTTGTCTTTACCGCTCCCGGCATGATCTTATCCGTGGGAAAAGCCCTGAAAACAAGATACCAGACTCGCAAGGCGGTCACGTATCTTTCCAACTTGGCACCTGAAGTCCTCCAAGATATCGGCTTGACTCGGGGGGATATCTCAGCCCTTGCGGCCGGTCGGATCCACAGTGACGACCTCAACGAAATCCGCCGTTCGGGCTGGCCATATTGATCGTTTGGGTCTGCTTGGTTGACTGCGGTTAGACTCTCAGCCCCCTTGCCGTAAACCAACTGATGAACGTGCGGTAGATGTATAACTGATCATGAGCCGACCTTAACCTGTTTGCGGTCAGTGGGGTTACGGTTTTGCCGGTTACCCCGGTCCTACTATCGGGATCCATACGCTCATTAACACAGCTGTTTCTGGGCGTTTATTCTTTAAATCTTCGAATTTAATTGGAAAGCAGTAGTACACTTATTCCTATATTTATAGGCTGAAGTGCGTTTCTGAGTACCTGTCTTCGAACCAGGTGGTCGGGAGTTCGAATCTCTCCGGGCGCAGCAATCGCTCACGACCTACGATGGTGACGACTGATTCGAATTTCGCTCTGTTCGTCGAACAGTGAAATATGCGAGAGATCCAGCGCCACTTATCGGGACCCATTAATCAGCTGCCGGAGTTTTCTCGCAAGTCCCGATCGCTCGCTTCGCAATACGCTCACATCAACTGGACTGGACTATTGGGAACGTCAGAGCAATCGCCAAAATACCGACAAAACCAAGTGTCGTTGATTGCTACAATCGGGGTCTTTGTTCACGGAGACAACGCATGGCGGATACCCGCATGAGCGTCGAGGAGCGCGAATCTTTTCTGGCGGATGTACACATAGGTGTGCTGTCGATCCCGCGCAAGGAAAGGGCAGCCCCGCTGACGGTGCCCGTATGGTATGACTACGAACCTGGCGGCGAGGCGTGGCTGATTACGGGTCAGCAGTCGCTGAAAGGCCGCTTACTGGAAGTCGGTACGCCTGTCGCACTGGTCGCGCAGACCGAGGACACGCCATACAAGTACGTGTCCGTCGAGGGGCGTGTGCGCGCGATCGAGCCTACCAGCAATGAGGCAGACCTCAAACCCATGGCGATACGTTATCTTGGCGAACAGAGGGGTGTCGCCTATGCGGCGGGCAGTACCGAGGAAGCGTCCATACGTGTGTCGATCATACCCGAGCGCTGGTTCACGGTGGATTACGCGAAGTCCTGAGTTACCATCGAAAGTGCTGGATTTGGTTGGACTAGGCCGGACTCCTGTTGGTCACATTCTGGTCACACTGATCTGATCAAAAAGGAATCCCTAAGCGGACTGACATCGATCCGAGATTTCAGTGGAACGATCCACCGGCCCAGTTCTTACCATGGGGACCCGCTCATATCGCTATAGCGGCCGCGTTGTTTGACCTGACCGGCATTTTCCAGATCAGACTGTAAGAGAGACTGTCAACCTTTACAGACAACTCAAGTGCTATTGACCGCAGCGACTATGACCAGCCCCCACTGACTGGTCCAGTTTGAATGTTAGTGCATGGCCGGCCTTCGGTCTATTGGGATGATGAGCCCCGGGTGCCGGCGATCTGCCGGACAATCGATCAAGTTAAAGCGGAATTCGACGGCGCAGGTGCTGACGTGATACCGATCAGAGAACAGGCGTCGGACGAACTGACAGACGACAGTTCGAAATACTCTGGACGGTTGCGGTGGAACAGAGTTCAGAGATCGTGTCCAATTCGGAAAGGCCTGTCGAGGTCAGTCTGCTGCTGACCAATCTGGTTGATGATTTGCTGATACGGGGTGTTGAATCATCGTATATTCTCAGTGCTGTACATCGTGGATTCGAGATCAATGAAGACAGAGCAGCTGAAATTGCAGCCGAAATCTGATCTGCTGGTGCCACGAAAGGGCTGGGAGATCACTTGAGACACCTATTTTGAAGCAATATCTCATATCACTGGATATCGCCGGTCTTCACGGGCTTCAGTCCTGGATCGATCCCGCCAGCCCGATCCAGGTCTGGGCAATCAGGTTTTTCTCGGACTTTCACATCTTTTTTATGGCAGGACTGCTGGTTGTACTGTGGCTTTACGCGGTATATACCCGGCAGTCCCTACATAAAGAGTCGGCTTTGTATGTTGCCTCGACAATCCTGTTTTCTCTGGCGATCTATCTTGCGGTCAATCAGCTGTTCCCCGTACGGCCACGTCCGGAAGCGGTTTCAGCGGTAACCCCGATAATCTCTCATCTCCCCGACAACTCATTTCCTTCCGGGCACGCCATTTTTGCCGCTGCGGCGTTGGTCGCGGCGTTGTTGTTTCCAAAAAACAGATACCTCACAGCCGTAATATGCACATTCGGAATTCTGATGATGCTCGCCCGGGTCATCGCCGGATTTCATTATCCGGGAGATATGATTGTGGGAGCTATGCTCGGAACAGTGTTTGCTCTTGTTTTCTACCATATCCACCAGCACGCCTGGATTCAAGCGGTATGTATCAGATTCCCGATCCGGTTTGCCCGTCTGTTCCGTCTGTAGAGTGACCGACAAACGCTCATAAAATCTCAGACTTAAGACGGCTGTGAAGTCGGCTGTCAGAACTGAATACACACGTTTGCGTTTGCACGAAACTGCCACCTCAACACCACCGAAAAACGTTAAGTGGTTGGTGGAGCCGAGGAGGATCGAACTCCTGACCTTCGCATTGCGAACGCGACGCTCTCCCAGCTGAGCTACGGCCCCACTATGCCCTGAACCGCTGATCTTGGCACTGGCGTGAAATATAGTCGACCCGGCTAAGACCGTCCAATACTGCCTATATAAAGAGTCTCAAATTATTACTGTGCCAAAGCGGTGATAATAATCAATAAACTGTGATCATCAGCACAACGCTGTGGTCCCAAATTGTTGCAGGTCTTCATGGATCACATCGTAGTCTTGATCGTGTGCTGGTACAAAGCCTGTGATGCCGAGCGAGCTGCGACTGGCTGGGTCGAGCATTTTTACGGCCTCATCGAGTGCTGAACGAAAGCTCGCAAGTGTTTTTGTGCCGTGCCCTGTCCGGGTGATCAGAGGAAGACCGGGCCGATCATCGGTTTTCGCCACGATGCTAAGACTCTGGGCAGCCGGCTCGATACGCTTCGCGAGACACCAGCTCACAGAATCAATGGCGGCAGTATCGGCAAGGCCGTTTGCCACCGCACACACCGAATCCCGGTGACTGCCGGTCGCGATAACGCTGGCAAAGAAAGCGGTCTCTCCGGCTAGCCTAGCCGCCCATCGCTTGAGCGCAAGGCTCCCCGAGTAGGAGTCTTCGTGATTGATGGCCGCGCGTTGGCCGCGCAAGGTCGCGGGGTCATCAATCGATTCAGATTGACGCACAACGATTACACTGTGGTAATCCCCGGCTGCGGACAGATCCTGGTAGGTAAATCGACCCAGCACGGCCACTTGGTCACGCAAATCCTGGACCAGCGGCAGGCCGCAGGTCTGGCTCAGCAATAGCCGTGGTGAAAGCCATGCCGTTTCCGTTGCTTCGTTGCGATTCAGTGTTTCCGGCGATGCGATACCTCGTTTCTGAAGTGCGGTACGAATTTCCGTCCACAGGGCATCCGTTGCGGGTCGAACCTCGGGCCAGTCGTACATCGGTAGCTGGGCGATGTGATCGCTCATCTGTATGCGGCTATGCCCTTAGACCACATAGTCCCGAAGATCGATGTCATCGATTCCGGGGATCTGTTTGCGCTCGAAATCGGCCCGTCGATCCATTGCCATCGTGCAGTCGAATCCGATGCGCCCCCAGTGTTCTTTGCGCTCACCGTAATAGAAACCTGGGACGTCAGGGACGATGATGACGCGATCATCGGCGCGGCCTCGGGTTAGAAATGCCCAGTAAACATCTGAAAGATCATTCAGATCTACGTCCGCATCTACCACCATGACGCTTTTGACGAAGTCGTGGTGTACGCCGAACGCACCCAGAATCACTTGTCTCGCATGGCCGTCGTAATGCTTGTCGATCTTGACCACGGTATTCAAAAGATTCGGTACACAGCTGACGTCCAGAATCCCCCGTAGCGTGCCGTCGAGGTGGGCAAACACCCGGTTACACAGGGCGAGTTCCAGCAGACGCTGGTCTTCAGGTGAGCCGCACACCAGGGCATGGTAGGTGGCCGATTCCCGGATGGTCACACCCAGCACTTCGAGCACATGATTATCACCCTGTGGTACGTAATAGCCGAGAAACTCCCCGAACGGTCCTTCGGGACGGCGTACGTTCGGCAGAATGCGACCTTCGATCACGATCTCCGTGTCATAGGGTACGTCTAGAGCCACATGGCGACACGGCCGCATCTTGAGTGGCCCACCGATCAGGCGTGAAACCAGGTCGAGCTCGCTTTCATCGGGCGGGATGGGTGAGGCCGCGGCCATGGCGACTTCCGGGGGCGGGCCGATCAGAATGGCGGCGTCCAATGCTGAACCATTAGCCTCGGCTGCTGCCTGGTAACGATTGAGATCGTGACTGGTGCCCAGTCTTACGCGGACCTCGTCATTGCTGATGTGCATGCCCCGGTGATAGCTGAGATTAGGCACACCGGTGTCGGGTTGGTTGGCCAGAAAGATCCCGGAAGTGATGTAGGGGGCTGCATCCTTCTCGAAATAGGTGAGTTGCGGCAGTTCATCCAGCGAGGCGCTGCGGAATTCACCGTCGGCTTCGGGCACCACAGTCGGTGGTGCTACCGGGTTCTTCATCAAGGTGGCCCAGCGCTGACAGAAATGACCATCGCCCGCGCCGAGATATTCACTCAACCGTTGCCGGCTGCCAAAAAGATTGCTCGCAACCGGCAGTGCGCTGCCTTTTATATTGCGAAACAGGATCGGCCTGTCACTCTCGCGCTGTGCACGGGCGATGACCGCCGCGCATTCAAATCTGGGGTCAACTTCGCGCTCGACGATTTGTATATCACCGGAGTCGACCCAACGTTCTATAAGTTCTTTCATGGTGAGGTCCTGTGATGCCTTCGTCCTGGTGGGCTCACAGTCGAGCACTTCGTCGGGTCTGATGGGGGTAACGGTAGATCCAGTTGCGGTCATAACGCAGCTTTGATTGGTTGGCGGCTTCACAGAGTTCCGGGATGGTGCCGATCGATTCCTGATTGAGCAGCGCAAATAAAACGCCCACGAACTCGGCGCCGTGATGCGGATACTTGCGATCATCAACCAATGTGTGCGCGATCTCATGCAGCACGATCACCGTTTGGCGCGACCATCGGGGTAGGGTGATCAAATTGTCCTGGAACGACGCACCGGCGTGGCGGCGCCCGCGCCCATCTTTCACCTTAATCCGGGGGTTGTACTTGCGGGCGAGTGCGGTGCACTCGGGCAGCGACAGGTGTTGATTTGAGGGGTGCATTTGCAGCCTGGCTTCTTCAAACCGGTACAGTTTCTGGCGCTGGAAATCCCGCAAAATCGGCGATGGTGGATTGCTCAGCATCAGATGGCCGAACAGTTCCAGATTGAAGTTGTCGAACATCGGTTGGGCCCCTTTCGGTCCAGGCGGAGTTGCTATAATACCCCTCCAGTTGTTCTCGTTAATAGCTGTTTTTTCTAGGTTTAGCCATGGCGACCGAATCTACCGGTGATGAAACGCCCAGTCCGGGTGAGCAGCTCCGCAAAGCCAGGACGGGGTATGGCTGGTCTCTCGAGGATGTCGCGGCCAACCTGAATCTGGACGTTGACGTCGTACGGGCGCTTGAATCGGGTGATTATGCAGGATTGCCGGAGCCAGCTTTTATCCGGGGTTATCTGCGTGCCTATGCGCGGCTGATGGAAATCGACGACGTTCAGGTGCTCAGCAGCGAGAAGCCGCCGGTACATCCCCCCCTGGGTTCGGTGGTACCCGTGATGGGTAGTGGTGAACTGCTGGGCAGCGGTAAACGCAAGCGCTGGCCCAGTTTTGGGCAGAAAGAAAAGTCCACCCGCTACCGCTCGATCATCATCGTGTTGCTGGCGATTGCGATTATCCTCGGCGCCTGGTGGTACAGCGGTATCCGACTGTCTGATTTTATCGGCGGTGCGGAAAACGGCACCGATTCCGGGCCCAAGACCATTAGCGTACCACTGAATTCAACCGCAACGGGCGGTTAGTGCGCTAAGGCCGGCGCGTGGTCGGCCCCAGGCTGTTCGATCAGGTGTTGAGGATCGCGGCGATGGTCTCGCCGTCGATATTACCGCCGCTCACGATCACGCCAATGCGGCCCGCAACCGGTACTGCACCGGACAGGAGCGCAGCAATACCCAGCGCGCCGGAAGGCTCGACCACGATCTTCACTTCGTGAAACAGAAAGCGTACGGCCTCGACAATGGCCTCTTCCGTGACCGTGCAGAAATCATCGACCAGTTTCTGAATCAGCGGAAAGGTGATCTGGCCCAGGGATTCAGTGCGCGTTCCGTCTGCGATCGTGCGCGGGTTGTCGACTCGCTGCAGCGTACCGGTCCTGAAAGACCGTGTAGCATCGTCAGCGAGTTCAGGTTCAACGCCGATAATCCGGCATCCGGGTTGCAGGTGGCGTGTGCTGATGGCGTTGCCACCGAGCAACCCACCACCGCCGCAGGGTACCAGCAGCATGTCAAGCTCGCCGCTGTCGGTCAGCAGCTCCAGCGCTGCGGTTCCTTGTCCAGCGATGACATGAGGATGATCGAACGGTGGAATCAAACTGTAACCGTGTTCGCGGGCGAGTTCTGCTGAAATGTCCTCGCGTTTAGAAATGGCAGGGTCATAGTCCACTACGGTTGCGCCGTAGCGTTCGGTGGCCTCGCGTTTGCGCACCGGCGCATCCTGCGGCATCACCACGGTGGTTTGAATACCCAACAACTGTCCGGTCAGGGCCACAGCCTGGCCATGATTGCCGCTGGAATGGGTGACGACACCGCGGTTGCGTGCTTCTGGATCAAGTTGCGATATCGCGTTCCACGCACCACGAAACTTGAATGCACCGATGCGCTGAAAGTTTTCACATTTCAGGTAAATTTCAGCACTGACTTCGTCATCCAGGCGGGTTTGTATCAGCACTGGCGTCCGGCGGGCATGACCGGCCAGACGGTCAGCGGCGCCCCTGACATCATCAAACGTGGGCAGTTCCATCAGGCAGTGTCTACCGGGTCGGGCTGCATTCGGCGCAAGTATAACGGAGCCTAACCGATCGCCCGTACAGCACTCAGGCCCCGGCGGTTAGAATCCTGACGATGGCAGACAACGATCCCCAAGTGCTGGAACTGCAGACCGGGCCAGACCCGGTGTATTCGATCATCTTTCTGCATGGGTTGGGTGCAGACTGCAGGGATTTTGAGTCGCTGCCAAAAATTCTGGAGTTGCCTGTCGGAATTTCGGTTCGTTTTGTGCTGCCCGATGCGCCGATGCGGCCGATCACGATCAATAACGGCATGGTGATGCGCGGATGGTACGACGTAACGGGTCTCGACATTGACCGTGGATTGTGTCCAGATGGGTTGGAGGATTCGGCGCGTATGGTGCGCACTCTGCTCAGCCGGGAAGAACAACGCGGCGTTCCCGCAGAACGCATCTTGCTGGGCGGCTTCTCACAAGGCGGGGCGGTTTCACTGTATCTGGGACTGCGCTACGAAAAAACACTCGGTGGCATCATCGGGCTATCGACCTATATGCCGGCAACAGAGCAGTTCGCTGCAGAGTCGCACCGGGCCAATCAGCACACCCCGATATTTCTGGCTCACGGACTGCATGATCCGGTACTTGCGTTGAAACTGGCTGAATCGAGTCGTGATTTACTGTCCGCACAGGGCTATGCGGTGAGTTGGCATACTTACCCGATGCCTCATTCTCTGTGCCAGGAAGAAGTGACGGAACTGTCCGTCTGGCTCGACCGCATTCTGACTCTGCCCCCAACCGCCTAGATCGCGTTCTCTTCGTCCTCGCGCCGCTGCCAGTCTTCGAGTTTCTGGACATAGCGGCGTATGTTGGGTATGTGTGGATTGATCGACAGTGCTTTTTTGAAGGCAACCAGTGCGCCGGGATAGTTTTCCTGGGCGAGCGATACCAGGCCGAGCCCAGACCACGCGCCGAAGTGGCGCGGTTCGAGCCGCAGCGTTTCCTTGATGTCGTCTATCGACCGCCGGTATTCCCGAATGTGGTAGTAAAGAGTGGCTCTTTTATTCCAGCCTTCGGCGAATTGAGGCGCCATTTCAATGATTCGATCAAAGCTGCGCAGCGCCTTGCGATAGGTGCTGTAGTTCAACGCACGAATTCCAATTTCCATCAGTTGTGAGACGTCCGGGTCGTCGTTCGCGCTCCAGCGTTGCCAGATCTCGTTGCTGATGTCCGAGGCTTCTTCGGCGCTGCTGGTGGTCGCCAATCGATCGAACAGGCTGTCGAGTGCGGGATCGTTCTGGTCTGCGGGACCAGCGAGTGAATACGACAGCAATACCAGCACAGCGATTAGTTGTGCGGTCAGAGGTCTGAGAACTGAAGTGATCATAAAACTGAAGTCGGGTCGAGCCGTGCCAGTGCTTGTTCATGCAGTACGGTGTTCGCGGCTGCCAGCACCTGGCCGCTTGAGTGCAGATCGAGTGGATTGCCCTGCCAGTTGGTGATTATGCCCCCGGCCCCCTCAACCACCGGTACCAGGGCAAGAAAATCATGCGGTGCCATATCTGCCTCGGCCACGAGATCCACATGACCGGCTGCCAGTAATCCATAGGCATAGCAGTCGGCACCGAACACGCGGAAACAGGTGGCCTGCGACAGGTGGTCGAAGCGCTTTTGTTCACTGGCTGAGAACATGTCAGGCGTTGTCGCATACAGTGTTGCGTCTGCCAGCATAGTCGTATCGCTGGTTTGGCATGTGGTGTGATTGCAGGTCGTGCCCCGGTCGGCGTTGCCGACCCAGCGTTCCTTCAGAGCTGGAATTTCGATCACCCCCAGTACGGGTGTGCGCTCGTGCAGCAGCGCGATCAGTGATCCGAACGTCGGTTTTCCGGTGATAAAACTTTTTGTACCATCAATCGGATCTACCACCCATGACCAAGGCGATTCTGTATCCTGCGGCCCGAACTCTTCACCGATAAAACTGTGTGCGGGGTAAGCGTCTGCGACCTGTTGACGCAGGGCCTGCTCGATTTCGCGGTCGACTGTAGTGACTGGTGTATCATCGCTTTTGTATTCCACCTCCAACTGCTGCCGGAAACAACGAAGGGCCAGATCGCGGGCCGTGTCCGCAAGATGGTCAGCAAAGGCGACGAGATCGTCGCTAATCATCTCAGTGGCAGCGTCTTTGGGCGTATCGTCGGGCATGGGATCGGGCGCGTAAAGTATGACCTGGTGCTTATTGTGCCAAGAGTGGGGCGACTCACCAAACTAAATCGTCGGCGCGTATCTTGAACGACACGCAGACAGGCGGTAACCTTGCGCCGGGCCGGGTTGGCCAGCACACCAGTAACAGGAGACACGGACGTATGATCAAGGCGGTGACTTTTGACCTGTGGGATACGGTAATCCATGACGATTCAGACGAACCCAGGCGGGCGGCTCAGGGTCTACGATCGAAGAAGGAAGAGCGGCGTTATCTGTTGTGGCAGGCGCTGAACAATGAGGTCCCCATCACACAGGAAGAAGTCTGGCTGGCCTGTAATACGACCGATGCCGCGTTTAACCATGTATGGCACGAACAGTTTGTCACCTGGTGTGTGCGTGAGCGTCTCCAAATTGCGATCAACGGACTCGACCGCAATCTCTCAGAATCCGCGCTGGATTTCGTCGTCCAGCAGTATGAAGAGATGGAGATCAGCGTGGCGCCGGATATGATTGACGGTGTCTCTGATGCGATCGCAAACCTGGCACAGGACTTTCCGCTTGCCGTGGTGTCGGATGCCATTGTGTCACCGGGGCGATGTTTGAGACAGTGGCTCGAAATGAATCACATACTGCAGTACTTCCAGGGGTTCGCATTTTCCGACGAGGTGGGGTTCTCCAAACCGCACCGAAACATGTTTGCATTGGCGGCTGAGCAGATGGGGGTGGCGATCGAAGAAATGGTGCATGTGGGTGACCGGGATCACAACGACATCAAGGGCGCTCACGCGCTCGGCATGAAGGCTATCCTGTTTACGGGTACCCGCGATAAGGACCGGGCAATCACCACCGCCGATGCGATCTGCGAGCATCATCGTGAGTTGCCCGGCATTGTTCGGAAGCTCGCCGGGCAATGAGTACGGAACCCCATTTTCTGGTGGTCGACGGCTACAGTCGTGAAGGCCGCGAAGATCTGGCGGCCGGCGGCGCCACGACGGCCGGTGAGCTTTACCGAAAGATGCTCGAGAGCGTGTCTCCGGGTTGCACCGTGGATGTGATCTACCCCGCAGACCCCGGTGTCAGTCTGCCCGGCGGCACCGCGCTCGAACAATACGACGGGTTGGCCTGGACCGGATCCAGCCTCACCGTGTGGAAGTCAGACGACCCCAACGTCATACCGCAGATCGAACTCATGAAGGCCGCTTACCGGCACCAGGTCCCCAGTTTCGGCAGCTGCTGGGCGGTGCAGATCGGCGCCGTGGCTGCAGGCGGGCGCTGTGTCGCGCACCCCTATGGCCGTGAAATGGGAATAGCGCGTAAGATTTTTCTTACCGCAGAAGGCCAGGGTCATCCGCTTTATCATGGTAAGCCCGCTGTCTTCGATGCTTTTATCAGCCACGATGATGAGGTCACTCACTTGCCCCCAGGTGCCGTGTGTCTGGCATCCAATGCCTACACCCGGGTGCAGGCCGTGGCCATCACGCATCAGGGCGGAGTGCTGTGGGCGGTTCAGTACCACCCGGAATACGATCTGCATGAACTGGCGCGATTGATGCACTGCCGGACACAGAAACTGATCGGTCTGTCGTTTTTCGCGGACGCGGCCGATGCTGCGACCTACATTGCAAGACTCGAGGCGCTCCATTCGGACCCCACGCGCAAGGATCTCGCCTGGCAGCTCGGGATCGACAGTGACGTGATGAACGCCGATGTGCGTACCCTAGAAGTGCGCAACTGGATCGAACAGCTGGTGCTGCCCACGATGCGTCGCTGAGCTAGTGCTGTCACTGCCCGGCCGTTGACTCAGGACCTCGTGTGAATACCACCCCACAACCCGCGCAGGCGCAGGTGGTCGTGATCGGCGGCGGTATCGCCGGTTGCTCGACCGCCTATCACCTGGCCAAGCAGGGGATCAGTGATGTGGTGCTGATCGAAAAAGGTCAGCTGACCTCGGGCAGCACGTGGCATGCGGCCGGTATGGTAGGTCAACTGCGCGCCAGCGCTAATATTACGCGGTTGCTGCAGTATTCGGTTGAGCTTTACCAGTCGCTTGAAGCGCAAACAGGTTTCCCCACCGGCTGGAAGTCTACCGGCTCGATTCGCTTGTGCTGTACAAAAGACCGAAGGATCGAGATCGAGCGGCAGGTTGCAACCGCGCGTTCTTATGGCGTCGATGCCGAGTTTTTGTCTCCCCAGCAGATCGCCGAACTGTGTCCCGCAATGAGCACAGCGGGTATCGACAGCGGCGTCTTTATTCCTTCCGATGGAAACGTGAACCCGTCGGACCTGACCCAGGCGCTTGTCCGCGGTGCCCGCCAACTGGGCGTTAAGATCATCGAACACACCACGGTACGCGGGATCACGCTGAACAATCACCAAGTAAGCGGCATCGAGACGTCATCGGGCTCGATCGACTGTGAACAGGTGGCCATCTGTGCGGGCCTCTGGTCCCGGGAGATCGCGCGGCGGGCGGGCGCAAACATTCCGCTGATTCCGTCGTTCCATCAATACATGGTGACCGAACCGATCGAAGGAATCGTGTCCGACATGCCGGGTATCCGTGATCCCGACCGCTTGACCTACTTCAAGGAAGAAGTCGGCGGACTGGCGGCCGGGGGTTACGAGTTAAACCCGATACCCTATGACGGGGAACCGTCTGTCGACGATCCCGAATTCAGGCTGTTCCCCGAGATGACCGAGCATTTCGCCCAATTCATGCCGGGTATGGTCGAACGTTTTCCGCAGCTCGAAACGGTTGGTATCAAGCGCTGGTTCAGGGGTCTGGATTCGTTTACCGAAGACACTCACTTTATTCTGGGTGAGTTGCCCGAAGTGCGTGGCCTTTTTTGTGCCTGCGGTTTCAATGCCATGGGTATCGCAGCCGGCGGCGGTGCCGGCATGGCGCTGGCCCAGTGGATGCGGGACGGCGAATCACCGTTCGATCTGTGGCCGGTCGACATCCGTCGGTTCAGTGCGTATCACCGTTCCGATCGGCAGCTCGGTCCGCGAGTGCTGGAAGGACAAGGCCATCATTACGTGATGCACTGGCCGCATTTCGAGTTTCAAGCCGGCAGGCCACTGCGTCGCAGCGCGTTGTACGACCGTTTGAAAAAGAGCGGGGCGTGTTTTGGCAGTAAGTCAGGCTGGGAGCGGGCCAACTGGTTTGCACAAGACGGTAAACCTGCCGAGGACCGCTATACTTTCGGACGGCCTAACTGGCATGAGGCAGTTGCTGCCGAACACACGGCTTGCCGCGAGCGCGTAGCGATATTCGATCAGTCGAGCTTTGTCAAACTGCTGGTCAGCGGACGGGATGCCGAAGTTCTGCTGCAGCGCCTCTGTGCCGCCGATGTGGCGGTTCCGCCCGGCACGGTGCGTTATGCACCGATGCTCAATCATCAGGGGGGTATAGCGTGTGACCTTACGGTCGCCAGGCTTTCACCCACCGACTACTATCTGGTTTCAGGCACGGCCATGGCCACGCACGACAGCGATCATATTGGTCGACATATTCAATCCACTGAGAATGTCTCGGTGGTGGATGTGACCTCCGCCTACGGTGTGCTGGGCCTGATGGGTCCACAGTCACGGACTCTTCTGCAGCGCCTTGCAGAATCAGAATTGGATCGTGATGCATTTCCGTTCGGCACGGTGCAGGACTTGATGATCGCCGGTGCACCGGTGCGTGTTCTACGGATCAGTTTTGTCGGTGAACTCGGTTATGAGTTGCATGTGCCCACCGAATATCTCTTGACTGTATTTGATGCGCTGCATGACGTGGGTGTAGAGCACGGCCTGGTGAACGCCGGTTATCGGGCAATCGATTCACTGCGGCTTGAAAAGCAGTTCTGTGCCTGGAGTGCGGAGATCGGGCCGGACGATACGCTGCTGGAGGCCGGTCTTGGCTTTGCCCTTGATCTGAACAAAGCCGGTTTTGTCGGACGAGACGCGGTTTACGCACAGCGTTCGGCACCACTGAAGAAAAAACTGGCGACGTTTACCATTTCGGGTGATCAACCGCTGCTCGGAGGGGAAACGATTTATCGCGATTGTGAAGTGGCCGGTTGGATCACGAGCGGAGGATTTGCACACACCTTCAATCGTCCGGTCGGATTGGGTCATGTCCGCAGAGAACAAGGTGTCGATGCGGACTATCTGCTCAGCGGCAGTTATGAACTCGATGTCGCCGGAACTCGCTTCCCCGCAGAAATTTCGCTTCGCGCCCTTTATGATCCGACAGGCGCGCGCATGCGCAGTTGATGGTTGTCTCGTTGATCTACAAAAGGGGGAATACAAATGCCCACTGCTGAAGAACAAATCGTCAAACTGCCGTTCTGGTCGGGACCGGCAACACTGAAGCCTTTGTCCGGCGGACTGAGCAATCAGAGTTTTATAGTGACCGACGATCGGGGCAAGTACGTCGCGCGGTTTGGGCATGACATCGCCGTCCATCATGTTGTCCGCACCCGCGAGGCTGAACTCAGCCGGGTAGCCGCTGCACTTGGCATCTCACCGCAACTTCATTTCTCCGGCAATGGCGTGATGATATTCGATTTTATCGAAGGACATACCTTCGGTGCCGACGATCTGAAGAACAACCTGGAACGGGGCATCGGGATCGTCAAACGTGTCCACACTGAAATGCATCACAAAGTACGCGGACCGGGTTACCTGTTCTGGGTGTTTCATGTGCTTCGGGATTACGCCGCTCTGCTGAGACAAGGTGGCAAGCCGCCACCGGATCTGGAGCGTCTGATGACCATCGCGGCCGTTCTGGAGAAGGATACCGGTGAGCCGCGCATCTGCATCTGCCATTCTGATCTGCTCGCCGCCAACTTTATCGACGACGGCCACAGGCTCTGGCTGATTGACTGGGAATACGGCGCTTTTGGTAACGCCTGGTTCGACGTGGGCAACATGGCGGCGATATCCGACTTCGATCGGCAGGAGGAGACCCTGCTGTTGGAGGCTTATCTGGGTCACCCGGCGGCAGAGGCCGACTGGCGGTGTTTCGGTGCCATGCGCTGTGCCGCAAACCTGCGGGAGACGTTGTGGGGCATGGTGTCGGAACAGCATCTTGAGCTGGATATCGACTACCAGGCGTACACGGCCGAGCAGTTGGCAGGGTTCGAGAACAGCTACACCGATTATCTGGCGCGTTATCGGGATTGAGGCTGTTGTCTCACTCGATATTGAAAATAAATCAAACCGGTATGGACTGACAACAACGCAAGGAGTATCCAATGGACCTGGGACTAGAGGGAAAGCGAATCATGGTTGCCGCGGCCAGTCGAGGGCTCGGCTATGGTATAGCCCGAGCGGTGGCAACCGACGGTGCGCGGGTGTCGATTGCGGCACTGACCGAGCCGAAAATACACGAGGCTGCGGCCGGGTTGCGTTCGGAAACGGGAGCGGAGGTGGTGTCGTTTCCTTTCGATGCCCGCGATCCGGCATCGACTGAGGCCTGGCGGGATGGCACCATTGCCGCGTTCGGCGGTATCGATGGGCTGGTTGTTAATGCAGGTGGTCCCCCGCCCGGTCGGTTCGACGACTTCGATGATGATGATTGGCAGGCTGCGTTCGAACTGACTTTGCTGAGTTCGGTCCGGATGATCCGTAGCGTGTTGCCGTCGATGCGTGATGCCGGCCAGGGTTCCATCCTCACGATCACGTCGTCATCGATCAAGGAGCCGATCGATATCCTGTTGCTGTCCAATGTGATGCGCTCGGGTGTGGTCAGCCTGGCTAAGAGCCTGTCGCAGCAACTCGCTGCGGAGCACATCCGGGTGAACAACCTGGTGCCCGGCTCGATCGACACCGATCGTCTGCGCTCCAACATCACGGTCCAGTCGAATGCTGCGGGGATCAGTTTCGACGAACGCTGGGCCCAGCGCAGCGCCGCCATACCAATGGGTCGATTTGGCAATACCGATGAGTTCGGGCGGGCCGGCGCTTTTTTGTTGTCTGATGCGGCAAGCTACATCACCGGGCAGACCCTGGTAGTCGACGGCGGCATTATGAAGACCGTTTGGTAGACGAACTGCCTTGTCAATTCGCTGCAGTCAGTCGTAATAGCCGGCGCGAACCGTTGCGCCGATAAAGTTACAGATCAGCCTTTCAGCGTGCACCAGGGTCATACCGTCGAGGTCGTGCGAGGGTGCGATTTCGACCAGATCCATGCCCAGTACGCGCCCCTTTTTGACTAAGCCGTGGATCAACTGCCAGGTCTGTAACCAGTTGAGCCCGCCCGGTACTCGAGCCATAACGGCCGGCATAATCGTCGGATCGAGCCCGTCGGCGTCGATCGTCAGGTAGTACGGCCCGCCGTCGGGAATGCGATCCAGTATTTGTTTCATCCCGATCTCGTGCATCTCATAGGCCGTGATGATGTCTGCACCGTAGCTATGGGCATCGGCGACTTCCGCCTCTCGGGCGCTGCCGATACCCCGGATGCCGATCTGCACAATCGGGCCGAACCAGTCCATCTCGGAAGCCCGCCGAATCGGGCTGGAGTAGCCTTCGGTGACACCATTGACTTCGTGGCGCCAGTCCAGGTGGGCGTCCACGTGCACCAGCGTAATGGTTTCGTCGCGTTCGAGAGCCCTCATAACTGGGATGGGTATCCCGTGGTCACCACCTAAAGTAATCAGCGTCGTGCCGGCGTCGAAGATCTTTCGTGCGGCCTGTTCCGCCCGGCGATAGTGTTCCTGCAGGTCGAAAAGATCTGTGGTGACGTTGCCGCAGTCCACGACTTTGAGATCGCGGTTGTCGAGCAGTGGGCCACCCAGGTCCCAGTCGTAATGGGTCCGGCTGTAGGACGGGTGGTGAGACAGTTGCCGGATAGCATCCGGGGCCCGACTCTGGTCATTGGCCATCTCGTCCGACCGGTAAGGCAGACCGTAGGGAATGCCAAGAATTGCGATGTCCGCATTCAGGTTGTCGAGATCCAGTGATAGAGGGAAGTTAAGAAACGTACCTGGCGGCGTGCCAGGTGCCTGGGTCAGTGACATGTGGGGCTCTCCTGTAGATAGCCTCTCATAATACAATAGACCTGCCGCGACCTGTTTTCGCAAGTGAGCGAACGCGGTATTGAATTGCAGTTGACGGGACAATCAGGGGGCTCAGATGCGATTGGGTGTTGAGGTAGGCGGAACTTTCACGGATCTCGTTGCCATTGGTGATGCCGGGATTACGATCACCAAGGTACCGTCTGTACCGCAACAACCCGACGAAGGCGCATTCAACGCGCTGGTCGACAGTGGGATTCCGATCGAAACGATCGACGAGCTAGCACACGGCTCGACAGTGGCCACCAATGCCGTGCTCGAAAGAAAAGGATTCCCCATCGCTTTTGTGACTACCCATGGGTTTCGCGACATCCTTCGCCTGCAGCGCCACGGCCGCAGTCGCATCTACGACCTGGAATACGCCAAGCCTGAACCAGTGGTTGCCCGTGCTGCCTGTTATGAAGTCGTCGAACGGGTGCTGGCGGACGGCAGTATCGAGCTGCCACTCGATCGGAGCAGCGTCGAAAATACGCTGGTGCCGCAGCTCGAAGCCGGCGGTTACGACGCCGTGGCCGTCTGCCTGCTCAACGCTTACGTGAATCCGGTGCACGAAGAGATGTTGGTGGAACTGTTGAGCGAGAACCTGCCGGGCCTTCACGTATCGCTGTCGTCGCGAGTTTCCCGCGAGTTCCGTGAATACGAACGGGCGTCTACGACATCGTTATCGGCCTACGTACAGCCTGTGGTCGATCGCTATATCTCACGCTTTGTCAGCCGACTTAACGAAGGTGGTTTTAGGGGCCGCTTTTCGGTGATGCAGTCGAACGGCGGACGTCTACCGGCCGAGGCCATGCAGTTCAACGCGGTGAACACGTTGCTGTCCGGTCCGGCGGCCGGTGTGATGGGTGCCACCCGCCAGGCCGGGTTGGCGGGATACACCAACCTGATCACGTTCGACATGGGCGGCACCTCGACGGATGTGTGTCTGGTAACCGACGGCAAAGCGCAGCTGACACAGGAGTACAGTATCGACGGTCTGCCGATTAGAGTGCCGCTGATCGATATTCACACGATCGGGGCCGGGGGCGGATCAACGATTTGGATAGATGATGGCGGTATGCTGCGGGTTGGTCCCCAATCTGCTGGTGCTGATCCAGGGCCGGCTTGTTATGGCTGGGGAGGTCAGGTACCGACACTGACCGATGCGCATGTTATCCGTAACACCGTGCGGCCTGAGGCGTTTCTCGGCGGACGCATGGAGATATTTTCTGATCGTTCAAAGGCGGTGTTTCGGCCGATCGCCGATCGGTTGGAGATGAGCCTTGAAAATGCCGCCGACAGCGCAATCCAGCTCGCCAACGCCAATGTCGTCAGAGCGATCCAGCTGATTTCGACCGAGCGTGGATTTGATCCCCGTGATTATGTATTGGTGCCTTTCGGGGGTGCCGGACCGCTGCACGCTGCCAGCGTGGCCTCCGATCTGGGGATCAAACAGGTCGTGGTGCCGCCGAGTGCCGGCGTGATCTCGGCCTACGGGTTGATTGCGAGCGACTTTACTCAGTTCACCAGCCTGACCCGACGGGTGACGGTTGATGATTCAGCCCCCGACGTTGTCCGGCAGACTTATGCGAGTATGGTCGAGGAGGCCTCGACTCGGTTCAAGGCACTGAATCTCCAGGGCGAGCCGTCGGTAGATTTCATTGCGGACATGCGGTTTGTCGGGCAGGCCTTCGAGGTGCCCGTGCGCTTCGACGTGGCGACGCTCGCTCAGCTGACGGCGGATGACATCCGGGCCCGGTTTAATGAAGAACACCACAAGGTATATTTCTTTGGTGGTGCGAGCAGCAAACCCGTCGAGCTGGTGTCGTTTCGCCTGGGGATGACGCTGGCGCTCAAAGATGTCCCGATACTGTCGGAGAGTGACGCGACGATCGATCACGACAGCGAGATCGAGGTCTACACCGACCGTGCCTGGCACAGGGGGCGATTGACCAGTCGAGCCAGCCTGGTTGTGGGAGATCCGGTGGCGGGCCCGGCTTTGCTGGAAGACCCGACCTCGACCTTGTTTCTGCCGACTGGCTGGCAAGCGGTACGTGATTCGCACGACAACACCATCATGACGAGGATCTGACGATGTCCGAGCGAGCATTGCTGAAACCGGAAACGATGACCGGCACCCAGTTGGACCCGGTCGAATACGCGGTGGTCAGCCAGGCGCTGATGGCGGCGGGGCGGGAGATGGGCGTGAAACTCATCCGTTCGTCCTATTCCAACATCGTCCGCGAGGCACAGGATGCCTCTGCAGCGCTTTTCGATCGTACCGGCAACGTGGTGGCCCAGGCTGAGCTGATTCCAATGCAACTCGGCCCGATGTCTGACATTTTCCGGGCCTGTGCGGCAGTCGTGCCGCCCGAAGACCTGAAAGAAGGGGACTTTTATATTAATAACGATCCTTACCGGGGTGGGCAACATTTGCAGGATGTCTTTATTTTTTCGCCGATATTCGTATCGAACGAGTTGGTCGGGTTTGCCGGGACCGTGTCCCATCACCTCGATCTGGGGGGTGGCAATCCTGGGCTGAGCCCGGATGCGGTCGACGTTCATGCCGAAGGCATCATTTTTCCTCCGTCGGTGTACAACTTCTCACGAGATTGGAACGGCGGGCCGCTGGAGCGGCTGGTTGCGGCCAACATTCGGGTGCCCGACCAGACGATCGGTGATTTCTATGCCCAGTTTGCCGCCAATGCAATCGGTGCCGAGCGCGTGAAGCAATTGTGCGAGAAATACGGGACTGACAGTGTCGCTCGATCAATGGCAGAACTGATCGACTACTCCGAACGCCGCTTCCGGGCTGCCTTGCGCGAGGTGCCCGATGGGGAATATTACGGTGAAGATGCGATCGATGACGACGGACTGAGTGACGAACCGTTGGTGGTCAAAGTCAAAGTGAAGGTTCAGGGTGATTCGGTACACGTTGATTTCGATGGCACCTGTCCTCAGGTTCGGCGCAACCTGAACTGCCCCTGGGCATCAACAATCTCGGCAACGCTCGCTGCGATCAAGGCGACGCTGACCAGCGCAGATATACCATTCAATGAAGGCGTCAAGTCAGCGGTCACCGTAACGGCACCCGAGGGCTGTCTGGTCAACCCCATCTATCCGGCACCGGTCCGTGCGCGCATGCTGTCGGCCTATCGCTGTTTTGACGCCGTGCTCAAGGCGTTGGCCCAGGCTGTGCCGGACAAAGTCATTGCCGGCGGTAACGATTCCACGCATTCGACTGCGATCTCTCATTTATCGGGTTCGCGTTACAAGGTTTACCTGGAGATCTTCGGCGGTGGCTATGGAGCCTCCCCCCGGGTCGACGGGTGCGATGCGGTGGATTCGACTCTTTCGAACTGCACCAATGTACCGATAGAAGCCATGGATATGGATTTCGACCATTTTCGAGTGGAAGCCTACGCACTGGTGCCTGATTCGTGCGGCCACGGCCGGCAGCGAGGCGGCCTGGCTCTGATGCGCCGCTACCGTATTCTCAAGGACAACACCAACTTTGCGCGTTACTCGGACCGTGCGCGCATAGCCCCGTTTGGATTGTTCGGTGGTACCGACGGGGGCAGATCCTACTGCGAGCTGACCCGGGATGGTCAGACCGAGTTGATGCCGAGTAAGGGCCAGTTCGATCTAAAAGCAGGAGACATTCTGACCCTGTACACCGCTGGTGGCGGAGGGTACGGGTCTGTTGATGAACGCAGTGGCACTGCTATAGCGCACGACATCCAGGAGGGTTACGTGACGCGCGAGGCGGCCCTGGCGTTTTACGGCCGCACGGAGTAACGGTTTACAGCGAATGATCTTCACCAGAATTAGACAGTCACCATGCAAAAAACAATAAACTTGGTCATCCACGGGGTCGCGTCAGCCGATGAGATTCCGGGGATAGATCGAATCTCCAGTGACGCACAGATAACTTGTGCCCCGGATCTGAAGAGTCTGCAGCGTTATCTTGCTGGAGCCGAAGTGCTGTTGGGCTGGAATTTTCGCGCCACCGAACTCCGCGAAGCCTGGGGTCTGGCGAATCGTCTGCGCTGGGTCCAGTGGAGTGGAGCTGGCGTTGATGCCGTACTGTTCCCGGAATTCGTGGCCAGCGACGTTCAGCTCACCAACGTCCGCGGTGTATTCGACCGGGCGATGGCCGAGTACACACTGGGGCTGATCCTGGCTTTTGCCAAGCGACTGCCGGAGACGGTTGCTGCACAGACCGAGCATCGCTGGTCGTATCGATTGACGGAACAGACACTGGGACAGAAGGTACTCGTAGTTGGCGTGGGCAGTATCGGCCGGGCGATCGGACGCCTGCTAAAACAAACTGGCTTTAAAGTCTCCGGCGTGGGCCGTAGCGCACGTGATAGCGATCCTGACTTTGAACAGGTCTACGCGGTAGACACCCTGGTGCAGTCACTGGAAACCGCGGACTATGTGGTGCTGATTCCGCCCCTGACTGATCAGACCCGTGGGCTTTTTGGCGCGACTGAATTTTCCGCCATGAAATCAACAGCCCGGTTTATCAATCTGGGCCGTGGCGAGTTGGTTGACGAAGAAGCGCTGATCGCAGCGCTCACTTCAGGTGCCATCGCAGGTGCCGGGCTGGATGTGTTCTTAAACGAGCCGCTGCCTGAAAACAGTCCGTTCTGGGACCTTGAGAACGTCATTGTTTCGCCACACATGTCGGGTGACTATCACGGGTTCAAAGAAACGGTGGCGGAAGTTTTTCTCGATAATTTCGAGCGCTATCGACAAGGGCGTGAACTGGTGAACCGGGTCGACAAAACACTGGGATTCGTCAACACCTGATCAGTGCGTAGTGCTTGGGCGATGCGACTGCTGTCGCTGGAAAGCCCGTACGCCGTCCTCTAAGCTATCTATTTCTGCCTACCGAGCGCAATGCCGGCGATCAGAAAGGCGATGATGTAGACAATGGTCCGGTAGATGACCATGGATCCCGGCGGGATGCAGATAAACGACATACCGGTTAGGCCGCGCAGCCCAATTTCGTGCGCGAGTCGAATAACTTCGTAGTCCGACATGCCCATGGGCTCTGCCAGTTCGCCGAGGATATCCCCGGGGGCGGGGCCCGCACCGCCGAGGACGTCCATGTCGAAGTGGACGTAGACGTCATCAGTGCCGTCGTAGGCGTGCTTGAGTTCCCGACACAGGCCATCCATACCCAGTTCACCTCGGACCTTCCACATCGGGTAGAAGTGGGCACCGCGGTCGCGATAGCCACGTACGATCTCGGCACGCTCCAGCATACCGCGTTCACCGATTTCGACCAGGTTGGGTACCGAAAAATTCGGATGTGCGCTGTAGGTTTTGGACTTCCAGTTGCCGCTGCCGGCGATCCGCTCGTCGTTAGTCAGGTAGTCGAGCGGTCGGGAGTCCCAGTGGGTATCGGTGCTGATCATGCCGACCTTGCCTTTGCTACGCTCAGCGATCGGTTTGGCAATGGCATAACTGCCGCAAGGTGAGTTCTGACCGATGACCACGGGTACCGCACCAGCATCCAGCGCCAGGTTGACCAGTGCCTCTACCTCGCTTTGTGCCTTGAGAATGTTTTCAGCGGTCGGGTTGAGATTCACCTCAGGTGAAATATCGGCATCTCCCATATCGACGACCCGCAGCTGTTCAAAAATATCGATATCCAGTTCCTGGATATAGCCGGTGGGATAACGCGCAGATTGCTGGCGTACTCGCTGAGGCGCTAGCACCCATTCGGATTTATCTACCCCGGCATACTTGCCGGCGGCACCGGCCACATAGGGTGCACCGATGATGGCGACATCGGTGCCATTTAATGCTGTCGCGTCCTGCGCCAAGGGCACCCCCATAAATGTTGGCGTCTGTGCATCGATCATCGGCAGCGTGGCGCTATCAATTCCGGTGTAGCCGCCCATCCCTTCCCAGGGGGGTTTGTCCATTGTTGCGTGCTCCTGTCGCTTGTCCGTGTGGTCGGATCGAGTGTAAACGGATCGGTGCCTGGGCGTACTGTCAGATAATGCCGCCGTTCACATGTACCACTTGTCCCGTGATGTAACTTGCTTCTTCGCTGACCAGAAAGTTGACCAACGCAGCGACCTCGTCGACACGGCCGAGTCGGCCTAAGGGTATGAGGCTGCTGATACGTTCGAGCTCCTCGGGTGTGAACAGGCTGCCGAGGTGTTCGGGATTGGCATTGATCATTCCGGGTGCGACCACGTTGACAGTGGTGGCAGTGTCACTGATTTGAATGGCGAGCGACCGGGACAAAGCCTCTATACCGGCCTTGGCGGCAGCTGATGCCGGGAAAACCGGGAAGTCGTTGCGGAACGTGTGTGCATTGAGGGAGCTGATGGCGACGACCCGGCCGCAGGTGCTTTCTGCCAGGTGCGGCATGGCTGCAGTGACCATCCGAAAAAAGCTCTGGCTGATAACCCGGTAAGCGTAGTCCATGTCGTCCGCTTCGAGTTCACCGAATGGTTTAAGAACAGGAAACCCGGCATTGGCCACGAGGACGTCCAGCGAGCCGAAGGTATCCACGGCGTGGCCAATCAGCTTGCCAGCTGTATCCGGCTCAGCCAGGTCGCCGAGCATGATCTGTGCTTCACCACCGGCGGTCTTCACCGCATCAGCCGTTTTTTCGCAACCGTCCTGGTTGGACCGAGCATGAATCAGAAGGCGGGTACCTGGCTGCGCCAGGCGTTTTGCAACAGCAGCACCAATACCGCTGCCCGAGCCAGTGACCAGCGCCGTCCTGGGCTGGGGTTCAGATGATGTGCTCATGAATCGATCTCTTGGCCTAAATTCATTTCAAGGTTTTTGCTTGCTATCGTAGTATAGGCTTAACGGGCTGTTTGACCGGTTTCGCTATAGCTGCGAGCGCGGCGAAATTCGAACTCAGCAGGCATCGAATGGTCTGGTAAACGGCCAGCCACAACCGGAGTAACTGCCATGAATTTTTCCAACATGATCCAGGCGATTGATCTTCACGCCGGCGGGGAGCCTGGTCGGGTCATTGTCGGCGGTGTTCTCGACGTACCGGGTCAAACCATGTTCGACAAAATGCGCTATCTCGCGACCGAGGCGGACGATCTGCGTCTGCGGATGCTGCGTGAACCACGCGGCTATCCCGCCGCCAACTGCAATCTTGTTCTGCCGCCGACCCACCCGGAAGCCGATGCCGGGTTTGTCATCATGGAGCAGGTGGAGTATCCACCGATGTCCGGTACCAACACCATCTGTGTGGTTACGGCACTCATCGAGACCGGTATGGTACCGGTTCAGGAACCGGTAACCCGGCTCAAGCTGGATACGCCCGCCGGCCTGATCGTGGTCGAGGCGAGCGTCGATGCTGGAAAAGTCAAACAGGTCACGTTTGAAAATGTCCCGGCCTTCGCCGTACACCTGGATGTTCCAATCGAGGTGCCTGAGCTGGGTACGGTCATAGTAGATGTAGCCTGGGGTGGTATGTTTTATGTGATCGCTGAAACCGAACCCTTAGGACTGGAACTCACGCCGCAACGAGCCGGGGAAGTCGCCCGTGCCGGGGAGATGATCAAAGCCGCGGCTCAGGCGCAGCTGGAGTGTGTGCATCCGGATAATCCGGAAGTGTCCGGTGTGACCATCGCGGTGATGTCCGGGCCGCCGACCCGACCCGGTGCGACACTGAAGAATGCAGCCGTGGTGTCAACCGGGCAGTTGGACTGGGAGAGACCCCAGACCTGGACGGCAGTGCTTGACCGTTCGCCGTGTGGCACTGGGACCAGCGCCAAGATGGCTACCTTGTATGCCAAAGGCAAGCTGGGGTTGAACGAAGATTTTATTCACGAAGGGATACTGGGAACGATCTTTACCGGACGCCTCATGCGCGAGACAACTGTTGGAGACTACAACGCGGTTGTACCGACCATATCGGGTCAAGCCTGGGTCACGGGTATTGCTCAGTATGTGCTCGATCCGGATGATCCGTTCCCGAACGGTTTTACCCTCGGCGATATCTGGGGCGGTGGCGGCTGAAAAATTGTTACTGTACGGCGCAGCGTTGTGCTCGTTATTACATCCAGTTGATCAGGACAACGCCCGCAACCACTACGGCGACGCCGCCCGCGATGTGTAGCGTGATTTTTTCTTCTTTCAAGGCGAGCGCCGCGAGCAGTGTGAATACCGGGTATGTTCCTATGACTGGCGCTACTAAGGTCACCGAGTTGCGCAAGAGCGCCGAATACATGCAGGCGATTGCTATAGCAATGAAACAGCCCGACAGGCCAAAGGCACGAAAACCGGCCCCCGACATGTCGAGCGGTAACCGGCCACGCCGAAGTCTATAGAACACGAGCACGCCCAAACCGCCCACGGTATGGGATAAAAAACCCGCCATCATGGCGTTGGGCATCAGATCGAGACCAAATTTGCCGGTGGTATTGACCAGTCCACGTATCACGGCAGCGGCGGTCGCAAACACGAGCGCGATACGCATGACCCGTGTGATGCCAGTGCCGGGCATCCATGTCAGCGATATCACACCACACATTGTCACCAGGGTGCCGATGGCAATCAGGGGCGTCATGCTTTCGCCCAGCAGGATCATTGCGGTCAGCGCAGCAAAGATCGGTGAGGTTGCGGCTAGAGTGGACGCAACCGTTGCACCGGCCCGGTCCATCGATTCCAGCGTGAAATAAAGCGACAGCGCTGGGTGGAACAGCCCAGTAGCCACAAATATCCAGAAGCCGGTCGTAAACCAGTCTTGTGAGCGCATCCACCACGGTGATGAAATCAGGAAGACTGCGACGACAGTCAGGATGCTGATCAGGGCACCCGTTTGAGTGTCCGTATGAGAGAGTCCTCGCTTGGCAGGGATGGCAGACAGCCCAAAAAATATCGCTGCCAGAAGTGCAAAACCAAAGGTACTGTTCACGCGCGACGTATTTAGCCGTCAATAGCCGTGCTGCGATTGTGTTCTGCATCCCTTGGGGGGCAGCACAATGCGTGGTAGCAGATCACGTATGACAAATGGGCGGAGCGAGGTCGAGAGATGGATTGCGTTCGAAAAAGCCAACTGGCTTGAGCGTAAAACCCACATATTCAACGGGCATCACTGGAAAATCTTCAGGTCGTGGCAGGTGTAGTACACCGATCGTGTGCCAAAGCACAACGTCAGTGTCTACCAATGGCCTGTTTTCCAGGATCCATTCCGGCAGCCCAGGTCCACCTTCGTTTTGGCTCACATACTGACCTGGTGCATGTAGCTGATTTGGGTCGTAGGCAGTAACCCAGAGGTCATGATTAACAAATCCGGCACGTCGCATGAAGGGTGAATCGGGCTGATGCATTGGTTTGATATTAGGGCCAGGTATCAGCTTGTAGCCCGCATGCCACCCCAGTGTGTTGGTGCGGGATCGATTAATGATCTTCCAGAATCGCCCATTTTGTGGAGCGATGTCTCGTGCGGCATCTATTTCTGAGCTGATGATGGTCTCTACGGGAGTGTGTGCGTTACCGTAGGGGTTCTCGGGACCGGTCGGAATTCTTTTGGCTTCCACTTCGACGACGGTGTTGTCGTCGCCATCTATACTCATATCGAGCCTGATGTTGAAATAATGCTCATGTACCATTCCGTTGACACCTGGAGCGACGAGTGCACCATACTGGGTTTCTTCTCCCTCGTGAATAGCACGCAGGTAGAGCGTGCCGGTGAGTTTTGCCTCAAACTCAATAGTGCCGTCTAGATACAAGTACCAGAACAGGCCATAGTCGTAGTTACCGATAGTAAAAAACGATGACACAACCAGCCGACGGGAGCGGCGTATCTCGCTGTGATCGGCTCCGATATCTGTATGCTTCCACAGGATGCCGTAATCTTCTTCATGCATACAAACTATTTTGGAAAAGTGCCGCACATTGCCGTGGCCGTCGACCTGGTCGAAGTCGAAATAATGAATTTCACCCAGACAGTCGCAACCAAGTCGTAATGAATTTACTTGAGCTCCGAAAATGGTCTCACCTAGGTCAAACGAATGATTCATGTAATGATCGCCAGCGGTATCCCCATACGGAACGACCAGTTCACTGAGCGAGGCACGATAAATTACGGGGCGGTCTGTTTCCCCATCGCGAAACGAAAGCGTATGTAGAATGAGGCCCTCTTTGGGTGTGAAGCCGACGCGAAACTGCCAGTTCTGCCAGTGGACAGTGTAACCATCGACTTTGAAGTCCGGTCCGTCCGGTTGGACAATATTGAGTGCAGCTAGTGCCGGGCGAACTTCGAGGCGATCCGCCCGGTAGTCACCCGGATCAGGTGGCAGTGGTACTACACCAGTATCTTCGACGCGAAGGACGGTCATCGCATTCAGGTCAACGACTGGAACCAATCCTTCTACAGGGCGGGCATAGGTGTTGTCACCGGGGTTTTCAACGTAAAAGCAGTGGGCTCGTGTGTGGCGAAGATTTTTCTCGTCAGGTTCGGCAAGGTTGGCAACCGCAAACGCTTCAACGAGAACCTGCTGGATGTTCTCTATACCACGTCGCTTCAGGCCTGCAATGAAATCTGGATGCTGTCTGACGACCTCCTGCATCTCAGCGTTTTCTTCGGCCAGTGTGCACACGCGAACCCCCGGCACCCATGTATAGGATTGCAGCGTAGCGTCATTTAGACGAACGACCGCTTCGTACACCTTGTCAGCATTGCGGTCGAGAATAACTGCAAAAGCTTCTCGCTCGATGTTATTGCCATCTACAAATTTGTGAACAAGCGATTTTTCAGGTTCCCTGAGACGTACCTGCTCAAACAGTGCCCGTGAATCGAGTTGTGCTTGTTCGCGGATGATCTCGACTGCGTGAGTGAGTTCTTCGCTACTGAGTGGGTCGAGCGGATGCGGTGAATGAACCCGAATCGGTTGACACGTCTGTGACATAAAATGTTCCTCGGCAGGTGCCGAATTACCTATTGATGTCAGGATCCTACAGCTAAGGTATCAGACGGATTGGTGGCCGGGAGATCTATTCTGGGTCGCTGGAGCAGAGGTTAGTTCAGCATCGTATCGCGGGCTTTGACTTTTCGATCATTTTCCATCATGAAGCCCGGG
>Ga0207966_1000304_pt1 | contig 28596 bp, 30 predicted proteins | sample Knorr_S23_td_NAD_FD_185611 | JGI IMG/M metagenome (GOLD analysis project Ga0207966, IMG submission 185611) | Marine microbial communities from Southern Atlantic Ocean transect - Knorr_S23_td_NADW_ad_2500m_LV_B (SPAdes) (version 2) | ecosystem: Environmental > Aquatic > Marine > Oceanic | place...
TCGAACCCAGGGGCGGATATGGAAATCGTCACATCCGACAGGTCAGGGCTGCGAGCAATGAGCGCGGCCACAAGTGTCATTGGCTGTTCAGTCAGCGGTATCACCACTCGGTCGCCACTCTTGACGATGGACACCGCTTCCTCAGCGGAGGCCAGTTTGCTTGCGTAATCGTCCCGCCACGTCATACGTGTGCCCCCTGGAATCGTCGGGTTATTGGAAGATCGTGTTGCGCGCCGTCGCGCCCAAACCCGTCTTATGAGACGAGATTCTGCCATGATACAACAAGGAGGCTAGAGTAGGCATTGAGTGTCAACGATCCAGCCCACGATGAGGCGAGGGTTGAACAGGGGGTCAGTTCCGGATTGACGTCAATCGCTGTCCAGTAGGGCGCGGACTTTCAGGGACATCTCGATCATGGTCACGGGCTTCTGCATGAACCCGCCTTCCGGCTCCTAGATTCCGCCGCCTTTGGCCATGTCATCGAAATACCCTGACATGAACAGGGTTTTGCCTTCAGGATGTACTGACTCGAAGTGTTCCGCCAACTAGCGGCCTTTCATGGCCGGCATGACCACATCCGTCAGCAGGAGGTCGACATCGTCATCGGCGTCGTTCTCGATCACCCTGAAGGCGTCTTCGCCATTGACGGGTTCCAGTACTTTGTAACACTCGCGTTTCAGCGTTTGGACCGTAAGCTTTTTCACCGACGGCTCGTCCTCGACTAATAGCACGGTTTCGGTCCCTCCGAAGAGGTCGCGGAAAGTCTCGGTGGGTTGGAGGACTTCACTGGATTCCTTGACGCGGGGCATGTAGATAGTGAATGTCGTGCCTTCGCCGAACTTGCTTTCTACGCTGACGTGGCCGCCGTTCTGTTTGACGATGCCGTAACAGACCGAGAGGCCAAGTCCCGTCCCTTCGCCCACCTCTTTAGGGGTGAAGAACGGATCGAAAGCCCTTGAAGCGACCTCTTGAGTCATGCTTATGCTGGTGTCAGTGACCTTGATCGCCACCGCCTCTCCAGACCCCAGGGTGGACTCCAAGCCGACCCCTTCCTCTCCCATAATGACATCCATCGTCTGGACTGTCAGCTTGCCGCCGTGGCGCATGGCGTCGCGTGCGTTGACAGCCAGGTTTATGAGCACCTGCTCCATCTGTCCTGGTTCCACTTTGACAGAACCCGCGTCGGGGGAAGTCTCCAGAACCAGGTCCATATGCTCGCCGATGAGCCGTCTGAGCATCTTGTCCAGGTTGACAACCTGGTCGTTGATTTTCAGCACTTCAGGCGCGATGGATTGACGCCTGGAAAAGGCCAACAGTTGTCAGGTCAACTGTGCGCCGCGCTCTCCGGTTTTCTGCATCTTCTCAACATAGGTGATGTCCAACCGGCCCTCAGAGGAGTTCTGCATCATCGCAAGCGGGGAGTATCCGATGACTCAGAAATCCTCGGTCTGTTGAACTTCTTCAAGTGCTACCGCGCCTTCGTGCGAGCGAAAATCAATCTTCTGTGCCTGGACGACCCTCAGATCTCCAGTAGAGAGAAAAGCCAAGCCTTGATCACAGCCTACACCTATCTCCATTTGGCCCACTCCTACACACAGATCATGCCTGTCCCGACAATGGCGTTGGTCGGCGGGTAGACGGGGACTGGAAGGACGACGCTCAGCGCAGCGCTGGCTCGGCGCTGGGGAATGAAACACACATCATCCGACGTGACCAGAAAGCAGCTTGCAGGCGTGCCGTCCACAGAACACAAGAACGAGTCTTGCGGCCAAGGGTTGTGTTCTGAAGCTTTGTCTGAGGCGACGTGCTCGGCAATGCTCCGCGAAACCGCTGAATCCTTGGGTCTCGGGGGCGTTCGGTTGTGATGGACACCTCGTTTATGCGTCAGAGTGACAGAGAGCAGGCGTTTGAAACCGGACAGAAGGCAGGCACGGCGGTGTGGTTTGTGGAGGGTTATGCCTCAGAGGATGAGACTCGCAGAAGGTTCGCAATCAGGGCGTCGGACGATCATGCAGTCTCCGATGGGCACCTGGAGTTGGAAGCGCAACAGGAATCAGGCTGGGAGCCGACTTCCACCATTCCACGGTCTTCAAGATTGGTTCTTGACACCAGCGGGAAACTGGAAAACGTGATCGTGTGCCTGTTGGAGAAACTGGACATCAGGTTCTTGGAGTGTCGCGCCGACGCCCCTTCGTGATGGCGGATCAGGCGCAGACACTCGGCCAAAACACACCGCAAGCCTTCCCAGGCGAAGATGAACTTCCTAACAACGGTGAGGTTGCGACACCTTGTGCTGTTTGAATTGGCACATGAAGCGCCATTGTTTGGTACAATCGCGCCACTGCTACCCAACTTGCGCGAGCTAAAGTTTCGAGCAACAATTTCGGCTGTGGGTATTTTTCAGTGAGACGAACCGTATGCCCCCAATAAGAGATCAACCTGTCGGCGCTACCGAACCGCGTGCCCTGCCTTCTAGGGCGGCCCGCAGCATGGATATAGACTTGGCGGTCTTCATATTGGCTGATGGGTTCAGAGCAGATGTCCTTCGAGCGTTGTGCGAGTCGGACAAAATGCCGAACTTCTCACGATATGTGTTGCGCGAAGGCTCTCACGTCGAAGGCGTGACAGTTCTGCCATCTGTCACGGACGTTGCCTATCTGCCTATGCTTACAGGGCAATATCCGGGAGCCGCGAACATGCCGGGTATCCGATGGGTGGACAAATCTCGGTTCACGGCAGGCAATTTTGTTGTTTCCGGTCACCGTTCTTACATCGGGCCAGCGCACTTCCGGTTCAATGAAGACCTGCCTGATTCGCTGGAAACACTGTTCGAGTTGAGCCCAAATTCTATGGCAATTCGCAGTGACATCCATCGCGGGCTGCCGTCCGGCTCAAACCGCTTCTACGGAATGTCCTGGCCGCTCATGTTCCTGTCCCACTACTTCAAGCGATCGGACTTCGTGGACAAGTTTGCGTTCAACAGTCTTATTAAAAGTCTCAATGGCAACGCCAGCGACCTGCCCCGGTTCATCTTTCTTCCGCTCCTAGGCGTGGATACAGCATCCCACGCTCACGGGCCACACCATAAGCGGACAATTGACGCTTACCAGCGGATCGATGGAATCATAGGTTCCATCGTAAACCGGTTGAAAAAATTCGGCGTTTGGGATCGCACCCATCTCATGATCGCCAGCGACCACGGCCATAGCCAGACACAGGACCACTTGGATTTGACCAGATTGGTGTCAGAACTTGGATACAGCGTGTTCGAGCACCCCAGCATATATCCGCGTAAACTTGACGCCGCGGTCGCGGTGTCTGGCAACGCTTTCGCCAATGTCTATGTGGCATCGGACGGCAGATGGGAAAGATCCCTGGTTGGCGACGAGTTGGAGCGCGAACACCAGCGATTGCTGGAAACACTTCGGCACCGGCCCGAAGTCGAGTGGGCCGCTTATCGCCACGATAACGGGGCCGTAAAGATTATTTCCGATTCAGGCGCAGGCCTGGTGCGTCGGAAGGGCGAGCGTTTCATATACAGCTATGAAGGGTCAGACCCCCTTGAGCTTGGATTCTCCAGCGCGAGCGTTCACGAGTCTGAAGCTCTGGAACTCACAATCGACGGTCGATTTCCCGATGCGTTGGAGCAATTGTCACAGATATTCACCAGCGAACGAACTGGGGACCTGGTGGTCACATCCAAGCCCGGCTACGATCTCAGAGGCAAACGCGAATGGCCGGAGCATCGGTCGTCCCACGGAGCGTTGTGTCGAGAGCACATGAAGGTCCCTATTCTGAGCAACCGGCCTCTGTCAGCCTCAGGGCCAGTGCGAACGGTGGATATATTCCCGACGATCGCTGAATCTCTTGATCTGACATCCACGAAACCGATCCCAGGGCGCAGTCTGTGGTAATCAACCCTGTGTTCCAGCGCAGGGTGATGCAGCCAGCCCCATTGCTGCTGGCAGGAATTATCGTCCCCGCCCTGATATGCACGCTGATAACGCGTCAGTATTTTCCTGACTGGTGGCAAATATCGGTTTTTTTCTGGTACTCGATTCCCGGCAACAGTTTTCTCTGGCTGCCACACGAGCCTGCCGTCATCTACGCAGGGGCCATCTACCCTCCACTCTTGGTCGCCGTTGTTGGAGGATTCGCCACGATGTTCGCTTCCACGATCGACCACGCGTTGTTCACCAGAGCGTTCCAGATTGACCGAATCGCAGCCGTCAAGAAGGCCTGGATAATGAGAACAACGACGAACCTGTTCAACCGGGCTCCCTGGTGGACCATCGTGTTTTTCGCGTTAACACCGGTGCCGTTTTACCCTATTCGGCTGGTCGCGCCGATGGCGAACTATCCCATGTTCGGATACGTCTCAGCAATAGTCGTTGGTCGGATACCTCGCTACTTTCTGCTGGCGATGGGTGGCGCATGGGCGCACCAACTCACGCGATCAATCTGGCCCTGGTAGCCGTCTCCTCACGAACCTCCATAGCTAGCCCACGCTGGTGTTAAGTTCGGGCTATCAATATTCGCGATTCTTCCACCATCCTCCGCCTCCGTGCGGGGAGCACAGACCTACCCGTCTCCAATCCCAGGACTACCCGTTGCTTACTCTGACGGGTGTTATCGCTGGAAGCTCTGTGGCCTAGTATGACTATAGGGTCAAGTTAGAGTTTCGCCGGTGACTAACAGGCACAGCGAAACCAGAATCCAGAGTCCGAATCGGAAAGGAGTCGAGACGATGACCAAGATCATTGAAGAGAAGGTGATGGCAGAGGTTGAAGAGACCTTAGACACAGGTGAGATGAGGCGCCAGCCACAAGAACAAACCAGTCCGAGGCAAGTATTCGCCTCGGACTGGTCGCTAATTGCGTGTGCGTATTCATGCCGCCAACATCGCCATGTTGAGCGGAGCGAAACATCTGGTCGCTTACAGATACGACTGTGGTCTACGTGCGACCAGATTCTTCGTCTGCGGACTCAGAATGGCTCGTTGCTGACGGCTGAATGCTGACAGCTACCCCTAACTAAGATTCTCGCCGAAGAACGCGAGGGTCTTGCCCCAGGAGTCCATTGCCTGCTCAGGACGGTATGCTGGCCGGTCGTAGTACCAGAAGCCGTGACCCGCGCCGTCGTAGCGGTGGAACTCGTAGTTCTTGCCCGCCGCCTTTAGCGCTTCTTCGTGCTGGTTGACCTGTTCTGGAGAAGGACTCTGATCGTCGTTGCCGAAAATCCCTAACAGAGGAGCAGAGAGGCCGTCTGTCATGTCGATGGGGGCTGTGGGCTGTGCTGGAGACAGATCGTCGGTGCCCATTACGACCCGACCGCCCCAGAGTTCCACAGCCGCGTCGAATCCGTCGGCTCGGCAGGCCACCATGAAGGTGTGGCGTCCGCCGGAGCAGCTTCCGATGATCCCGACCTTGCCGTTGGTGTATGGCAGGGCTTTCAGATAGTCTCTCGCCGCTTCGCAGTCGCCAAGCACGCTGTCGTCCGACACGCCGCCCTCGCCACGCGCCGCCGATGCGATGTCGTCGGGCGAACCCTGGCCGAACCTGGCGAATAGGTCAGGACAGATAACGACGAATCCCTGATGAGCGAACCGACGGGCGAATTCTCTGTACAGCTCGTCCCAGCCTGGCAGATGGTGAATTAGCACTATGCTTGGGTAGGGGCCAGACCCAATGGGCCGCGCCGAGTAGGCGTTGATCTGGTCTCCGTTATGACCCTTGATGGTGACCGTCTCGGCGATCATACCCTCGTAGTCAGCCGTGTTGAACTGGTTCCACATAAATAACCCTCCCTCGTGTGGACTGGTGAATCTCTAGCCGAAATTCGGAGTGTGACTCCGGTGGCTAGTGGGTGCGAGTGTAACAATGCAGTCGTGAACGGTCAACTGGACGAGGTTTCAGGGATCAGGTGGTCAGGGGTCAGGTGCGTGGGTCATGTCCATGCTGAGTCCGCAAACGAAGTATCTGGTCGATAGTAGAACAACAGTTGGACCACAGATGCCCAGGCCCCTCATGTAAATACCCTGAATCCTGACTACCTGAAAACCTGACGTCTCGAAAAATTCCCTCCAACATATTGTCGAAACACCAACGTCATGCACAACATTATGTGTAGTTTTAGACATATGCTAAACATAGTCCGAATGATATTCCCTCAGGAGGGTATTGATATTAGAACAATTGTTCTGTACAATCAGAGTCATCTGGTCTTGAATTATTTGACCTTGATGTGTAGATGAAACGCAAGCTGTGACCAGCGACGAGCCGTATAGCAGAATTTTCAAGATACGCCGAATTTAATACAGCGATACAACGGCAGGGAGGACTATAGCCCCTCCTCAACAGTAGTGAGTCTGATCGACATGTTCAGGCAGGCCCGGATGCTTTCAGGCCATCGGTTGTAGGCAACTAGAAAAATTCTGTAAATGCGGAGCGCACATGAAAGTCGCCTGTGTTCTGGTAACTCACCTGCCGATGAAGGCGGAGCTTATGCGCCGGCCTGACCTGCGAGACAGGCCCGTCATAGTCACTGAGGGGCCGGACTCCAAAGAGGTCGTGTTGGACAGCTCGCCAGAGGCAAAAGGCGTTGTTCCCGGCATGCCCCTCCAGGAGGCAATGTCCCGAAGCAAAGCCGCCGTGCTTTTGAGGGTCGACGCTTCGCACTATGAGAGCGTGTTCACCAAGATGATTGCCTCCCTATGCCAGCGCAGTCCGCTGGTGGAGAAGGGAGAGATGGGTTGCGCCTACGTCGGCCTGGACGGGCTGGAGAAGATGTACGGTGGCGAGACCCGTCTGGTCGCCTCCGTGCTCAACGCCGTGCCCCACAACCTGAACCCCAGAGTTGGCGTCGCGGGCGGCAAGTTCATGGCATACGTGGCCGCGCTGTCCGGTCGTGGAGGCCAGGCGACCAGGGTGTCCGAGGGCGGAACGGCGAGCTTCCTCAGAGACCTGACGGTGGACGCTCTGCCCATGCCCTGGGAGGACAGGGCGCGACTGCGTCGCTTCGGAATCCACACCATAGGCCATCTGGCGTCTATGGAGCTTGGCCCTATTCAGGCCCAGTTCGGTCCCGCCGGTCGTCGAGCGTGGGAGCTTGCCAACGGGCGAGACCTCAGCCCGCTGGTACCCCACAAGGCCATCGACGCGGTGAACGAGTACGTCATATTCCCTGCGCCCACCGTCACCCTGGACGCCCTGTTGGTGGCGACTGAGCTTCTGCTGGGGCGGGCCTTTGCTCGTCCGGCCCTCAGAAGCCGGTACGTCCGAATGGCGACTCTGGAGGCAAAGGTCATGCTGGGCGCTCCGTGGATTCGAGGCGTCGCCTTTCGGGACGCCGTGGGCGGCAAGGAGATGGCGACCCGCACCCTTCGGGCCACGCTGGACGGCACAGTATTGCCCGGCCCTCTGGAAGACCTGGGCCTCACGCTGTCGGGCCTTACCGGAGAGTCGGGAATCCAGGCCAGCCTGTTCTCCGATATGCGACGTCAGGAACAGCTTCGAGAGATGATGCGACAGATGGAGGTTCGCCTGCGCGCCAAACCTCCTGTATTCAAGGTAAAGGACATAGAGCCGTGGTCAAGAATCCCAGAGAGACGCCAGGCGTTGGTGCAATTCGACCCCTGAACCCGCCCGTTCCGATAGTAGTGAGGGAGGATGAACATCACAGACTGGAGACCGTCACGCTGGGTCGGAACCGACTCCGTGTTGAAAACACCGAGGACCAGTGGGAGATAGACGAGGAATGGTGGCGGATTCGACCCACGTCTCGTGCCTACTACGACGTCCTGCTGGAGGACGGCCAGACTCTGACGATATTTCGGGACGCCGTGAGCGGGAAATGGTATCAGCAGCGGTATGAGTAGCCGTCAGATATCAGCTTATGGTGTTTTGGAATGTTGAGTGAAGTCGGAGAACAGCAGCTTGGCTGACGGCTGATAGCTGATTGCTGAAAGCTAGGAAAGGAGGCATACGAAATGACTCGCGACGAGTTCAAGAGTCACCTGGAAGAGTTGCAGCGCATCCTGTCCAGTACTTCGGAATACTACAAAATATGGTTGCAGCTACAGCCAACTGAAAGACGAATCGAAATCCTCAACCGTTTCAACGGGTTCTTTGTGCCTGTGCGTCAGGCGCTGTTCGAGATGATGTTTATTCACGCCGCGAAAATATTTGAGCACAATTCTGAAACTATCAGCCTGTGGCGGTTGGTGGACACCGGCAAGCAGGACCCGTCGCTGGTCCCATATGCAGAATAGGATGATCTTGACAACATATCAACTCAGCTATCGCCCCACGAAGCCAGCATATCGAATGCGATTGCGAAGCTCAGCGATTATCGCTCGGCTCACATGCAGACAGTTTCATCTCAGAGAACGCCCCTCACAGAAGAGGAGTTCGAAGGACTGATCGAAGACATCTAGGCTGTGATCAACCGGCTGTCAGCGATTCATGATCGAGAGCATGATGATTGGAGGCTTCAGACAGACCGCTCAGCCTGGGAGACGGCTAAGATTCTCGATGTCCTCCAGTAGGATAAAGATCTCATGGATCGTGGTGTGTCGGCAATGTTCATAAGAATTCACGATGAAGGAGAACGAAAGGACGCCGATTCTGAGACTACAGAATAAGGGGTCAGGTTTTTGTGATTTACATAATGTCATGCTGAGAGAAGCGAACCATCTGGTCGTCAGTCTGCCAACACCAGCGTGGGTATCGCATAATAATATGAGGACTCACAGCACAGTCTCAAGCCTGAAATTACCCCCATCACACCGGAGCTATGCATGACCGATTCAACGACCGCTCAGACATCATTGCATGTGATCGTCGTGGGCGCGGGCGCAGCCGGAATATCCGCAGCCCGCAGCCTTCAGGACACCGGCTGTCGCGTCACCATCCTCGAAGCCCGCGATCGTATTGGCGGTCGGGTCCAGACAGCGTATGATCTGGCGCCTCATCCCGTCGAGTTGGGAGCAGAATACATTCACGGTGCCAACGTCGTCACCTGGGACATGGTCAGGCAGTTCAACCTCACGACTGTGTCAGACGTCACCAAGGATGACTTTCACATCTACTTCGGCGACCGTATCCATAGCGGAGACGAAAAATCGCGCATCCCGTCGTTTCACCTCGTGGATACCTATGAGGACATCGCAATCGACTGGGTTGAACAGGGGCGCCCCGATGCCAGCGTGCATGACGTGGTCACAAAGTGGGCAGAATTGAACAACGCCGATCTGTCGCCTGACTTGCAGCGACTGGTAAATAGTCGTGTCAGCGTTAGAGAAGGCGGTGATTGGGCCCGACTGGGCGTGCATGGAATGTATGAGCAGAACGATAACCCCGGAGGCAACTTCCGAATCAAAGAGGGGTACACTGCGCTCCTGGAGCAAGCTGTAGCTGGCCTGAACGTGACGCTCAACACTCCAGTTCAGAGCATCTTGTGGTCACAAGATGGCGTCCAGATACACTCGACCACAGGACAGATATTTGCCGCCGACCGAGCGCTGGTGACATTGCCGCTCGGTGTGCTTCAGGCGCAGGACGTGCGTTTCACGCCGTCGCTGCCTCCAGAGAAACAGGCCGCCATCAACGGCCTGGGCGCGGGGCATGTGGACAAGATCGCGATGCGTTTTCGAGAGCGCTTTTGGCCGCAGGATATGGCCGGGGTCCTGACCACGTTGCAAAGCCAAATTTGGTGGCGTCCGGGCTGGAGGCGTGATGATGAGGCTCCTTTGTTGATGGCGATAATCGGAGGCGACGCGGCGCTTCATTTTGAATCGCTGGGCGCTGACGCTGTTCCAGAGGCTCTCGATCATCTATCGGCCATGTTTGGCGAGAACGCACGCAAGCATTTTGAAGCCGGTCGATTCATCTCATGGGGAACTGACCGATGGTCGAAGACAGGCTACTCTTACGGACTGGTCAAAGGGGCAGGCCTCCGCGACCAGTTAGCCCAACCGGTAGATGATATTTTGTTTTTCGCCGGAGAGGCCACCCACGTCACCCATTCAGGAACCGTGCATGGCGCCATCGAGAGTGGCGCACGTGCGGCGCATGAAATTCTGAAACCTGAAAAGCTGAAGGCTGACATCTAGAAATGTCCTACGTTGAACTTCACTGCCACAGCAACTACTCCTTCCAAGAAGGAGCATCCTCCATCGACGAGATGGTGTCGAGGGCTGTCGAGCTTGGATACCCAGCCCTGGCCCTCACCGACCACGACAACCTGTGCGGGACGATGGAGTTTGCTCAAGTGGCCCGCAGTCTGGACATTCAGCCCATATCCGGCGCCGAAGTCACGACTGAAGCAGGCGGACACCTGACCTTCCTGGCATCAGACCGCACTGGATACGGCAACCTGTGCCAGCTTGTCACCTTCTCTTATATGGACGCCGAACGTCGAGACCCCAAACTCAGTGACGCTCGACTGGCCGAACACTCTCAGGGCGTTATTCTACTTACGGGGTGTTGCAAAGGCCTTATCCCTAGTCTGGTATCCCAGGGCCGGATGGAGGAGGCCGAGACCGTCCTTCGGCAGTACGTCGAGTGGTTCGACGCCGACAACGTGTTCGTCGAGCTTCAGCAGAACCTGGTCTATGGCGACACCAGGCGCAATCGGCGGCTAGTGGAGTTGGCTCGGCAGGTCGGAGTGTCGGTTGTCGCCACCAACAACGTCCACTATCACACGCCGGACCGCCACCGGCTTCAGGACGCGCTGGTCGCCATCCAGCACAACAAGAGCCTGGAGGAGACCCACCAGGAGCGCAGGCCCAACAGCCATTTTTATCTCAAGAGTCACGCTCAGATGACCGCGCTGTTTCGTGAGATTCCAGAAGCTATACAAAATACGCTGGTGGTGGCCGAGCGTTGCTCATCCTTCGACCTGACCCGCGACCTCAACTACAAGTTTCCTGACTACCCTGCGCCTGACGACCATACTCCCCTCAGCTACCTGGAAAAGTTGTGCCACGAGGCCGCCCTCCGACGCTACGGCCGCATCAACTGGCGGGTTCGCAAGCGGCTCAACGAGGAGTTCCGCCTTATCAAGAAGCACGATCTGGCGGGTTTCCTGCTCATATACCACGACATCATCCAGATGGCCCGCCAAATTCAGATAGAGCTGGGCCGCAGCGACGCCGAGATACCCCTGGAGGAACGTCCGCCGGGGCGGGGGCGGGGGTCGTCCGTCGCCATGCTGTCGGGGTACCTCATCGGGCTATCCCACATAGACCCGATGGAGTTCGACCTGTCCCTTGAGCGGTTCCTTCAGGAGGATATGGCATCCGTTCCGGACATCGACCTGGACTTTCCTCGAGACATCCGAGAGGAGCTTATCAAGCGCGTTCACAAGCACTGGGGCTGGGATCGCGCTGCCCTCACAGGCATGATAAGCACCTACAAGATGAAGGGCGCAATCCGCGATCTGGGCAAGGCTTTGGGCCTGCCCTTTCAGGACATCGACCGTCTGGCGAAACGCGTCGAGTCATGGAACGCGGCGTCCCTTCAGGAGGAGATGGAACGACTGCCTGAGTTTAGCGACCGCACCGACGCTCCCGTGTGGCGGGATATGATCGACCTGTCCACGCAGCTTAACGGGTTCCCCAAGTATCTGGCCCAGCATCCGGGGGGCATGATAATCTCGTCATCCCCTCTCAGCGAGATTGTGCCTGTTCAGCAGTCGGCCATCGACGACCGTTTCATCTGCCACTGGGACAAGGATGCCATAGGCGACGCCGGATTCGTGAAGATCGACTTTCTGGCCCTGGGCGCGCTCTCCCAGATGCAGGACGCTCTCCAGCTTATCGAGGAGCGCACTGGACACTACATCGACCTCAGCCGCGTGGACTTCAAGGACCCGGCGGTATACGACACCCTGCACAAGGCTGACACCGTGGGTATATTTCAGGTGGAGTCGGCGGCCCAGATGCAGACCATCACCCGAATAAAGCCCGTCAACCTGACCGACATGGCCTACGAAGTCGCCGCAGTGCGTCCCGGTGTTGGGGCCAACGATGGCGTGACTCAATTCATACGACGACGTCAGGGCGAGCCCTGGGACTTCGACCATCCTCTGGAACGCAAGGCTCTGGAGCGCACTCTGGGCGTCATTCTATACCAGGATCAGGTGAATCAGGTGGCGATGGAAGTGGCGGGATTCAACTCGCTGGAGGCCGACCAGCTGCGTCGAGCCTTCCGACGTCGCAACAACAAGACACTTCTCGCCCAGTTCTGGGAGAAGTTCCGAGACAAAGCCGGAGAGCGGGGAGTGCCGGAGGATATCGCAGACAAAATCTTCCAGAAATTCAACGGTCAGTACATGTTCCCAGAGTCGCACGCATTCGCCTTCGGAGTGACGGCATACCACATGACCTGGCTGAAATATTACTACCCTCTGGAGTTCTTCGTCGGAATCTTCAACCAGCAGCCGATGGGATTCTACAACCTGGAGACCCTCAAGGAGGATGCTCGACGTCACGAAGTCACAGTTCTGAACCCCGACATCAACATCAGCGTCGAGAAGTGTATTATCTCCAGCGTTATTTCGGGAACGGACTCGACCCATGAAGCATTGCTGGTGGGATTCCTGAACGTAAAAGGCATCGGAAAGGCGCAAGCAGAGGCCATAGTAGAGGCAAGGCAATACAAAAAATTCTCCAGCGTTGCCGATGCTATGCGCCGTACAGGACTCAAGCGCGAGCCGATAGAAAACCTCGTGCTGGCCGGAGCCTTCGACTCGCTGACCACTGATCGACGCTCTGCTCTCTGGGAGGTGGGCCTGCGGTATCATCCCGTTGCCAACGGAGCGGTTAATTCTCGAAAACCGAAATCCTCACGGAACGGCAACGCTCCAATAACTCCGAAACTGGAGCGGCAGCAGCGCATGGAACTTCCAATCGAACAGGACATGGCCGACCTTGCGCCCATGACATCCTGGGAGCGGATGGCTGGTGAGTACCAGACCATGAGCCTGTACCCCGAAGGCCACCTGATGAATCATGTCCGCCCGAAACTGTCCCCCAGCGTCCTGCCCTCGGACGAAATTCCCCACCTGAAGGACGGCATGGAGGTCTGGACGGCGGGGCTGGTCATCCGACGTCAGCGTCCGCTAGGCAAGGCGGTGTTCATCACCCTGGAGGACGAATTCGGTCACACTCCGCTGATCGTGTGGCCTGCGGTCTACGCTCAGTACCGCCTTGTCCTGCGAGAACCGGTGCTGCTGATCCGAGGAACCGTCTCTTGCCGAGAGGGCACCATGAACATAATGGTCACCCACGCCGAAAGCCTCCAGACCCTAAAGGACACTCCAGGCTCCAAAAACTGGCGGTAGGGTTATTCGCTAGTTTTTGCGACTCTTTCATGTGATCACGATATACGGCGCCACGAGTGGCAATTCCTTGCCCCCGCCTTGGATTTCTCGATTCCCAAAATATCAAAACATCTGACGGTGTCCGACTGCCCGCACCCGGTCAATAATGTCCATGAACCACAGAAAACGGACTCAAACAAGAAAACTTCACAGGAGGGAGAAATGAACGCATTCAAGAACGAAATCACGCGTCGCTGGGAAAACGGAGTCGAGACCATCGAAGGTTACATTGGGCTGTTTCTAATCGCGGCAGTCTCCTGGGCCTGTGAACATACCGACGACACCCGTCCTCCGGTGGTCAGGATTGCTTAGAGTCGCCAATTCCAACGCTGAACACGTAGCGCCAACTCAAAGAGATGAGGATTCAACCGAAGAGTGCCAAGACTCCGATACCGCCTTCATTGATCAAATCTTGCAGGCGGCGTTAAGTTATTCTTGACCACCGGCCAACTGAGATCATGATCTTAATTGCCGAAGGCTTGTATTGCTTGATAGCATTGGTCACACCCAGGCGCTGGAGATCAAACGTTGTTTCATATAATTGGTCGCAAAGGTCAGCTAGTCATAGAGAGACAGATTCGAGACCAACTCGGCGTCGAACCGGGATGGTTGGCGATATAACGGCTTGTCGGCAATCACGTCGAAATTCACTTTGTTCCGCCAGAGAATAGTCGATCACCGAAGGAGAGCCTGTCTGGGCATACCGATGTGAATGTGCCTCCGAGCGATGAATAGGACAAGGCCCGGTCGAGCGCTTGGAGAACAGCCGCTCAAGAGAAGGCTTCTGCCGTTGATCTGTCGCCATCAACAGAGTAAAGACATCCAGGGTTCGGCAAGCGCCGGGCGGGAAAGGGATAGCATTTGACAGCGCTGGCTCTGTTGCTCGTGTTGGTGTCGTCGGTGGCTCATGCGAGCTGGAATCTGCTGGCCAAGCGAGGCTCCAACCAGGAAGTGTTCATTTGGTGGTCTCAGGCGGCAATCGGAGTGTTGATGCTCCCGTTGGGAGCCTTCCTGTTCTGGAGGTTCCCTGTCGATGGAACTGGCTGGTGGTTTGTGCTGGGCACCGTGTTGCTGCACATCTTCTACTTCCTATTTCTGGCCAGGGGATACGCAAAGGCAGACCTGAGCGTCGTTTACCCGATAGCGCGAGGCATGGGGCCGACGCTGGCGCCGCTCCTGGCGGTGTCGATACTCGGTGAGAGCGTGTCGCCTCTGGCAATCGTGGGCATCGCCTCGGTGGTCGTGGGGATATACACTGTTTACTGGTGGGGCAGCTTCGGCCAGATATTCAGCGACCCTCTAAAGCTGCTGAAAGAGTCAGGCACCCGGTACGCGGTGTTCACGGGCTTCCTCATCGCCAGCTACTCAATCTGGGACAAAGTGGGAGTGAGCCACGTCACGCCCTTCCTGTACATGTACTTAATGTCAGTCGGCACGGCGATTGGAATGGCTCCATATCTAATCAAAGCCCACGGGATGCCTGCGATCCGCTCCGAGTTGAAGGTTAACGGTCTCGGAATCGTCGGAGTGGCGTTGCTCAGCTTTCTTGCCTACGGGCTGGTGCTCACGGCGCTCACATTCAGCCAGGTCAGCTACATAGCGCCGTCCCGAGAGATCGGAATTGTCGTCGGAGTCCTGCTAGGAACCCTGGTCCTGAAAGAACCCTTCGGCGGTGGCAGACTCCTGGGGGCAGGACTCATCGCCGCCGGGCCGGTAATCATGACCCTGGCGCCGTGAGGTTGATCGAGTAGGTGAAAGATTCCGAGTGATCAATTCTCTTCAGAAAGATATTAAATCCATTCCTGCGGGATCAACTTCAATCCCCTGCGCCACCTCTCTCGCACTGCGCTTTGAAATCTGTCAACTTCTGTGATATCTGCATGATCTGTAATGATTAGTTGGAGATGGTCATCAAGGATTCTGCCGTTGATCTGGTCTGCGACACCATAATCGGAGTGTCGCGCAGAGACGAGACCGGCGATGGTAAGATTTTCATCAGCCCAATAAAGGACGTCATCCGCGTCCGCAAAGAAGAACGAGGCGAGGACGCCATCTGGTAGCCTTCTCGCATTGTAAAAACTAATATAAGCGAGCGCAGGCTTTGGGGTTGAGCGAATGGAGAAACGCCTTGGTGGTTGCCACTGACGCTTCCAAGGACGAAAATAGGCATGTTTCAACACTTGAGAATCTGAAAGCTGACGGCTGAAAGCTGAAGGCTGCAATCCAGCAACGGCGAGAAGCGCAAGGAGGCAACAATGCAGTCGTGCCAGGTATGCGGCAACCCCGTCACCGATAGCATCGAGCAAGAAACCGGACGCACCATGTCCGGAGCGAAGGAAATCGACCCCACCGCCGGCACCAAACGCTTCTGGGGCGGCAAGTGGTATCATTTCGACACCCTGGTCTGCCGCTCCAAGTTTGAGTCGTCACCCAATTCTTACATCGAAGCTTAGGAAAACAAACATTCTAAGGATTTGCGAAGAACCCCCGTTTTCATGCTGATATCGGGTCTCAGCTCGAAAACGGGGGCTCCAGTTAATCGATCTGTCTGTGTTCTGGGAGGGCAAGTCCGCTGGACAGGCTCGGTGTCGTACTTTGCGTACAGTTCCTTGACCTTCTCAGGCGGCAATGGCGAGCCGTGGATATTCTCCATTTCAGTGCCTTCAGTGAATAGCTTTTCCCTGCCGGAGGGCGCCAGGAACACCAGCAGTTTCGTCGTCGAGTCCATAGGATAGGCGGACGTATAAGGCGTGTTCCGATAGGCTCTCTGCAAGAAAAGCGAACCCTGCCCCCGGTTCGCCAGGAACGGTCACGATGTAGTTGACGCTGGGGTCGGATAGGAAACTGTTCATAAATAACGCGACCAGCAACCAATCGATCAACGCCCCTATGAAGCGGGCGATGACGTAGAATGTCGCGTCCCATGGTTTGATCTTTCCCCCAAAAAGGCTAGCGTCACCGCTGGGTCCATGTGCGCGCCGGATTGCTTCCCCCACGGAGAGTAGATTATGCCAATGGCCGTCAGGCCAATAACAATCCCGAACAGGAATCGGATCGTCAGCCCATTGAAATTTTCGTTGATAGAGGAGCCCGAGTAAAACAGTATTACCGCGAACACCCCGGCGGAGAACAAAAACGTTCCCAACGCCCATCCCGCCATGAGGTATTCGGGCCAGTTGTTACTCAGGCTGGAGATTATGGCATTAGTTTATCAGTGATGCTCTCAGCAGCGATGTCAATGGTCACTCCAGCTTGTCTCGATAGATAAACAGGCGGATGACGAACTTGCTCAGGCTCAACGCCAGCACAATGGCAACACTGGCTAGCGCCGACCAGTCGACGAACAGGTTTCCCAACGCCCCTAGCGTGATTATTAGCAGGCGAACATCTCGCCCGTCGGTGAACTTTGGTTTCTCGTCCAACCACGTTGGCTCCGTGCCGGTGGCGATGGCAACCAGCTTTCTAGTGTACGAACTGAGCACGCAGGCGTAAACAGCCGCAAGAAATCCGATGATCCAGGCCGTGTCGCCGTAGATTTTCGCCGAAGAATAAGCAACTCCCAGAACGACTGTGGTGTCGACCACTCGGTCCAACATAGTGTCCAGAAACGCGCCGTACTTGGACTTCATATTCTTTCTGCGAGCGACCTCACCGTCCAGACCGTCCAGCACCATGCTCGCGAACACGGAGATTGCCCCGGCTAGCCACTGGTCGAATATGAACAGTATCCCCGCCGCCACCCCCACAGCCGCAGACATCAGCGTTACCTGATTCGGCGTGAATGGAAGCCTCTCGAAGACCACCCCCAGTCTCACCACGATCCGGTCAATCAGGTAAGCCGAGACGATCGTGCCTCCACCGAGCGGGGTCCTCATAGTTCAATCACCATCCCGTCAAACGCAACAATCGCGGCGCCATTGATCTCATCATGCAACTCACGATGCGCGAGATTGTGGTGGTTGATGTGGCTCAAAACCAGCTTCTTGCAATTAAGGTCCTCCCCGAGTCGGATGGCTTCTCGGACGCCGATGTGCCTGCCGGGCTGATTCTCGAAAAACGGAGCGTTGATGATAAGGCAGTCGCTGCCTGATAGTCGCCGCTTGTATTTATCCATAATCGAAGGGGTGGTGGCGCTTATATCTGAGAGATAGACGATTTTTGTCGTGGAGGTCTGAATCAGGTATCCGAATGACACCGCTGTATGGATTATTCTCACGGGTTTCACGGAGAACTGTCCAATCTGTGTGAATTGGTGCGGAGGGAGAGGTCTCGGTTTCAGCTTGGAGAATTTCACCGCCTCGTCATAGAGGAACGAAATTCGATTCAACAACGATCTGGGAGCGCATAGCTGGGTGACGCCATCTTGGCCTCCAGATTCAGGCCAGTATTTGAACTCTCGTAGCCCGTAGGCGTGGTCGTAATGTTCGTGTGTGACCAGCACCGCGTCTATGTTTCGGACTTGGTAGGTTAATAGCTGCTGTCTGATGTCGATGCCTGCGTCAAGGAGGATCGACCTCCCGTTCTCTGTCAACAGTATTGCTGACCGCAGCCGTCGGGACCGCTCATCGGTGATGGCGGTAGCGCAGTGGGCGCAATCGCAACCGATGACAGGGACGCCTTCCGAAGCGCCGGTCCCCAGGAATCTTATTTCCAAGCTCTCACGCCCTGCTCAGCAATCGCTTTGTCTTTCGGAGTGTCCACCTCGAACCATCCGATGCCGCTCAGGTCGCACACCTGGGCATTCAAGCAGCGCTTCGACATCTCAAGAATTACGCGCTCGACAGCAACACTGTCCCCCTCCCTCTCCAATACTGACTCCACACAACGCAAGTAGTCTGGTAAAAGAGGCAGGTCAATGCGTGTGATGCCGATATATCCTGCATCGTATTTGGTCAGCAACTTGTCGATGTCAACGAGACGGCCCTCGTTGAGTAGCGCCTTCATATCGTCGTTTGTGAGACGCCTATCGTAATCACAACCCACGATAATTTGGCCTGAAGCGGCAACGAACTTCTCAAGAATTCTCGGGCGATAAATATGATCGGCGTTCATCACAATGAACCGAGTATCTATCCAGGGAAGCGCCTTGGAAAGGGTGACAACGCTTCCTTTGTGATACTGGTCATTGTGGACCAGGCGAATGCGTTCGCCATGACTACGATACTTGCGGTTAACATGATCTGCAATCTGCTCCCCCTTGTTTCCGGTAACGATTATGATCTCGTGGATTTCCTGAATGTTTATAAGCGGTTCCAGAGAGTAATCGATTAAGGGGACGCCGTTAATCTCAATCAGGGGTTTTGGACGATCGCGAGTAAACGACTGGAGTCTGGAACCCAGACCCGCCGCAAGAATTATAACCTGCAACACGGTACCTCAGGGATCACAGAAATTAATCTCTAATGACCCGCTGTCGGTTCAAAGAGAAAGAGCCAAGGGCTGATTCACTTCGCGAAGCTTACACCATTAAAGTGTGTCGGCGTAAGTCTTACATATGGTGTTCACTCAGCGTCTAGGTCGTCTAGGTCGTCTAGGTCGTCTAGGGAGAATAGGAACACGGAATAGCTGGAATCGTATTCGATGTTTTCGAGGTCTGAATATTCGCTCTTGACCCCCTCCACAAAAGAGTCATATGCGATCGCAAACTCGTCGTCTGGGTAACGGCCCAGTGTGGAGTAGAACTTGTCCTGTGTCTGCTTGGTGAGCCAGTCGAAGGTGATCTTCCGGCGGAAGGTGAAATCCTCGACAGTGACCAGTTCAACCCCTGGATCAAGGTTCGGAATGTTCATGACCACGTCGCGTTTGGGCTGGATGGAGTAATCCGCATAGCCGGGGAAATGCCTTCCCCAGATATGGTCCAATTCCTGCTCCCAAACGCGTGCATATATGGCCAGATGGGCCGACGGGGTGGCTATGCGCTTAAATTCTGCGATGGTCTCTTGCAGCGGGAAGTAATGCACCGAGTTGAACGCTGTGATCAAGGACATGCTGGAATCGTCAAGGTTCGTGTCATCAGACACTCCGAGATTCCAGTCCATGCTCAGCCCTACCCCCTGAGCGATTTCGTTTGCCTGAACGAGCATGTTCTGACTGGGATCAATCCCCACCGCGCTTGTCACGTTAACTCCGTTGGACTGCATCTGTTCAATCAGCGCCATGATATAGCGTCCTGTGCCGCAGCCTATAGAGCAAACCGAGTGCTCGGAGCCTTCTATGGAATCTGCCAGAAATGTAATCGGCTCCATGTCCAGAGTGCGGTAGAGGTTGTAATCGGTCGCCAGCCTTTGGAAGTGGGGCGTTTCAGTATCCTGTCGCTGCGTCATGCTGAGGTGTTCCTTCCGATCCACGGGCTGAAACTCGAGTCCGCCATCGGCAGGTCGGTGGTTTGAATCTGGCCCTGGGATTCCTCGATCCAGTCAACAATTCCTGTAATAGGGTCGACATGGTCGACGTTAGGGTCAACACCAAGGAATTGCTCAATCGAAAATGTGGTCGGGAGCGCCAGGAAGGGGACTTCACAATCCAACGCGATTCGGCAGTCGTTGAGAGAATCGCCAACAAATATCATCTCAGAGCGGTCTACGTTGTGATGCGTCTCTAGCCACTGGAAATGAGGCTCGCCTTTGTGAAACTTGTCATCCCTGAAGCCGAGAACTGTGTCTATCTGGCTGGGGAACTGCTGAGACACGTAATCCACGTTCTGCTGCAGGTTATTAGATGATATTGCGATCAGCAATCCAAGATCACGTAGTCCGTCGAAGATATCCTCAACCTCGGGTCGGAAGGAAGCGTCATCAAGATTTTCGACCTTCCATTCCTCAAATTGGTGTGCCACATATGCGTTCTTGTGGTTACGGGGGAAGAGAACCTCTAACTGCTGTCTGAAGGGCAACCCGGAGGTCTTTATATACTGGGAGTATCCTGTTTCATGAAGTAGCCCATAGTGTCGTTCCATGAGTGTGGCGGCATGGTTGGCGAAACTTCCCATTGTGTCGACCAACGTGCCGTCAAGATCAAACACTACGAGTTTAACTTTATCCATATATTTACCTGCTTTACTTAATCGGCGCTCCGTACGTTCAACACGCTGATGGTTTGATTATTCGTATTGCGTGCGCCATTTAGGAAATCATCCTTACAGAACGGGGCAGGCGCGTTACGATATTTGACGATTCAAAAATGCAATCTGACAACTGGCTAGTTCCAACTGATGACGGCCGTAATGGATGCCACCATTACCAGTCTTGAGGGGTGGGACCTAACTGGCCCCGAAGATGCCCCGCAATCGCTCCGCCAATCCCGACATCGCTGCCTAGTTATCGGGCGTGCGGACGATCTGTTTTTGATTCAGGCCCCTGGACGACCAGGTTCTGAGTACCTGCATGGAAGCTAGAGGGCTGTCCCCAGCCATACGACAGCGCTTCTCAAATTACGCTATCGGCCTCCCCGGAAAGAAATACGGAGCCGACACTGCGGTGGATTCATGATTCCGACAGTTGCCCCTGAATTTCGATTGTTAATATGGTCTGTTGCCCGTTCTGGTTCTGAGTCGTCGCCATTCTGGCCAGCCTTAACTCCAAAAGCTGAAATCCATATTCAACACTAAATGTCAAGGTATATTCAGGCCTGAAATGACGCAATGTTTAAGAACACGAGACAAGCTTAGACATATTAACAGCGGCGCGCAGATATGTCAAAAGCATAAATATGTGCCGCAATTCCGGAAATAAATGTGTTTCGAGAGTCGACCACGACAGACGCCAGGCAAGTGCTGTGTGTCCGACGCTTGTATTCGACCATCCAGTGGAAATGGCTCATAGTTGCCAAAGGATTTCGGGATTGTTCAGGCTAGAAACTTGATGCACACTGGCATAGGGACTTCTGTCACGCTGCCAGTGGTGATTAACATGCCAGTTTCATCGTTGATTCGGAATGTGAATATAGAATCGCTGTCCTGGTTTGCGGCCAACATGAACTGTCCAGATGGGTCGATGGCGATGTTCCGGGGCGTCCTGCCCTGGGTCGACGCCCACCGCCGCAGAGTCAGCCCGCCCGTGTCGGGATCGATCTCGAAGATTGCTATGCTGTCATGCCCCCGGTTGGATCCGTAGAGAAAACGTCCGTTGGAGTGGATGTGCAAGTCCGCCGTGTGACTGGTCCCCGAGAATTCGGTTGGGAGAGTTGTGACCGTCTGAAATTCTTCGAGACTGCCGCTTCCGGGGTCCCAGTTGAAGGCGGTAACCGTGTTGCCAATCTCGTTCAGGACGTAGGCGCGTGTTCCGTTAGGATGGAAGGCGAAGTGTCGAGGCCCAGCCCCTGGCGCAACCTGAACGAAGGCCGGTTTGTTGGCGACCAGATTGCCAGAGTCCAAGTCCAACTGGTAGATCATGACCTTGTCCATTCCCAGGTCGGGCGCGTAGATGAATCTGTTGTTGGGATCGAGATTCACCGAATGGGCGTGCGGCTCCTCCTGACGACGGGGGTTGACGCTGGAGCCTTCGTGCTGGATGAATTCGGATATTTCACCCAGGCTCCCGTCGTTCCGTATAGGCAGTACGCAAATGCTTCCGCCCTGATAGTTGGCGACGATGACGTGGGCGCCCGTGGCATCCACGGTCAGATGGCAGGGGCCTGGGCCTCCGGTGGACTGCTGGTTCACGTAGGCAAGCTCTCCGGAGTCGGGAGAGATAGAGTAAGAATACACTGCGCCGCTGGACCGACCGCCATGCTCGTTGATCTCGGCCACTGCGTAAAGATGGGAGTTGTCGGGACTCAGCGCCAGGAACGTCGGATTCTTGATGCCTCCGGTGACGGCCACCCGTTCCAGCACGCCGGTTGAATTGTCCATTCGATAGACGTAGATGCCTTCGGACGTCGTGCGTGTGTACGTTCCGACGAATAGGAAGGTGTGCTGGGACTGGGTCATGGCGCCGTCCTCAGAAGCTAAGTCTTGGTGTCACAGGCAGTTACATTGTATCTCAAAGGCGCTGAGTCCATTTATTCAAACCAAAAACTCGCGCACCGTCTCGCAGAAAAATTGAGGATTGTCCACGGGGACGAGATGCCCGGATTTTGGAACCTCGATCAGCGTGGCGCTCTGGGCCCGAGAGGCCATCTGTTGAGCAGCATCGGCGGTTAGCAGGTCGGACTGGTCGCCCCGAATAATGAGAGTGGGTTGGGATATGGACGACCACAGGCCCCACAGCGTCGCCGAGCCGTCGGCTCCGGCAGAGTCCAGAATCGTGTCCACGCCTGGGTCATATCGCCACTCCAGACCGTTTGAGCCTGGTTTTAAGCTGTGTTGGATTCGATGGCGCATCTCGGTTTCGTCGGCCAGCGAGTCGCCTTCTAAAGCCCATTTGTATGCCGCATCGAGGTCATGGAAAGTCAGAGGCCTGGAGCCGGCGGATTCCCGGATGGCGTTTATGCCCTCCTCGGCCAGGTCGGGGCCGATGTCCACCACGATCAATCTCTGGACAGCATCTGGATTCATCGCAGCCAGTGCGATGCCGATAATCCCTCCCAGCGAGTGCCCTATCAGATCAACAGGCCCCAATCTCAAAGACGCTATGAATTCGCCGACATCAGTGACATATTCCAAGACACTGTATTCGCCGCTGGGATTTCGAGCGCTGTCTCCGTGGCCCCGCATCTCCGGGGCCAGAGGTCGACGTATCAATCTGACGGCCTCGGCCAGTCTGTCCCACTCCCGCGCATGACCGTGGATGCCGTGAAGCATCACGAAAGTTCGGCGCTCGTCGGCTCCCCAGTCCAAGTAGCGCAGCGTTGTCCCATTGACCTCGACGAATTTTTCCACTACCACCGATGAAGCTCCGGCAAGACTTCCCTGCCCACGAGTTCGATATGTTCGTGCGTTTCCTTCTGAGACATGCCTGGATAGTAGAGGCGCATAGCAACCTGAGTGACGCCGAGGTCTCGGTATCGGGCAAGCTCCTCGATGCAGTCCTGAGGGCTGCCGATGACGAAAGCGCTGTCGGTCTGAGTCTCGATGTCGCCTGTCACAATGTCGGCAAGCTCATCGTTGGAACCCTGGAACCCGTGGGCGCCATAAACTTCGTACTTGCGCTGGAATCCAGCGCTGGCCTTCTCCAACGCTTCGGTTCGGCTGTTGGCGCAAAAGAACTCCCTTAGCAACACGATGTCTTCCGGCGGCGGGTGTCCGTTCCTGTCCAGCTCTTCGCGATAAATGTCGATGTGGCGTTTGGTGACCTCGTAGGACTGAGCGGGGCCGATGAAAAGTGTGTGCCCTTCGCGTCCAACCCTTCGGACGGCGGGGTCGCTCATTGCGGCCAGCCAAATTTTGGGATGAGGCTTTTGATACGTTCTGGCGGTGGGCCGAGCGTTGGACACATCGAAGAAACGCCCGTGATGGGTCACCTCGTCCTCGGTCCACAGGCGAATCATAAGCTCCAGAGCTTCGGAGTTGCGGGCCGCCCTGTGTTTAAGACTAGTCCCGAAAGCCTCAAACTCCTCCGGTCGGTATCCCAGCCCCAGACCGAGGATGAATCGTCCCTCGGAGATATGGTCAATGGTCGCGACCTGCTCGGCGATGTCCACGGGGTTCAAAAGGGGAAGCAGCAGGACGGATGTCGCCAGTTTCATGTTCCCGGGCTCCGCGGCCAGCCTCGCCAGCACAGGCAGAGGCTGGAAGTGCTGGAATGGATCAATCAAATAATGATGCGCCCAACAGTAGATATCGAATCCGGCATCCCGCGAGGCGCGGAACTGCTCCAGTTGGTTTTGCCACTGTTGTTGCAGGCCGACCGAGTCCCTGTCGACGACTTGACCAACCTGGTATCCGACTTCCATTGTGTTCCCTTTCTTTCAGCGCACGCCTGTTGGCGTCCAGAATGGCGAAGTTGACAGGCAACTCGCAATACTAATCACCATGGAAAATTAACTCTCTCCAGTTGCAATGTGATCAGGGAGGTTCTCCTTCAGCACCCTGATATGCTCTGGCCCCGTGCCGCAACACGATCCGATTAGCTGAACTCCCATGCCTACCCATTGCCATGCGTGAGCCAGATAGTCAGGGGGAGTGATTATATCGTCAAATTGCCAGTCTGGGCGCATCATGTCGCTAGAGTGAGCATAGGCACCCAATGGGCCGTTCCATGAAGAGTCTCGAAGCACTTCCAGCGCCGAAGATGTCTGCTCGACAGCCGTGTGCATTACAGCCAATAACGATCCGCCTATTGGCAAATTTCTCTGAAGGAAATCCTCAAAAGTGGGGCCACTGCCATATCCGCGGCGCTCGCCGATACGGACGACGGCGTGGTCGTCAATCCAGCAGGTAAAACCGATCCACACGGGAAGACCTGTCAATATGGCAGACTCGACGGCAAGGACGGCCATATCGACATCTCGCATCATCTCCAGAAGGATGAGGTCGCACCCAGATTCGGACAGTATTTCGGCCTGCTCACGAAAATTAGTCCTGGCTTGATCTTCAGAAGGCTGGGGCCTATTCAAAAAATTCCCCTGGGTGTCTCTATCCCAGCCTGGAAAGTGGGATATCGAGCCTGCGATGGCCACATCCCTGCCATTTGCCGCCGCGTCTCTGGCTCGTAAGGCAGCATGCACGGCTCGTTGGTTGATCTCGCGAACCTGTGCGTCGCGCCCGACAGTCTCCAGAGTTAGCCGCGACGTGGCAAAGGTATTGGTCGTGATAATATCCGCGCCCGCGTCAATATACTCCTCGTGAACCTTCTGGACGACATCCGTGTGGTCCAGATTGCTCATAGCAGACCACGCGCCGTTGGCGTTGGACAGGCCCTTCCGCTCAAGCTGCGTCGAAGTGGGGCCGTCCAGAATCACAACGTCACCGCGGGCCAGGCGTTCGAACAAACCTGTCATGATTGGGCTTGCTATGTGACCGACACTCCGTTTTGAAACGGTTGCTGCTGTATGATTGCCAACTCTTCCACAGGGATGTGGCAGTTAATGATGTGACCTTCGCCGTGCGACCCTGCTTGCTCTGGAGGCGTGGATGTGTCACAGATGTCGCCGATCTTCCTGGGACATCTGCCGGCGAAGAAGCAGCCTTTGAAGGCCGAGTGCAGCGTGGGCACCGAACCCTCCAGCCTGATCTGGTTTTGCGTCGCTTCCGGGTCGGGGATGGGCGCGGCTGATAGCAGAGCCTCGGTGTATGGGTGCGATGGACTGCCAAGCACCGCTTCGGAAGGGCCATACTCGGCGACGTGACCAGCGTACAGCACAAGGATGTCGTCGGACACGTAACGGACAACTCCCAGATCGTGAGTGATGAACACGTAAGAGTTTCCGGACTCTCGCTGGTGTTCCTCCAGCAGGTTCAACACCTGAGCCTGGACAGACACATCCAACGACGACACCGCCTCATCTGCCACGATCAGATCGGGGCTGGCGGCGAACGCGCCGGCAAGCGCAACACGCTGCTGCTGGCCTCCGCTTAATTCTGAGGGTGGCCTGTCGAGGTACGATGGGTCGAGGCCTACAGCTTCCAGAAGCTGTTCGGCTCGCTCTCTGCTTTCGTCACGACTCAAACCCGCGAACTTCCTCAACGCCCTGATGATGGAGTGTCGTATAGGCAATTTGGGGTTCAACGATGCTGTGGGATTCTGAAAAACCATACGCATTGCGGCTCGTTGTTCCTTGGACCTGTGTTGTACTCCATCTGCCAGATTCTGGCCGCGCAGTTCCAGTTTTCCGCCATCTTTGGGAACCAGTCCCACAATGGTTTTTGCTGCCGTGCTTTTGCCTGAACCACTCTCTCCCACGACGCCCAGCGTCCGACCGGTTCCCACTTTCATATCCACGTCGATGAGCGCGCGAACTCGCTGTTGCACGGGCGGGCCGAAAAGCAGGTATTTCTTGCGCTCTCGTCCGTAAAATTTTCGTAGGCTATGAGCGTTCAGCACGGGGATCGGCTCTTCGGGGATCAATTCCTTATTTCGTTCCTGTGACTCGCCCCAGATGCCAGAATGCACATCGTCGGGGAACAGACACTTTGACAAGTGACCATCAAGATCGGTCATTGGCGGAACCTGAGCGGTGCAGGCGTCCTGCGCCAAGGGACAGCGATCCGCAAACAGGCAGGACTCACCCCCTTCAATTTGGGCGTCGAGCACCGAGCCTGGAATACTGCTGAGTTTGCGCTCAATGCCGTCGTCTCCCGGAGGCCGAGGCACACAGGACAGCAAACCGGCAGTGTATGGATGTCGCGGGTTCTTGAAAAGTTCGCCGACTGTCGCCTGCTCGACAATCTCGCCTGCGTACATGACCGCCACGCGGTCGGCAACTCTGGCGATTACGCCCAGGTTGTGACTCACGAACAGGATGCCCGCGTTGACTCGGTCTTTAAGCTCCACAATCAGGTCGAGGATGGTGGCCTCGGTGGTAACGTCCAGGCCCGTCGTGGGCTCGTCCATGATCAGGAGGAGCGGATCGCAGGCCAAGGCCATGGCTATTACCACACGTTGCTGCATTCCACCGCTCAACTGGTGTGGGTAGCGCTGGCCAATAGCCTCTGGGTCTGCCAGGCGAACGCTCTCAAAGAGCTCTATCATTCGCTCCCGGACCTGCCTCGAATCGAGGTCGAGATGTTCGCGTAGCACCTCTTGGACCTGCGTTCCGATTCGCATTGACGGATTCAGAGACGTGGCCGGGTCTTGATAGACCATTGCGATGCGGTTGCCACGCAACTCACGTAGATCGGAATCTCCCATGTGGGCAATATCACGGCCTTCAAAAAGAATAGATCCGTCCACACGGGTCGTGCCTGGCAAATAGCCCATGATCGCAAATGCCGCGGTGGACTTGCCACAACCCGATTCGCCCACCAGACCCAATACTTCGCCACGACGAATCTCGATAGACAGGTCTCGCACAGCCCGAACCGTGGCTCTCGGGGTGTAGAAGGTGACCGCGAGCCGGTCTAATTCAAGTAGTTGCCCTTCCGTCTGAGATAACTGGCTCATGACGCCTCCTGGGAAATGGGCAGTTGCGCGGCCTCGCGTACGCCATCGGTTAGCAAGTTGACACCCACAACCAGCGAGGCCATAGCCATGGCCGGAGCCAACGCTGCCCACGGAGCGATCGAGAGAAACTCCCGGTTCTCGCTGACCATCAGCCCCCAGTCAGGCGTCGGGGGCTGGACACCGAGGCCCAGGAACCCAAGGCCGGCAGTGAGAAGGAGAGCGAAGCTCACCCGTATTGACGCTTCCACCGCCACCACGGGAATAATGTTGGGCAGGACCTCGCGGAAGATGATGTAAAAGGACGACTCCCCCCGGAGCCGGGCGCTCTGCACGAACTCCAGAGGTTTGATGGCCAGGGCCGCGCTGCGGATCACCCGGCTGTTGGCCGGCATGAAGGCGATGCCGATCGTAATTATGACCAGCCAAGCCTCCTTAGATGGCCATAGGTCGATGCCGATGCGCTGAACACCGAGGTTGATCACCAGTAGGGCCAGCAGCAGGCCGGGAAACGCCAGAAACACGTCAACGCCTCGCATGATGGCTTGGTCGGTCTTGCCCCCAATGTACCCACTGGTCATCCCCACGATGGTGCCCAAGGTGATGCCAAGGACGGTCCCGATGAACGATATCCAGATTATCGAGCGCGCCCCGGCTACCACCCGGCTTAAAACGTCGCGGCCGAACCCATCAGTGCCCAGTAGGTGTTCCATCGACGGCCCTGTCAGTCGTATCTTCAAGTCCTCGCTGGTGAAGTCGGTGGGGGAGTACGGTGTCAGCGACGGTCCGAAGATGGCCAGGAAAAGGTGGAACGCGACTAAGGCGAATCCTATGCGGCCCGAGTTGGTCCGAAGGGCGATTGACAGCCCCCGCCGGGCCTTTCGGCTGGCCCCCTTTAGCAGGGCGTTTGCGCCCCCAGTCGTAATCTGGCTGTCCAACTCTTCTATGGCCATCACGCGACCCTGATCCGCGGATTGAGGGCGCCGTACAACAGGTCAGCCGCCAGGTTGCTGAAGGCGTACACAGAGGCAATGGACAACGCCGTGGACTGGAGCAGTCGGATGTCGCGGGTGTCGATAGCCGCCAACAACAGCCTTCCAACTCCTGGATATGCGAAGATGCTTTCGACGATGATCAGTCCACCGAACATCCAGCCGACGTTGTTGGCGATGACGGTGATGGTCGGAAGTAGCGCGTTGGGCAGCACGTGCCGGATCACCACCCGGTGCATGGGCAG
>Ga0207966_1000305_pt1 | contig 28575 bp, 24 predicted proteins | sample Knorr_S23_td_NAD_FD_185611 | JGI IMG/M metagenome (GOLD analysis project Ga0207966, IMG submission 185611) | Marine microbial communities from Southern Atlantic Ocean transect - Knorr_S23_td_NADW_ad_2500m_LV_B (SPAdes) (version 2) | ecosystem: Environmental > Aquatic > Marine > Oceanic | place...
GGCCAAGTCAATGCTGGTCCCCCAGCCGTCCGGCCCGTTGATGGACCCGATGAACACCACAGAGGAGAATTTTGGGAGAGTGCCCAGGGTCTATATCGAATGCCTACAGGACGGCGCACTCGAGCTTGCGTACCAGAGGGACATGCAATCCAACCTCCCCTGCGGCCGGACTATCAGCATGGATACTGGCCATTCTCCGTTCCTGTCCGCGCCCCGAGAACTCGTCTGGCACCTGGTCTCGGTCTAGCCACGTAGCCAAACCAGGTTGGTTTGGTTATCATGGCACCACCTGAACAGGCATAAAATTCAACCGCAAAATCGGAGGCAGCAATGGCTAACAAGAAAGGAACTGGCTTGATGTTGGTTGGAGCCGACATACCTGCCGATAAAGAAGCTGATTTCAACCAATGGTATCAAGAGGAACATCTACAGGAATTGATGGGCGTTCCCGGCATCTTGAACGCGGCCCGCTACGAGGCCACCAAGAGCGGCCCAAAGCACCTGGCCGTCTATGAACTGGAGAGCGTCGATGTGGTTAACACCGATGCCTTCAAGAACCGGCCCCGTACTGAGTGGGGACAGAAGGTATCCCCTAGTCTCATCGGCACTAATTTCTTCAATCTAGTTTTGGATATGATTCATCCAGGCGCGCTCACCGACGATATTGCCGGCAGTGACATGGCCAACGCACTTCAGATCGGCCGGATGGACGTTCCCGCCGCCAACGACGACGATTGGAACAAATGGTACAGTGGTGTTTACGTGCCTAACTACGAAAAATGCCCCGGCGTAATCCGCGGCCGGCGCTGGCGGGCCGTGCGGGGTGAGCCTCAATACGCCACCGTGTACGAGTTCGAGGACGAGAACGTTTCGGAGACTGAAGAGTGGCTGAAACAGCGGGAGATTCATCCCGACAACCCCCGTATGAGGGACGTCATGACCCATGCGGCAGGCTCGCCTGGAATCTGGAGGAAGACCTTCCAACTCTAGGCCGCCTCTCCGTTCAAGCACTCAGCTTGGAGAAATGCTCCGCGCCCGAAGTCCCCTCAATCCATTCGGGCGCGGACTAACACAGCCCATGGACGCATCGAAACAGCCTATCCTTTCTCATTCGGAGCGTAACCACGGCCACCGCTCGGCCAGCCGGCGCAGCCTCAGCATCTCGCTGGTGCTGATCATGATCTACATGGTCGTTGAGGTGGTCGGTGGGTTGGTTTCCGGCAGCCTGGCTCTCCTGGCCGACGCCGGACACATGCTGACCGACGCCGCCGCCATCGGACTGGCTCTGCTGGCGATCTGGGTCGCCGGCCGTCCAGCCTCCATCGAGCAGACCTTCGGGTTCCACCGCACCGAGATTCTGGCGGCGATGCTGAACGCCCTGAGTTTGTGGTTCATCGCTGCTCTGATATTTTTTGAAGCCTCCCGCCGCTTTGACGACACCCTAGACGTCGATGGCGGACTGATGCTGGGCGTAGGCGTCGCAGGGCTTTTTGTGAACATGGCAGCCGCTGGGGTCCTGCACCGGTCGGCGGGAGAGAGTCTGAACGTTGAAGGGGCGTTCCTTCACGTGATCGCTGACCTTCTGGGTTCGGTGGCAGTGGTGGCTGCGGGCGTGCTGGTCCTGTCATTGGGTTGGGATATCGCCGATCCGATATTCGGCATAGTCATCGGCGTGCTCGTCCTGGCCAGCTCCTTCCGGTTGCTTTGGAAGGTCGTACATGTTCTGATGGAGGGGACGCCGTCCCACTTGGACCTGCACCAGCTATGCCAGCGCTTGGAGGAATTGGATGGTGTGACCGGCGTACACGATATCCATGCCTGGTCCATCACCACTGGATACGATGCGCTAAGCGCCCACGTCACCGCCGACGCCACGGTGATGCAAGACCCCAATCCGGTCTTACAGCGGCTGCGGGAAATCGCCTCCAGCGAGTTTGGCGTTGGGCATGTCACCATCCAGTTGGAAGACTCCATGGAGAACTGTGCCGAAGACCACCACATCGAACACCCGGAGGGATTGACTCCGAATCACCGCCATGACGAATCCTGAATCGCGGTGTCACCGTACTACGGTGGGCTCGAACTAAGAAAAATGGGAATCACCAGTATCAAACTCAAAAACATTATCCTAGTGGCCTTGATCTTCACGCTTTTTACTTTCGCGTCGGTGTACCCTGTGGCCGCCCAACGAGGCGTGCCCATCGATAGAGATTCCGGAGTGGATATCGTCGCCGGGCCCCATAACGTCACCGTTGTGATGGTCAACCAAAACCTGGCCGCCGGGTTTATACAGATGGCCCTGTTCATCACGGTTGCCGACACTGGAGCAATCGTTCCCGACGCCAGGGTAATAATCATGGCCGATAACGAACGGCAGGACTATGAAGGGTGGGCTACTGCTCTCAACTCCCCGGCAGACCTTGAGCGGTATGACGTTCGTATGAACCTGGGTTCCACAGGCGAATGGAAGATCAATGTGGACGTTTCTAGTTCTTTGGGCCAGGGTGGGGCCGAGGCGTTGACCTTGGAAGTGCCGGCCTTGAACCGCTACACAAGTGGTAGCCTGGTGTTCTTCGGTATTTTCGCCGCAATGATGTTCGGAGTCGCCTACCTCTTCTGGAGCGTGAAACGGAATAACCGCCGGAAGAGGGAAGTCGCCCAGGGTGAGTCTTAAGGCTAGGTGATGACTAGAGCCAGGCGTACCATACTCTTTGCCCTACCCGCTTTGGCCCTGTTGCAACTGCTGTGGGTCATGCCTGCCCATGCCCACCAGGGTATAGAAGCGGGACAAAACCCCTTCACCGCCTGGAACTGGAATCCCCTGGCGACCTTGCTCATATTGATGGCCGCCTATGTTTACCTGAACGGCCTCAGCAATTGGGATCGACCCAGCCACCCCATCAGCCGCTGGCAGAGAGCATCTTTCTTCACTGGCCTGTTCGTCATTTTCATAGCGCTCCAGTCGCCCTTGGACAATCTGTCCGAGCACATGTTGTCCTTCCACCAACTGCAGCACTTTCTGTTGCGGATGATGGCGCCGCTATTGATACTGCTGGGCGCGCCGTTGACGCCGATGCTGCGCGGGCTTCCGCCCTGGATCCTGCAGGGATTCGTCAAGCCGACAGTGCGCAACCCGTTGGCCCGCGCTGCCTACGAGAAGTTGACCAACCCCGTGATCACCGTACTGATCTTCATGGGAGTGTTGTACCTGTGGCAGTTTCCGGGCGGGTTCAACCTGGCTCTGCGCAACGAGTTTGTCCACGCCATCATGCACATGACCATGATGTCCTCAGGATTCATCTTCTACTGGGCAGTGATTGACCCTGCCCCTCGCCGTTCCCGCGTCCACTACGGGGTCAGGGTCCTGTACCTAGGGCTGATCGTGCTGCCCAACACAGTCTTAGGGGCGGTCATCACATTCTCCAAGGGCATCATCTACACCGGATATGAGGACGTGTACCGACCTTTTGACATGTCGCTGCTGACCGACCAACAGATCGGTGGTCTGATGCTCTGGGTGCCGGGCGATATGATGAGCATCCTTGTGGCCGGCATCGTCATGATCATGTGGTACGAGCGTGAAGAAGGTGCCAACCGGGCTAAAGCGCCTCCGCCTCCCACCCAGCCGAAAGAACCCAACCAGCCGACGCCCTAACGGCCAAAAAATTCCTTCCCCCGGCACGGGGGAAGGTTGGGATGGGGGTTGGAGTTTTATTTACGATTTGCTGGTGGAAAGCACGGCTCTCCGCATCTGGCACCCTGAGTAAAACGAAGGGCCTACTACGTCGAGATTGGAAGATTCTTCGTCGACCTACGGCGCTCCTCAGAATGACAGTTTTGTGGCGAAGGGGGTTGAGGATGCATATACCACCGCACTCCGCACTTGACCCCCCAACCCCCCAACCCTAGGATGTACCGTAAGTTGTACTTGGCCCAACTCCACGGCGGAGGAGCAACGTGACGAACGGCAACCAGAACACACGGTTTAGCTGGTTCATACCCATCGACGGCGACGGCGCACGGGCCGGCACAGTCAGGGCCGAGCGTCCCCCAGATTTCGACTACCTGCGTCAGGTGGTGCAGACCGCCGAGGACCTGGATTACTATTCGCTGCTGATTCCCACCAGATTCGCCAACGGCCTCTTCGCCGAAGACGCCCCGTTGGCCGAGACTTGGACCACCGCCACCGCCCTGGCCGCCGTGACCAAGCGCATCCGCTTTTTGATCGCCGTAAGGCCGGGGTTCGTCGCTTTGGGATTGTTCGCCCAGATGGCGGCTGCCCTACACCAGATATCCAAGGGTCGCATCGACATCAATATCGTGCCTGGAGGCATACAAAACGACTTTGAACGGGTGGGCGAGTTCACCGACCAGAGCACCCGCTACGAGCGCGCCGAAGAATTCATCGCCGCCTGCCGCAAGCTGTGGACGCAGCCGGGGCCGGTGGAGTTCCAAGGCGAGCACTACAAGCTGAAAGACGCCTTCTGCTCCCCCATCCCTGAGGGGCAGCCGCCCCAGTTCTACCTGGGAGGGGCCTCGCCCAGGGCCAACGCCCTTTCCGGCCGCCAGGCAGACGTGCACCTGAACTGGATCGAGCCGCTGGCGGACTCGGCGGCTCGGTTCGACGCCGTGCGTGAGGAGTTCAAGAGCGCCGGCCGGACGCCCAGTCTCGGCATCCGCACCCATCTGGTCGTGCGTGATAAAGAGGAAGACGCTTGGAAGGCGGCCAACGAGCTGATCGACCACGCGGACCCGGCGGTGAAGGCCCAGCGTAAGGCCGCCGTCGCCGGCACTGCCTTGGTGGGGGCAGCTGCCCAGGCCCAGGAGGCCGTCAACCACATTGTCGCGCCCCAACTGTGGAACGGCCTCTCAGAGGTCCGGGTCAACTGCGGCACTGCGATAGTAGGCACACCCGAACAGGTAACAGACGTGCTGATGGGCTACTGGAAACTAGGCGTAGACGAGTTCATCCTCTCCGGCTTCCCCCATGTAGAGGAATGCCAACGCGTGGCTGCAGACGTGCTGCCGTTGCTCAGGGAAAAGATGGCGGCGGCTTAAATGCTCCGGGTTTTTCGGAAGTTGCTATTCAACCATATAAAAGAGTTTTTTCGAGAAGGTAAAGTATTTGGATGATTTTGTAGATGTTGGACGGGCATCGAGACCGGGTCGGAATGAGGCGAGCCAACTTCTCGACCCCCTAACTAACCCCCGGCCTCTCCCCCGACCATGGCTGTGCCTGCTCAAAGGCTGCGCTTGCTTGCAGTACCTTGGCCTCTGCCCCCCGTGGTCCGATGATGTGCAGGCCGATAGGCATGCCGTCTGCTGAGTAGCCACAGGGGACGCTGGCGGCGGTCTGGCCGGTGATGTTGATCAGGTAAGTGAAGGGCAGGAACCCCCAAAACGGCTCAACTTCCCGGCCCGCGATCACGCTGGGACGCTGTTCGATAGGGAATGCCGGCACTGCCATCGTGGGCGTGAGCAGCAGGTCGAAGTTGTCGAAGAATTCTTCCATCCGACGGCCTAGCCGGTCGATCTCGTAGATGGACCGGGACATGTCGGCCCCGGTTCTGGACTCGCCGTGCAGGATGGATTTCAAGCCATAGTCGGAGAAATCGTCCCGGTGCTCCGCCAAAAGATGGCCATAAGAAGTGAACGCCGCCGTGGCGAAGATGTCCCAGAAGGTATCGAAGGGGTCTTCCAGCTTCAGTTTGGAGTCTTCGACCGTGGCGCCCATCTCCCCAAACGACAGGGCCGCCTTCTTCGTTATAGCCACCACTTCCGGGTCAACCGCTGCGAACCCGTAGTCGCCGCTCCAGGCAAGCTTCATACCTTTCACTCCTGCGCCTAGGGTCGCGCTGAAGTCGGGGGCGGGTGTGCGTAGCGAGGTGACATCACGCGTGTCGGGTCCGGCTACCACCTGGAGCAGCAAGGCCGAGTCGGCCACCGTCCGAGTGATTGGCCCAGATTGGGAGAAATGGTTGGCTGCGGGGCGTCCGTAGCCGCCGTAGCGGGGCACCCGGCCTTGGGTAGGCTTGATACCGTAGACGCCACTGAAACTGGCAGGAATGCGGATGGAGCCGCCACCGTCGCTACCCATGGACACAGTGCAGAGACCCGCTGCCACAGCGGCAGCCGCTCCGCCGCTGGAACCTCCGGGCGTGCGTTCCGTGTTCCAGGGGTTGCGGCAGGGCTCGCCCAATTCGTTCTCGGTGGTGCCCGATTGGCCAAACTCGGGCGTGTTGGTCTTACCCAGCATGATAGCGCCGGACGCCTTCACCCGCTCAACCACGATGGAATCCATGTCCGGAGCCCGGTCTCGGAACACGGCCGACCCCATAGTGGTTCTGACGCCCTTGGTCAACTCCAGGTCTTTGATCGAGATGGGCACTCCGTGCAGCGGCCCAAGCTCTCCGCCCTTCTGCACCGCTTCATCGGCTGCATGTGCGTCGGCCAGCGCCTGGTCCTGGCAGAGGGTTAGGTAGGAATGCAACTGGGGATCCAGCAGGTCGATACGCTTGAAGAAGTTCTCGGTGGCCTCCAGCGACGATATCTTTTTTTCACGGATGTTTTGTGCCAAGTCCACAGCGGACATGAAAGCTAGTTCGGCGCTCATTCCAGTCCTCCCAATGCTATAATCGAGCCTGTTTGGCGACCAGCCTCAGGCCGGTCCCCTAAGGCTGCCCCAATGAATGGCGCAATTATAGCGGGGAGGGCGGCGGCGCACCACTGATACACGCCCATACCGCTTTAACTTCGGCCACAACTCACCAAGGAGAGATTTTGTTTCTGGTAGGAATAATCGCAAACCCAGCCGCCAGCAAGGACATCCGGAGGCTGGTTGCCCAGGGCCGGGTGATACCCGACTGGGAGAAGGTGAACACGGTGCGGAGGGTGATGCTGGGCCTCCAATCGGTGGGCGTTACCAACGTCTTGGCTATGGCCGATAGCTCTAATCTGGTCCGGCGTGCCTGCGACGCCCCCAACCTCTCTATCGACCTGGAATTCGTGGACATGCCCTCCTTCTATTCCGAAGGTGACACGGTGCGGGCGGCGGCGGCCATGGCGGAGCAGGGCGTCGACTGTCTGATAACCCTGGGCGGCGACGGCACCAACCGGGCGGCGGTGGTCGGCAGCCGAGCTCTCCCCATGGTCGCCATTTCCACGGGCACCAACAACGTTTTCCCCACCATGGTCGAAGGCACCTTGGCGGGCTTGGCGGCGGGGATGGTAGCCAACGGCCGGCTTGATCTGGCCCAGGTTTCGCAGTCCAGCAAGATCATGAACATCTACGTCGACGGCGAACTAAAGGACATCGCTTTGATCGATGTTGCCCTTTCTAAGGAACGGTTCGTGTCCACCCGGGCCATCTGGGAGATCGACACACTCTATGAGGTCTTCCTCACCAGGGCTGAACCGGCGTCCATCGGCCTTTCGTCCATCGGTGCACGCCTGGAAGCGGTCTCTTTAGCTGACGAAGGTGGGCTGCAATACAGCATCGCTGACTCAGAAGAATCAGAAGAAGAAGGAGAAGATTCTTCTAACCGCACCGTGCTCGCGCCCATCGCTCCAGGCGTGGTCCCACCGGTGCTTATCTCGTCCTGGCATCGGATGGCCGACGGCGAAAGGTTGATCATCGAGAAACGAGACTGCACGGTGGCGTTGGACGGCGAGCGGTCTTTCTCCGTGAACCAGTCCCAGCAATTAGAGGTGGAGGTTCGCCGTGAAGGGCCTCCGGTGATTGACGTGAGTCTGGCCCTGGAAATTGCCGCCAAACAAGGGTTGTTCGATTTGGCGCCAGGAAACTAAGCCCCGCTTTGCTAACTGGCCTCGAACTTTTCTTCGGATTACTGGCGGTTGTTGCCTCCTCCTTTGTCATCGGCACCGTCGGATTTGGCTTCGCACTAGTTGCAGCTCCCGTACTTCTGCTGTATCTGGAACCCCAGCAGGTTGTGGTGGTGATAAACAGTCTCATCGGTCTGATGATGGCGATGGTGCTGGTGCGGTCCTGGCGTCATTTGGAGATTCGGCCCGCCACGGGCTTGATCCTGGGTGGGATGGCCGCTACTCCCATCGGAGTCCTAGCGCTGAACTCAGCTAGTTCAGGAGTCTTGCGGATAGCCATCGCCATCGTGATCATATTCTTGGCATTGTTCAGCCTGAAAAATGTCCAATTGCCCTTCACCCGGACCAGGATGGCGGGCCCGTCCTTTGGTTTTCTTACTTCTCTGGCAACGACCACCATCGCCATTGGCGGTCCCATAGCCGCGATCTATGCCATCTCTCAGGAGTGGAAACCGGAAAGGGTCAGAGCCACGTTGGCGCTGCTCTTCATCGCGTCGGACATAACGGCCTTCGCCCTCTACTCCGTCACCGGCCTGGTGAGCAGGGACACCCTGGCTAATATCGGTGTCATGATTCCAGGGATGATTATCGGGTTTGGCCTGGCCGGGTTGGTGGTGAACCGGATCAACGACCGGATGTTCCGCCACGCGATGATTGCCGTAATCGTGGTTGCCGGGAGCGCGACGCTGGTTCGGGAGTTTAGCGGGGTTTAAGTTAAATTCGGCCGTTTCTGCCTACTCCGGAATAACGAAAGGGGCTCTGCCGAAATTAATCGGCAGAGCCCCCTCAGGTGTGAACCAGGTCTGAACTAATTATTCAGGTCGTGGAATGCTGCCAGCGCGGCGGTGATACCGTCTCCCACTGCTGCGCCGAGTTGGCGCGTGGACTCGGCTCGGGCGTCGCCGCAGGCGTAGACCATCGGGATTGTCGTCCTCATGTTGATATCGGTGCAGACGTGACCTCCAGAGTCCAGCTCCAATATATCCGATAGATACTCTGTGTTGGGGTGGAATCCCACGTAAATGAACGCTGCCGCCATGGGGTACTCGTAGAGTTTGTCAGTCTTGAGGTCTTTGACCAGGGCGCGGTCCAACGTCATATCTCCTCTGAATTCTTCTACCACGTGGCTCCAGAGGAACTTAACTTTGTCGTTGTTGAAAGCCCGCTCCTGAAGGACCTTGGTGGCCCGGAGTTCGTCCCGCCGGTGAATGAAGGTCACCGAGTTGACGATCCCGCTCAAATAATGGCCTTCGTCCAAGGCGGAGTCGCCGCCGCCCACCACCACCACGTCCTGTCCCCGAAAGAAATTTCCGTCGCAGACAGCGCAGTAGGACACGCCGCGTCCTGCCAATGCATCCTCACCGGCGACGCCAAGCTTGTTGTGGGACCCGCCGGTGGCGATGATCACGGCCTTAGCTGTGAATTCCCGGTCGTCGGTATGAATCGTTTTGATTGGTTGTTCGATATTTTCGATGCCAATCACTTCGGTGTACTCGGTTTCAGCGCCGAAGCGGGCGGTCTGCTGCTCCATCATGGTGGCCAATTCCTGGCCTTTGACACCTTCTGGAAATCCAGGGTAATTCTCAATGTCGTCGGTGATCAATAGCTGGCCACCGGGGCCCAACTGCTCTAGAAGCAACGTTTTCAACATCGCCCTGGTCGTGTAGAGGCCGGCGGCCAAGCCTGCGGCCCCGGCACCCAGAATTATTACATCGTAGTCTGTTTCCATTTCTGCCGTGTTTTCTCCTAAATGTTTATCGCGGCAATCTGACCGGCCCTAGCCGGCCGAAGGCACGCCGCCAGTGGGACCCATGGACTCTTTGAAATAGTCCACGGTCATTCGAAGCCCTTCTTCTAAACTAACTTTGGGTGACCAGCCGATCTCCTGGGCCGCCCGCGAAGAGTCCAAAGCGATCCGGTAAACTTCGCCGGACCTCTGGGGCGCATGCAGCGGGTCCCACTTATATCCTGTGATGCCCTGGAGCAACTCAAAGATTCTATTGACGCTCGTAGCTTCTCCGGTGGCGATATTCATGGCTTTTCCGTCGCCCCGGTCAATGGCTGCCAAGTTGGCGTCGATGACGTCGAACACCGAGATGAAGTCTCGTTCCTGGGCGCCATCACCGAAGATCGAAGGCTGTTTCCCTTCGAGCATGGCCTGGCTGAAGATGGCCACAACCCCCGCTTCTCCGTGGGGGTCTTGTCTTGGACCGAAAACGTTCCCATAGCGCAAGGAGCTGTAGCGCAACCGGTAGAGTCGATAGTAAAAGTCCAGGTATTGTTCCGCCACCCACTTGGACATGCCGTAGGGTGCGACCGGCGCCAATGGGGCATCGTCGGCGACCGGTATATTATCGGGGTCGCCGTACAGCGCTCCGCCGGTGCAGGAGTAGATGATCTTCTCGACACCGACCCGGCGGGAGGCTTCCAGCAGGCGCAAAGTTCCCAGGACGTTGGCGTTGGCGTCGCCGATGGGGTCTTTGGTTGACTGGGTCACGCTGGTCTGGGCTGCCATGTGAAACACCAGGTCGGGCTGCTCTTTCTGGATTATCTCGCTCATGGCTGGCTGGGTGATATCGGTGTGGTGGAACACGGCTGCGGAGTCGAGGTTCTTGATCTTGCCTGTGCTGAGGTCGTCCATCACAACGACTTTGTAATCCAATTCCAGCAGGCGGTCCACCATATGGGAGCCGATGAAACCCGCGCCACCGGTGACCAGGACTTTTCTCCCGTCTGCCATCCATACCTCTTGAGGCTCTGAAAAGGGGTCGGCGGCCCCATCTAAATCGAATCGCAGATACGAGATACGCCGCCTTAGTATCATAGACCCCTGGGGTTGTCAGTTCAACGCCGCATCCGCTGCCGCGCTGTATTTTCGATGGAGTGCCGTAGGATTCTGTGGTACAGTTTTTGCGCCTGTAAGCAGGCACGAGTAAAAAGACGAAAACATAAACCAACTTGAGGAGGTCGGCACATGGCCGAGCAGATAGGATTCATCGGACTGGGAATCATGGGAAAGCCCATGGCCCGCAACCTGCTCAAGGCGGGATATTCCCTGACTGTCTACGACATCGTTGGGAGCAACCAGGAAGAGGTGGTTGCCGATGGCGCCACCGGCGCATCATCCAGCAAAGAAGTGGCTGCAGCCAGTGACACCATCATCACCATGCTTCCAGACTCGGCAGACTCGGAGAAGGTCATACTGGGCCCCGATGGGGTGTTGGAAGGGGCTAAGAGCGGCGCAGTAATCATCGATATGAGCTCCATCGCGCCATTGGTCTCCCAACGCATCGCCGCCGCCTGCGCCGAGAAGGGCGTTGAGATGCTAGACGCCCCGGTTAGCGGTGGCGAGCCAGGCGCAGTGGCCGGGACTTTGGCCGTTATGGTGGGCGGCAAACAATCTATCTTTGACAAGGGCTTAGACCTGATGCAGGTCATGGGCGGGAACGTGGTGCTCACGGGCGACATCGGTGCGGGCGGAGTGACCAAGCTGGCCAACCAGATCATCGTCGCCGCAAACATCGAGGCGCTGAGCGAGGCGCTGGTTCTCTCCCAGAAGGCCGGCGTAGACCCGGAGAAGGTTTTCAACGCCATCAGGGGTGGTCTAGCTGGCAGCGCAGTCATGGAGGCCAAAGCGCCCATGATGCTGAGCAGGAACTTCCAGGCAGGATTCCGTATCCGCTTGCATCAGAAAGACCTCAGGAACGTGATGCAAACGGCTCAGGAGTTGAACATCCCGCTGCCCGTGACATCACTTTTGCAGCAGATGCTGGGCGCTCTAGTGAACGACGGGGAACAGGAGTCCGACCACTCGGCAATCCTGAAGTTCGTTGAGGGCTTGGCCAAGGTAGAGGTAAAGTCCGCCGGCTAGTTGATTGCTTGATCTTGCCTGAACTGAAGAACCGCTTCGCAAATGTCACCCCGAGTGAAGCGAAGGGTCTGCCAAGTTGATGATTGGAAGATTCTTCCCCGACGCCTCCAGAGTGCTGACCAATCTTGGGGAAGGGAAAGCTCCCTCCCCAGTGCGAATTTCCAAGGCCAGATAAGAATCAGGGGCCTTTTGTGATTTCGATGCCCAGTATCATTATCGGCGTTACCGGCACGTTCCCGGGCCCGGTCTGGGCTAGCGAGATCGCGTCCGCCACTTCCTGCCCTTGGGTAATCTGCCCGAAGATCGTGTGCGCATTGTTCAAGTGAGGAGTCGGCACGGTGGTCACGAAGAACTGGCTGCCGTTGGTGGCGGGGCCCGAATTGGCCATTGCCAGCCTCCCCGGTTGGTCGAACGCAAGCGTGGACGAGAATTCATCTTGGAACTGGTAGCCGGGACCGCCGGTACCCTGGCCAAGCGGGTCTCCGCCTTGAATCATGAACGAGGGGATGACGCGGTGGAAGACCACACCGTCATAGAACCCGTCTTTGGCTAAGAAGATGAAGTTGTTGACCGTGACTGGGGCCTGCGCCGGGAACAACTCGATTTCCATGTTCCCTAGGCTAGTGCGGATCATGGCTCTGTACGAGGCTGCCGGGTCGATAGTTACGGGTGGCACGTTGGAATATTGAGCGATCTTTGCGCCACCGACATCGATGAACCGTTTAACCGGTTCTGAAGCCAACGTTGTTGCGCCGGGCGGCGGCAGGGTCGGCGCCACCGTTGGGGCAGCGGCTTCAGTCGGTTCGGCAGGCGGGCTTGGTGTTTCCAACACGCAGGCGGCCAATGGTATCGCAGCAGCAAATATAGCGAGAAGAAATTTTAGTTTCATACCCGAAAGGATAACATAGCCCCATCGGCTGATTTAGGTCGCTCAACGCCGGTTGATCAGCCGCCGGGATTCTATGATCTGGTGGGCGTGTTCTTCCATGTGGGTGGCCAAAAATCTGACCACTCCCTCGACAGTGATGGGGTTGTTCTCGCCCCTGTGGCCAAGGGTGGTCAGGTTCCCGGGGGAGATCTCCCCGGTTGTGGCGACGGCCGATTCGTTGGCCGCAGCCAGGCTCCATATATGCTTCTCCAGTGAGTCGCCGGCACGGTCGATGACTGCGGCTGCGCGCCGGTCGTTTTCGACGTCGCTACGAGTGATGTTTGAGTCGGATTCCTTAGTGATCAAGACCGCATTTTCCATCCAAAAGTACTCGATCTCAGCGATGTGGGACATCAGTTGGGCGACGGTCCACTCGTCTGGAGCAGGCGCCTGGCGTATCTCCGGCTCCGTGATGGCGTCGATCGAGTCCATCACTACCTGGTGAGCCGACCGGAGCATCTGCTGAAGGATCGGTATCTGGTCTTGATTCGTGGCCATGAATGGTTCCTAGTTTGCGGTTTGGAATATTTTGGGAGAAGTTGCGCTTAGCGCTAGTAAGGCCCGTTGCTATTCAGGTCGTCGTCATCGTTTCACAGGTCCGGGTCTTCCCAGGGCTGTAGGCCATCCTCCGGGTAGCGCGCCGGACGGAGTTTGGAAGCCACGTACTGGATGGACACCGCTCCCAGGACCAACAAAATCAGCCCGCCCAGAAGCCAGCTATTGAAGAACAAGATAGGTGACGGGCGTTCCGGGTCCGGAGTCAACCGCCCTGGAGATGATGGCTCGGCCGTCCGTTTGGTGGCGATCTCTCCCGCCCAACGGGCGTCCAGTCCATCGATGTCGAACCCATATACGCGGGTCAACGCGATGTCCATTGTGCTGCCTTGCCCTAGTTCGGTGATGAGCCGCTGAAATTGAGTCTCGCCGAACCGGTCCATCATGAACGCCACCACGCTCAACGATTTCTGATAAAAAGTGCCGATGCTATGTGGTGTGCCGGTAACGGTATTCATGCCCCGGAGTGGGTTTGTGCGTGAGTTCAGGCTCCCGCCGCTGAAGATCTTCACTGAAGGGTCCATATAGCTGGCGAATCCCTCGTCCAGCCAGGCAGGCGTCGGCAGGGCGTTATCGCCCATCGCCTGGCCCAACAGCAGATGAGCCGACTCGTGGACGATCAGTCCGCGTTCCATCCCCAGCCCAAGGAAAATGCTCCGCTCAGGAAAGGCGAATCCCTGGAACGTTTGTTGCTCAGTGGTGGTGCGGCTCCGCTGGGGGAAAGCGTCCAGGGTGTGGGAGCGCCTGCTGTAGATCACGCCTTTTATCTCATCAGCCTGTTCGATTTGGAGTATATCTTGCAGGCGCGCCAGGTCCGATTCCAGGCTTTTGACCACTGACCTCACTACTGCCATCGACTGGTCGTAATAGCGGAGGGTGAGCGGACCCACCTTGACCTCGTCCCAATCGAACCGGGTGTCTTCGTATTCCACCAAGGCGAGTTCAGTGCGCAGCACGTTGCCCTGGGCGTCGGTGATCTCGTAGTAATACTCAACCTCCGTGCCTGGTGGCAGGTAGGTTGAGACTCCACCTGTGAGGTTCAGGGTGGCGGTGATCCGGTTGGCGGGCACGAAATCGGGGTAGGCATAGGCCCAAATGCGGCTGCCAACGGTGCGGTAGTAAAGGCGCACGTCAACGATGCCGGCATCTCCCTCGGCCGTCACGGACAGGTCCACATTGCCGGGGAAATCCACGCTTTCATCGGTCGATACAATTTCGATGTCCCCTCCGGCCGCGTACACGGAGGATGCGGTCAACGAGGCAACGAGAAATACCACGGATAGCAGGAGGAACAAAGCCCGTCTTGCGGTTATCCGCGAGTAGATTGAGGAGTTTGTTGGGAGGAGCAAATCCACTTGGCTCTAGAGGATTGTATTTGGCGGCCTCGGTTTCGGGCCGGCCTAGTAAATTATACGTCGAATACCCGCTAACGGCTTTTGTGCAGCCACCATTCGCCGTTGATCGGGTGTTAATCGACCGCCTGCTCCATCTCCAACAACGACTTTTTCCTCTCCAGCCCCCAGGCGTAACCGCCCAGCCCGCCGTCCTTGCGGAGGACCCGGTGGCAAGGTATGACGAGGGCCACCGGATTGGCCCCACAGGCCGTGCCTACTGCTCGGGAAGCGCTTTTTTTGCCTAGGGTTTGGGCCACTTGTTGGTAGGTGCGCGTCTCGCCGTACGGGATCGTCCTGAGCACCTGCCACACCTGTTGCTGGAATGCCGTGGCTCGGATGTCCAAGGGTAGGTCCAGGCTGTTTTTCTCTCCGTCTAGGTAGGACAGGATCTCTGCGGCCCAGATCGCCAGGTTCCCGCCGTCCGGTTGGTGGATGGCCGACGGAAATTCGGCCATGAGATGGTCTTTCAGCGCCAGATCGGAGCTGCCTAGCTTCACGGAGCAAACGCCTTTGTCGGTGGCCGCCACCAAGAGCCGTCCCAGAGGCGATTCCACCACTGTGTGATATATGGTCATGCCCTTTCCTCCCTTGCGATAGGCGCCGGGACCCATGCCCATCTGTTCTTCTGAGGTCTCATACAACCTGCTGGACGAGCCAAATCCTGCTTCATAGAGGGCCGTTGAGATGTCCTGGCCGTCTTTGATTATCGCCTTGAAGCGGTCCAGGCGCCAGGCCGACGCGTACTGTCGCGGCGTGACCCCTGTGGCTTCTTTGAACACCCGCTGTAGATGGGTTGGGCTGCTGCCGATCGCCCGGCCCAACTCGGCTAGAGTGGGCACTGAGCCGGATTCGTCTGATTGTTCTTGGATGTATTTACAGACCTTGCGCACCAGACCGGTGCTGGGAGTTTCTTGATCCGGCAGGCAGCGTTTGCAGGCCCTAAATCGGCGGCTTCCGCCTCAATGGCCCGGTTGAAGAATGCAACGCGGTGGAGTGCCGGCTGGCGGCTGGGGCAGGTGGGCCGACAGTATATTCCGGTGGAACGGACCGCATACACGAACCGCCCATCGGCTCTAGTGTCCCTTTTCTAGACCACCTCCCACATCTTGGGCTAGGCCGGTGTATTTCTCACTAGTAGCTACCATGTTGTTCCTCGTGGTCTTTGTTAGAGCTTAGTCTGATGATCGGACGAAGTGAGTTGAGTTGACCAGGGCCAGCAGCTTGTCGCCGTCGGCTGTGATTCGAGTGGTCACTGCCACCAGGGTTCGGCCTGGATGCGCCACGACGCTTTCAGACCGCAGCGTGCCGTCTTTGACGTTGCTTATGATCTGGGTTGAGATGCTCACCGCCACCGGCATCTCCTCCAACGTTATCGCCTGCCCCAAGGCTGCCATGGCGGCGAAAGTGGCCGATGTATCGGCCAGGGAGACCATGCTCCCGGCGTGGATGTGGCCCGATGGCGTCATGAGGCCCCCATGGACCGGCAGCTCAACCACCGCCCGTTTTTTGCTTACCTCGATAACCTGCATACCCAGGTGGCCCATCAAAGTGCCGTTGAAATGCTGCTCCACCCATTGGGCTAAAGTTTCCGGGGTTAGGTCTGTGGGCCATTTCTCCATTTCTTTTCCTGGCCGGTTGATGATTCAAGTTTTCTGATATCACCAGAATACCCCAATCCCTTGAGCTGTTCTATCCGGTTCTTGCTTTCAAAACCGGTGTTTCAGAAGTTCTGAATCCAGCGTTTTTAGACTTTGTTTAATCGATGTTCCCGGCTTTTTAAAGATAGTGACTTGCGGCCGTTGTTATGTCGTACAAACGTTCTATATAATCCGTGCCCGACCAAGAAATAGCTTTAAATAGAGGCCATAACCGGCCTCAAAATCAGAACATCTAAAGCCAATGACCGACCGTTCTATAGCCTGCATGCTTGTCACACACCTCCCGGTTAAAGCCGAGGTCCGCCGCTATCCTCAATTGCGGGGAAAGCCCGTGATCATCACCGAGAGTTACGGCTCCAAGAACCTGGTGCTGGACAGCTCCGCGGAAGTTTGTGGTGTGAGCGCCGGCATGCCCCTTGCCGAGGCCATGGCCCGGTGCAAAGACGCCTCTCTGGTGCAGGCTGACGCGCCCTACTATAACGAGACCTTCGACAAACTGGTCAAGGCGCTGGAACTGCGGAGTCCGGTGGTGGAAAGGGACGGGCTTGGTTGTGTCTACGTGGACCTGGATGGACTGGAGTTGATGTACGGAGGAGAGGCGCGGGTCGTTGCGTCGCTGCTCCAGGCTGCGCCCTTGGAATTCAACCCCCGGGTCGGCGTAGCAGGAGGGAAATTCCCGGCCTACATCGCCGCGGTGACCACCCAGAGTGGGCGCGCCACCAAGGTGCCCCAAGACGCAGCCGGAAAGGCGGCTTTCATGGGCGGATTGTCCATCGGCCTGCTGCCACTATCATGGGCCAATAAGACTCGGCTGCACCGCTTTGGCATCCACACCTTGGGCCAGTTGTCGGCCCTGCCGGAGGGCGCGGTCCAAGCCCAATTGGGGGCTGAAGGCCGGCGGGCCTGGCTGTTGGCCAGCGGCGTGGACAACAGATTATTGACTCCCCACCGGGCGCAGCAAGTTGTGGAAGAGTCGCTGACCTTCCCCTCACCCACTATCACCTGGAGTCCGATCTTGATGGCTTTGAGCACGCTCTTGGGCCGCGCCTTTGCCCGGCCGGAGATCGGCGGCCGCTACGTGCGCACCGCCACCATCGAAAGCCGTGTGTACCGGCTGCCGCCCTGGGTGAAGAAATTTGGGTTCAAAGAGGCGTTGGGTAGCAGAGACCGGGCCCTGTTCGCCCTGAAAAGCCGGTTGGACAGTGTGACCCTGCCCGGACCGCTGGAAGACATGAAACTCACCCTAGCCGGGTTCACCGGCGAGTCGGGCATCCAGACCAACCTCTTCTCCGACGTCCGCAAGCAGGAGCAACTGAAGGAGATGATGCGTCAGCTGGAAGCCCTGTTGGGCGGTAAACCGCCCATCTACCAAATGAAGGAGATAGAGCCGTGGTCGCGCATACCAGAAAGACGCCAGGCGCTGGTCCAATTCGACCCATAAATCCTAGAGGCAAAACGCCTGAGCCTGTGAACCAGAGCGCCCAGAGCTTGCAGTTCCGGCCCCTGAACCTGCCGGTGCCCATCGAGGTTGCCGAGGACAGGGCTGAGAGACCGGTGTCAGTTGCCCTGCCGCCCGCCATCTCCAACCGCCCAGCCCGTTCACGTTGGCCAACGCAAGAAAGCCGAAGCCCAACGCTCGCCGCCCTGACAGTCACCTCCATCAACGACATATGGCAGGTGGACGACGAATGGTGGCGGGAACGCCCCATCTCCCGCCGATACTACCAGATAACCACCCAAGACGATCGCCGCCTAACCATCTATCGAGACCAGCTAAACGCCCAATGGTACTGGCAGAAAGGGGGGTGAAAGCTGAAAGTTTTCAGCGGTCAGCGGTCAGCAATGAAACGGAGTGTTTTCGATGAAAGATTTTAGAGAGTTGAAGGTGTGGGAGAAAGGCCATCAGTTGGTTCTTTCTGTTTATAGGGTGCAGATGGTTGCGGTCGAGAAGGCGATGCCGAATTCGCCCGTTTTCTTCTGATTGCGAGGGGCTCGGCAAGCGAACTGGAATACCACCTGCTATTAAGCCAAGACCTAGGTTTTCTATCCACTGAAGAACACACAAACCTCTCAGTCAACACCTCAGAAATAAAAAGAATGCTCACATCCTTCATCCAAACCATAAAAACCCACCCCAAAAGCTGACAGCTGATAGCTGTCAACTCGCTAATGTACGCCGAACTTCACTGCCACAGTAACTATTCCTTCCAGGAAGGGGCCTCCTCCGTGGAGGACCTGCTGGTGCGCGCCCGGGACCTGGGGCTGCGTGCGCTGGCTTTGACCGACCACGATAATCTGTGCGGGGCCATGCATTTCGCCCAGGTGGCTAAGACTCTGGAGATGCAGTCCATCACCGGCGTCGAGATGACCATTAAAGACGGCTCCCACCTGACCCTCCTGGCTGAGAACAAGGACGGCTATAGCCAGCTTTCCAACCTGATTTCTTATTCGTATGTGGCCGCAGACCGCAAGAACCCCGCTCTGGACTTGAAGTACCTACCGGACTTTCTCGACGGTCTGATCCTGCTGACCGGCTGCCGCACGGGCCGGGTGCCCAGTCTGCTTGCGGAGGGCCGCTACGCCGAGGCTGATACCCAACTGCGGCAGTACCTGGACTGGTTTGGCGCTGACAACGTGTTCGTGGAACTGCAGCAGAACCTGGTGCAGGGCGACACCGTCCGCAACCGCCGGCTCATCGACCTGGCCCGCAAGCTGGGCGTCCCCACGATAGCCACTAACAATGTCCACTACCACGTGCCGGAACGCCACCGGCTGCAGGACGCCCTGGTCTCCATCAAGAACAACCTCAGCCTGGAGGAGACCCACAAAGAACGTCGGGCCAACAGCCAGTTCTATCTCAAATCACCTGACGAGATGACATCCCTGTTCTCCCGGTGCCCTGAGGCCATCAAGAACACCCTCCGAATCGCCGAGCGTTGTTCATTTGATCTGACCAAGGACCTGGCCTACCGGTTCCCAGACTACCCGGTCCCCGATGGCGCCACTCCCCAGAGTCACTTGGAAGACCTATGCCGCCAGGCCGCCGAACGCCGCTACGGCGGCGCTCAAACAACTCAAAGCAAGCAAAAAGTCGAAGACCGGCTGCAAGAAGAGCTTCGGCTGATCGGGAAGCATGACCTAGCGGGGTTCTTTCTGATCTACTACGAGATCATCCAGATGGCCCGGCAGATCATGATCGAGATGGGGCTGAGCGATGCCGAGATACCCTTGGAGGAACGCCCGCCGGGGAGGGGTCGGGGCTCGTCGGTAGCCATGCTGGTGGGCTACTTGATCGGCCTATCCCACATCGACCCACTGGAATACAACCTGTCCCTGGACCGGTTCCTGTCCGACGATCTGGGCTCGGTGCCCGACATAGACCTGGACTTTCCCCGCAACATCCGGGAGGAACTGATCGTGCGGGTGCACCGGAAGTGGGGCTGGGACCGGGCCGCTTTGACCGGCATGATCAGCACCTACCAGATGAAAGGCGCCATCCGGGACCTGGGTAAGGCGCTGGGCCTGCCCGCCCAGGGCATGGACAAGCTGGCCAAGCGGGTCGACTCCCACGACGCCAAGGAATTGGAGCTGGAGATGCTGCAACTGCCCGAGTTCCGGGACAAGGTGGACGCGCCGGGCTGGCGTAACCTCATTGAGATGGCAGCCCAGTTGGACGGTTTTCCAAAGTACCTGGCCCAACACCCCGGCGGCATGATTATCAGCTCGTCTCCCCTCATCGACACGGTGCCGATCCAGCAGGCGGCCATCGCCGATCGCTACATCTGCCATTGGGACAAGGACAGCATCGACCAGGCCGGGTTCGTGAAGATCGACTTCCTGGCCCTGGGCGCGCTTTCTCAAATGCAAGAGTGTTTACTTTTAATAGAAGAGCGTAAGGGCAATTACATCGACCTGAGCCGCATCGACTTCAATGACAAGGCAGTTTACGAGAACATGCACCGGGCCGATACCATCGGCATCTTTCAGGTGGAGTCGGCCGCCCAGATGCAGACCGTACCCCGCATCAAGCCCTGGAACTTGACCGACATGGCCTACGAGGTGGGCGCGGTGCGTCCCGGCGTGGGCGTTAACGACGGCGTTACGCAGTTCATCCAACGCCGTTCCGAGGGCGTCCCTTGGGACTACGATCACCCCCTGGAGCAGAGGGCGCTGGAGCGGACCCTGGGGATCATCCTGTTCCAAGACCAGGTGAACCAGGTGGCCATGGATGTGGCCGGTTTCACGGGGCTGGAGGCCGACCAACTGCGCCGGGCCTTTGGCAAGCGCAACAACGAACTTTTGATTCGCCACTATTGGGAGAAGTTCCGGGACGGGGCCGCCGAGTTGGGCGTTCCTGAAGATGCCGCCCAACGGATCTTCCAGAAGTTCAACGGCCACTACATGTTCCCCGAGTCCCACGCCTTTGCCTTTGGCGCGACCGCCTACCACATGGCCTGGCTCAAGTATTACTACCCATTGGAATTTTACGTTGCGATATTTAATCAGCAGCCCATGGGTTTCTACAACACCGAGACCCTGAAGGAAGACGCCAAACGTCACGGCATCGCCGTCTTGAATCCAGACATCAACCACAGCCGGAAGGAATGCATCATCAAGGACGAATGCCTCTTGCTGGGGCTGAGCTACGTCCGCGGTATGGGAGATGCCGCGGCGTCACAGGCGGTGGTGGCCAGGGATAAAGGAGGCCCATTCAAGAGTCTGGCCGATGCCATGGAGCGCACCGGACTACAGCGGGAGATAATCGAGAACTTGGTAACCGCCGGGGCCTTTGATGCGTTAAATACCGCAGCGGCAGCAGAGATGGAGCCTGAAAAGAGGAAGGGGAATACAGGCCGCCGGCAGGCTTTGTGGGAGGTTGGCCTGCGCTACCGGCCCATCAACACTCAGCAGCCACTGCCGTTGCCCGTGGAACAGGACATGACGGAACTGCCGAAGCAGAGCGAATGGGAGACCATGGGCGAGGAGTACCGCATCCTGGGGCTGTATCCGGAGGGCCACTTGATGGCCTTGGCCCGGCCACATCTGCGGCGGGGGATCCTTTCCAGCCGCGACCTAGACACCAAAGCCGACGGCGATATAGTCACCGTGGCCGGACTGGTGATACGCCGCCAGCGGCCCCTGGCCAAGGCGGTATTTCTCACGCTGGAGGACGAATTTGGGCACATCCCACTGGTGGTATGGCCCGGCGAATTCGCCAAGTACCGTCAGATCATCAGAGAGCCGCTGCTGATTATACGCGGGGAGGTCTCACGGCGGAGCGGCATCATGAACATAGTGACCAATCACGTGGAACCGATGCCCGCCATGGACCATCTACCCAAGTCCAAAAGCTGGCAGTAAAGACTACCGGCTAGTCAGAGCCTTCCAACTCCGCCTTCACCTTCTTCGCCATCTTGCCGTCGGGCATGGGGGTCGCGGCGGCGATCAAAAGTTTCATGGGCGCCATAAACCAGGGAATCTTGGTGATCTTCCAATTGCGTCGAACTCGGGAGCCGCCACCCTCGCCAGAGACAGACATCTGCCAATCTAGTTCCCATCCATTGGGCATCACCACATGGAAATCAAGGCTCTCATTGGGGGTCAAACCAGTGATGGTAACCCGGTCCAGTTTGCCGCCCGTTTTACCCGATGAATAGGTGTGGTCTCCGCTGGAGGGCCTTCTTGCTCGGCGATGATTGAGATGTCGGCAGCAGCCCAATTGGCATGAGGAGTCAAATCTGAGACGGCCTAGAAGACTTTATCCGGCGGGGCATTGATGACGACACTGGACATATCCATTCCTCCTAAATGCCAGTAATCTCTGCACTATTTCATAAGAGAATAGTCGGTACTATACTCTAGCCGCATAGAGTCCACAAAATTAGAACGGACTGCTTAATAATAACAAGCGTAAATCCACTGAATTCGGAAAATCGTCTACCCGGTTCAGTCAGGTGCTAGAATGTCCGCCAAACATTCACGCGCCACGAAGGAACAAACCCAGAAGGAACAAACCAATGATTGATACAGTAATCAAAGGCGGAACGGTGGTTACGCCAGCCGGAGTCGGTGACTGGGACATCGGATTGGAAGGCGAGAAGATTGCCGCCGTCGCCATGCCCGGAATCCTGCCATCCGAGGGCGTTAGGTCCATCAACGCTACCGGCAAGATCGTCGTTCCAGGAGGCGTCGAGGCCCACGCCCACGCCGCCGCCAATGTGCAAGAAGGCCTGCGGGAGCTAGTCCCCGGAACTCCAAACGCTGGCCCGGCAGTACATTCCCTGGGGGCCATCTGGGGCGGCACCACCACTGTGGTCGACTTCACACCAGTGAACAACGAGGGCGACTTGGCCCAAGGGGTCCATGACTTCATGTCGGTCTGGCAGGGCCAGGCCTACACCGACTACGCCACCCACGTCATCTACCGAAATTCCAACACTCCCGACTCCATCGCCAGGTTCGGAGAGTTGGTCTCTGCCGGTTTCCCCAGCGTAAAGATCTTCACCACCGATATTCGTCCCCCCGGCAACGAGGGCCGCACACTGACCCCCGGCGGACGCCTGGAAACCGGCCGGCTCTATGACCTGATGGAGCAGGTGTCCCGCCATAGCGGCATGCTTGCAGTCCACGGCGAAGACGACGAGTTGGTGATGTACAACTACCTCATGGCCCAACAGCGGGATCAATGGGACTGGTACAACGCCAACCTGATTCACTCCAAGGCAGTTGAAGACCTGGCTTTTAGGCACGTTACCCGCATGGCCGAACGCACCGGCGCTGGCATGTATTTCGTCCATGTGACGGCCCAAGACGGGGTTGACGTGATCGCCGAAGCCCGCAGCAATGGGCAGCCAGTTTACGGAGAGGTCCTCACCCTGGCCCTTTCCTTCGAGGCCGGACGCTACCGGGAAGACGACGGCATGAAGTACCACACCTATCCCTCCCTCAAATTTGAGGAAGACCGGCTTGGCCTGTGGGACGCCATCATGAAGAACGATCTGTCATTCACCGCCACTGACAGCAGCTTCACCACCTATCTGGACAAGATTGCCGGAAGGAACATCGAGGATATGCGCGGCGGCAACATCGGTATCGAGATACGCATGGGCGTCAATTACTCAGAAGCCGTGGTCAAGCGGGGCATGTCCCTAGAGCGTTTCGCAGACGTGACTTCCAGCAACGCCGCCAAGATACTCGGTATGTATCCGCAGAAGGGGGCCATCGCGGTTGGCAGCGATGCCGACTTCGCCATCATTGACCCCTCCGTCAAGAAAGCCTTGGCTATGTCTGACCTACACGTTCGCGATTTCTCACCCTGGGAAGGCTGGGAGGTTGAGGGATGGCCCACAACCGTGATTCTTCGAGGCAAGATCATGGTGGACAACGGCCAGCTTTTGGGCGACGGTAACGACGGTCAAATGATACTCCGCAAGGTGGACCAGAGCGTTTTACAAAGACCCGCGGTTTAGATAGCGCCAGAGCAAATATTCACAATCTAATTCAGGGGGGCTGCCATGGACAGGCCAAAGATCGTCGTTTTCTCAGGGCCAACGTCAACCATCGCCAACTCACCCACGCTGGTCACCAGCAACAAGGGCCGTAGCGGCGATGACAGACCTCTATCAGGCCGGTTTGACCATCTGGTGGCCCAGTCTTTGTACGAGCCCATCACCATCCGGATCAAAAAGTTCAGCGGCCACCCCCTAGAAGAGGACGCAAGTGATGTGTACTTCGATGATGGCAAGGATTACTACGAGGTAGAGCTTCACCCGGAGGACGGCGCCTATCTACTCCCTTATATGGCCCGCCGCAAGGATGGGTCGGAGCGTGGTGCCCCGTTCGAAGCCGGAGACATGACCAATCCGGCCATCGGGTACGGTGGGCGGCAGACGTTCTTTCCCGATGCCTCGCGGATTTTCGCGGACATCGACCGGACAATCGCAGGACGCGACGAGCATGGGGAGGGCAACCTGCTCAGCCGCATGGCCGATTTCGAGTTCATCCGAGTCCTTCCACCAGCCGGATACACCAGGAAAGGTGAGAAGGCCGGCGAGGATTATTTCCCCTACCAACCGTTCCCTATCAGCCGTCGAGCCCGCTACTCGGACCTAGCGCGGGCTACTAACATGGTCCAGCGGACATTGGCCCAGGTTGACCTAGCCGGGGCGATCTGGCTAGAGGGCAGCCCGACAGTTGAAGAGACAACATATTGGCTCAGCCTACTGATGGACACCCAACTCCCCATCACAACCTGTGCCTCACAGCGCACCCACGGCCAGTTGGCCAACGACGGAGACCGGAATATCGTCGACGCGGTGGAGGTGATCCTATCCGGCCAGACCGCTGGGATGGGAGTTGTGGGCGTTCAAGACGAAAGGATCTACGCCGCCCGGGAGTTGAAAAAGGCGGACGACCGGCCCGGAAACTACAAGGCCACCGGCGGCCACGGCGGAATCCTAGGCACGGTTGGGCCTCCCGTGACAATCTGGTACCGGCCCAACTACAAGCACACAGCAACGTCGGACGTGAACCTGACACGTTTGCCGGCTGATGTGCTGTTCACCGATACCATCGGAGATTCCAGCCCTGTCAGCGTCAAGATCAAAGACTCGGGCGGCGGCCTTCTAACCACGGCTATTCCCAGAGTAAACATCGTCAAACAAGCCTCGTATATGGGCGAAGACGACAGCGCCAACCCGGACCAGGAAGTGGACATTCTGGCGCGGATCGCCAAGGCTTTATCCGACCAGAAAAATCCCGACGAAAACTCGCCGCGGCTCCACGGCCTGGTGCTCGAGGGAACGTCGCCGTACGGTCTGGGTTCGACTTCACAGATGGCCGCGCTGGCCATCGCCGTTTACAGCGGGCTTCCTGTGGTGCGGGTGGGGCGTTCCGACCCAGGTGGAAGGGTGCCCGGATTCATGCACGACCTGAGCATTGCGGGCAGCAACCTCGACGCCAACAAGGCCCGGTTGTTGTTGATGGCCTCGATGCTGAAACTGGGCCGGTTCCCCAAGGCTAAGGACCCACGGAACCCCACATCCAAAGAGAAAGACGCGTTATTGGCCAAGATCGCCGAGTTCCAAGAGATATTTGAGTCTCACTAGCTGTAGGTTAGGTCTTATTCACCATGGGGCAAGGGCCGGGAGACTAGGTCTTCTATGCGCGCCCGCGTCTTGTCTTGGTCGAAACCACGCAACAGGTTGATGCGGTTCCGGTTGGGGTCGCCGCCGTGCCAGTACTCGTAGACCTCTTGGCGCATGCCGGATGATGAGACTGCCAGGTCGTGGGCCAGCCGGTACAGCCGGGACTTGTACTCAGCGCCAACGCCCTTGCCACGCATGTACCGGTCCAAGTATGGCCGCAGTTCCGGGCTTGCCAGGTCGTTTTCACTGGGCTGCATGATCAAGCCCGAGCCAGAGACCTCCCGCAGTATCTGGACCATCCTGGCGGAGGTCTGGGCGAAATAGATGTTCATGCCGGTCATTGAACCCAGGGACATCACGCCGCCTTCTCCCATATGGGCGCCGTGCTCCACACCGTCCATAGCGTGAAGCCACATCTCGGTGTAGGTGACCATTTCTCCGATCTTCGCGGCCACCTCGCGGTAATCCAGCACGCCGATGGCCTCGGCGATCATGGTCGCCACCGTTGTCATTACCTTCATGCGCTCGTGAATCCGGCAGAGATTGCCCCATTCGGTGAAATTGATTCCGGCGGAGAAATTCCGCTGTAACGGAGCTGATTCATAGAGCATGAACACCCGGTCCCACGGGACGAGGACGTTTTCGAAGAACAACATAGAGTCCTGCTCGTCGTAGGGCACGCCCAAAGGATGTCCGTAGCTCCCGTTCCAAAGAGAAACCGGTTCTCGGCACAGGATCTTCATGCCAGGGCTGTTGGTGGGGATGGAGAAAGCCAATACGAACCTGGGATCCGACCGTTGGGCGAAGGTTGCCGACAGGGACACGTAAGTTTCGTTGCTGATCGGCGCTGCGGTGCCCAACTGTTTGCCGCCGGTGATGATGATCCCTTCAGAAGCTTCTTCAACCACGTGCAGCGCCAGGTCCTCTTCCCTCTGGGCGCGTTGCTCGTTCTGGGGTTGCTCGCTGCGGTCTACTTGGGGATCGCCCAAGGCATGGGTCAGGAACAGGTCGTTCTCCATGCAGTAACGGTGGTAGTTGACCACGTTCTCGCCGAAATCGCAGTGGGGGTTTTTAACAATACTCAACCGCTCCCTCGCTTTGTACAGGGAGATGATGTACGGCGCCAACACGTCGGGGGCGCGGCCCAGTTGACCCCAACTCTGACTGGTCCAGACCTCGCTGTTACGCCTTTTCCGCTTGAGGTCGTCTTCGGACCGGGCGAGCATCCAGGATACGCTGCACCGGTTGCCCGACTCCGGAGACTCGAAGGTCATCACGTCTTTGAATTCCGGGCTGTGCTGGAGATCGTAGATGCGGGCCAGCTCATTGACCATTCCCGAGAACGCCGGGTGGGAGGGGACGTCGTCGATGCGCTGGCCGTCCAGCCAGACTTCACGGCCGTCTCTTAGACTCTCTATGTAGCGTGCGCCAGTCATGGCGCCCTGGGCGGTGGTGATGTCCAGGGCCATCATTTGTCTCCTTATTGCATCGCGTTGAGCCGTATCGCGTGTGCCTATAACTTCAGGAAACGCGGGCGGCAAATTGCTCTTCGGCTAAAAGGTAACGGGTAGAGTCGTGAGACCTCGCAGGACTGGATGACTCCGCCACTCTAATCCCGGTTCTTCCAGACGCAATTCCGGCATCCGCCTCACCACCGAGCCAATGACCGCCTGCGCTTCCATGCGGGCCAATGTCGCACCTAGACAGAAGTGGATACTAAACCCGAAGCCCAGGTGTCGTCCTTCGTTCCGTTGGATGTCGAACTGGTCCGGGTTGTTAAATTGCGCCGGGTCTCGGTTGGCGGAGCCGATGTTCAAAGAAAGGCGCTCTCCCTTGGCGATCTGCTTGGCACCGATCTGCAAGTTTTCCAATGCGATCCGTGATACCGCCTGGACCGGGCCGGTGTAACGGATAATCTCTTCCACGGCCGATTCGATCAGCGTGGGGTTGTGCCGCAGCCGCTCCAGTTCCGACGGGGTTTGAAGTAGTGCTAGGATGCCGTTTCCAATCAGATTGGTCGTGGTTTCATGCCCAGCGAAGATCAGCATGGCGCACATGGAATACAGTTCATCCTCGCTGAATGTATCGCCCTGGTCTTCAGCGGTTACCAAAGCGCTGAACAGGTCGTCTTTCGGATCCGTTCTTCTCTGCGTGGCTGTTTCCCGGAGGAATTCTTTCAACTTGGCCATGCTCTGGATCACTGGGCTGACGTTTTCTTCCGCCTCTCGGATGTACCCCGCAAATGTGGCAATGTCGTTGGACATCTTCTTGAAGGTTTCCCGGTCTCCGCCGGCGACACCCAAAATCTCAGTAATCACCATCGCCGGCAGCGGATAAGCCAGTTCGGAGATGACCTCCATGCTGCCCCGGTTTTGGATGTCGTCCAGCAAGCCGTCCGCAGCGTCTTGGATCTGAGAGCGCATTCGTCCCAACACTCTGGGTGTGAACGCCTTATTCGCCAAAGCCCGGAGGCGTGTGTGGTCGGGGGGGTCTGAGAAGAGCATCATGTCCAGGAATGTCTGCTCCAGTTCACTGACACCTTCTGCGCTGCGGGTCTCCTGAAAAAGGGCAGAGATGCCTGTCGAGGAGAGGCGGGGGTCTCTCAGGGCATCGATAACATCCTGGTAGCGTGTCAGAATCCATACTTGGGCGCCCTCATTCCAATGTACGGGGTCTTCAGAACGCAATTGTTCGTATCTTGGATAAGGGTCTTGGGCTATTGGATGTCTTTCGACTGGGTTATTTTGCTGAAGCATGGCATCTCCAAGTTCCAAGCTTAGGGGTTCAGGGCAATAAGGGCAGTAATTCCTCCGATACCAATTGGAGGTATTCCAGGCGCGCCGACTTTCCTTTTGGCAGGTTCAAAGCGGCGAACCCGAAGTGCTCAATTCCGTTTTCGCGGTGACTGCGTGCGATGGTCTCAGCGCAATCCTGCGGGCTGCCGACGACGGCCCAGTCGGCCAAGTCACGCGCGCCGCCCAGGCCGAAGTCAACGGTGGTCGATTCCTGCATTTTGAAATTCGTGTACAGACCGGCCTTGGCCTCGCCGGCCGCGGTGGCCTCAGACACGGCTGTCTCCCGGTCACGGGCCACGGAAATAGACCGGTTGGCCGCCAGGCGCCCCGTCTTCCCCGGCTGTTCCGCGATCGCTTCCCAATACATGTCTGATAGTTTGTCGATG
>Ga0207966_1000307_pt1 | contig 28428 bp, 29 predicted proteins | sample Knorr_S23_td_NAD_FD_185611 | JGI IMG/M metagenome (GOLD analysis project Ga0207966, IMG submission 185611) | Marine microbial communities from Southern Atlantic Ocean transect - Knorr_S23_td_NADW_ad_2500m_LV_B (SPAdes) (version 2) | ecosystem: Environmental > Aquatic > Marine > Oceanic | place...
TGAAGTTGATGACCGGGGTTTGGTCTGCTTGGAAGGGATGATGGAGGGCTCAAAGCGTTAATCGAACCCTAAATGGAACACCACTTACATCCTGGAATTTATCACCATTGAACAAACATCGGCATGACCACGTGGATGTAGTCGTCCGAGTCGGTGGGTTTAAAGACGCCGGGGCTGGAGGATGTGGTGGTCTCCAGGGCTACTTTGCCTTTCTCCAGCACGGACAACACGTCCAGTAGATAGCGGCTGTTGAAGGCGATCTTGCCTTCTTCGCCTTCTATTTCGTCCAGATCGACGGTGTCTTCGTTATCGCCGACTTCCTCGGAGCGGGCGGAGATCTCTACCTTGGGCGGCTCGGTGTCAGCCTCCGCCGGCATCAAATGCATCCTGATGATGTTGCTGCCGTCCCTGGCGAAGATGGACGCTGTCCGTGCTGCCCGCAGTACGGTCGGCAAGTCCATGACTGCTCTGGTGGTGTAGCTCTGGGGAATCAGCTGCTCGTAGTTGGGGAAAGTCCCCTGGAGCAGTTGGGAAACTATCTCAACCGTGTCACCGCCCCGAATCCGGAACATGACCTGTCCTTTGGCCGGGGTCATCAGAATCTCCACCGGCTCTTCACGATCGCTGATCAACCGGTTCAACTCGTTCATCGTTCGGGCGGGGATGATGACGCTCATCTCCTCGGGCACAGGCTTGAGCAAGGCGCCGTGGTGGACCGCCAGGCGGAAGCCATCGGCGGCGGCCATGGTGAACTTGCTTTCGTCCAACTTGAGTTCGACACCGGTCAAAACCGGACGTGATTCCTCGGTGGCGGCGGCGAAAGCCACACGCGTGATGGCTGACCGCAAAACCAAAGGGTCAACTTCGGCGGCAATCCCGTCGTCAACCGTGGGGATGGGCGGGAATTCCGATGCATCGGTGATATTGATATGGGCTTTGGAGCTGCCCGAAGATATCTCTAACAGCCCGGATCCCTCATCCAACTGCAAGTTTAGAGGGTCATTGGGGAGGGAATTGACGAACTCGCTAAGCAGGCGGGCCGGCACCGTAATTGAGCCTTCTTCTTCTATCTTCGCCCCGACCCAGGTGGTCATGGCTATCTCGAGATTGGTGGCCGATAACTTGAGCATCGATTGGTCGACACTAAGCAGCACGTTGTGTATCACCGGCAGTGTGGCCCTATTGGCCACTGCCCGGCCAACCACGGCCAATCCCCGACTGAGGTTCTCTTGCAAGCACGTAATCTTCATCTTCCGCCCACCTGGTAGTTTGCGAGAATCTTGGTATGTGATGCTGGATAACGTCTGCCCTAGACGCCGCTTCTGATAGGCACGCGTATTATGTCATTCCGACTGGGTAAAAACAACTGGATTCAGGCGGTTATTACTAACTTTTAGACTCGAATCTTCTGCTGATAAATACGCCATAAACCTAAAACTTGTGAGAAATCCTGTCTGCTATAATAGGCCCGATCTGAATCAGAAGCCGTTTTACGAGGTTAGTTCTTCAGATTAGAGGCCAAAATCCAATTCCCGAAACCTAGGCCGAAAATCCCGATGACCGAACTACTTTTTCACTCGGAAAGCTACTTTAAGGAATTTCAGGCTGTCGTGAACGATGTGGTTGACGGCGGCGTTGTTTTGGATCGCACCGCCTTCTACACCGGCGGTGGAGGCCAACCCAGCGATTCCGGCACCCTAACCGCCGGAGACCAAGAATATCGGGTAACCGGCGTCAAGCGGACTGACGGCAAGTTGGTGCATCAGATCGCCGGAGACCTGCCTGCGGCCGGGGCAACCGTAAACGGGCTGATTGACTGGGACCGCCGCTATCTCTTGATGCGCACCCACACGGCCCTCCACATCCTATGCGGTGTGGTTTGGCGGGATTATGGCGCCCTGGTCACCGGTGGCGACATGAAACCCGGTGAGGGCCGCATGGACTTCGAATTCGAGAATTTCTCCGCCGAGTTTGTTGAGGAACTGGAGATCAAGGTCAATGCTGAAGTGGCGGCGGAACGGGATATTCACGTTAACAACCTGACAAGAGCGGAAGCCGACCAGATCCCGGACCTGATCCGGACCAAGATCAACCTGCTGCCCCCCAACATCCAAGAGATTCGGACCATTGACATCCACGGCCTAGACCTTCAAGCCGACGGCGGCACACACGTGGCCAACACCCGGGAGGTCGGCGTGATCAAGGTGGTCGGCCATGAGAGCAAAGGCCGCATCAACAAGCGGATCAGGATCGCTTTGGAAGATTAGTCCCCTTTCCTAATCGGCCGATTAACTCACGCGATCAATTTCCTCTCGGAGGCGTACCGCCCAATGCCTGACAACTCCAGTCCTGACACCAACGTTCTTCGCCGAGTCGTGGGCATTGACGTGGGCGGCACCTTCACCGACATTGCAGTCTTGGTAGATGGCCGTTTATCCGTCCATAAACTGCCATCTACTCCCGCAGACCCCTCCCGTGGAATACTCCAGGGCGTAAAAGAAACCGGCGTCACCTCCGCTGAATTCGTCCATGGCTCCACAGTCGCCACCAATGCGCTTTTAGAAGGCAAGGGCGCCCGCACCGCACTGGTCACGACAATGGGATTCGAAGACGTGCTGGAGATCGGCCGTCAAAGCCGCGCCGAGCTATACAACCTGGAGATGGATCGGGCCCCGGCGTTGGCGCCTTGGGAACTGCGCTTCGGACTTCCCGAACGGGTTGACCACACCGGCGTGATCGTCGAAGACCTGACACCAGAGTCGATCCAGACCATGATCGGACTAATTGAGGAAAGCGGCGCCGAAGCGGTGGCCATATCCTTCTTGTTCTCTTTCTTGAACACCGCCCATGAAGAGATGGTCTTGGAAGCCTTGAAGAAGATGAAGAACCCGCCCTATATCTCCGCGTCTTTCAGGGTTCTGCCCGAGTTCCGGGAGTACGAGCGGGCCAGCACGGTGGTGGTCAATGCCTACGTGGGACAGGTCATGAGCCAGTACCTGGGCGAACTTGAAGGGCCATTGGGCAAAGGACTGCGCATCATGCAGTCTTCCGGTGGGAGCATCACCGCCCGGTTGGCCTCCGAGCAACCAGTGCGGACCATACTCAGCGGTCCAGCCGGCGGTGTGGTCGGCGCTTTCTATGTTGCCACCCAGGCCGGCTATTCAGACATCATCACCGTCGACATGGGCGGCACCTCAACCGACGTCTCTTTGTGTCCCGGCGTGATCAAAGAGACCACTTTTGCCAACGTGGGCGGTTACCCCATAGGCGTCCCGATGATCGACATCCACACTGTTGGGGCCGGCGGCGGCTCCATCGCCCGCGTGGATACCGGCGGCGCCTTGGTCGTTGGCCCGGAATCGGCGGGCGCAGACCCAGGTCCGGCCTGCTACGGCACCGGAGACCAGTTAACGGTCACTGACGCCAACCTGCATCTAGGACGCCTTCTAGCCGACCGGTTCCTCGGCGGCCGCATAACCCTGGACCGGGTCCGGGTGGACGGGCTGATGCAGAAACTGGCCAGCCAGATAGATGCTGACGCCAACCAGACGGCGTTGGGAATCAACCGGGTGGTCAACGCGAACATGGAACGGGCCATTCGTACCATCTCCCTAGAACGCGGCTACGACCCCCGGTTATTCACCCTTGTACCATTCGGTGGCGCCGGGCCAATGCACGCCTGTGAACTGGCCCAGGAGCTAGGTATCCCTCGAGTGCTGGTGCCCACCCGCCCCGGCATATTGTCGGCCTTGGGCGTAGCCATCGCGGACATCGTGACGGACCATTCCCGGACCGTCATGCTGCGCGGGGTCGACCTCGACAGGGCCAGGGTGGATGAAGAGTTTCAGGGCATGGAAGGCGAGGCCCGGGTCCAGATGGCCGACGAGGGTCTGCCGGCGGACAAAATGACCGTTCGCCGTTTCCTGGACGTACGCTATGTGGGACAGTCATTTGAACTTACCGTCGAATACCCGAATCGTCCCGCTAGGACGGAGCTGATTAAGGTGATCGGCGACGCCTTTTATAAAGCCCACCTGAGGCGGTTTGGTTACGCCGACCGCAACGAGCCAGTGGAAGTGGTGAACCTGCGTTTAAAGATGGGCGTCGCCATGGAGAAACCCCAAGTAGAGCGCCAAAGCGCCGGTAGGCCGGACCCGTCCGCGGCGCTGATCGGCGAAACTGAAGTCGTCTTCCAGCAGGGACCGCTGATGTCGCCGCTGTATCAGAGGGACGACCTGGTTTGCGGCAGCCGAATCTCAGGCCCGGCATTGGTTATCCAAATGGACGCAACGACAGTGGTCCCGCCCGGATGGGGCGGAGCGGTGGACCCATTTGGCAATCTGCTGCTGGAGCCGAAATAATCTGCGAATCACCGCATCTATCGGAGTGCACCATGACCCAAGGGTCCCAAGAAAACCCCCAATTAACAGTATTAGGAATCTTTGCCCATCCAGATGATGAAGCGTTCGGGTCTGGGGGGACGCTGGCCGAATTGGTCCAGAAAGGTCACCGGGTTACGACCGTCTGCGCAACCAATGGTGACGTGGGGGAGATAAGCGATCCGGCGTTAGCCACTCCGGAGAACCTTTGGCAGGTTCGGCAAGGGGAGCTGCGAGATGCCATGGCGGTTACCGGTATCTCCGACGTTCGGTTCCTCGGTTACAGGGACTCGGGTATGGACGGCACCCCTGACAACGATAATCCGGCAAGTATGTTTCGGGCGGATGCAGCCAAGGTAGAAGCCCAAATATCGGCCGTGATGGAAGAACTGACTCCGGACATCGTTATCACCCACGACCCCACCGGCGGGTACGGGCACCCTGACCACATTACCGTCTACCAAAGGACCACAGCCGTTGTCGAATCCATGACCGTGAATCGGCCTCTCCTCTATTACGTATGCTTTCCTAGGGGCAATTTCAAAAAACTGTGGCAAGAGATGATCGACGCTGGGATAACTCCGCCCTTCGCCAAGGAAGCGTTGGAGGATATCGGCTCACCCGACGACTATGTGACCACCGTAAGGGATGTTTCGGATTACGTTGAGATCAAGAAGGAGTCACTGAATCACCACAAGACTCAGTTGGATTCCAACGGGCCGTTCAGTTCGCTTGCGCCTGAATTTATGAACGCCTGGATGAGCACTGAGTATTTCTATCTCGCTCAACCTTCGAACGGCGAACCTCAAAAAGATATCCTGGCGGACCTGATCTAGGATGGCCTGCTTCGGCCAGATTTCCGACCAATTCCAAGAGGTAACAGATGTCCGTAGACCCGGTTAGCCTGCAAGTTTTCAAGAGCAAGTTTGAGTCTGTGGCCGAAGAAATGGGCGTGGCCCTTCAACGGACCGCCTACTCCCCCAACATCAAGGAACGCCGGGATTTCTCCTGCGCCGTGTTCGATCCCCAAGGCAACATGGTCGCCCAGGCGGCAGATATTCCGGTGCATCTGGGCGCCATGCCCGCGTCCGTCAAAGCGGCCCTTGAAGTATTCCCGGATTCTCTGAACCCCGGGGACATAGTGATGCTCAATGACCCTTACATGGGTGGCAGCCACCTGCCTGACATTACCATGGTCGCCCCGATCTACGCCGAGCGTGACGGCAAGAAAGAGTTAGCCGGGTTCGTGGCCAACCGAGGTCATCATGCCGATGTTGGCGGTATGACCCCGGGCTCCCTCCCCTTGTCCACGGAACTGTATCAAGAGGGGACGATCATCCCGCCGATCAAACTGGCCCGGCGGGGCCGGTTGAACCAAGAGGTCATTCAATTGATCTGCCGCAACTCCCGCACCCCTGACGAGCGTAAGGGAGACCTGGCCGCCCAGACCGCGGCTATCAAAGTCGGCGAGCAGCGCATGCGGGAAGTGACTGAGCGCTACGGGCTGGCCGAAACGCTGGAGCATATGTCGGCCCTGTTGGATTACTCGGAACGGGTGACCCGCCGGGCCATCGCCAAGATCCCCGACGGCCGCTACGAAGAGACCGATTACATGGACGACGACGGCCTATCCCAAGAGTTGGTGCCGATAACAGTGGCCATCACAGTGGCCGGCGAAGAGATGACGATTGATTTCACCGGCACCTCGCCGCAACGGCCCGGCTGCATCAACGCTCCAGTGGCGGTGACGAGTTCGGCCTGTCTTTACGTGGTGCGCTGTCTTCTGGATGAACAAGCCCCGGCCAACCAGGGTTGCTTCCGTCCGTTAAACATCATCACCCCGTTGGGGACTCTAGTTAACCCAGAACCTCAACGCGGCGTGGCGGCAGGCAACGTAGAAACGTCCCAACGGATAACCGATGTTTTACTCGGAGCTCTGGCCCAGGCCCTTCCTGATGTTATCCCGGCGGCGAGCCAGGGCACCATGAACAACATGATAATCGGCGGCCACGACCCGGTACGGAACAAACCATTCGTCTACTATGAGACCATCGCCGGGGGCATGGGCGGCAGGCCGGACAAAGACGGCATATCCGCCATCCACACCCACATGACCAATACCATGAACACGCCTGTTGAAGCGATGGAGTTCGCCTTTCCCTTGCGTCTGAAGCGTTACGCGGTGCGGCGCGGTTCTGGCGGAGACGGAAAGTTCAAAGGCGGAGACGGCGTCATCCGGGAAGTGGAGTTTTTGGCCCCCGCTAGGGTTACCTTGATGTCGGAGCGGCGCAAATTGCCCCCTCCCGGCTACCACGGCGGGCATCACGGAGAACCGGGCAAGAATGTGTTGCTGCGAGGCGGGTACGAAGAGATCACCCTGGCTGGCAAGGAACTGATAGATGTTGAAGCAGGGGATGTGATCAGCATCCGGACTCCGGGCGCGGGCGGATGGGGCGCACCGGAGGTGGAGCAAAGCACCTAATGCATATGCGGCATGTGGCGCCCATAGTCCTCCTGTCTCTGTTCGCCGTGTTGCTGGTGGCATGTTTCAGCGGCCCGGCACCGCCACAGGACCTGCTGTTGGGGCCCGAAGATTTCCCGAACACTGTAGTCACCGAGACCAACCGAGAGGGCAGGGAAACCAACCTGGACGAACCTGCGGTCCAAGTGGAGTTGACCAGCCCTGATTTCACACTCTTAGAAAGTCTCGTGCTCTTTGAAGACGAGGACATTGCGTTGACGATCTTGGCGGGGATCAAACAGGACCAGATATCCCAGGGCGTTACACCGGAACCGATGGAAGGTTTTGAAGACAATTCCGGGGTCCTGAGTGAAAAATTGAACGGGGAAGATGCATCTACTTTGTTCTTTGTCGAAGGGCGGGCGTTGGTGCGCATCACCCTGAGCGGAGACGGCCAGGCGGACGACGTGTGGGCATTTGCCCGGCTTGCCCGCAAAAAATCGGGTTCATGACCCATTGCGAGGCAATTGCCTGTGGACGAGTTGAGATCTGTCGAGTAAACTAGGGCCGGTTGCAGTAACACGGCTCCGCTAAGTCACGGGTCTAAAAAGCCCGGATTGCCGGTTGATTGCAATAAAATTTCGCCAGGTTGGGGCCAGACGGAATAGTCAGGCCAACAACGTTAGGAGATTAAGATGGTTAGATTCGCACGTTGCAACGCTCTGCTTTCGCTGGCTTTGGACGCTTCCGGCAAGGGTTGCCGTTATGTTGCCAAAGGCGATTCAGACGACGATGTCGTAAAAGAAATGAGCGAGCACCTTACGTCCGTTCACCAGGTAGACCCCGGTATCATGACGGCAAACATACTGGCGACGACCAAGACCAACAACGGTTAGTCCGTCTCACCGGCACAGTCCGGTAGGACCAGAAACTGAAAAGCCCAGGCGATGCCTGGGCTTTTCTTATTGCCTCACTTGAAGGAAGGCTCGGGTTAGACGAATACCCTTTCGAAAGTCGTGGTTGGATAGATAGCCAGTACCTTAGCCGGTTTGTCCGACTGGTTGGTTATGGTGTGCTTGGCCCCGGCTGGTGCCAACAGCACGTCTCCCGGACCCAGGATGCGGGTCTCACCTTCCAGCACCGCCTCAATGTTCCCTTCTACCACCAAAGTCGCCTCTTCGTAGCCTGGGTGAATATGTAGAGCCAGGCCGGCGCCGGGGTCGATACCGGCGCTGACCACCGTCAGGTGTTCCCCACCGGTGTCCTTCCCCACAAGAGTGCTCGTTTGGGTGCCGGATGTGGAACTATCGCCTTGAGCATCCCCTTTCATAACGAATGGCACGAGTCTCTCCCTTTTGGCCTGTGCGATAAGCTCTATGACAGTTACTTGCCGTCGTCGAAACTGACGATGATGACTGCGTTGGCGATAAGCATCCCGTCATTGCCTTCGACGCTGGGAATCTCGAGGCCGCCTTGAACTGCCACGCAGGTGCCTTCCCCGTTGCCATGAGGGAGCGTCGCCAAGACTGCTTTAGTGTCGACCTGGTCGGGCTTGGAAACGCCGATGGTTACGGCGACGTGCATATCGTCGGCTGTTTTACCCAGCATCCGCTGGAATCCCAGGCTACTGTGATGAATCGCATCGAATACAGCCCGGGTGGCCGCTTTGGTGTAATCGAGTCCATGGACATCCACGCCCATTCCCATCTCGGTCACGCATCGTACCATTGTCATTTTCTATCTCCAGTTCGAGGTCGGATCGGTTCCGCCGTTCTGCCGACCCATTACAACCCAGCCGCCCGGCCCAGTCAAGAGAATCTCGCTAGCCGGTTGGTGATTGGATCCCCATGTTGGAGGCGTCATACCCGCCTAGGCTTTCCACTCTGCAGTGCAGGACCGGCCGCCGGAGCAGGTCCAACAGCACCTGGACCGGCCCGTCAGACAGGAAATGCTCTGGGATTACCAGGTCGTACCGCTCTTCTTCCAGCGGTAGGAAGTCTAAGCCCATCGCCACAGCGGCAGCCTTGACTCCGATTCCCATATCGGCGCTGCCCGAGGCTACGACGGCGGCCACGGCAAGATGGCCCCATTCTTCCCGGTCGTAACCGGCCACCGTCTCTCTGGGAATGCCAGCCACGGCCAATGCCCGGTCCAAGAGGTATCGGCTTCCTGACCCGGCTTGCCGGTTGACCAGTCTGATTCCCGGATTAGCCAGGTCCGCCACGCCGCCGATGCCCTTGGGATTTCCATAGGCAAGGATTACGCCCTGCTGCCATGAAGCAAAGGTAACCAGGGCGCAGGGGAACGGCACCAACTGCTGTACCCAAGTGCTGTTGTAGGCGCCTGTGGCATCGTCCAGTAGGTGGCAGCCGGCAATGTGGGCTTCCCCCTTAGCCAGGCCCATCAATGCTTGGCGGCTGCTTTCTTCACCGGCAACCAGGGCGACGCCCCTAGAACGGAGACCCGATTCCAACAGCCCTACTGCCGGGTCGCAGCCCAGCATGACCAAGGTCGGCGAATCAATCTCATCCGAATCGAAAGGTTGAACGGTCACTCGTCCGTCTTCGGGTAGGTCGGTCACCAGGCCCTCAGCGGCGACCACGGCGTGGCGAGTGTTTCCCGCGCCGGTCAGAGGCCGGGCTAGCATCTTCTGCCCCACCCGGAATAACCGGGCCCGTTGAGGAGATTCCCCTGATGTCGGCTCAGATAATGGGCCTCCGACCAGCTCCGCTTGTACACAAACCGGTGGTTGGTTTGCTAGAAAAAAGAGCGACTCGATCCTCTCATTCAAAGCCTCTGCTAGCCGAAGGGAAACTTCTGTGGAGGGGTTGGCATTACCGGATTCCAGAGTGGAATAAGCCTGACGGCTGATACCAGCCCTGCTGGCTAGCTCACCCTGGGTTAGGCCGACCCTGGAACGGATCTGTTTCAGGTTGTTTTGGAGTGTCTGGTTTTTGCTTGGCATGGTTCAAAAGTAAAGTAACCTTGATAAAACATCAAGTATACTTTACAATCGCTCGATCTCAAGTTATGCCCATACCCAACATGCCAACCCTACCGGTACCGCCATTAAAACAGACCAAGGTATTTTTCCTTCCGTTATTGGTCCTGATAGTTTCATGCGGTGGTGGCGGCGAGTCCTTACGGGTGTTTGCTGCGTCCTCGCTCAGGGGCGCCTTCACTGAGGTGGCAAAAGTATTTGAGGCGGAAAACCCTGGCGTTGCCGTAAAACTCGACTTTGGCGGTAGCCAGAGGATGCGTTCCCAAATTGAATTCGGGGCCAGAGGCGACATTTTCGCTTCCGCCGATTCCGTCCATATGGACGCCCTAGTTGCCGCCGACTTGGTCTCCGGCACTCCGGTGGATTTCGCCTCCAATTCGCTGGTCGTGCTGGCCATGAGCCAAGGCCGGGTGAATGCGATTGCAGACCTGGCCGAACCCGGTGTCAAAGTTGTTTTGGCCAACAGCAATGTCCCGGTAGGCGCCTATACCCGTAAGGTACTGGAGAATCTTTCCCAAGATCCCACCTATGGGCTGGGCAGGAGCTTCAAGGACGACGTGCTGGCAAACTTGGCCTCGGGAGAACCCAACGTCAACTCGGCCTTCCAAAAGGTGGTCTTGGGGGTGGTGGACGCCGGAATCGTATATGAGACGGAGACCCTATTGGCCTTAGAGGCAGGGACGCGAAACATCCATTTTATCCCGATCCCAACGGCGGCCAATGTGAAAGCCAATTACCCGATCGCCGTGCTGGCCGAAGCGGCCGAGCCGGAATTGGCCGATTCCTTCGTGGAGTTCGTCCTATCAGATCGAGGACGAACCCTATTACGTCGTCATGGATTCAGGTCTCCATGATGCCAAAATTAGGACGGTCAATTTGGCGGTGATGAATCCGGTAACACAGATCAGAAATAATCCGGCTGGGATCCTGGGCAGCGGCGGCGCGGTCCTGTTCGTGCTGTTCATCGGAATCCCGGTGATTGCGTTGTTGATCCGGGCCGCCCAACAGAGCAATTTTCTGGACGCGGTTACTGGGGATACGGCCCTGACAGCCCTTAGACTTTCCCTCTTCACTAGCGTCATCAGCATGGCGGTGGTCGTGCTCTTGGGCACGCCATTCGCCTACCTCTTAGCCCGAAGTGACCGTCTCTGGGTCAGGGTTGTGGACAGCCTGGTGGAACTCCCGTTGGTCCTGCCTCCGGTAGTGGCGGGCGTCGCCATGCTGATGGCCTTCGGCCGAAATGGGTTGATCGGGTCAGGGCTGGAGAGCATTGGACTGCATATCTCGTTCACCACCACCGCCGTGGTGTTCGCCCAGATCTTCGTCGCCTCGCCGTTCTTTGTCCGATCGGCCAAACTCGGGTTTCAATCGGTGGCCAAGGACTACGAAGATGTAGCCCAGACCTTGGGCGTCTCTCCCTTGCGAACATTCTTCCGCATCACGTTGCCTTTGGCCGCACCCGCCATGTTCACCGGCCTGGGCGTTGCCTGGGCGCGGGCGCTCTCCGAATTCGGCGCCACCATGATGTTCGCGGGAAACCTGACCGGCGAGACTCAAACGATGCCGTTGGCGATAATGTCCGCCATGGAGACCAGCCTCGACGGCGCTTTGGCGCTATCGGTGATGCTGCTAGCTGGATCAGTGCTGTTGTTGGCGTTACTGGGTTTGCTTACCCACCCGCGGTGGCAGGGTAGATGATGGAGAACCGGACTATCGAATCGGCAGCACAAGGTTGGGTGGAATGCCGCGTTGGCGACTTCCATCTGGAGACCCATTGGGAAGTACTGCCCGGCGAAGTGTTGGTCCTTTTCGGGCCATCGGGCGCCGGGAAATCGACAACACTTAGGGCCGTTGCCGGGCTACTGCGGCCGGTAAAAGGACACGTGGAGATGGGGGGTAAAGTCGTGTATGACAGCGAAGGCGGCGTCTGGGTCCCCACGCACCAACGGAGGATCGGCTATTTGACCCAGCAATACCACCTGTTCCCCCACCTGAAAGTGTCCGCCAATATCGCCTTCGGACTCCCCGACCGTGGGTCCCCAACCGGGCGGGAACGCGTCTCGGAGTTAACTAGCCTTTTCCAGTTGGACGGTCTGGGTGAACGCTATCCTTGGGAATTATCCGGAGGGCAGCAGCAGCGGGTCGCCTTGGCAAGAGCATTGGCGTCAGAGCCGACGATGCTTTTGTTGGACGAGCCCTTCGCTTCATTGGATGCTGAGCTGCGCCGTGTTTTACGGCGGGAGCTCAGAGCGATGCTGGCCCAGTCACCAGTGCCGGTGATGCTGGTAACCCACGACCGGGAAGAAGCGTTGGCCTTAGGCGATTCGGTGCAAGTCATCAACGAAGGCCGGACCTTGGTAACCGGCGACCCTTTGGAAGTTTTAGGTCAACCGGCTCAGGGCCGAGTCGCCCGCCTTGTGGGTGTTGAGAACCTTTTCGAGTTGACGGTCCAAGAACGTAATCCTAGGGACGGGACAATGACCTGTGTCGGCCCGAACCTGCAACTCGAGGTGCCACTAGATTCACACATTGAGATTAGTCCGGAATCCGAAGACGGTCGGGAGCCGGTCACAGTCGGGATCAGGGCCTCAGACATCATTCTGGCTAAGGAGGACCTCGCCGGGTCTTCGGCACGAAATCGGCTGCCGGGCCGGGTGGTGTCCGTTGAGTCTCGCTCATCCGGATATGCCGTGACTCTGGACTGCGGCCAGCACTTCCGCTGCCACATCACCGGGGCGGCGTTGGAGGAGATGGGCATTGAGACCGGCCAACACCTATGGGCTGTCTTCAAGGCGTCATCATGTTTCTTAGTGAATAGAGAACCGGAGCCCGGTTCAACACCCGGAATTTAGGTCTTGCAGGGTTCCCTCGCCGGATTTTTTCACAATCTCGCAAATTCCGATCAACGATTGACGGTTGGGTCGACCCGCTGTTCTCAGGCTCGGTGATGATATCGGTTATGTTAACAAGGGAACCCGGTCAATCGATAGATTATGGTGATGATGTAATGGCTATCGGGATTACGGTATTCGTCTGATATTGGGAATCAGAATACTCGATTAGCCCTGTCCTCAGGATTAAGGATAGGCGTAAATTACGCTTGCAACGCGCATGTTAATGGGTATAATGTGCCCCAGGCAAAACCAGGGTCAAATCGAGCTGGTTTTCAAAACAGTTAAGGATGGGATGGGATTGACGGGTGTTTCGAACCGGCGTCACTTGACTGGTAAAGCCAAACTAGGGGTGAAGAGACCCAGGAGGTCAATCAGTGGCATTAGCAGACAGGACAATAACTTGCGTGGAGTGCGGCGGAGAATTCATCTTTACTGCGGGCGAACAGGAGTTTTTCCAGGCGAGGGGTTTTGGCAACGAACCCAAGCGATGTCGTAGCTGCCGTGCAGTGCGCCGCTCCGAACAAAGGTCTGGGGGTATGTACCAAGACGGACCAAGGGAAATGTACCCAATCACCTGCGCCGAGTGCGGCAACGATGCCATGGTGCCTTTCCGTCCCCGGGGCGACCGACCGGTCTATTGCAGTGATTGTTTCAGCAAGATGCGCGCCGAGTCTTCACCAGTCGATTAAGCTGAGCCGAAGCATCGCGGAACCAAAAAAAGGCTGACGATTGTCGGCCTTTTTTATTTCTAGTGTTTTATCCCCTTGGTTTTATCAGCCGGGCGTTTGTCAGATTGAAGCCATGACTTGCCAGCGGATACAATGTCCTCGCTCTTCTGAAAAACTTGCGCGAATGAGGAAGACCTAAGGCGTCAATCAAATATGAAATTCAAAGACCTAAGAGAATTCATAAGCTTCCTAGAAAATAAGGGCGAGCTGCGCCGGATCACTGCGCCAGTAAGCCATGAGCTGGAGATCACGGAAATCACGGACAGGGTGATCAAGGCGGGCGGCCCAGCCTTGTTGTTCGAAAACGTCACCGGTTTCGACACCCCATTGTTGGTCAACATGTATGGCTCTCACCAACGGGTGGCCTGGGCGCTGGGGGTAGAGCATGTGGACGACCTGGTTGGCCGGGTCGAAGGCTTGTTGGACTTGATGCACGGCCCGCCCAAGGGAATAATGAACAAGCTGAGGACCCTGAGCCAGTTAGTGCAGATGGGGTCTTTCCAGCCTAAGACCGTGAATAACGGCCCCTGCCAAGAAGTAGTTATCCAAGGGGACGATGTAGATCTATACAAGTTTCCCATACTTAAATGCTGGCCCCTAGACGGCGGCCCCTTCATCACCCTGCCCTTGGTCATCACCAAGGACCCGGAGACCGGTATCCAGAACTACGGTACCTACCGGATGCAGGTCTATGACAAACAGACCACCGGCATGCACTGGCAGACCCATAAAGTCGGCACTCACCATTACCGTCTGAGCCACGAACTCGGCCTGGAAAAACTGGATGTGGCGGTGGCCTTGGGCGGCGACCCGGCCACCATCTGGACAGGCTCCGCGCCGCTACCCCCAGACATGGATGAGATGGCGGTTGCCGGGTTCCTCCGCGAAGAGGGAGTGGAACTAGTCAAGGCCAAGACCAACGACCTCTTGGTGCCGGCCCAGGCAGAGATCGTGCTGGAAGGTTACGTGACGCCGGGAGAAGAACGGGACGAGGGCCCCTTTGGCGACCATACCGGGTACTACTCCATGGAAGACCCGTATCCGGTCTTCCATGTTACCTGCATCACCCACCGGAAAGACCCCATCTACCCGGCCGCGATCGTGGGCCGCCCACCGATGGAAGACTACTGGATGGGCAAGATAACTGAGCGGGTCTTCCTGCCCATGATGAAGCTCATCCTGCCCGAGATTGTAGACTTAAACATGCCGGCTGAGGGTTCCTTCCACAATTTGGTTATCGTGTCCATCAAGAAGGAGTATCCGGGACAAGGACGCAAAGTGATGCACGGTCTCTGGGGGCTGGGACTGATGAGCCTGGTGAAGACCATCATAGTGGTGGACCATAACGTCGATGTCCAGAATATCTCAGAGGTCGCCTGGCGGGTTACAAACAACATCGATCCCGGACAGGATTTCGTGTTCGCAGACGGGCCCATCGATGACCTAGACATCGGTTCCTCTACCCCCAAGTTTGGCAGCAAGGTCGGTCTCGACGCAACCATCAAATGGGCTGGTGAGGGCGCACGCCAAAAAGACTGGCCGCCGGACATCGAGATGGACGCGGCGGTAAAAGACTTGGTCGACGGAAAATGGACCGAGTACGGATTATCTTGAGCTAAGCTTGCTTGGCGATAATGGAACCGATACTGTCAACCCCTCTGATCTGTGCGATATGAGAAGATACTGAGCATGTCTGCCGCCAATGCAATCAAAAACCCCGCTTCGATCATTGCCACAAGAGTGCCTCGGTATCTGACCACCATCCGAGTCTGGGAATCCCTTTATGCCCTGCCATTCTGTTTCATGGGAATGATCTTGGCCGCCGACGGATGGCCAGGCTGGAGCGTTTTCATCTGGATCACCGTGGCCTTAACCGGCGTGCGGACACTTGGAATGGCCGCCAACCGGTTTCTTCACCGGAAAGAAGACGTCCACAACCCCCGTACTGCCGATCGCCACCTGCCAACTGGAAAACTTAAGCCCTTCGAAGTGTTCGGGTTGATGGTTGTGGGTACAGGGGTGTTCTTCTTTGCCGCCTCTCAATTGAACGGGCTGGCCTTGGCCCTGGCGCCGGTGGCCGCGGCCTACGTGGTCCTGTATTCCTTCGCCAAGTACTACACTTGGGCCTGTCACTTCTTCTTGGGCTGGGCGTTGGCTATCTCCCCGTCCGCTGCCTGGATAGCGGTGACCGGACGTCTCGACCCCGAAGCGGTTCTGCTGTCGGTAGTGGTCGCCCTGTGGGCCGGTGGCTTCGATATCGTCTACGGATGTGCCGACCTAGAATTCGACCGGTCGTACGGCATAAATTCGTTCCCCAAGCGATGGGGTGTCGCCGCAGCATTGCGAACCACCCGGTTGATGCACTCTACCGCCGCCGCCGCGCTATTGGCTTTGGGCTTTTGGATGGACCTGTCATTTTACTATTTCATCGGCTGGGCTATCGCGGTCACCCTGCTCGCCGGCGAAAACGGACTGCTTAAGGCCGATGACCTGTCTAAATTACGGTCGCCACTCTTCCAGTACAACAGTGTGATATCGATGGTTCTCCTGTTATTTACAATCCTGGCGGTGGAACTATGACCGCCGCAAACTCGATGAAAACCAACCCAGTGGTGGTTGGGATAACCGGTGCCAGCGGAGCGGCGATGGCCCGGGCCACGGTTGACGAACTGCTGCGCCGCGACATACCCACCGTGGCGCTTTGCTCCAACGCCGGACGGCTCGTCTGGCAGGAGGAGATGGACGATAATTTCAACGAAACGCTGATCGAGTGGCAGGAACACCCTGCATTTGTCCACTATCCCATCAACGACCTGAGGGCTCCGGTTGCCAGCGGCACCTACCCAACGGCAGGCATGGTGATCGTTCCGGCCAGCATGAACAGCATCGCCTCACTTGCCGGAGGGCTCTCAGGTAACCTGCTCCTACGTAGCGCGGATGTTTGCTTGAAGGAGCGGCGGCCGTTGGTGTTGGTGCCTAGGGAGACTCCCTTGCACAGTATCCACCTTGAGAACATGCTTACCCTGAGCCGGATGGGCGCCGTCGTCGTCCCGCCGGAACCTGCGTTTTACTTGAGGCCCCAGGGGATCAGTGACATCGTGGATTTTGTGGTGGCCCGGATCTTTGTGGCCCTGGGTCTGGACCGGACGATGCCCGAAGACATGCAATATCAGGGCCCAGAGGCCTAGCCCAAACCTCTTTATGGCTGAACTCCAGGGCGCTGAGAAACAACGCTACGTTGCCGACCTCTTCTCTCGTATCTCAGGCCGTTATGACCTGATGAACGACCTGATGACCTTGGGAATGCACCGCCGCTGGAAGAAGCAGACTGCGGCTCTGGCGGCACAAGGACTAAGCGGCCCAGCCATAGATGTTTCCAGCGGCACGGGGGACCTGGCCCTAGAATTGGCGCAGCGTCCTGAGGTTGACCACGCCGTGGGCCTTGACTTGCTGCCGGGTATGGTGGCAAGGGCTGAGGCCAAAGTGTTGGGCCGGGGAATGTCCAACTTGGTGTCCATGATGACCGGTGACGCTCTTTCTCTGCCCTTTGCCGACGATAGCTTTGCCTGCGCCACCGCAGGATTCAGTCTGCGGAATATGCCCGATGTTTCGAAGGCGTTATCGGAGATGATCCGGGTAGTGCGTCCTAGTGGCAGGGTTGCCATCTTGGAGCTTTCTCCCATGGGACCGGGATTGCGGTCAGTTCTTTTTCGGCCGGTGTTCCACGGCTTGGTGCCGTTGATCGGACTCCTGGTAGCCCGGGAACCTTCGGCCTACACTTATCTTCCCCAATCGGTGGACCATTTCCTCGAAGCCGACCGGCTGGCGGATATGCTTTCAGGCTTGGGACTGTCAGACGTTGGTTATCGGCGGCTCGGTTTTGGCACCGTTGCCGTGCATTGGGGCGTTAAGCAAGGCCGGTAGAAGCAGGGTCTACCTCGTTCATTCGCCTCGTGAAATAGCGGAATTGAGCTTGTTTAACACTCATACCTAAGTTAAACTGGTTGCAGTATTGCGATATTCGACGCACCCGGTTTGGCAATGATTTATGCCTCCGAGTATCCAAAGAAGAACTAATGGCCACTCTGCTCGACAAACTTAATCCGGTTATCACCCGCTACCATGAGATTGAAGAATCCATGGGAGACCCTGAAGTTGCGGCCAATTTTGAAACTATTCAGCAGTTGGCCCGAGAGAGGGCTTCTCTGGAGTACCTGGTCAAGATTGGCGGCGAGTACAAAGATTTGCTCGAGGAGATCGAAGACTTAGAGTCTTTGATCAAAGACGGGTCGGAACCGGAACTGGTCGAGATGGCTAAAGAGGAAATAGAAGTAACCAAGGCCAAGTTGGAAGAGTCGACTCAGACCCTTCGTTTGGCCCTGCTGCCTAAAAACCCCAACGACGAGCGTGACGTAATCCTGGAGATTAGGGCGGGCACCGGTGGCGCCGAAGCCGGCATCTTCGCCTCCGATCTCTACCGCGCCTACTCCCGTTACGCCGTAAACCAAGGCTGGAAGGTTGAAGTGATGGACTCCAACCCAACTGAGGTCGGCGGGTTCAACAAGATTGTTTTCGAGATACAGGGGAAAGACGTTTTCAGCCGCATGAAGTTCGAAAGTGGTGTCCACCGGGTCCAACGTATCCCCAACACTGAAACGCAGGGACGGATCCACACTTCAACCGCCACTGTGGCCGTGTTGCCTGTGGTGGATGAAGTGGAATTAAAAGTCGACCCCAATGACCTCCGTATAGACATCTTCCATGCTGGCGGCCACGGTGGCCAGAACGTTAATAAAGTCGCTACGGCGGTGCGCATCGTCCATGAACCGTCGGGGTTGACTGTAGTCTGCCAAGACGAACGTTCCCAGCACAAGAACAAGCAACGGGCCATGTCGATGCTACGGTCGCGGTTGTTCGAAGCCGAACAGATACGCAAGGACGCCGAGCTTAGCGAGACGCGCCGTTCCCAGGTTGGCGGGGCTGAGCGAGCGGAGAAGATCCGCACCTATAACTACCCCCAGGACCGTATTACCGACCACCGCAGCAATGCAAACTTCCATGATATTCCCCGGCGTATGGACGGCGGCCTCGAGGACATGTTCGATACGCTTCTCGCTTGGGACGAAGAACGACTGCTGGGCGAAGATTCCCTCTAACTACTCAACCTCGTTTCCAAATTGCTTCATCACACCTCAACGGACGCTCACCAAGTAGGGCTTGCGTGCCCGGAAGACCCATTTGAACGGCTAGGATAGTAAACTGCCTGATGCCCATCCTCCGTACCGTCATTCAAGATACACACCAGAAACTGGAAGCGGCCGGCATCCCAGACGCCCGGTTGGAGGCGGAGGTGCTGGTGATGAACGTGATGCGCATGGCCCGGCAGAACATCTTCGGTGAGCAAGACACCGAGGTTTCCGAGCAACAGCAAACCGCTTTAGACGAATTACTGGAGCGGCGGTACAATCGGGAGCCATTGGCTTATCTCCTTGGCCAGCGGGAATTCTACGGCATCAATGTTATTCTCACGCCGGCCGTGCTGATACCGCGCGCCGAGACCGAGGGTCTGGTGGAGCATGCACTCTTCATGGCCCTGATGGGTATGGAGTCCACTGACCTGATCATCGCCGATGTTGGAACCGGTAGCGGTGCCATCGCCATCAACTTGGCCATTCATCTGCCGGCGGCAAAAATCTTCGCTGTGGATGTGGCGGACGAGGTGCTAGATGTGGCCGCCTTCAACATCAGGGCCCACGGCGTGTCCGAACGGGTGACTCTGGGTATCGGCGATCTTCTCGAACCGGTGCCGGAACCGATCGATCTAATCGTGGCCAACTTGCCGTACATCCCCACCGATCGCATCTCCACCCTTCAGCCGGAAGTCCAGCAAGAACCGGCATTGGCGCTGGACGGCGGCCCCGACGGTCTGGACCTGATTCGCCGGCTATTGACCCAAGCGGAAAGTAAATTGAAAGACAGCGGAATCATCCTGTTGGAGATGGACCCGGACCAGATTCCCGTCGTCCAAGAACTGGCTCTACAGCACTTCCCCGAAGGCTCCACCTCTGTAGAACAAGACCTGGCCGGCATGGACCGCATCCTTACCATCTATCGGCAAGCGGTGGAGTAACAAACATTACTCATAATCCGGAATCACGGGGTTCCAGTGAACCGGACCTGCCACAGCCGCCAGGATCGAATCGATTGAGTTAGGACGTGGAATTATTGGGGCGCAACCCATGTTGTATGGGTCTCGGAAATAGTTTGCATACCTCTCCAAGTACATCATCTGATTCATTATGGCGAGGCCCTATCGTCATCTCTCTGTGCCAAAGCCCTGTAGGCCGTAATATCCGCCTGAAATTGGACGATATATCCCTCCACGTTTCAGAACCAAGTCGCAGCATAACTAATGTATGCTGGCCTTTAGTGGCTCGCGTTACTTGAAAAAACAAGGTAACTTATCATTCTAGTACCTATGAAACTTAAGTTCTGCGCATCCTCTGTTAGTCCATTGATTTCAGTGGTCACCCCCATTAAATGATCCAGGTCCATAGTGCCCTCCGACGAAAGCGTTTCCTATCACTCGCAAATCATGAATACATTCTACCGCGCCGTTATAAAGATTTTGAGCCTCACTTATCGGAATTCTCCTTTCATTCCTGTTCTTCAGACTAGGGTTTAATAAAAGGCTATTTGTTGCAAGAAATACAGCCAAATCAGTTAATTATGCCAAAGAGCGCTAGTTCGAAACGATTATGCAACTAAAGTATCAGGAGTGCCTGAAAGGATTGGAGTGACGCATCGGATATTGATTGGGCAAAACAACAATCAATGGAAGGACGAACGTCAATAGAGTAAGCCAGCGATTGCCTGCAGAATAGAAGCCTAAGGTGTAAAGATAATAGGGTTTGAGTCTAGATTCCCGAGATTTCCAATGTGGAAACCACGCCTGACTCAATGTCTGCCACCCTTATGGCGTTGTTGTTGGTGTCGGCGATGTACATGTTGCCGCTTGCGAAACTGATGCCGCTGGGTTCCGAGAATTGGGCCTGTTCCGCAGCGCCGTCCACATGACCGGCAGCGCCGTTGCCAAGGACGGTGAATGCGCTCCTCATGGCCGGTAGCACCCGCTTGACCTTGTGATTGTAAGTGTCTGTGATGTACAGCACGCCGTCGTAATGAGTGATACCGATGGGGTGTTGCAGGCGGACGTGGTGGTCTGATCCGTCAACATCTCCGAACACGAAAAGGTCCAGGCCCACGATCGTTCGGACATTGCCTTCCGGGTCGATGTCCGCCGAACGCACTGAACTGGTCTCGCTGTCGGCGAAGAATAGCTTGGTCCCGTCGGTGGTGATACCGCATGGCTGGGCCAGTTCCGCAGTGCCCAGTGGCCCGTCGGTGATGGCTTCTCCGCCGGTGCCGGCAAACGGACCGATCATGCCGTCCTTCAGGTCCATTGACCATAGCTGGTGGATACCGGCCATGGCGATGTAAAGAGTCCCCTCTTGATGCACCAGATCAAAGGGAGAAACGAGAGCCATCGACGGCCCGTGGCCCCGCTCTTCTTTGGTGTGACCCTGCTCGCCCGTGCCGGCGATCGTGCTCACCGTGCTTGAACTCAGGTCTACCCGCCGAATCGCATGGTTTTCAGTGTCGGCTACGTAAAGCGTCTCGCTGTCCAGCGCCATTCCTTGCGGATGGTTGAAGGCGGACTTAGCCAACTCGCCATCGGCCAGGCCTTCTTCTCCGCTGCCAATGACTTGCTTCACGCTACCGTCCAGCGCCGTCACAACGATGCGGTTGTGGTTGGTGTCGGCTATAAACAGCCTATTTCCGGGCCCATCAGCCAACACCTTGCCCGGGAAACTGAGGGTGGTCTCCTCTGCCTGTTGGAATTCGGATGGCAGGAGCTTGTGGTCCAAAGTCCTATCCGAATCGTATTCAGCCACCATCTGGCTGATCAGCCCGTCAAGGGCTTCGAAGGACATCTCACCCTCATGTTTGCCGACGACATTGCCCACAGGGTCGATGAACATCAAAGTGGGCCAGGCCCGGCAGGAGTATTGCTGCCAGACTTGGAACTGACCGTCGTTGATCACTGGGTGCTCAAGTTGGTAACGGCGAACGGCCTTGTCCAGGTTATAGGTGTCTTTCTCGTTGGGGAACTTTGCCGAATGGACGCCGATCACGGCCAATTCGCCGGCGTATTTCTTTTCCAGTCTCCGCAACTGCGGGAATATATGGGCGCAGTTGATTCAACAGTAGGTCCAGAAATCCAGGATGATGATTTTTCCCCGGAGCTCCTGCATGGTCAACGGGCGGTCCGAGTTAATCCACTCCAATCCCTGGGGGAATTCAGGCGCGGCCAGTTTACCGGTGAATTGGCGGCTGCTCATGGCGTCTCCGGAATTTCAACCGGCCGGCGGCCCTAAACTTTGGGCACCAGCCGGTAAACCTATTCTAAGTTTGAAGATCTAAAGCTTAAGGGCCGGGAGCCGGCTCAAAAGCCAAGGTGGCGTAGCGCATGAATATGGTACCCACCGGGGCGCCCAGGGGTGCATTAGCCACCAGAACTGCGATGGAATGCTCCGTTCCGGGGACTGCTGGGTCTTCGATCAGAACCCGTTTGGGGGTGTTGTTTCCCGTTACCACCCATTTGTCGCGGTCGATATTGCCGTCTACGTAGACCTCCCCGTAGTTATCTACGTTGGTCTCGAACCAGACCCGGCCTCCGCCAATCTTCTCGCCTTTGACCTCGTCGGGGATCGTGACCTTGATTCGGTACCAGGCGAAAGTGAACCCAACGGAGCGACGCTTCTGGATATCGGAGTCATGCTCCCATCCGGAGTCGTCGTAGTCGGGTAGCCGGGCGGGGCTGTCTCCCATTTCGGCGATCAGGCCTTGGTTCGGCTCGCCTGGGACCAGGCCAGGGGCGATTTTCCAGCCGTCAGATTTCACGACCGCCCTGTCTTTCTCTAATTCCAAGTCCAATGATACTCGGGGCATGTTTACTCTTACCTCTGGGTGATATCTGGTTGTGTTATTCGCAGGCCGGACCGTCGTAGCCGGAAGCAGGCGGTCCGCATAGGTGTGCGCCAAAGAAGTCCAGTGTGCGGGGCCAGGACATTTCAGCGGCGACCCGTTGGTAGCGTGGAGGGTTGGCCGGGTTCATAAAGGCATGGTTGGCCCCTGGATACGTATAGAACTGGTGGGGGACGCTGTTGGCGGATAGTTCTCTGTCCATCACCAACATGTCGGCCTGTGACGGGTTTTCGTCGATCTCGCCGAAGTGGAACAGGACTGGGCACTTTATTCCGGATGTGAGAGCGAATGGAGGTTCGGTGGCGTCGCCCCAGGGGACCATTATATTGCCGCCATAATACGGCACGGCTGCTTTGATGATTGAGTTGGTGGCGGCAGCCAACCAGGCGACCCGGCCCCCCATGCAAAACCCAGTGACTCCGATGTGCTCCGAGTCGATGGACGAATGATTAACCAGGTAATCAACAGTGGCGTTGATGTCGTCGATGATCAGCGGGTCGTTCAGTTGGTCGCGTTTGGACTTCCCGGTGCTCTCCACCATCTCATCGGTGATCCGGTGGAACAGGTCGGGAGCAACGGCGGCGTAGCCGGCAACAGCCAACTTATCGGCCATGTCCTGGATGAATTTGTCCACGCCGCTGGCGTGCTGGGCGATCACCACGGCCGGAAATGGGCCGTCGCCGTCGGGCACACTGGCATAAATGTCCATGTCTGCCCCATTCACATTCACCTTTTCCCAAAATGACGGCATATAACCCCTCTTAGTTCAGATTTGCCATCGCCAGAAATAGCCCTACTTAAGATGTTTGTTGAAAAAGTCGATAGTCCTGGGCCAGGCCGCCGCGGCCGAAGCCTCATGGTGGCGGTCCGGGTTTGTGTGATCCATGAAGGCGTGACCGGCGCCGTCATAGGTATGGAACTCGAAGTCCTTGCCCAGGCGCTTGAGTTCCGCATCAAATGTGTCCCGGTCAGCCACGGACGGGTTTCCGTCTTCGGCGCCGAAATGGAAGAGCATGGGGCAGTTGATGTTGTTGGCCATGGAGAACGGGGTGTCTCCCGGTCCCCAGTTGCCCATTATGTTTCCGCCGTAGAACGGCACCGTGCACTTGAAGAGTTGGTTGCTAGCGGCCATCAGCCAAGCGATCCGCCCGCCCATGCAGAAGCCTGTTACGCCGATGCGGTCGTTATCGATGGTAGAGTTGGCGGTGAGGAAGTCTACCGCGGCGTTCATGTCGGCGATGATGTCCGCATCTTTCAGGTGGCCTAGCCGGTCCAAGCGGGGCCCGTCCATGACCTCTTTGGAAAAGCGGTGGAACAGGTCAGGCACCACGGCCACGAAGCCTGCCTCGGCCAATTGGTCGGCCATCTTACGATCGAAATCGTCCAGTCCGCCTACGTGGAAGGCGATCACTACGGCGGGATGTGGGCCAGAGCCGTCTGGGAGGGCAGCGTACATATCCATTTCGCTGCCGCCAACCGTCAGTTTGTCAGTAAAACTAGGCATGGTGAATCACCTCTAATTCGTGCAGTTGGATTCGGATTGGGAAATTCTAACAGGTTCGTTAGCTAATTGACTCAACCGACTAGATCAACCCGTCGGCCCGAACCGCCGCCATGGTCTCTTGGAAGGCGTTGAGGGTTTGGTCGATCTCTTTCTCGGTGTGAGTGCCGGACACTAAGAATGTTTCCCGGCTCATGATGTCCACGCCCCGGTTCTGCAGGCCGCGTTTCATAGCCGTTACGGCTGGGGAAGCGATGGCCTCGGTTATCTTTGCGTGGGACATGGTGCATAGCTCCCGGTCACAATCACAGTCGGCCAGCACCACGTGCAACATGGACGCGATGCCATGGACGTGACCCGGTATTTCCAACCGGCCTAGGATGTCATTCAGCCCAGTTTTTAGCCTGACGGCCATGGCGTCGGCCTGCTTGTTTATCGGCTGGGTGGCGATCATCTCCAGGGCGGTAGCTCCGGCAGCCGCGGAGAGCGGGTTGCCGTTGAACGTTCCCGGATGGTAGACGCGGTGGTTATTATCCCAGTCGGGGTCGTTCCGGTGGGCAATCATGTCGATGATGTCAGCCTTGCCGCCGACAGCACCGCCGGGCAATCCTCCGGCCACGATCTTGGCCATGGTCGTCAGGTCGGGCCTGATGCCGTAGCGCTCTTGGACGCCGCCGGGGGCGGCCCGGAACCCGGTCACCACCTCATCGAAGATTAATATGACGCCGCTCTGGGCGGTCAATTCCCGCAATCCCGATAGATACGCAGGCACGTAGAAGGGCAATTGGCCAAAGTGCGCTCCGGTTGGCTCCAGGATTATGGCGGCGATGTCTGGGTCGCGCTTGATCACATCTTCAACGGCGGACAAATCGCCTGAAGGGACGATAACCATCGTGCCCCAACTAGCCTCGGGGATGCCTGGGGCGGAGCGGTCGGACCCGGCCATCGCGTAGTCGTGCCAACCGTGAAAGTGGTCCTGCAGTTTGATGACCTTGTCCTTGCCAGTATAGGCGCGGGCCAGACGCATAGCCATCAGGGTAGCCTCGGTACCGGAACTGTGGAAGCGGAGTTTCTCGATGGACGGCATCAGCGCCTTGATAGCTTTGGCCCAGCGAATCTCATCGTCAGTGGAGGCTCCCAGGTGCGTCCCCAACTGGATCTGCTTGGAAACTGCTTCGACGATGGCGGGGTGGGAGTGTCCCAACAGAAGCGCTCCGTGCCCGGATACATAGTCGATGTATTCGTTGCCGTCCACATCCCATTTGCGCGGACCCGAGCCATGGGTCATGTACAGAGGGAATGGCTGGGCGTAGCGGGTGTCATGGGTAACGCCGCCCGGAAAGATCTGGGAGGCTTCAATGTACCTTTGGGCTGATCCGGGGTGCTTTGCGATGTAGTCCTCAAGAATCGTTGCCATGGGCCTCCTGATTTCCGTAGCCAGGTCGTAGGCCAGATTAGGGGATATTGTATCGCCTGCGGCCCGCTTGCGCCACGCCTCGGCCAAATAAAAAGGGCAGGGACACGGCGAACAGATCCCTGCCCTTTTTTGGTTTTTAATAGCTGTGTTTAGTCGTCAGTAGGTGCCGCGACTGGCGCAAATGCGTTCTCAGCCGGTTCGAACCGGACTTTGGGGACCCACTCGAGCCAACTGGGCAGGTACCAATTCCGCTTGCACAAGAGTTTCATAAATGCTGGAACCATCACACACCGGACGATGGTTGCGTCCACCAAGATGGCCATGCCTAAACCAAAGCCCATCTGCTGCAAACAGATCATTGACACCGTGGAGAACCCCCGGAACACCGCGACCATGATCAGGGCCGTCCAGTGAGTCGATCAAGTCCAGTATGCCTTGCTGACAGTCAGTGCAAGTTGCGGCGATGATGTGATCTTTGCTAGGGAAATACCGGTAGACTGCGCCAGGACTCAGCTCTGCTTCTTTGCAGATGTCCTGGATATTGGTCTGGTGGAACCCTTGCCGGGCAACACAAGCCCTAGCCGCTTCCAATATCTGCTGGCGGCGGGCTGCTATGTGGGCTTCACTTACTTTTGGCATTTCAGCACCTCTCAAAAACGATGGTTCGTTTTAAAAACCTATTTTACCGGCCTGTCAACATCTAAAATTGGCAGGGTATCGGTTCGATTGGCTCAGATCGCCTGAATCCCCCTGGCTGACCAATGCAACCATCCGCAGTAAAATAAGTCGGTTGGATTTGTGATTCAGGAAATAGAGGTCATGGCCCTTGCGCCACATTATCCACGCCGACCTTGACGCCTTCTACGCCGCTGTTGAGCAGTTGGATAACCCAGACCTGGTGGGCAAGCCGGTGCTGGTTGGCGGCCGCCCTGAGAACCGAGGAGTGGTCGCCACCGCTTCTTATGAAGCTCGGGTTTTTGGCGTTCACTCGGCCATGCCCATGCGCACCGCCGTGCACCGGTGTCCGCAAGGAATAATCATCCCACCCAGGTTCGGACGCTACAAAGAAAAGTCCAGCGAGGTGATGTCCATCTTTAGGGACCTCACCAACCTTGTTGAACCCCTTTCCATGGATGAGGCTTATCTGGATATCACCGCGTTGGTTGAAGGGGGAAAGAAACCCCTGGCGGTAGCGTTGGACCTTAAACGCCGTGTCACCGAGGAGACCGGATTGGTGGTTTCAGTGGGGGTTGGGTCCTGTAAGACTGTGGCCAAGATCGGTTCAGACTTGGACAAGCCAGATGGTCTGGTGGTGGTCCAGCCCGGCGACGAAGCGGAGTTTCTAGCGCAATTGGCCGCGAGCAAGCTATGGGGAATTGGCCCCAAGACCGCGGAACGGCTGCACCGTGAAGGGATCGAGACCATCGGACAATTGGCTGACCAACCGATGGACTGGATGGCCCGGATGTTTGGCAAGCGGGCCCATGATGTTCACAACCAGGCCACCGGCAAGGACGACGATGCGGTGCACATCCACGGCGCCAGCAAATCGATCTCTTCAGAAACCACCTTTGCCAACGATGTCGGCGATGAAGCAGAACTTAGAGAAGTAGTAGAACGCAAAGCGGTTGGTGTGGCGCAGTCACTGGAACGAAACGGTCTCAAGGGCCGCACGGTGAAACTAAAGCTGCGGCTGGCCGACTTCACCACCTTCACTCGGCAATTCACTCTGCCTTACCACACCAGCGATGAAGAGCCGATAAAAGAGACAGCCTGGGCGCTGTTGGCCGCGGAACTGGAGCCCGGCAGAACTTTTCGCTTGTTGGGCGTGGGAATGGCCAACTTCGGAGACGACTTGGAGACATTGGAATTATCGAAATCGCAGGCGCAGCAACTGCAGCTGTTCGGAGGTGATGGTGCTCAGATGGAATCTGGAGAGAAATAATAATATGCGGGCCTGAGTGCTGCCACCCCGAGTGCAACGAGGAGCCTCATTGCTCTCGAACAGTTATGGCGCATTGGCAACGAGATTCCTCGGCTGCGGCCTCGGAATGACAGAGAGTGTCGCGCTCTTATCACTGCCAGGACTTACCTGAACAAATCTTTTTCTGAACCGCGCAGGATGCTTTGGATACTGGCGTCTTCTATAGGGGTGTACTGGTAACCTCTGATGATGCTAACCGGAACACCATCCACCTTGCCGCTGACCAATTCCCCGGCGGCGGCCAACTCGTCTCCAACTGCGATCTCCGTGGTGAACATCTCGTGGCCGTGGCTGTCCATCTGACCCACATAGCTACGGATAGGGTCAATTCCGGCAACCCCAATGGCCACATCGGATGCGGCGTTGCGCCAGGGCCGGCCAAAGGTGTCTGAAACGATCACCGCCACCACTATTCCCAACCGGTCTTTCACGGCCTGGCGGATGCGGCGGGCCGAGGCATCTGAGTCGTCGGGCAACAGTGCCAGAGTGTCGTCCCCTGGGATATTCGAGGCGTCGATGCCGGCGTTGGCACAATAGAAACCGTGCTTTGTTTCAGAGATAATCACGCCGCGGTCCATGCGCACGATGCGTTTGGACTCCCGTAACACCCACTCGGTGTGGCGCGGGTCCCGCCGGTGGCCTTCCGTGATGGAGATAGCCAGCGGTGACGCTTCCACGTCACTTATCCTGACAACTTTGCCTTCAACCTTGGAAATTATCTTTTGGGTAACCACCAAAATATCGCCGGACTCGATAGGCGTGCCCTGGGCTTGGGCGGCGTCGATCATCGGGCCGGCCAGATCGTCGCCGTCCTTGAACTCGGGCATACCCTCTATTCCGATAACCCGCACTTCCGGCGGCATAGCATCGCACCTCGTTCAGAGTGGAGGATAGTATAGCCCGCGCTAAACCCCTATGCTACAATTTGGCCTGCCTGGAGCCTAGATTATTTACGTTGTTTTAGCTTTAGGCAACCACTCTAACCAGTTAATGTGAAGGTGCTTACCGTGTCTTC
>Ga0207966_1000312_pt1 | contig 28185 bp, 25 predicted proteins | sample Knorr_S23_td_NAD_FD_185611 | JGI IMG/M metagenome (GOLD analysis project Ga0207966, IMG submission 185611) | Marine microbial communities from Southern Atlantic Ocean transect - Knorr_S23_td_NADW_ad_2500m_LV_B (SPAdes) (version 2) | ecosystem: Environmental > Aquatic > Marine > Oceanic | place...
TGACAGGATCCATTCCGTCAGCTAATATATGCTTCCCAAGTGTTTCGTGTACTTTTGTTGCATGTATTGTCATTTATATTCCTTTCAAAAAGTAATAATTGTTAATTCAAATCAAATTTAATACCCTGGGCCAATGGTAAATCTGTTCCCCAATTTATCGTGTTTGTCTGTCGACGCATATATTGTTTCCAACTATCGGAACCAGATTCACGTCCGCCGCCCGTTTCTTTTTCGCCGCCGAATGCCCCACCAATTTCTGCACCTGATGTTCCGATATTTATATTAGCAATTCCACAATCAGACCCAACTGATGATAAGAATTTTTCCGCATGTCGCATATTTAGTGTAAACATAGCTGATGACAACCCTTGTGGGACACTATTATGCATTTCAATTGCTTCATCCAGATCTGAATAAGTCATAAGGTACAAAATACATGAGAATGTTTCTTCTTGAACGATCTCCCATTGATTTTCAGCTTTAATAATAGTTGGGTTAACATAATTCCCGTTACCATCGATAGATGATCCTCCAAAAAGAATTTCACCACCAGAAGTTTCTGCTTTTTCTATTGCTTTTTCAAAATCCGAAACTGCATCTTCATTTACCAGCGGCCCCATGAGTGTTCCATCTTGCAAAGGATTGCCTATATTGACTTGACTATATGCACTAACCAAACGATCCCTTAACTCTTCATATTTAGAATCGTGAACAATAATTCGGCGAGTACTGGTGCATCTCTGTCCAGCAGTTCCCACAGCGCCAAAAGCAATAGCAGGAATAACTAGATCCATATCTGCAGTTTCATCCACAATAATGCAATTGTTCCCACCCAATTCAAGAATGGTTTTACCAAAACGTTTTGAAACGACTTCACTCACGTGACGTCCCATTCGCGTGGAACCCGTGAAGGAAACCATTGGCACCCGAGAATCGTTGATCATAGTTTCACCCACACTTGAACCACGACCGATCACTGTACTAAAAATATGCGGTGCGTCATTAATAGACAGAACTTCATTACAAATATTTTGAACCGCAATTGCACAAAGCGGTGTTGTGGAAGAAGGTTTCCAAATTGTTGTATTTCCACAAATTGCAGCTAGAAATGCATTCCAGCTCCATACTGCCACAGGAAAATTGAATGCACTGATCACGCCAACGATTCCCAACGGATGCCATTGTTCATACATCCTATGATCCTTTCTTTCGGAATGCATGGTATTTCCATAAAGCATTCTGGATTGGCCTACAGCAAAATCAGCAATATCGATCATTTCCTGAACTTCACCATCGCCTTCCTGTTTGATTTTTCCCATTTCCAGAGAGACCAAACTTCCTAAATGATCTTTATAGTCCCGAAGTGCATTGCCCATTTGACGAACCAATTGGCCTCGCTCCGGTGCCGGAACTTTCCGCCATTCTTTAAAAGCTTCAAGTGATTGTTGAACTACAGACTCATAATCATCTGTGGAGCATTGATAAACAGATGAAATTAACTCGCCATTTGCAGGATTAATTGAATCAATTTTTCCTTCTTTCGTTGTAGCATTCCAGTGTCCGGGGCCCGCACAAGCACCAAAGTTATTTTCTTCTATTCCAAGTTGTTTTAAAATATCCATTAAATATCCTTAAATATGATTGTCATTTTTCAAAAGTTTATATATTGTTTAATAAACTATAAGCCTTTTATAACTGATCTGATTGCTTCTGATAAAATATCTATTTGAGATTCATTGATTGTTAATGCCGGTGCTATTCGAACTGTTGAATGGTGTGTTTCCTTCGCATAAACGCCATGATCCAATAAGCCTACAGAAACGGCGTGTCCGTCTAGATAGGGTTCATTATGCATTTCAAATGCCGTGAGTAGTCCACGACCACGAACTTCTTTGATCTTATCTGGATAATCACCTTTAATAGCATTCATATTTCCAACCAATCTAGCACCCATTATTTTGGCATTTTCTGCAAGTTTTGCGTCAATGAGAACTTTGATAGCATAAGTTCCAACCACGGCAGCCAATGGATAACCACCAAAGGTAGAACCTTCAGATCCCGGCGTTAAAACATCAATAATTTCATCGCGTCCTGCAACAAAGGAAACCGGAAGAATACCACCGCCTGCAGCTTTACCACAGCCCATAAGATCTGGTTTTACGCCAAATAATTGATGTGCAAAATTTGCTCCCGTTCGTCCAAAACCGGTCTGCACTTCATCCATAGCTAAAAGGACATTGTGCTTTTTACATAATTCAGCAACCCGGGGGAAGTAATCATCGTCAGGTATTATAACACCAGCCTCCCCTTGTATTGGTTCTACCATAAAACTTGCGATTCGATCGCCTTTTTGTTCAAACAACTCTTCAAGTGCATTATAGTCATTGAAGGGAACCAATTCTATGCCAGTCAAAAAAGGCCCAAAATCTTCTTTCGATAAATCATCATCTGATAATGATACAGCGGTCATTGTTCGTCCGTGAAAATTCCCTCTTGCTGCAACTATAATAGCTTCACCCTTAGGAATCCCTTTAATTCTGTATCCCCACCGACGGGCGATCTTAAACATCAGTTCCGGTGCTTCCACACCAGCAACCTTGGGAACGACTCGATCCATCCCTGTGATGCCAGTCGTAGCAAGTAGAAAAGCACTCATATATTTATGACGAATAGAACGCGGGACTGTGGGTAATTTTTCTTTCGTAAGATGAGTGACAACGGCGTCAACGATAGTCTGATTGAGTTGTCCCTGGTTTACCGCAGAATAACAACACAATCCATCAATAATCTCTGATTCAATATATTTATCAATATCTTTCGGGTCAGGTTTTCGCACTATTAAAGTAGAAGAATCTTTCACATGGGAAACAACTACATTTTGTAGGGGAGAATAATTGCGGCCACCTTTCTCTTTTTCTATAGCCTCGTGAGCTGCCGGAGAAAGATCACCAATTCGAATTCCATTAACAGATAAATCATCACCGTAACCTGTAATATTCATTGATGGCATATGTAAATTCCCTTGAAATATTATGATTAAAAGCCTGCAAATTTAACCATGAAATCAGCAGGTTTCGATGAGAATAAGTGCCGGTAAATCTAAATTCTATCGAGGAAGTGGTTCGTCTAGATCGGCCACGACATAGGCCATGATTGCTATTGCAGCAACACACCGATTGAATTCATTGAAATCAACTTTATCGAACGTGTCTGCATTGGTATGGTGATACCAAAAATACTTTGATCCGTCGACCTTAAGTGACATGACTGGCACACCTTCGTCATTCAAGGGTGCCACATCCGCTGCCCTACCTCCTTCTGAGATCGTATTTGCACCAATGGGCTTCATAAGTGCGTGAATTTCTTCAACTATCTTCCGAGCAGAATCATTTCCTGAAAACCCAAAGCCTTTGGGAGAAAATACCCCGCCATCAGATTCAATAGCTAACACATGTTTATCCATTTCATCCATATGCATATCGCGATAGCCTTTGTTTCCTTGTCCTCCATTTTCTTCATTTGTCCACAGGACGCATCGTATAGTTCTTTTTGGTTTTAACCCCAATTCTTGAATCAGGCGGACAGCTTCCCAGGAAGCAATACATCCTCCACCATCATCTTGGGCACCCTGACCCACATCCCAAGAGTCAATGTGCCCACCTACAACAACTACCTCGTCTGGGTATATTGATCCTTTAATTTCGCCTAAAACATTATGAGACCACCTGTCAGCCACCATTCGTGCATTCATGTCCAATTTCACAATAATCTTATCACCGCGATCATGAATTCGGCTTAACATCATGGCATCTTCCATAGTAAGTGCAGCATGGGGGATTTTTTGTACATCATCATCGTAAGCCATCACGCCCGTATGAGGTGTATTCATTGACCAAGGACCGATGGATCGAATTAAACTCGCCACAGCACCATGTTTTGCGGCTGCACTGGCACCGGAATAACGATATGCAACCGTCTCACCATAGGATGTGAAAGGTGCATTGAATAATACAATTTTGCCTGGTACTTCGTTGGATCTTGATTTCAATTCATCCCAATTATTAACTACAATTACTTCTGCTTTTAGCCCTCCTCTTGGTGTAGCAATGCTTCCACCCAAACCAAGCATGGATAATTCTTTCTTAAATGGACTTAGCAATGTGACAGATTCTTTACCTCTGATCCAAGTTGGGACTGCAACTTTTTCTCCTCTCACATTCTCAAAGCCATCATTGTTCATTTCTTTCAAAATCCAATTAATAGCGTTTTCAAGATTTTTTGACCCACTTAGCCTTGGTCCAAAAGTATCACACATATAACCCAGACGATTGTATGCTGTGGAGTCTGTTAATGACTTGGAAATAATTTTCAATGATGTCTCCTCATATTTAGATTTGATTGATTCTCCAAAAGAATGTGAGAGCATCACTGCTGCAACAAGTATAATTTTCATTTTATTCCTCTAATTTAATGATTCTATCAAAATTTAGGACGGCAATATCAATTATTAAATTTGATAAAATTTTTCCCACCCAAATAATTCACACCGATCATTGATAATCAGACATCGGAATTTCAAGCAAAATAATCGTCTTCCACCCTGATTTGATTACTTTACCTAGTCAATAAATTATTCGAAAGGTTGTGGTAATTTAATGAATCACATGCTTACAAGATGATTAAGAAATAAAAAAGGGAAGCAATCAAATTATTTTGACGGACTTCCCTTTTCAGAAGGTAATACAATAATATTTTTTTCTTAACATACTTTATATAATATTTTCATAAAATGGTGTGAGATATATCACCTACTCTACTTAATAATTAGCATAAAAATTAATTCTTTCTGATAAAATATATCGAAAGATATTTTTGTCTGAAAGCGGAATTATCCGCCTTCTTGTTTCATTGGGTCTACCAGACGATCCAATGGTGGTAAATTGATGATTTCCCTGCTAAAATAATCCGCAATCGTTGTAATAATATCACTGATACTAATCAGTCCAACTGGTTTTAGATCATCATCGACAATTGGGACATGACGGAAACCGCCTATATGCATTTTATTTAATGCGTATGCCAAAGGGTCTTCGGGTGACAAATATTCTGGATTCTCAGTCATAAATTCTTCTACAGTAACAAGATCCAGATCAAAGCCTTTCCCGGTAACTTTAAGCAAGATATCTCGTTCTGTAAGAATGCCAGTTAAAGATTCATTATCTACAACCAAAAGGCAATTCTGTTTTTTTTGCTGAAGTTGTTTAAGGGCATTTTTCATGTTAGTGCCAATTTCAGCAGTTAGAGGTGCAATCAAACCGAAAGTTGAAATAGGGGCCTGAATACGAACTGCTTCTTTCATTTCTGGTTCATCATCAGTTGTTTCGAGACCTTCTGTCCATAAGTCTTCATCTTCAGAATCAATATGAAAATCAAAATACATGAACAGGAATATATAAGGTCAATTGATTAAAATCAACACTCTTAATCATTATTTGGTTCTGGTTCTACGATTACAGCGGTCCCATAGGCTAAAAATTCTGCCATACCGGACATTATGGTTGATGTGGTAAATCGCATACAAACGATGGCATTTGCACCTAATTCATCGGCCTCTATTTTCATGCGATCTAATGCTTGTTCCCTCGATTCTGCGAGCATTTTTGTATATTCATGTACTTCTCCGCCGACAATATTTCGGAGTCCAGCTAAAATATCAGTCCCTATATGGCGAGCTCTTATGGTACTTCCCTGTACCATGCCTAAAGTACGTTTTATGTGATATTCTTCTAATTGGTCTTGTGTTGTAATCAGCATGGTTTATTTTTCTATTTTACTTGAATAATATTTATCTTCCTTATTCGTAAATCGATCAACTAATACCAGAATAAATAATGATGCAATGCCCGTTACGAATGAAGTTTGTATCCAAAATTCGGAGGGTTTAAATATATTAACATATAAGTTCACAATCTGAATAAAAAAGAGACCCAAACCAGTATAACCTATAATTCTTAATAAAAGCCTGATAGTATTCATATTCTAAAGTTACACTGTAAAAGCTTTAAATATGAAAAAAAGTCGGGGTGGGGAGATTCGAACTCCCGACCTCGTCGTCCCGAACGACGCGCGCTAACCGGGCTGCGCCACACCCCGAATAATCATAGTAATATTTTTATAACTATAAAACCACCGATTAATAATGCAGTGAACCCTATAGCCAGTAGATTAAAATATTTTTCAATGAATTCACGAATGGGGTCACCATACTTGTTAATTAATGCTGCGACTAGGAAAAATCGGGTACTTCTGCTTATAACACTTGCAAATATAAATAAAGGAAAATTAACGTGAAATGCACCAGCACTGATAGTAAACAGTTTGAATGGAATTGGTGTAAACCCGGCTGTAAAGACTATCATAAAATTATATTCATCATACAATGCTTTTATTTTCTCAAAACCTTCATGAGAAAACCCAGGTATATGATCAAAAAATAATTGAGCGAAATCGGAAAATGAGCCAGCTGTAGTCCACCATGCCCACTGTCCTATTCCATAACCGATAGCAGCACCTATGATTGATCCTATACTACAGATCAAGGCAAATTTGAATGCTTTTTCACGTTTTCCCAATGCAAGAGGGATTAGTAATACATCTGGTGGAATTGGAAAGAAAGATGCCTCTGCTGTTGAAATAAGACCTAGCGCTGCAGGACCGGATGGTTTTTCAGACCAGGATAAAACCCAATTGTATAATTCCTTAATGCGATTCATGGAAGTTAATTGTGGTAGAAAACACCAATTGCAGACATGATCTCACGTTGAAATGTCCTTCCTCCTGGACGATTCAGTAATCGACTATCAGCAACCATTGCACTAGATCCACCACCGTCCAAATTTAATGCTTCAATGCAATGAAACTGTTTCATCATGATTGCCAATTCTTCTAAATATACACCACGACTATCTGGTTGTCTCCCATCAACAACCATTAAAATAAGTTGATTTTCTTTTGTATATCCTATGGCGGAACGAGGCTGTACACCTGCAATAGGTGTATTGAAAAACACTTCTTCTTCTACTGTAACATTGATCATTTCATTGGTAATTAAAACGGGTCCAGCATGAATTGCATCTCTCACATCCCAATATTCTGCTTGATTGAATGGAAGAGAATCTTTTGGTAATCCAGGTCGATTTTGAAGCGGTTCTTTCCATTCAAAAATGGAATCATTTTTTGTTGAGCACCAAGCAATGTCAACTGTTCCATCGTTCTTTATTCCAAAAGCACCACGGTTGATGAAATATCTAGAATGGTCCCTGATAACTGATGGACTGGCAGGCTCTTCCAATTTTCCATTTGTTTTTAGCAAACCTACATGCTGTGTGGGGTCATTACCCATCAAAAAATACCCACCATTCAATACAATGCGGGCTCCTGAATTTTCTAGAAAATGAAGTGGTGTTTCTTTGCGATCTCTATCTGTGGACGATAGAATACTTGCTGAAATGTAATCTTGAGATAAATCAATTTTTGCTACCCAGGCTTTAAGGGGCATGCTTTTATTGAACCCTTCATAAATAACTATACCTGCTGGAAGATCCAAATCAAATTCAGTCCAATTCATTTGGATCTCTTTTTTTTGGGTAATGGGGCTGCAGGCAATAAAAAATGCCAGTATGAACAAAATTTTGTGTTTCAAAAGGTGAATTAGTTTGTGATTTGGAATTCTTTTGATCCAATGATTTTACCGGCAGAATCTTGGATATCTACACGCCAGTGCCCAACTTGATGTGGTAAAATAGTCTTTCTTGTCCAAGAACGATATATATTAGATTTTTTGATGTTATACCGTATCTGCGTCATCAATTGATCTTCATAATACCATACATGCTTTACTTCTTGTTTTTTACCCTGATTTTGAATCCTTGTATAACAAAATAATGAATCAACATGGTTATTAAAAAAAACATCTGTCCCTTCAGGGGTTCTTTTAACAACATTTTTACAAATCTGTATATCGCGAAGGCGAAGGGAATGAACTTCAGCACCCTGATTTTTAATTTTTTTGACTTTAGGTTTAATTAGTGTTTTAGGCGACTGATTCTCTATTTCCTTTTTCAATAAACTCTTTTTTGTTCGTCCTGAATCAAAAGTTAAGGGTGTAGGGCGTATGGTAGTTTCCAACGGTTCTAAATTGGCATTGGACTTATTAGCCGCTTTTTGTTCAGTAACCAAGGTTGAATTTTTGATTGGCTGCAAATTTGGTAAAGACTTTGGAGATGGGTCACTTAGCAGTACAAATAATAAATAAACTATTGATAGTGGAATGATGACTTGTGGGACTCTCATCCAATAAGCTACACCAGCCAGCAGCACAAGGCTGATCGTAATAAAAATAATTTCAGTATTGAACATAAATTGTGTTAAATAATGACTAGAATTTACTTTTATACAAAACCTAAAAAAGGCACTTTTAAGATTATTTTAAGTCGGGGCGACAGGATTTGAACCTGCGACCACTTGACCCCCAGCCAAGTGCGCTACCGGACTGCGCCACGCCCCGAAAATTTATTCGGTAATTATGTTTAAGATCGTTGTTAAATCGTCCTTGATTTTACCGAATATAACTTTCTGCTTTTCACTAAAAGACTCAGATATATTATTTTCTTCAGGGGCGGTTTTTCTTCCAGAAATAACGGATCGAGCGCCATCGATTGTAAATTTTTTCGTATAAAGAAGATCCTTGATATACAGGATCATATCTATGTCTTTTTGCCGGTAAGTACGATTCCCTGCGCGATTTTTTGGTGGTTTTAATTGGGAGAATTCTGTTTCCCAATACCGCAGAACATATGCCTTCAATTGAGTGAGTTCGCTGACCTCCCCAATTGAATAATAGAGTTTTTTTACTTTTGGTCTTACCTTCGCCATTGTCAATGTTACTTCAAGTTATACTTTAAATTAATGACGAGAACAACTTCGGACAAGGAAAATGAATTATGCTACAGTTGCAAATACGATTTATACAACTCAGATAAAAGTTGAGGCATTTTCTCTATTAAATACATTGGCTCTACCATAGCCACACGCATTTGGGTTTTTCCCTTGTCTGGATCAGAATAGAATCCAGCCATGGGTGCCAATAACAAAGTGTAATCCTTTCCTTCGATGTTTACTTTCCCTTTTAAAGCACAAAATTGTACAAAATCCTTTGCATTAAATGAATCATTACAAATATTCTTGAAATCAATAATAAAATAAATGGCAGCTTCCGGATTTGTTACGATCAATCCAGGGATCAGATTCAATAGATTCTCCCTTAAAGGTAACATCAATTCACGATAGTAATCCCGTTGGCTTTGATACCATTTTTCGAGATCATAATGAGATTCATGAGCTAATGCACCAAAAATTTCCTGGCCAATAACATTTGCACATAGGTTTGCAGTGTATTCTGATATTGCTTTTTTATGGTAATCCTGATTATCTGTAACTATTCCTCCAATTCGTAACCCGCACGCATTCCAAACTTTTGAAGATGATTCGATACTTATTCTTGATCCAATAATACCAGGTACATCATCATCCGTAATTCGCCAAATACTAGATGAACCTCCATCTCCATAATAGAGCTGTCTGTACGCTTCATCACTCACTATCCAAATGTTGTGCTTTACACAGATTTTGGCTAGATCATTCAACTGGTCTTGATGTAAATACTGCCCTGTGGGATTGTCAGCTGGAATTACTAATATTGCACTTGGATTCTCTTTTTGAACAATCAACTCAATTTCATTCAAATTCAGTGAATTAAAAGACCCATCCGCAAGAATTTCACGATTTGTAGATACAATTGGTATGGAGAGCCTTTTGCCAAATTCTATATAGTTTGTGTATGCAGGATCAAGCAACATAAGCGGTCTTTCTGACAGAGGGCCACAAACACCTAACATCATAATTTCCATGGCTTGGGACCCTCCATCTGTAATCATACAATACAGATGAGACGTTTCCACACCTTCCGATGCGATGATATTTAAGAAAGCTTTTCTGGCTTCATCCGTACCAACACTCGGCGAGTATTTAACCACGCCATCATTGAACCTATTCTCCCCCAATTCATTCATTCGCTTTTGCATGGCAGGATGCATCGGCAAGGATACATTACCAATAGCCAAATTCACAACTTGGACTTCATTTTTATCTTGGCGTTGTGCAAAAATAATTTGTGCTTGGCGTATAGCGGATGGCAGTCTTTTTTCAAAGTGAGATGATAAACTTGGTACCATAATATTAATTGTACAATTTATAATGGATAGATCCAAAAACAAAAGCGGTGAAAATGTTAACATTTTCACCGCTTATCTTAATTGAATCGCATGGGCTTAGAATCGACGTTTCTTAAACGGTTTTCGTCCGCCACGGTTACTATCGCTACGGGGTCGTTTAGGTCTTTCTACATACCCTTCAGGTTTTTCTAGAAGTGCTTTTCGACTGAAATCAAGTCTGCCCTGATCATCAACTTTGATCAGTTTCACTCGAATTGGGTCACCTGTTTTTACAACATCTTCAACTTTATCAACCCGATTCCATTCTAATTCAGAAATGTGAACCAAACCTTCACGACCAGGTACAAATTCTACGAATGCACCAAAAGTCATCATGCGCGTTACGGTACCGTCAAACTCCATTCCAACTTCGGGTTCAAATGTAAGTGCTTTGACCATTTCTATTGCTTCTTTGCATTTGTCTGTGTTCATACCAGCAATTGTCACAATACCATCATCATCAACATTGACCTCGCATTCAGTATCTTCAATGATCTTCTTGATATTTTTACCACCAGGACCAATCAAAGCACCAATCTTTTCAGTATTGATGGCTATTGACATGATTCGCGGTGCATAAGGTGAAATATCATTCGGTTCAGGCATTGCTTCCTTCATTAGTCCAAGAATATGCAATCTACCTTGATGGGCTTGCTGTAAGGCCTGCTCCATTAATTCAAAAGAAAGACCTTCTATCTTCAAATCCAATTGAATGGCAGTAATGCCATCTGCTGTGCCAGCAACTTTAAAGTCCATATCACCCAAATGATCTTCCATTCCAAGAATATCACTCAAAATAGCGTGACGTTTTCCATCAGTGATCAATCCCATAGCAATACCAGCTACATGACTTTTTAAGGGAGCTCCAGAACTCATTAATGATAAGGATCCACCACAGACAGATGCCATAGATGATGAACCATTAGATTCCATGATTTCTGAAACAATCCTAATTGTATAAGGGAAATCATCATAGTCAGGCAAAGCGGGTTTTATCGCCCTTTGAGCCAAATTACCATGACCAATTTCGCGACGAGATGTAAATCCAATTCGTCCTGTTTCACCTACACAATAAGGAGGAAAATTGTAATGTAGATAATAAGATTTTTTATAATCTTCATCTGCAGTATCAATGATCATTTCGTCTCTTTTGGATCCTAAGGTTGTTATCACCAACGCTTGGGTTTCTCCACGAGTGAAAAGCGCTGAACCATGTGTCCTGGGTAAAATATCCACATCAATAGATATGGGTCGAATATCGGTTGTTGATCGACCATCACTTCTTTTTCCGGTTGCAAGAATCTGCTCACGGAACCCTGCTTTAAAGCGATCATCAATCATAGATTTAATTGTTTTACCTTCAGAAGGATAGGATTCTTCAAGAGAATCAAGAATAGATGAAACCATTTTATCTTTTGCACTTGATCTTTCTTTTTTATCCACAATTTTAACTATATCATCAACTTGAGAGCCGATTTTTTCATCCACAGCCGAGACCATTGCATCATCAGGTTGTGGAATCACCACTTCGTCTTTTACAACATCCGTTGCAGAAAGTAATTCATTCTGAAGATCAATAATCTCTTTAATGACTTCATGGGCTTGTTTTAATCCATCTAGGACTTCAGACTCACTTACACCATCGGCTTCACCTTCAACCATTACAACTGTTTCTTGATTCCCTGAAACGACCATTTCTAAATCACAATCCATGATCTCAGAGCGCGTTGGGTTAATGATATATTTTCCTTCGATTCTTCCCACACGAACTGACGCAATTGGTCCATTCCATGGGATCGTTGATGTTATCAAAGCTGCCGATGCACCAACTCCTGCAAGTACATCCGCCATATTTTCACCATCACTTTGTAAAACAGTGATCATGATTTGGGTTTCATTTTTAAACCCTTTAGGAAACAAGGGGCGAATTGGACGATCCGTTACTCTACTTGTGAGCACTTCATGTTCAGACGGTCTTGCTTCTCGTTTGAAAAAACCACCGGGAATTTTCCCGCCGGCATAATGTTTTTCACGGTATTCAACTTGCAAAGGGAAATAATCAATATCTTCCCGTGGTTCATTGGCGGCATTGACTGCTGCCAAGATTGTTGTCTCTCCATAGGTTACCATTACGGAACCATTACTCTGACGGGCAACTCGGCCAGTCTCTAAACGCATTGTTTTTCCTGCGATTTCTCTTTCTTTTATTATCATTTTGTATTTTCTTTCTTCTATTAATGAGTTCTCTTGTCGACTAACCTCTGATTGACAACTCTTTTATTATGTTAACATATGATTCTGCATCCGTACGTATGATGTACTTCAGCATTTTTTTTCTTTGTGAAACCAACTGAACCAAACCACGACGTGTGTGGTTGTCTTTTTTGTGAATTTTCACATGATCAGTCAATTCTCGAATACGGTGAGTTAGAATAGCAACCTGTACTTCTGGTGAACCTGTATCGTTCGCGTCCTTACCAAATTGCTCAACGTATTTTTGTTTATCTTCTTTTGAGATAGGCATTTTCTTTATTACTCCTATTCGTACTTACCCTGTAACTCAAGGCATTTTTGTTTATCTTTAATTAGTTGTGATTTTAAATCTTCAGATGAAGGGAATTTCTTTTCATCTCTTATTCTTTCTAAAAACTCTACTCTGATTTCATTTCCGTATAGATCAATAACCTTATCGTGAAAAAAATGTATTTCCATTACAAGGTCTTCTTCATTGAAGGTGGGTCGAGTCCCAAAGTTACACATACCATACAGTTGAAGTCCATTAATCCTTCCTCTTGTAAAATAGACCCCGGGATTGGGCATTAATTGGTTTCTCTCCACGGGAATCACGTTTGCTGTTGGAAATTCAAGCCCTTTTCCTCGACCTGCTCCATGAATAACAGTTGCCATAAAGCCAAAAACAGAACCCAATTCAAAATTGGCACGGCGGACAAAGCCATTCTTGATAAGTTGTCGAATATGAGTGCTTGATATGACGTGACCTTCGTCAGATATTTTATGAATGATATCAAGGCCAATACCTTTTTCTTCACAATATGATTTCAAAAATTTTGGACTTCCCTCCCTTTTGTAACCAAAATGGTGATCATATCCTACTATCATAAATATCGGATTAAAATTTGGAAGCACTGTATGATTTAAAAAATCGGTAGCGGATATTTTTGAAAATTCTTCTGTAAAATTAATAACATAAACCAATTCAATTCCTAGTGATTCAATAATCTCTAATTTTTGATCGATACCCATAATGAGAGATAATTTATCATCACCATGGTCTAAAATATGGCGTGGATGAGGTTCAAAGGTTACCAAAACTGAAGGTATTTTTAGCGCGCTTGCATGGTGTACAACAGATTTTAAAATCTCATGGTGCCCACGATGAATTCCGTCATAAGAACCGATGGTTACTACTGAAGCGGGTAAGACCGTGATTTTATCTAATTGGTGGAAAATTTCCATGATGCTTCAAATTCTTGAATACTTTGGGATTCATCAATAGAATAACCTCCCACCTGAGTACGAATAAGAGATGTTAAATATCCAACGGTTTCTAATTTTTCTGCTATTTCTTTTCCCAACACTCGAATATAGGTTCCTTTGGAACAGATTACTGAAAATGTAACAGTAGATTCAGTAAAATCATCCAGGCTTATATGTTTAATCTGAATTTCTACAGGTTCTCTTTTTACTTCAATATTTTTTCGAGCTAATTTATAAAGCCGCTGCCCATTTACTTTTTTAGCAGAATACATAGGTGGAGTTTGAAATGATCTTCCTAAAAAAGAATTCAAAACTTTTTCAATTGTCACCTGAGATAACTCAGGCACTAATTGAGTTTCAAAAATGTCGCCTTCCGTATCCAGCGTATTCGTTATTTCACCCAATTTTATTATGGCAGTATAGGACTTATCTTCTGCTGTAATAGAAGTAAGTTTTTTAGTATCCTGACCAGTTCCTATAATTAAGACTCCTTCAGCAAACGGATCTAGTGTTCCACCATGTCCAACTTTTTTCTCCTTAATAATCCAGCGTACTTTTTTCACAACGTCAAATGACGTCCAGCCGATTGGCTTATGTATGTTCAGAATCACTTTCGTCTGTATTTTTTAAATCAATATCGTGTATTAGTTTATTAATCTTATTGCCATAAAGTAGGCTTTCATCATGAAAAAAATGAAGATCAGGCGTGTTTTTTAAATGGAGTTCAGGCCCCATAAATTTTTTGAACGCTTTTCTTTTTTGGTTAATAGCTATATTAATCTCTTTATCAGAGATTTTCCTTCCTAATACACTATAATACACTTTGGCTGTTCGAAGATCCGGTGCAACATCTACATGAGTAAATGTAACGAATCCCAAATGGGAGAGATTAATATTTTTTGTAAGGATTCCGCATAAAATTTCCAGGACCTGGTTTCCAACACGATCCATGCGGTTATAAGGTTTGTTTGATTTCAATTTAGTTCTAATTTACGTTTCACTTCACGGATTTCGTAAACTTCTATAATATCACCTTCTTGGAATTTCTTAATACCATCAACACCGATACCACATTCCAGACCTTCTTTCACTTCCTTCGAATCGTCTTTATGGTGTTTCAATGAATTGATCAAACCTTCTGCTATTATTTCGCCATCACGTGAAACCCGCGCTTTGCCGTTTCTAATAATGAGACCTTCAGTAACTTTACATCCTGCAATAAATCCAATTTTTGGAATTTTAAATTGCGTCAACACTTCAGCTTTCCCAATACTACTTTCAACTTTGTCTGGTTCCAGCATTCCTTCGAGTGCTAAAGTTAATTCTTCTACAGCTTGATAGATCACGTTATAGGTACGTATATCTACCCCAGCTTGCTGTGCCTGCAATCGTGCATTTGAGCTCACTTGAACATGAAACCCAATTATTATTGCTTTGGACGCTTCTGCTAACAGCACATCCGATTCTGTTACCATTCCTACTGCTTTATGAATCACTTTAATGCCGACTTCAGATGTATTCAGTTTTTCAAGGGATTCAGCCAATGCTTCGACAGATCCATCTACATCACCTTTTATTACCATAGGAAGTGTATTAACAGCGCCCTCCTTGATTAGGGACGACATATGGTCTAATGAGAAGGCCATTTTCTTTTGGGCAATTTCACGACGAATACGTTGACGTTCATTGGATATTCGCTTTAATTCTTTTTCGTCATCCACAACGGCAAATAAATCTGCAGCTTGTGGAACTTGATCATACCCTTGAATCTGAATAGCATCAGAAGGACCCGCTTCTTTTAGACGTACGCCATGTTCGTTAGAAATTGAACGAACTTTACCAGAAAAATCTCCGCATATAAACGGGTCACCAATTTTTAAAGTTCCTTTTTGGATCAGCACTGTTCCAATGGGTCCTAGGCCTTTATCTAACCTAGAATCGATAACAGTACCGCGTGCTTTACAATCTTTATTTGCTTTTAATTCAAGAACGTCTGTTTCTAGCAAAAGACTTTCCATAAGAGATTCCATCCCTGCACCCGTTTTGGCACTAATCTCAATATCTTGTATTTTTCCTCCCCATGACTCTGTTAAGACTTCATGCTCTGATAGTGAACGACGTACTTTTTCAGCGTCAGCACCTGGTTTATCCATCTTATTAATAGCCACAACCATAGGGACGCCTGCTGCTTTTGTATGACTAATTGCTTCTATAGTTTGTGGCATGACTGCATCATCTGCAGCAACGACTAAAATTACAATGTCTGTAACTTGTGCTCCTCTCGCACGCATGGCTGTGAATGCTTCGTGACCAGGAGTATCTAAAAAAGTTATTTTTCGGTTATTATATTCAACTTTATAAGCACCAATATGTTGTGTTATTCCACCGGATTCACCATCAGCTACATTTGTTTCACGTATATGATCTAATAGGCTGGTTTTTCCATGATCCACGTGCCCCATTACAGTAACGATTGGTGATCTAGTTACAGCATTTGCTATATCCGCTTCAGAATCTTGAATAGAAAATAAATCTTCTCCTACATCCGTTATTTTTTCTGCTATATATCCATAATTATCAGCAAGGAGTTCAATTAAATCCCAATCAATTCGCTGGTTTTTAGTAACAAGCATTCCCAGCTCAATACATGTCTGAATGATATCACTGGATGTAACGTCTAATATTTTAGCTATTTCTTCTACATTTGAAAATTCAACAACTTTAATAGTTGGCTTTTCTGTAGGATCCAATATCTCTTCATCTTCATGAGTTCTGGACCTCTTATGAACTTTTTTCTTGGTTTTTGTGTCCATCTGCGCCAAGATACCTTTTACTTTGGTCTTAACAGATTTATGGACCGGATCTTCTTTTTTCACTGTTTTATTGGATGGCTGTTTACTGGTTCCAGCACCAATCTCAGTTTGAATATTTCCTAAATTAATTGAACGGAGTTTTTTTGTGGATTTGAATTTTTTCTTGAGAGCTCTTGCTTTCAAATTAGATGAAGTTTTGTGCTCTTTCTCTTTCTCTTCTTGTTTCTTTTTCTTTTTTTCAGTTTCCTGTATTCTTTGTTTTGATTCTTCATCTTTCCTTCGGATTTCTTCTTCATGTCGTTTCTTTTTTTCTTCAAGCTCTTGATTTTTCTTTTCAATTTCATTTTTCTCCAATGCTCGTTGATCGGATAATGATAAGAGCTCAAGTTTCTTAGAACTACTTTGTCGTTCTTTTAGTTTGGTATCATGAATCTCCTTACGAACTTGTTCTTTGCGAAATCGGTCAACTTGCTCCTTGTCTTTTGCAAATTCTTCCATGATCATTTGATGAACAGATTCATCAACGGGTGACATATGGCTCGAAACTTCAACTTTTCGAGCTTTAAGGAAACTTAGAATATCTGTATGTGATATATTTAATGCTTTCGCAATTTGAAAAATTCGAGTTTTGGCCATGGATTAATCTGCTTTCTCTACTATAGGTTCTTCTTCACTGTGGGAACTTCTATCATTTTTTGTAACAGAATCATCTAAAACATCATCTATATCCTGAGTCTTTTTCGAATCTATTTTTGATCCTTCCAATTCCACTTCTGATTCAACTGATTGATTAGTCTCTAATTCAACATCTTCTTTAGCAACTTCATCATCAAAATCAATATTTATATCTTCTGATTCTTCATCATTTGATGGGATCTCCAATTCTCTTTCCACGAAAAATTGAACTGCTTCATAGATAGTATCGAGGGAATCTTCATCGACACCACTTGCAGAGAGAAGAGCATCCATATCTGCATCTAATAAGTCTGATACCACATTGATACCAATGGCAGAGAGTCCGTCAGAAACTTCAGGTGAGACACCTTCAATTTCACTTAAGGAAGTTTTATGATCTTCTTGAATTCGCTCATACTGCTTAACACCATATGCATCAATTCTGTATTCTGTTAATTGGGATGCAAGATTTATATTCATTCCATTACGGCCAATAGCAGCATCAAGGTTTTCATCATCAAACAAAGCAACACAGTAATTTTTATCATCGTCGATAAACAATTGAACAGGCTTAGCAGGAGATAATGCCCGGCTTACCAAAATTTCTGGTTGTTCGCTAAAATTCACAATATCGATCTTTTCATTACTCAATTCACGAACAATGGCTTGGATCCGACTTCCGCGCATACCTACGCACGCACCAACCGGGTCAATTCTTCGATCGTTGGAACGGACAATTATTTTCGCTCGTTCTCCAGGATGACGTGCGATGGATGTGATTTCAATGATACCATCCTCGATTTCAGGAACTTCCATTTCAAATAATTTAAAAAGAAAGTGGTTATCACTTCTTGAAACAACAATATCCGGACCTTTTGGAGTCACTTCCACGGATTTAATAACAGAACGAACTGTATCACCACGACGATATCTTTCAGATTTAATTTGCTCATTTTTAGGCATTCGAAGTTCAGCTTGTTCAATATTGACAAAAATACTGTCACGCTGCACCTGATGGACAACCCCAATAACTATTTCACCAATCCGGTTTGCATAATCTTCATAGATATAATTCCGTTCTACATCTCTAAGTCGCTGAGCAAAGAATTGTTTTGCCGTTGTGATTAATCTTCGTCCAAAAACTCGGGGATCAATTATTTCAACAAACACATCGCCAACTTCAAGATCTGCAGCATCAGGTTCCTTTGCAATGGCTTCTGCTAAAGTGATCTCAACCTTATAATCATCAATTTCATCCACAATTATTTTTTCCGCATAGATCTCAATTTCACCTTTATCAAGATTTACAATGCAACTACAGTTCGAAGAATCGCCATATTCTTTTTCGATCACATATAAAAATAAGTCTTCAAGAATAGTCGCGAGTTCCGAACGTTCAACATTTTTCTCTCGTGCTATTTCAGAAAATACTTCAATAAGTTCTCTATTAACCAAAATGCCTCCTAAACATTAATTGAATGAAATTAATACTTTAGCTGAATTGATTTGATCATAACGCAAACTGAATTCCTGACCACTCTCCTTTAAGTAAACACATGTATTATTTGCGTCAATCAATGTGCCTGTAATAGTTTGTGTACCATCACCATTTGAAAAGGTAATCTTTAGTTTACGGTCTATATTTTTCCGGAATTGGAATGGAGACTCTAAACCTTTGTCCAGGCCAGGTGTTGTTACTTCCAGCCGGAATCCATCAGGAAACCGGATATCCAATTCACCGTTATTTCTTAACTTTTTGGAAAGATTTGTGGTATCATCCAGGGTTACTGGTCGTTCTGCGTCAATTACCACGCGGATGAAATTACCACGTGTATCCTCGCTGATATCCATCAGAATCAAGTCCGATGATAAATAGTTTTCTACGATTTGTGTTATTTTGTTCATTTCAGATAAAAGAAAAGCGGGCTCTCACCCGCTTTTCAGCCTGAAAATCTACAGGAAATCTATATATAAAACAATAATTTACCCAGGAATTCTACCCAATAATTCTTCAGCAACTTGTTTCTCAATTACAGTGACATCTTTATCGGATAAAATACCATCTGTTATAGTGCGTGCACGTTCAATATCTCCCTGCGATAAAATGATTTTTGCTTTCTCAAGTTTGATCATTCGACGTGTATGACTATCCTTACTTTTTTTAATTCCTATATTTAAAAAGGATATGGCTTCATTAGTATTTCCGACCTGTAAAGAAATATCAGCCAGCATAAGAGCCGAAGACGATACCATGACATCCACGGGTTGATCACGCAAATATTGGGAAAGGTGAATTTCTGCTCCAATTTTATCCCCAGATTCATATTTGATCTTCCCCAAATGATAACCAGCAATTTCCGCACTTTCTGAACCGCTGAATTCACTAATTACAGTTTCCAGCTGGAATTGAGCATTCTCAAGATCACCACGATCTAACGCTACCATGGCTTGTCCTAAAGCTGCACTGGCATCAAAATTTGACTGTGATTTTTTTTCTGAAATAATATTGTAGCCGATTAACACAACAATTAATCCAAGAGCGATTTTCATATAGTTAGATCTTTTTTCCTGCAAGTGAGTCTGAGCCTTGTTTATAGATTCTAAAAATGGATCTCGCTGAATCTCTTTTTTGGTGATTACTTTCTTTGGTTTTAACATTTTTTCCCTTTTATAAAATGAGTGTTAATTGTGTACCCTCGGCAGGAATCGAACCTGCATCTAATGCTTAGGAGGCACTTGTTCTATCCATTGAACTACGAGGGTAAATTCTTAATTATTATAACGAAAAACACTCAAAATTAACCAATAAATTTACTCTATTTATTCTCTAATAAAACTACCAATGATTTTAATTGGATTATTTTCGATTTAATATATTAACCGTTAACCGCATCATACTACAAACAAAACCCCCCACGAATGTGAGACTTGATATTACTTCAGCAATACCATCTTCTTGGTCTGCCTGAATTCTCCAGCCTGGATCGTATAAAGATATACACCGGCTGATACGGGCTCGCCGGCATTATTAGTAGCATTCCATTGGGTGGACTTATATCCAGCGGTTTGTGAGCCATTTATAAGGGTTTTAACCACTCTACCCATTATATCGTAGATGGCGATATTTATTAAACCATCTTCTGGCAAGTTGTAACGGAGTGTTGTGACTGGATTGAATGGATTGGGGTAGTTTTGATGTAAGAGATATTTTAATGGTATTACATCTTTATCAGTTGATAAGATTGCTTCACATCCTACACCAAACGCTCCCATATTCACACCACTTTCGCCTGTCCCAACACATGGGGAGTTTTCTGCTAAAGTAAAATCACTGCTATCAGGATTACAGAATAATGGGTCTGCATCAATGTTACCTTCGCCTCCCCAACCACCTTGTATATCACTATAGGAAATTGTAGTTGTTGCAAATGCATAAATTGACTCTGGACTATTGTCCCAAATAATTGAATTAGTTAGTGTGTTATTGCTATATGGTGTTGATAAAAATCCACCACCAGAAGTTGTAGCAGTATTTCCGCTAACTGTCACATGTGTTAGAGTGGCATCGGAATTGCCAACGGACACCCCACCACCAAAAGATGCTGTATTATCAGTTACAGTGACATTTGTCATCGTCGCTCCGGAAAAATTCATTACTATTCCGCCACCAAAAGATCCATCAACATTGCAATTATTTCCACTAACTGTTACATCTGTCACTGATGCAACAGATGTAAATATCATTAATCCGCCACCATATTTTTTTGCTGTATTTTCATGAATAATGATATCCGACAGAACGGGGCCAGACTGTCGCCATATAGACACCCCGCCACCAGCAGCGGCGTGATTACCTGTAATAATCAAATTCTCAAGGACTGGAGTAGAAGAACTCATGGGGCCATCATAAGCAAGATCAGGATGCGTCATCAGGATTCCTCCTCCTCCTATACATCCTGCACTTTCAATATTCCCGCCTGTTATGGTCAAGTTTGCTACTTTGACGTTTTCGCAATCTTCTATTTTTATCACTCGTCTTTGCTTAATTGAATCGGCTTCAGCATCTAATATCGAATTTTCCCTATTATCACCGATCAAATGAACGTTGTCTGGAAGGACAATTGGAAATTGCTCACCCGTTGTCGATGGTGAATAAACACCCTCACGAACATAAATAGTTGTAGTTATCGTAGTATCATCTCTTACAAGACTTAAAGCATGCCCAATTGTTTTGAAAGGCTCAGATTCTGTTCCGGAGTTGTTATTATTCCCGTCCATGGAAACATAAAATGAATTTCCTTCTATACAATTGCCGGAAATATCATTTTGGATGTACGCCGCTTCTTTTTCTCTTGATTTAAGTACAAACTCATTAACACTGTTTGACTCACAATCAATATCATCAAAAATGCTGTAGCTCACATCAATGGATCCTTCATACCCTCGGGAATAAAAATTCTTACCATCCCCGCTGCTATTATTCTCAAAATAATTATTTTGAATATTTAGCTCTTCCGGTATATCTCGGCTAGAGTGACGGATTCTTCTGGCATTGTTCCTGTCTTCATCAAACTCAACATCCTCATCACTGAATTGAGCAATTGCACCACCATTTGTGATAGCTATTGAACCATTACCACTATCAGCTTGAGTACTACCATTATTTATGAATCGATTATACATGATAGTTGGATAAGCTTTAAATATCAGTATTGCACCACCGGATTGTTCCGGGCGTTGAACAACTATTTCGCAAGTGTCATTTTCCACCATAGCTGTGCCAATACCATCTTGAAAGGTGAAGCCTAAAATTGTGGGTGCAATATTCCCATCCCGAATAACCAGACAACTTCCGTAGCCTGGATCGATTGGCTCCTGATCGGCACTTATTATGGTTTCCTGGATGTTCTCATTATTGAGCCACTCGGAATTAAGGTCGTCATTTATAGCGTGACTGGCGAGGACTATTTCTTTTTCAAGAATAAGGTTTTCGGTGTAAGTACCCTGAGCAATAAGCACTGTGTCACCATCCACTGAAGCATCAATACCTTCCTGAATAGTTTCATAGTCTGAAGGGATATTGATGGTGGTGGCGGAAAGGGTTGAAAGAAGGATTGAGAGAATAGCTATTTGTTTCATAATAATCTCACAAGTACCATGCAATATAAGATATATTACTTATTCCATGCATTTGAAATGTTTTGGTGAAATTGTACAGATAGATACTGTTTTCGGTCTGTTTTATTTTTGATCTTTTTAGATCTGGTCTTTAATTCCAGGTATGAGTTCTCTAAATATTCTTTTGCAGATTTTTTATCCCCTGCTAATACATGAGCCTGATACATATTCCAATTCATTGAAATAATATCCTTATTCTTTGGATCATGTTGCTCAATGAGTACATTAAAACTCTGAAAATAATTTTGAGCCTGGCTTTTACTACCTGCTTTCATTGCTGTAACCGCCAACCAGGAAAGGGTTGTCAACCTGCTAACAGGGCTACGCATATAGATACTATCTGATTTGCTTAGATAATAGGTAGCACTGTCATAGACAGCGAGATTGAAATGGATAATGCCGATTCCTCTATATCCCCAAGCCATTTGGTTTGTATCTTTCAGGGTATTGGCGATTGATAATGCTCTCCTAAAATTGGGAAGAGCATCTTCATAGTTTGAATTATAGATCTGAGCTTCACCAAGATTAAACAAAGTTGAATTCAGCCCTTTCTGGTCTTTAAGTTTTTCTTTGATGCCAATACTACGATTAAACTGATCAATTGCACTTTTGAAGTCTCCCATATCATAGTATACCTCACCAAGGTTATTCAATGTTTTGCCATAGTTTCTGGTATCACCTAATTCTTCTTTAATAGCCAGACTTTGTTCATAATAATCAATCGCTTTGGAATAATCAAAGTCTCTCCAATACCATATTCCGATATTATTTACATATTTGGAAATTTTTAATTTATCATCGAATTCTTTCGCGATGTTAAATGCTTGGAGCCAATACTCCAGCGCTTCGTCAAAACGTTCTTCTTTATAATAGGCAATGGCAATGCTGTTCATGATTTTCGCCATGCTATTTTTATCATTCATCACCGTTGAGATGGATAGGGCTTCATTGAATTTTTCTAAAGCAAGATCAATCTTCCGTTGTTTCCTGAATAGTTGGCCTTGTTTTCTTAAGGATTCAGCTTTACTTGTATTATCGTCTAATTCTTTACTTTTCCTGAGAGATTGTGCAAAAATAGTCTCCGCTTTGTCGTATTGAGCATTATCATAATACATTTGACCAAGTTTAAGCTGGGCGGCGATCAATTTATTGTCCAATTCGACCACTTCCTGCATCATATCGATTGCTTCTGCATCTTTTTCGGCAATATCACTTCGAGCGTAGAGATCTTTTGCTTTTAGATAAAGTTCATATGCTTCAGGAACATATTCAATTTTTTTCAGGTCAGCGGCCATGGCAATATCCAACCCTCCCACAATGTTCTCTACCAATACACTAACGATCGACTGCAAACTATTTTCTTCAATAAACCACTTGTTTATAAATTTGTCAGTCCCTGTTTGCGCTTCCACTAATTTACATCTCAGGTTAAAACCATCCCCGGACCGCTGAAGACTGCTTTCAAACACAAATTGAACACCCAGACTTTTGGCAATATCGGCAATCTCCAGATCAGTGTCTTTCAATTTTTGTACTGATGCTACTTCAGATACTTTTAACTTGCCCGGCAAAACTTTGGAAAGATCAAAAATCAAATCTTCAGTCATGGTTTCAAGGTATTGATCTGCTTCATTACCCCGAATATCCATATACATGACAGCTACAGATATAATAGATGGTTTTTTGGGCATGATGAAATACCCCGCAATGCCGATGACCAATAGTGCGCCAATAGCATATTGCCAAATTGGAATTGATTTTTCCAACTTAGCGGAGACTTCAGATAGTTTTGTTTCAGGCAGATCATGAGAGATGATACAAAATACTTCTACATGTTGTCCAACACCTTTCAGTTTTGGTTTTCCAATGAATTTTGTTTCAAAATCCTGTTCTCGAACTAACGCATCATTGACCTTATTAGAAATGGCAATTCCACCAGGTGCTGAAAAAGGTTCGATTCTGGCAGTAATATTTACATCATCACCAATAATGTCATTTTCTTTTTCTAATATTTCCCCTAGATGTATACCAATTCGAAGGGATAAATTTTCTATAGTTTTAGCTATTTCCTGTATTTTTATACAGCAATGGACTGCTTTATTGATGGTGTCAAAAGTTAAAATAAGCCCATCGCCAACTTCCTTGATCCATTTTCCTTGATATGATTCAACAAGTGGTTTGAGTTCTGCTCTTTGAATATCCAGCAGGTCACTCGCTAGTTGTTGGTCTTCTGCAGTGAGTTTTGTAAAACCAACTATATCGGTAAATACTATAGCAGCAAGTTTGCGTATCGGTTCAGCCATAACTATCGAAATCTACCCATCATACCACAAACAAAAAACCACATGAGTATTATACTTGATGGAATAATAATATGCCTTGAATAAACATGGACTCTATTTTACACAGGCGATAAAAACGACATAAAAAAAGAAGTTGATTTTAATCTTCTCCCCTCAGTTTTCTTGTCATAAGATCTGTGACAGATATTTTCGGATCTTTTCCTTCAAATAGGATCTGGTAAACAGCTTCACATATTGGCATACTTACATTGAATTTTTCTCTAAGTTGGTGAACTGATTTTGCAGACTTAACTCCTTCCGCTACCATCATCATATCTCCAAGAGCATCGTCTAGCGAACTACCTTCCCCTATAGCTTGCCCTACACGGCGATTCCGACTGTGTTGGCTTAAACAAGTCACAATTAAATCCCCTATACCGCTTAATCCTTGAAATGTTTTTAGATCCGCACCCATGGCTGTACCCAACCGAGATATTTCAGCCATCCCTCGCGTTAGGAGAGCAGCTTTCGTGTTATCACCAAAACCTATTCCATCGCAAATTCCTGCTGCAATGGCGATCACATTTTTCATTGAACCACCAAGCTCGACTCCCTTTATATCGGAATTTGCATAAGTACGTAATACCTTATTAGAGAAAATAGATTGCACTTCTTTTGCTGCATCTGAATTTGTCGATGCAGATACCAAAGTTGTAGGGTGTCCTTGGATTACTTCTTCTGCATGACTTGGACCAGATAGGGTTACAACTTTAGTAAAGCTATCTCCCAGAACATCAATGATAACTTCACTTACCGTCATTAAAGTATCAATTTCAATCCCTTTTGCAACATTGACAATAGTTTGAGCACTATTAAACAAGTCCTTGCTAGATTGTAATAATTCTCGAACGGATTGAGACGGAACAGCAATGATAACAGTATCAGCTCCTGAGATTGCATCTTCTATAGATGATGTGAATGATACAGAGTCTGGAAAAGTCAGAGAAGAGACTAGGTAATGTACTCTGGTTTCAGTGAGTGCCTTTACAACTTTAGGACTTCGATGCCACATGGTCACATGCATTGCTTTATTAGCTAAAACCAATCCCAAGGCACCTCCCCAGGATCCACAGCCTAAAAATGATATTTTATTCATTATCAGTCAGAATACATGGACTCGATCACATCAGACCAATTCTCTCTGATCTGTTTTCGCCTGATCTTTAGAGTTGGTGTCAATTCACCATCATCTATAGTAAAATCACGTGGCAGGATCGAAAATTTCTTTAATTGTTCTGGATTGGAGAATTGGCCGTTTAATTCATTTACTAAAAGTTGAATTTCGGCTTTTAATTCTTCACTATCAGTAAAATCTGTTATTGAATGCCCATTTTCTTCCAGCATAGATAATTGTTCGTCCGGATCTTTCGGAATTCTATGGGATTCTACACCAATCTTATCGCGTAATATAGCACCCACATCCAACGTAAAAAGTGCCGAACAGTACTTTCGCCCATCTCCCACAAGAAAACATTGTGATAATAAAGGTATGGATTTCATGGTTTCTTCAATGACAAGCGGTGCAATATTCTTTCCGCCAGAGCTTACATAGATCTCCTTTTTGCGACCTGTTATACTGATATATCCATCCGAGTCAATCTTGCCTATATCACCGGTGTACAGCCAGCCATCTATGATTGTTTCTGCTGTAGCGCTTGGATTATTGTAATAACCCTTCATGACGTGGTCACCACGAATTAGAATCTCGCCATCTTCCGCTATTTTCATTTCTGTACCAGGCATGGCTTTTCCAACTGTTCCTATCTTATTATTTCCTTCATAATTTATGGAAGCACCGGCAGTATTTTCAGTCATACCATATCCTTCAAATAAGGGTATACCCAAAAATTGAAAAAGAATGAGGATATCTGGGTTAATAGGTGCAGCGCCAGAAATTGCAAATCGAGTTTCAGAAAAACCTGTAGCATCCTTGAGTTTTTTCTTAAAAACATTTGAAAGGCCCGGTATTTTTAAACCAATCTTTAAAATAGTATTGCCATCTATTGCTGCTTTTAAATTTGAATAGATCTTCTCATAAATTCGGGGTACACCAATAAATAGATGTGGTTTTACTTCTTTGGCATAATCCACTACAAATAACGGACTATTAACCACATGAAGATGCATAGCTTTTCGAGTCCAATAATGATTATCTACCAATTGCCCAAATACATGGGCCAATGGCAACCAAGACAAATATATCTCCCCCTGTTCAAATTGGAATGCGTCTTCAATAGATTCCAGTTCACAGTTCCAATTTTTATGAGTCAGTTCTACACCTTTTGGATTTCCTGTTGTTCCAGATGTATAGATTAGGCATGAAGTATCTTCCGGTCTAATTCCATCGACTCGCTCAAGAACTTCTGCATCATTAATAGTTTCTCCTTTTGCAATAAATTCTTCCCATGTTATGGCTTTTTCATGATTTAATGTATCAATCCCATCCATCATAACAACGACATCTACTTGATTTAATTTATCAATGACATTGAGCAATCGGTGATTCGGCATTTTTTCCACATCATCATTATCATTTGGATTATTTCCAACAAAAACAATTCTCGATTCTGAATTTCCAACTACCCATTCCACTTCTTCTGAAGAACAAGTATGATAGACACCTACTCCCACAATATGTGACATTTGAGAAGCTAAGTAACATCCATACCATTCCTTCCTGTTATAGCTGTAAATACTAATTTTTTCATTAGGCTCTATTCCCAAGGATATCAGAGATTTTGAGATCTGCATGGTATAATCGAAAAATTCAGTCCAATTATCTGTCTTCCACTCTCCGTTTGCATCTTTGATAGATATAGCAGGTTCATCGGGGTACTGTTTTACATTATTAATCAGTAATTGAGGTGTATTCATAATAGTTTCATTGTTATTTTGTTTAGGGCATCACGTTAATGGAGCCGTGATTAGTGATTATGAATTTAGTCTTATTTACATCATTTAACAATTCCATGGACTTGACTCTCGATTATTTTGACTAATAATTTCCGATCTATCATTTGAAGTAAATAATGCCGGTGTGGCGGAATTGGTAGACGCGATGGATTCAAAATCCATTTCTCGCAAGGGAGTGGGGGTTCGAGCCCCTCCACCGGTACATTTAACTTCATTCTTCACCCTTTTTTTCACGTTCAAATTTTTACTTGACTTGTATCAAATAAACCAATACTTTAACCATTGAAGGTGCTGGTTTGGTACCTTTGGTATGTGGAAGGGGTAGACGTTCACTGTGTCCGAGGTCATTGTGAAGTCTGCCCCATTTTTTTTATATTAACATTGAATGTTATTCTTTAAATTTACTATATTAATTCTATTATTATTTAATATAGC
>Ga0207966_1000317_pt1 | contig 28125 bp, 22 predicted proteins | sample Knorr_S23_td_NAD_FD_185611 | JGI IMG/M metagenome (GOLD analysis project Ga0207966, IMG submission 185611) | Marine microbial communities from Southern Atlantic Ocean transect - Knorr_S23_td_NADW_ad_2500m_LV_B (SPAdes) (version 2) | ecosystem: Environmental > Aquatic > Marine > Oceanic | place...
AAGGCAAGGGTGAAAAGGTGCGGTAAGAGCGCACCGGTTTTTTGGTAACAAAAAACGCATGGAAAACCCCACCGGGAGCAAGACCAAATAGAGATGGCATGGCTTTAGGCCGAAAACAGTTCTTAGTTAGCCATCTGGGTTGGTTGCTAGAGGCTAAGTGCGAATTTAGCCCCAGACAAATGACTGATTTAAATGACAGAACCCGGCTTACAGATTGTCTGGCTTACTTTCAGGGTTTTGCACACATCTAAGAATAGAAAAATTACGAATGTTCATGATTTGATTCAGCAATGATTCAAATCTGTACTAAAAAATCAACTTAGGCGATCTTTCGTAAAATCAGGCTTTTTTGGCTAAAACAGCCAGAAATAAGGTATTGACAATCACAGGTTGATATCCCATATTATCCCAAATATTCCCAAAGGAGGGGAGATGGTACTAAGAAAGACAAATCAGAGATTAAGTCTTGATTTTTTTCAGAGTGCCTTTGACTTAAAAAAACATGTTTTTATCAACGCACGAAAACAAATTGGACAAAAAAGGGAGGGTGTCAGTGCCAGCCAGTTTTAGATCTTACTTAAGTAGCATGGGTTACAACGGAGTTATTTGTTACCCTTCATTCAACAATCCTTCTATAGAAGGCTGTTCACAAAATAGAATTGAAAAACTTTCAAATTCAATAGATTCGTTAAATCCCTTTGAGGAAAAAAGAGATATTTTTGCAACTTCTGTTTTAGCCGAAAGTGTAAATCTCCAGTTTGATAGTGAAGGAAGAATTTCTATACCTGACAAATTGTTAAATCACGCAAAAATTAAACAAATTATACTTTTTGTGGGACAAGGAACAACTTTTCAAATATGGGAGCCAAAACTTTTTGAAAAATTCAAACTACAAGCTAGAAAAAAAGCTAATTTGAATAGGGCAAGTCTAAAGTGGGAAACGCAATTTAAAAAGGAGGGTAAATGACGATAAATATTAAAGGTCCAGAATTGAAAGAATTAAAACCTAGAATTTTAGTTTTAGGTGTGGGTGGAGCAGGAGGAAATGCAATTAACGGCATGATAGATTCCGGAATGGAAGGCGTTGAGTTTGTTGCAGTAAATACTGATGCACAAGATTTAATAAGTAATAAAGCTAGTGGAAAGATTCAACTAGGAGCAAATTTAACCAAAGGCTTAGGTGCGGGGGCGAAACATGAGATTGGTCAAGCTGCAGCCGAAGAGTCTTTGAACGATATTGTTGATTATATTAAAGGCAGCAATATGGTTTTTATAACTGCTGGTATGGGTGGAGGAACTGGAACTGGAGCCTCACATGTGATCGCAAGAGCAGCTAAAGAATTAAATATTCTTACAGTTGGTGTGGTAACTCTTCCTTTTTCCTTTGAAGGACCAAAAAAAATGAGAATTGCTCTTCAAGGAATAGAAGAATTAAAGAAACATTTAGATACTAATATCATTGTTCCAAATCAAAATTTATTTAAAATTATTAATGAGAAAACAACTTTAAAAAATTCTTTTGAATTATCAAATGATGTTTTAAAATCTGGAGTTCAAAGCGTTACAGATTTGATGGTTAAAACTAGTTTGGTCAACTTAGATTTTGCCGATGTAGAAACCATTATGAAAGGTATGGGAAAAGCAATGATGGGTACCGGTGAAGCTGAAGGAGAAAAAAGAGCAGAAGAAGCTACTAACGCAGCATTATTAAATCCGTTAATTGACGAATATTCATTAAGAGGTGCTAAAGGTCTTTTGGTAAATATTACTGGTGGAACAGATCTTACTTTGTTTGAAGTAGATGAAGCAGTAAATAAAATTAGAGCCGAAGTAGATCCTGAAGCCGAACTAATTTTTGGTGCAATCGAAGATGAAAATTTAACTGGGAAAATTAGAGTCTCTATTGTTGCTACATCTTTAGACGGACAAGAACCAGAAACAAAACCTGTTGTCAGCATGATTCATAGATTACATAATAGAAATGCTGGTTATGGCAATAACTTAACAAGCACTTTGGGGAATAATCAAACAGCTCTAAATGCCACAGAAGGAGCAACGGCTTTAGATTTTAATAATGTTTTTGATGAAAACAAAATTGTTCAACAAAAATCAGAACAAGAAGAAATTAAAAAAGAAACAAACCACGATCCCTTACTTGAAAACGTTTCAATAGAGAGTGCTACTTATATGGAAAATACATCCCAAACAGAAGAAAATTTTAAAAATGAGGATAAAATGATAAAGTTTGAAGTCGATAGTATTGAATTGGCAATTCCAGAACTTCCATCTAACGATTTAGAAAACAATTTATTAAATCAAGAAAACAATGAAGAAGAACTAAAAGTATTTGAAAATTCAAATCCTGGGAGAGAAACCAAAATAAAAGAGCCAGAAATGTTCGAAGAATCCAATTTGGAGGAAGATTTTGAAATACCTGCTTTTTTACGAAGACAAAAAAATTAAATGGAAGTTAAGAGAGAAATTTATGAATGCCACCATGTCACTGGAAAAAGCAAAACATTATCCAGTGATGCTCAATCAAGTATTAAGCATTATATCCCCCCAACATGGTGGCACATTTATTGACTGCACTTTTGGTGGAGGGGGATATTCTCAAGCTATATTGAAATTTCCAGGAACTAAAGTTGTTGCCATTGATAGAGATAGACTAACCCAAAAACATGCAAATACTTTAGTAAAAAAATTTCCAAAAAGATTTAATTTTTTTCAAGAAAAGTTTAGTAATTTAAGCAAAGTTGTTCAAAAACACACAAATCCTAGAGCAGTAATATTTGATTTAGGACTCTCGTCTTTTCAACTGTCTGATAAAGCAAGAGGATTTTCTTTCGATTCAAAAAATTTTTTAAACATGGAAATGGGCATAAATGAATATTCCGCTTACGATGTAATTAATACCCTGGATAAAGAGTATTTAGCTAAAATAATAAAAGTTTTAGGTGAAGAAAAAGATGGAAGAATTATTGCAAGGAAAATTGATAAATATAGGTCTAAAAAACCAATAAAAAATTCAAAAGAACTTGCATCTATAATTGAAGACGCAAAAAAAAATTATAAAAAATATAAAAGAAATCCCGCTACAAAAACATTTCAAGCTATCCGAATATTTGTTAATCAAGAATTAACAGAATTGATATTAGGATTAATCGAGGCAGCAAAACTTCTTTCAAACGGGGGAGTATTAATTGTTGTTAGTTTTCATTCATTAGAGGATAAAATAGTAAAAAACTTTTTTAATCTTTATTCAAATTTAAGAAAAAATCCCTCAAGATACTTACCAATAAAAGAAAACAAATCTGATTTATTTAAATTAATTTTTAAAAAACCCCTTGTTGCAGATGTGAAAGAAATTAATAAGAATATTCGTTCACGATCTGCAAAACTTAGATACGCAATAAGAAACGATAATTCTTTTTTTTATCCGCATGAATTTAAAAATAAATTTATAAATTATTTAAAATTAGAAAGTAACAAGATATGATAAATCATAAAAAATGGATTAGTTCTCTTCCTAAGATAAATAAAGAAATTAGCAAAACAATAAATCAATTGGATCATGAAAATTCGATAAATAGTATTCCTAAAAAAGATTCGTACAATTCTGTAAAAAAATATACCTTATTAACAGTTTTATTTACTTGCGGTTTAATATTTGTATCTATAGTAAAAAATGAAACAAGAAATTTACAAAAAGATATAAATAATTTGGAGACTTCCATTAATTTAATAAAGTTTAATCTAGATCAAGCATTTTTAGACCATGAGATAATAACTTCTCCAGAAAATATATCATTACTAGCAAAAAAACATTTAAATATCGATTTAGCGCCTTATAAGAGATCTCAAATTAAGCAATTAAATGCTGAGAATGAAAAGTTTACGAAAATAAATAAAACAAAAAAAGAAAAAACAATGATACAAAAGTTTAAAAAGTTATACTCTCGTCCTAAATCGATACCAAATGAAATAAAAACTCATGTTGCAAAACGAATTGAACAAAAAAAAGAAGAAATATTTAATATTTACCATGAACCCAAAAGCATAATTACTTTAGAAAAGGCAGGAAAATGGACCGTGGTTCAATTAGTTAAAGCTTTTTTAGGTATGCCAATTATACCTGGAAGATAGTTTTAATGAAAAACAAAAAAAAAAGCTTTTACTTTGATGATTATGCTGAGTCTGAATTAATTGATAACAACAAATCTAACATTGTAAAAGTTTCATTAAATAAAGTCACTTTTTTATCCTTTATTTTTTTTAGTTTAATACTTATTTTTGGAATTAAAATTATTTATCTATCTCTATCGTCAGAAAAAAGTTTTTTTAGCAATAATACAAAAAAAGAATTTGTAAAAAAAAGAAGGGATATTGTTGATAGAAATGGCTCAGTTATATCAACTAATGTTATCCTTTACGATGTTGGTGTAAGGCCAAAATTATTAAAAGAAAAAGAGAAAAAAAACTTGCTGATCAAGTTAGGTCTTTTGTTTCCCGAGCTAGACTTAAATAAGATTAAAAACAAGCTAAACAAAGGAGACTTTTTTTCGATTGGAAAAAGATTAACGCCAAAAGAAAAAGATCAATTTTGGTTAATGGGCAATAAAGCCTTTGTTTTTGATGAAAAACCATCTAGAATTTATCCACAGCAAAGTCTTTTCAGTCATATTTTGGGTCAAACCGACGATGTTAATAAAGGGATTTCGGGTGTAGAAAAATTTTTTGATGAAGATTTAAATAATAAAGAAAGAATTAACCTCCCATTAAGTTTAACTTTAGATTCAAATTTACAACATTTAATTAGAAAAGAATTGATCAATGCTGAAACGGATTTTCATAATATCGGCAGTGGTGCAATTTTGATGGATGTTGAAAATGGTAAAATATTATCTTTAGTATCTTTGCCTGACTATGATTTGAATCAACGAGTTTCGATTAGTGATAATATTTATATAAATAAAATTACTCTTGGGGTGTATGAATTTGGATCTGTATATAAAACTTTTACTATAGCTGCGGGTTTAGAAAATAAAGTAATAAATTCAAGTACAATATTTAAAAATTTAGAAAATAGTTTAACTTGCGATAAATACACAATAACTGAACATGATAAGTTGCCAAAAAATTTGAGTGCTGAGCAAATTTTAATTCGATCGTCCAATATTGGAGCCGTTCGTGTAGCTCAAAGGGTTGGCGTTGAAAAGTATAAAGATTTTTTAAATACTTTAGGACTCTTTGATACAATTAATTTTGATTTGGAAGAAATTGGAACTCCACTTCCATTTGTATGGGGAAAATGTAAGCTTGCTACCTCATCGTATGGACGTGGTATTACAACTACCCCTCTTCAGCTGGCTAGAGCCTATGCTATTTTAGGAAATGGAGGATATAAAATTAAACCATCTATTTTGGAAACAAAAATAAAACCTTTAGAAAAAAAAGAACAAATTATTTCTCACAAAACAAGTGATGCAATAAATTTGATGTTGAGAAAAGTTGTTAGTCTCGATGAGGGCACTGCAAATTTTGCTAACATTGAGGGTTACGATGTTGGTGGTAAAACAGGAACATCACTAAAGTATAACTCGAAGGAAAAACTAAATACATTTGTCTCACTTTTTCCTGCAAGTAGACCAAAGTACGTATTGCTAGTAATGTTAGATGAACCAAAACCTGCCCCAAATTTCTTATATGAATTTCCACCTTCCAAAAAATTTCCAAATGGCTACAAACACAAAGGAGAAATGCGAAATACTTCAGGCTGGAACGCAGTTGTTGTTGCGGGCAAAATTATAGAAAAAATTGGTCCAATTTTAGCCATAAATAACCTAGAAGCTTCCACCAAATTTTAAATGCTCTTAGGTCAGTTACTGAAATCTGTAAGTAAAAACTATCAAAAAATACGTGTTCACGGAATTTGTTTTGATAGTAGAAAAGTTAAAAAAGATTATATTTTTTTTGCAATTAGAGGACAACAAACATCAGGAATCAATTTTATTAATGAAGCAATTTCAAAGGGAGCATCTGCAATTATAAGTGACAAAAAAGCAAAACATAAAAATTATCAAATACCCTTGATTGTAGTTAATGACGTTAGAATAAGTCTATCTGAAGCCTGTTCTAATTATTACAAAAAAAAACCTGCCAATATAATTGCTGTAACAGGAACAAATGGAAAGTCTTCGGTAGCTGATTTTTTTTACCAAATATTAAAACTTAATATGGTCTCCGTAGCTTCAATAGGAACTCTAGGTATATTTTCTAAAAATTATAAAAAAAAAACAAATTTAACTTCAATGGATCCTTTATCTTTACATAAAAATTTGCAAATTTTAGCAAAAAATAAAACCAATAATGTGATTTTGGAAGCCTCAAGTCATGGTCTGGAACAAAAAAGATTAGATAATCTCAATATAAATACTGGAATATTTACAAACCTAAGTCACGACCATCTTGATTATCACAAAAACATGCAATCCTATTTTAATTCAAAATTGTACCTATTTAGGCGTTTACTCAAAAAGAATTCTAAAATTATTACTGATGAGGACAATCAAGAATTCAAGATTATAAAAAAAATTGCAAACAAAAGAAAAATAAAAAAAATTACAATTGGTTCAAACTCAGGAAATATAAAAATTTTAAACAACAACTATAAACAAAACAAACAACATGTAAAAATTTCTATAAATTCAAAAATTTTTAAGTTGGAAGTTCCACTTATAGGATATTTTCAGATAAAAAATTTGTTCATGGCAGTTTTGGCGGCATTAACTTGTGGATTGAATCAAAATAGAATTTTTACTCAAATACATAAAATTAAAGCAGTGCCTGGAAGACTTGAATGTGTAGCAAACTTAAATAATAATTCTAATATTATTGTAGATTTTGCTCATACTCCTGATGCATTGGAACAAAGCTTAGTTGCATTGGAAAAACAGTTTAAAAAAAAAATCGTAATAGTTTTTGGTTGCGGAGGGGAAAGAGATAAAAAAAAAAGATATGCTATGGGCAAAATTGCTGCCAAGTATTGTCGAAAAATTTATGTTACAGATGATAATCCAAGAAATGAAAATCCCAAAAAAATAAGAAATTCAATTATAAAAGGATGTAAAAAATTAGCTATTGATATCGGAAGCAGAAAGAAAGCAATAAAAGCTGCAATTAAAGAACTAAAATCAAACGAAATACTCTTAGTTGCAGGAAAGGGTCATGAAGAAACTCAAAATTATGGTAATAAAATTATAAATTTTTCAGATAAAAAATTAATAAAAGAAATAATTCAAAAAAGAAAATTTTCTTTTAAAAAAACTCATTATCACAATTTTTTGTTAAACAAAGTATTTAATAAGGATAAACTTAAAAATATAAATTATAATGGAGTGTCTATTAATACAAAAACTATAAAAAAAAATAATCTATTTTTTGCTATTTGCGGAAAAAAAACTGATGGACATAAGTTTGTAAAAGAAGCCGTCAGGAAAGGAGCTATAAAATCCATAGTAAGTAAAAAAATAAAAAAACTTTCTAGCAATAAAATTATTAAAGTAAAAAATACTTTTTCTTCTTTGAATAATTTGGCTAAAGTTACTAGAGATAACTCATCCGCACAAATTGTTGGAATAACCGGGAGTGTTGGTAAAACTACTTTAAAAAATCTGCTAAGTTTTTCACTTAAAAATTATGGGAAAGTTTACAGCTCTCCGCATTCTTATAATAATAAATTTGGGGTACCTCTTAGTCTTTCTAATTTAAAAAGTAATATTGATTATGGAGTATTTGAAATAGGCATGGATAAAAAAGGGGAAATAGATAATTTATCAAAAATAGTTAAACCAGAAATAGCTATTATTACTAATATTTCTGGAGCACATTTTAAAAATTTTAATACTTTAAAAGATATAGCTAAAGCCAAAGCAGAGATAATTAACAATATATCAAAAGATGGAAGTATAGTTTTGAATAAAGATAGTAAATTTTTTAGTTTTCTATCGAATAAGGCAAAAAAAAATAGAATTAATATAACTTCCTTTAGTCTTAAAAAAAGATCGGATATTTTTTTATTAGGTATTAAAAAAGTTAAAAATTACTTTAGATTGAAGATAAATGTAAGAAATAAAATTTTCTTTTTTGATACAAAATATTCAACTGATAATTTTATAAATAATATTTTAGCCTGTATTTCCGTAATGTTTATTTTAAATTTGAACTTAAATAAAATGAAAAAAAATTTTACTAGTTTTAAAATTCCTGAAGGAAGAGGTGATATTAAGATAATTAAAAAATACAATAAAAGATTCAAATTTATTGATGAGAGCTATAATGCTAATCCATTATCTATGATGTCTGCCATTAAAAATATGAATTATTACAACGGGAACAAAAATCATAGAAAATTAGTTTTTTTAGGTGATATGCTAGAACTTGGAAAAAAATCAAAAAAACTCCATAGAGAATTATCAATTATAATTAATAAAAGTGATATTGATAAAGTTTTTGTTTATGGAAAGCGCATAGAAGAAACTTTTAATTATTTATCTACAAATAAAAAAGGAAAAGTATTCAAAAACCTTAAGGAAGCCTATGGTCATTTTGGCAAAATTTTAAACAATAATGATTTACTTATGGTAAAAGGATCAAATGCTACGGGTTTGAATCAATTTTCAAAAAATATTAAAAGAGGACAAATCAGTGCTATATAATTTTTTAATTTCTTTAATAGATCAATTTTCTGCACTTAATGTTTTCCGTTATTTAACTTTTAGAACAGGACTTTCGGTAATATCTTCAATGATAATAGTATTTGTAATTGGAGGACCGTTTATTAGGTTTATTGAATCTCACAAAATTACAGGGCCCATAAGAGATGATGGTCCCATAGGTCATATAATTAAAAAAGAAGGAACACCTACCATGGGAGGTCTTCTTATTTTAATAGGAATCCTTTTTGGTACCTTGTTGTGGTCCGATTTAAATAATTCTTACATTTGGGTTTTGTTAATGGTGGCAACTAGTTTTGGTTTGCTTGGAGCTATCGATGATTATTTAAAAATAAAACGTAATAATTCAAGAGGCATATCTTCAGGAATGAAAATTATTTTTCAAATTATACTTTCAATAATTGCTGTGTTGTTATTAATGAAATTTGGAGATAGCGGACATCTTAAAAACCTTTACTTTCCTTTTTTTAAAAATTTAGTACTCCACTTGGGTTTATTTTTTATTCCATTTGCTATTTTTATAATTGTTGGTTCCTCAAATGCAGTGAATTTGACCGATGGTTTAGACGGTTTGGCTACTGTACCAGTAATGTTGGTGGCATTATCATTTACTTTAATTTGCTACGTTGTTGGTAATACTGTTTTTTCAGAATATCTACAAATACCGTACATTGCTGATGTTGGTGAAGCTTCTATTTTTTGTGGTTCTATAGTTGGATCATGTTTAGGATTTTTATGGTACAACGCACCTCCTGCAAAAATTTTTATGGGGGACACTGGCTCTCTATCATTAGGTGGCTCTTTAGGTGCCGTAAGCATAATTTCAAAACATGAAATTGTTCTAGGAATTATTGGAGGTTTATTTGTACTTGAAACAGTCTCAGTTATTATTCAAGTAATTTCATTTAAACTTACTGGAAAAAGAGTTTTTATGATGGCGCCTCTTCATCATCATTTTGAAAAAAAGGGATGGGCAGAATCCACTGTTGTTATTAGATTTTGGATTATATCTATAATTTTAGCATTAATAGGTTTAGCTACGCTAAAATTAAGATAATCAATGGTTACCTTGCGAAAATATAAAAATAAGAGAATTGCGATCTATGGTATGGGCCTTACAGGTTGTTCTGCAGCAAGGGCGCTTAAGAAACTAGGAGCGCAAGTATTATGTTGGGACGACAATATAAAAGTAAGAAAAAAAATAAAAAGCTTTAATTTTCCACTTAATAAATTTTGGTTAGACAAAAAATTAGTCGATAATATAATTATAAGTCCAGGAATAGATATCAGCAAATGCAAAATAAAAAACTATTTAAGAAAAAATTTAAATAAAATAATTACAGATCTAGATTTATTTTTTGATCTTAACAAAGATGCATTGATTGTTTCAATTACAGGAACAAACGGAAAGTCTACAACTTGCAAAATAATTGAAAAAATTTTAAAAATTGCAAAATACAACGTAAAAACTGTAGGAAATATTGGAAATCCTATTTTATCTTTAACCAAAGCGAAAAAAAAATATGTTTTTATACTGGAAGTCTCATCTTATCAACTTCAATATTCTAAATTATTTCGCTCTAAACATGCGGCTATATTAAATATTTCTCCTGATCATTTAGAAAGACATAGAAATATAAAAAATTATATAAAGATTAAATCAAGAATATTTTTTGCACAAAAAAGTTCAGATTATTCATATATAAACCTAACAAATAAATATTCAAAATCGATAATAAATATATTTAAAACTAAAAAATTAAAATCAAAGTTAATTCCAATTAACAAATTAGGTTATGATTTATTAATTAAAAAAATTAATAATAAATATTTTAAAAGCAAAGGTAATATTGAAAATATGGCTTTTGCTTATAGAATAGCTAAAAATTTAAAAATAAATGATAAGGTTATAATTAAAGGACTTAAAAAATTTAAAGGACTCCCGCATCGTCAAGAAATTGTATTTTCAGATAGGAAGTTATTATGTATCAACGATTCCAAAGCAACAAGTTTTGATGCTTGTTTACAATCTTTATCAAATTATAACCAAATTTATTGGATAGTTGGAGGTCTTCCAAAACATCAAGATTATTTTTATTTAAAAAATGTTAGAAAAAAAATTGTTAAAGCATACATTATTGGAAAAAATATTTCATTTTTTAGAAAACAAATTGGAAAAAAAATTCCATTTACAGTTTCAAAAAATATGCGAAACGCAGTAAATAATATTTACAAAGATTTAAAACCCAAAAAAAATTTAAAGAAAACCATTTTACTCAGTCCAGCAGCCGCATCTTTTGATCAATTTAGTAACTTTGAAAATAGAGGTAACTATTTTAAAAATTTAATAATAAAAAAATTTAAACAAGGGTTAAATGTTTAGTTTTGGTAGAGAAAATACTGGTTTAGTTGCCAAATGGTGGAGAAATGTAGATAAACAAATTTTATTTTTGTTTGCATTTCTTTTATTACTGGGGTTGTTTTTTTCTTTTTCCTCAACCACTTCAGCAATATCAGAAAAGATGAATAAACAAACATATTTCTTTTTCATTAAACATCTAATTTTTGTTTCTGTTTCGCTATTATTGATTTTTACAATTTCGATACAGGAAAAAGACAAATTAATTAAAGTTTTAACTTATTTATTTATTGTTTCAATTGTGCTTCTTTTTTTAACTCTTATTGTTGGAGTTGAAATTAAAGGATCAAGGAGGTGGGTGGGTTTTGATTCTTTCCTAAGATTTCAGCCAGTTGAATTGCTTAAACCATTATTCATAATTTTTGTTGCAAAAATTATTGTCTTAAATGAAAAAACAGATATTCATAAAAGATATTTCTATTCCTTTGTAATTTTACTGATAATTATAATAATTTTAATTAATCAGCCGGACCTTGGACAAACTTTCTTGTTAACATTAACTTGGATCACAATGATATTTGTATCGGGATTTAATATGCTTATATTGTCGATATTAGGTTTGGTATTTGCAATTACTATCGCGCTTCTAATATTTTTTTTACCAGAAAAATTTGGTTATGTGTTTCTAAGAATTAAAACATTTTTAGATCCAAAAACAGGGGATAATTTTCAATCACAAAAAGCATTAGAAGCTATTAAACAAGGAGGCTTAACCGGCCAAGGAATGGGAGAAGGTATTTTAAAAGACAAGGTGCCAGAAGCACATACGGACTACATAATTGCTGTGATTTCAGAAGAGTTTGGAGCAATATTTGTTTTGTTTATTGTGATTATATTTTTATTTGTTGGTTATAAAGTATTAAATAAAGTTTTAGCAGGAAATGACGAATTTATTAAATTGGCATTAGTAGGACTGGTTTCTCTTTTAATAATTCAAACTTTTATTCATATCGGCGTTAATAGTAGACTGCTTCCAACAACCGGCATGACACTTCCTTTTTTAAGTTACGGGGGTTCTTCTTTGATTGGAAGTTCGATAATAGCAGGAGTAATTTTAAATTTTACCAGAAAAGATTCAACGAGGTATTTTAAAAATGAGTAAAAAAATAATTTTTTCGGGCGGCGGTACAGGTGGCCATATATTTCCTGCAATTAATTTAATGAAACACTTTTTTGATAAAGAATACAAAGTTTTGTTAGTAACAGATAATAGAGGGAATAATCTTGTTAAAAATTACTCAGAATTTAAGTCATACATATTGAGAGCAGGCACGCCTACAAATAAAAATTTATTCCAAAAATTTTTTTCTTACTTTTTAATTTTTTATTCAATGATAAGATCTATTATTATTTTAAAAAATGAAAAGCCAGATTTAATCTTCGGATTTGGAGGTTATGTATCTTTTCCCATTTCTTTTGTATCTAGATTTTTTAATTTGCCTTTAATTATATATGAAAATAATATGGTATTGGGACGGGCTAATAAATATTTATCTTCCTTTTCAAAAAAAATTCTTTTAGCAAAAAGAGTAACAAAAAATTTTTCAGAAAAATATAAAAACAAAACTTATGAAGTAGGTTCAATTTTGAATAAAAATATAATTAATTACTCACCTTTTAAAGAAAACGAGAATGAAGGAAAATTTTCTATTTTAGTTTTGGGAGGAAGTCAAGGAGCAGAGATATTTGGAACAATTATTCCTACAGTTATTAAAATGATAAAAGATGCAGGATATGAAATCAAAATCAATCAACAATGTATTATAGAGCAAAAAAATTCCATAATTGATTTTTATGAAAAAAATAATATTAAAAATTACGTTTTTGAATTTGATAAAAATATTTTAAAATTAATTTCATCTTCAAGTCTGGCGATAACAAGATGTGGTGCTTCAACCACAGCTGAGCTAGCCCATACTCTTACACCATTTATAGCTGTACCGCTTCCAAATTCGATAGATAATCATCAATATTTAAATGCAAAATATTATGAAAACGAAGGTTGTTGCTGGCTTTTAGAACAGGACAATTTTAGTACTGAGAATCTGTTTAATTTAATTATGGAAACAATAAAAAATAAAAATAAGTTAGAAAATATTCGCAAAAATATGAAAAAAAATTATAACAAAAATGTTTACAGCAATATAGAAAATGAAATTAAGGAATTTATTTAAAGATGAAAATTAATATTGCTAGTAATGAAGTGGTTCATTTTATTGGTATTGGTGGAATTGGAATGAGCGGGTTAGCTCAGATTATGAATAATATGGGATTCAATATCCAGGGTAGTGATTTAAATAGAAATAAAAACACCGATAGATTAATTAAATCAGGAATGAAAGTTTATTTTGGTCATCATCAAAAAAATTTAAATAAAGCCACTATGATTGTTATTTCATCGGCGATTAAAAAGGATAATGGCGAATTAATAGCAGCAAGACATAAAAAATTACCTGTTTTTAAAAGAGGTGAAATGCTAGCTAATATTGTAGCGTTAAAAAAAAATATTGTAATTGCAGGTTCGCACGGAAAAACAACAACAACTTCTTTAGTTGCAAATATTTTGGAAGAGGCCAGATTAGATCCCACAATAATTAATGGAGGCGTAATAAATTCACTTAAAAATAATGCACAATTAGGAAAAAGTGAATGGGCCGTTATTGAATCTGACGAGTCAGACGGAAGTTTTTTAAAACTTCCAATCACATATTCTATTGTAACTAATGTGGATAAAGAGCATCTAGATTTTTACGGAAGTTTTGAAAAATTAAAAAAAAGTTTTTGCACTTTTATTGAGAAAACACCATCCTTTGGAAAATCACTTATTTGTATTGATAATGATAATTTAAAATCTTTGTTACCTAAATGTAAAACTCTTAATTTCCTAACATATGGATTTGACAAGCGTTCAAACTATCAAATTACGAATGTGAGAAAAAATAAAAATTATTCAATTTTTGATTTAAAACTAAAGTTTCCTTCGAAAAAAACTGCTAATATAAAAAATATAGTAGTGAATTTAATTGGAGATCATAATATTACTAATGCAACAGCATCAATAGCTATTGCTTTAAATCTTGGAATTAAAACAAGCAAAATAAAAAAAGCACTTAAAAAGTTTTTAGGAATTCAAAGAAGATTTACAAAAGTGTTTTCAGTTGGGAAGAGAGAATTTTATGATGATTATGCTCATCATCCAACTGAAATTAAAGCAGTTATAAATAGTGCTAGACAAGTTTATGAAGATAGAAAAATAATTTGTGTTTTTCAACCACACAGATATTCAAGAGTAAAATCTCTTAAGAATGAATTTGCTTCATCATTTAAATCTAGCGATGCTGTTGTACTTTGCCCAGTTTATTCTGCAGGAGAAAAAGAAACGTATAATTTTAATCAAGATAATTTTTCTAAACTAATCTCAAGAAAATCAAAAATTCAAGTAATAAATATAAAAAATCAAAAAGAATTAAAAAATTATTTTAAAAAAAATCTATTTGAGGATGAAATGATTATTTGTATGGGTGCGGGAAGTATTTCAAATTGGATAAGAGAAATTGGCGATGAGTTAAAATGAATTTAATTTCACAAATAAAAGAAATTAAAAAAAAAATTTCAGGCCAAATTTTATTTGATGAAAGTCTTTCAAAACATTCTTGGTTTAATTTAGGAGGGCCTGCAAAAGTTATATTTAAACCAAAAAACTTAAACGAATTATCTATCTTTTTAAAAAATTGTAAGGAATTTAATAAAATTAAAGTTTTGGGCGCAGGCTCAAACACTTTAATTAGAGACGGAGGCTTTGATGGGGTTATAATAAAGTTAGGAAAATCTTTTTCACATCTATCTTTGTTAGGTCAGAATATGCTAATAGCAGGCGCTTCAGCTTTGGATAAAAATGTATCAAATTTCGCACTTGAAAATTCATTATCAGGATTTGAATTTTTATCTTGTATACCGGGCACAATTGGAGGCGGAATTAGAATGAATTCAGGTTGTTACGGAGAAGACATTTCTAAAATCTTAATTTCTGTTCAAGTTATGGACTTAAGCGGAAAATTAAAAGTGGTGCATTCTTCTGATATAAAATTTTCTTATAGAGGATGTAACTTAGATAATAGTTTAATTTTTATAAGTGCTACTTTTAAAGGGAAAAATGACAGCAATCCTAATATTCAAAAAAAAATTATTAATTTAGTTGAACGAAAAAAAAAAGACCAACCATCAAAAATAAAAACATGTGGCAGCACTTTTAAAAACCCTGAAAATAATAAAGCATGGTCACTTATAAAAGATTCTGGATGTGCTGGCATGAAGATGGGAGATGCACATATTTCTGAAAAACATTGCAATTTTTTTGTAAACAAAAGAAATGCTAAATCTCAGGATCTAGAAAATTTAATTTATCAAGTTAAAAATAAAGTTTTAAATAAAACTGGAATTAAACTTGAATTAGAACTTGAGATTATCGGAGAAAAATTATGAAAAATTTAATAGTTGTACTTATGGGAGGAGAATCAGGTGAAAGAAAAATAAGTTTTTTAACAGGAAAAGCTTGTTCTAAGGCATTAAAAAAAAGAGGTTATAAAGTTAGAGAATTAGATGCCAAGGGATGCTTTGTTGACAAATTAAAAAAATTGAGACCAAAGTTAGTATTTAATGCACTTCATGGAAAATATGGAGAAGATGGATTTGTTCAAAGCATATTAGAATCGCTAAAAATTCCATACACGCACTCCGGAGTTTTATCTTCTAGTTTAGCCATGGATAAAGATTTATCTAGAATTTTATTTAAAAAAAACAACATAAAAACACCTAAGTATTTTTTGCTACAAAAAGACCATGAAGAAAATTTGAAAAGAAAAATAAAAGACAAAAAAATTAAATTTCCCATAGTGATCAAACCAGTTAACGAAGGGTCAAGCTTAGGGGTTTATATTTGTAAAAATAAAATACAATTTAATAGAAATTACAAAAAACTAAAAAACGAATATAATCGAATTCTTGTTGAAGAATATATTCCCGGAAAAGAAATCCAAGTGGCGGTTATGGGCCATAAAGCCTTGGGGGCAATAGAACTTGTACCTACAAGAGAATTTTATGATTATAAAGCTAAATATTCGACTAAGGCTAAAACAAAACATATTATGCCAGCTCCACTCCTACAAAAAAAATATAATGAGGTACTTTTTATAGCAAAAAAAGCCCACAAAATATTAGGATGTAGGGGCGTTACTAGATCAGATTTTAGATTTTTTAAAAATAAATTTTATTTGCTAGAAACTAACACGCAGCCAGGAATGACTAAATTATCTCTTGTTCCAGAAATAGCACATTATTGTGGAATCAAGTTTGATGATTTGGTTGTTTGGATGGCCAAGGATGCTAGCAATAATAGATGAAAAAGTTTTATAGAATTATTTTATTACTGATAGTACTTATTTTTTTATCAACATTTAATCCTAAAGAATTTAATTTGATTTCGAAAAAAAGCGATGTGTTATTTAAAATAGAAAATATAGAAATAAAAAATAATTTTTTAATCAATAAAAGTGAAATAAAAGAAAAGTTAAGCAATATACGTAAAGAAAATATTTTTTTTATTAAAAGGAAGGATATAGAAGAACCTTTAAAAGAAATTGACTTTTTAAAAAAAATTGAAGTAAAAAAAAAGTATCCAAATACGATAATAATAAAAATTTTTGAAACAAAACCAGTTGCAATTTTATTTAAAAATAAAGTTAAATATATAATAGATAGTTCTTCTAATTTAATTTCCTTTAAGAATGATATTAACTTTAATAGATTACCAAGAATTTTTGGTGAAGAAGGCGAAAATAATTTTATTCATTTTCTTAATCAGTTGAAAAAAAATAATTTTCCAAATAAGAAAATTAAAAACTTTTACTATTTTCAAATAGGACGGTGGGATTTACAACTTTTAAATAATAAAATAATAAAATTTCCACACAATAATACTGATGGTGCAATTATTAAATCTATTGAATTATTAAATCATAAAAATTTTAAAAATTATAATATCATTGATTTAAGAATAGATGGTAAGATAATAGTAAAGTAATGAATTCTAAGGATCCGATAGGAATAATTGAACTAGGAAATCTCAATATAAGGTGTGTCATTTTTGGTATTAATAATAACAACGTGGAAATATTATCTACTTCGATAACCCCATCAGAAGGTATTCATAATGATGTTGTGGTGAATTTAACAAAAGCTTCTAAAGCAATAAGATCTTGTATAAGTAAAGCTGAAGAAAAAGCAAAAATTTTATTAAAGAAAATTAATGTAGTTTTTGAGCAACCAGATTTTTTATGTACTAAATTTTCAAAAAATAAAAAAATTAATGGATCAATAATTCAGAAAGGAGATATTGAATTTTTACTAAAAGAGGCAAAAAAGCAATTAGTTCTCAATGATAATAAACAATCTATAATTCATATTTTTAATTACAATTATATTGTTGATGGTAAAACATTTGTTGAAGAGCCAATAGGTGTTTACGCAGATTCATTAACTCATGAAATAACTTTTATTAGTACTCCAAAAAATAATTTAAAAAATATTAATCAAGTATTCATTGACTGTGATATTGAAATTGCAAGATTAATTTCACGAACTTTTGCTTTGGGAGTAAAACTGCTAAGCCATAAAGAGCTCGAATTTGGTTCTGCTATATTAGATTTGGGTTTTGAAAAAATTAGCTTTGGATTATTTAAAAGTTTAGCACTTGTGCATTCTATAACCTTTCCCATTGGCATTAATCACATTACAAAGGATATTTCTAAAGTTTGTTCATTAAATCTGGATGAGTCGGAGAATATAAGAAACAATATTGATTTTTCATATCAAAATAGTCAAAAACTTTTTGATGAAAATAATTATTTAAAAAGTATTTATTTTATTAATTCAAGTTTTAGAAAAATAAGTAAAAATTTGATTTTGAGTGTTGTAAAAGCAAGATTAGATGAAATTTTTGATACATTAAAAAAACAACTGATTGTACCAGGGTTCAATTTAACTTCAAAAATAAACCTTTTGCTCGCGGGGGGCGGTTCAAATCTTTTTAATATAGAAAAATGTTTTATTAATTTTTTTGGGCCAAATGTCAAAAGAGTAGATAAAAATAACGTAGAGAAAGATAAGGATTTAGAAACAAATCTTGCCTCATGCTTAGGAGCTCTTGAAATAATCAAAGATGGATGGGAGACAGAAGCAATACCAGAAACGGTTGGTACAAATATTGAAAAAACAAGTTTTTTTGCTAAAATTTTTAAAATTAACAAATAAAATTGAGCTGTAGTCTTTAGTAACATAATTTGTCTTTTAAGCATTTTATGTTTTTTGTATATCCTTAAGAATGTTTCAAAATTTTCAGAAAACAATTAAAGAATCCATACAACTTGAAGGCGTAGGTTTACATAACGGCATAAAGGTAAATCTTTCTTTACACTCAGCTGAAGCGAACTCAGGTATTTTATTTAAAAGAATGGATGTTGATAATCCTAAAAATATAATTGAGGCAAGTTATAAAAATGTAAGTTCATCGGCGCTTTGTACAAAAATAAAAAATTCATATGGTGTGTCAGTTTCTACTATAGAGCACTTAATGGCAGCTTTTTACGGAGAAGGAATAGATAATGTTCTGGTTGAAGTTGATGCTCCAGAAATTCCAATAATGGATGGCTCTGCTTTTGATTTTGTAGAGGCTATAAGATCAGTTGGCACTCAAGAACAAAATTATTCGAAAAAATTTATTAAAGTTCTCAAAAAAGTTGAAGTAAAGGATGCAGGGAAGCATATCTCCATTGAACCACTTATGAAAGATTTAATAATTGATTTTGAAATAATATATAAAAATCCGTTAATTAGAACTCGAAGGAAAGAATTTAAATTAAGTAATGGAAATTTAAATTCAATATACAATTCAAGAACATTTTGTTTGTACGAAGATATTGATCAGATAAAAAGCCAAGGATTAGCTAAAGGAGGTTCTTTGGAAAACGCAATTGTGGTTATGGAAAATAAAATATTAAATGAAGGTGGACTTAGAAATAGACATGAATTTGTGGACCACAAAATATTAGATTGTCTGGGAGATCTTATGCTTTTAGGTCATAGAGTGTTTGGTCATATTAAAACTTCACAAGGTGGGCACCAACTTACGCATGCTTTATTGAGAGAATTTTTTTCGAATAAAACAAATTGGGAATTTGAAGGTTTAGGAAAAAAAGAAAATAATCATAAAGATGGCAAATACTTAGGGCCCATTGCTGTTAATGCATAAAACAAATATCAACTAAGAAAATTGTAATAATCAAATTTTTTGTTAAAATGCCTTTTTATTCAAAATGTATAAAGGTTTTTTAGTTTTATTATTGTCAGTTTTTTTATTTTCTTGCGCTTGGAATGTTATTCCTGACCCAGGTCAGAAAGACAAAAACAAAAGTGAAACTATTGTCTCAGGACCTACGGATGAAGAAAAAGCAGTAAGTATTTATGCTGATGCTGTTAAAGCTTTAGATGCAGGTGAAGCATATTATGCTAAACAAAAATTTAAAGACGTTGAAAATTTGGTACCCCAAAGCAAATGGGCAGCACAAGCAAGTCTTATGGTAGGTTATGCAGATTATTCAAGAAGCGCCTATTTGAGTGCAATTTTTTCTTTAGAGAGACATATTATTAATTACCCTGCGGATAAAAATTTACCCTATGTCCACTACTTAATTGCGATATGTTATTATGAGCAAATATTAGATGAAAAAAAAGATTTACAACCGCTATTGAAAGCAAAAAAAAAATTTGAATTTATAATACAAACTTATCCAAACACTGATTATGCGATCGATGGTAGATTTAAAATAGATTTAATCACCGATCAGCTGGCAGCTAAAGAAATGTCAATAGCGCGATTTTACATGAAAACAAAAAAATGGATACCAGCTCTCAATAGGCTCAAAACAGTTGTAGAAAAGTACGAAAAAACAGTTTTTATTGAAGAAGCTCTGCATCGGCTTGTTGAGGTGTATTATAGGCTTGGATTGATAGATGAAGCAAAAAAAGCAGCAACAATACTTGGATATAACTATCAATCTGGAGATTGGTATAAAAGAAGCTACCAAGTTTTTAACAAGAAATATAAGTCCAAAAAAATTAATGAGAAAAAAAAAATGGGATTAATTAGAAAAAAGATAAAAGGTCTGTTTGAATAAAATTCCATGCAAAAAAAAGAAATTGAAAAAACTTATATAAAAAAAATCAATGAATTAAAAAAACATGACAAAGCGTACTTTAAGTACGATAATCCACTTATTTCTGATAAGGATTATGATGTTGTAAAAAAAGAAATATTAAATCTTGAGAAGAAGTACAAATATTTAAAAAGTAAAAATTCGCCTAACAACAAAATTGGATATCAGCCTTCAGATAAATTTCGAAAAATTGCTCACAATGTTCCAATGTTATCTTTATCTAATGCTTTTTCTAAGGAAAACATAGAAGCCTTTATTAAAAAAATTAGAAACTTTTTAAATTTAAAAAATGCTGAGAAAATATTTTTTTCTGCTGAACCAAAAATTGATGGTATATCTGCCTCACTAAAATACATAGACGGAGTTTTTATTTTGGGTTTATCTCGTGGTGATGGCAAAACTGGAGAAGATATAACAAATAATCTTAAAACAATTAGCGATATTCCAAAAAAAATTAGTAAACCAAATTTTCCTAAGATCTTGGAAGTGAGAGGAGAAGTTTACATTTCAAAATTTGATTTTAAAAAAATAAGTAAAAATTTTGCGAATCCAAGAAATGCTGCAGGAGGATCATTACGACAAAAAGACTATAAAGAGACCAAAAAAATACCTTTAAAATTTATCGCTTATGGTTTTGGCATTGTTAACCCCATGAATTTTGAAAAACAATCTGAATATTTAAAACTCTTGAAAAATTGGGGTTTTAAGACAAGTTATCTAGCTAAATTATTAAGTAGCATTGAAGAGATCGAAGAAAATCACAAAACAATTGAAAAAATGAGGTCTGATATCGATTTTGATTTGGACGGACTTGTTTACAAAGTGGATGACTTAAAGTTGCAAAAAAGACTTGGGTTTGTATCAAACTCTCCCAGAGGAGCGATAGCACACAAATTTTCTTCAGAAAAAGGATTTTCAAGAATAAAAAATATTGAAATCCAAGTTGGAAGAACAGGTGCCTTAACTCCAGTAGCAAAAATCGATCCAATTACTATTGGAGGAGTTGTGGTTTCAAATGCTACACTTCATAATGAGGACGAGATTAACCGAAAAGATATAAGAATCGGTGATACGGTTTATATTCAAAGAGCTGGAGATGTAATTCCTCAAGTTTTATATGTAGATTTATCAAAAAGAAATAAGAGTAGTGGAAAATTTAATTTTCCAACAAGATGTCCATCTTGCGGAACTAAAACGGTTAAGGAATTTAATATTAGTAAAAAAAAAAGAGATGCGGTAACAAGATGTCCCGATCCGAAATTTAATTGTAATGAAATTTTAAAAGAAAAATTAAAACATTTTGTATCAAAAGACGTTTTAAATATTGAGGGTTTGGGAAAAAAAGTTGTAGAGAATTTTTGGAATAGAAAATTAATTAAATATCCATATGACATTTTTAATTTAGATTTAAATATTTTAAAAAAAATAGAAGGATGGGGTGAAAAATCTATTAATAATTTAAAAAATTCAATCAACAAAAGCAAAGAAATTTCATTAGATCGTTTTATATTTTCACTTGGTATTCGTCATATAGGTGAAGAAAATGCAAAAGTCTTAGCAAAATATTTTTTAAATGAAAAAAGTTTTTTTGATTTGTCAAAAAAGCTAAATGACAGTAAATCAAAATATCGTGATGAGCTTCAATCAATAGATGGAATTGGAAATTCGCAGATAGAATCTCTAAAGAAATTTTTTTTTAATAGTCAAAATTTAAAAATTGTATCAGAGTTAGTTAGTATTCTTAGAATTGAAGATTACAAGTATCTAAAAAAGAAAACTCCTATAAGCGGGAAATTAATTATATTTACAGGCACGTTTGTTAATAATAGTCGATCTGAATTAAAATCTTTGGCCGAAAGCATGGGAGCTAAGATCGTAAGTACTATAAGCAAAAAAACAGATTATCTTGTAGCAGGATCTCAAAGACCAACTGTTAGAAAAATTAACGAAGCAAAACATCTTAACATAAAAGTTTTGACAGAAGACGATTGGAACAAAATTATTAATTTGTAAATGATTTAAGCCAAGTTTTTTCAGCTTTATTTAAATAAGGGTTTAAAGTCATATAAACTTTCTTGTGATATTTATTTAGGTATTTTTTTTCCTTATTATTTAGAATTTTAAAATTTATTAAGTCCTTTTCAATTGGAGCAAGTGTTAAATTTTCGAAAAGTAATTTTTTATTAATTTTTTTTATGTAAACCAAGTTTTCTATTCTAATTCCAAAATGCCCTTTTTTATAATATCCAGGCTCATTACTAACAATCATCCCCTTTTTAAGCTTAACAGTATTAATTTTAGTTATAGATTGAGGACCTTCATGTACGTTAGAAAAAAAACCTACTCCATGTCCTGTGCCGTGTGCATAGTCAAGTCCATCCTTTTTCAAAAATTGTCGAGCTCTAGCATCTACTTTTTTGCCAGTATTAATTTTTTTTAGGTTAGTTGTGGCAACAGCAATGTGGCCTTTTAATACTTTTGTAAATATATCTTTAGTAGAATTTTTTTGTTTAGAAAAACAAATAGTCCTTGTTACATCTGTTGTTCCGAATTTGTATTGCCCACCTGAGTCACATAAAAAGATATCACTTTTTTTAATGGTTTTATTAGACTTTTTTGATGCGATATAATGTGGAAGAGCAGCATTAGGTCCTGTTCCAGCTATTGTATTAAAACTAGAAAATAAGTAGTTTTTATTAAGTTTTCTAAATTTTTCTAATTTATTTTGTGAATCAATTTCAGTTATTTTTTTTTTATTAATATTTTTTATCCAATAAATAAATTTAGTTAATGCAACACCATCTTCAATATGAGCATTAATCATGTGTTTAATTTCAGATGAGTTTTTGATTGATTTTAATTTATAACAAGGGTCATCTATATTAGTAATCTGAAATTTTGATTTAATTATATTTTCATTAATAATTGAACAAGATAAAGAATCTATGATAAATCTATTGCCTTTTAATTTTTTAATTAAATCTTCAAATTTTTCAGGGCTTATTATTTGTTTTTTAGATAATTTTTTATTTTTAATTATTTTTGAAGCTTTTTCTTTTTGTGTAATTAAAAATAGTCCTTTGTCTTTTCCAATTATTAAACGACAATTAGGTATAGGACTATTCGGATTATCTGATCCTCTAATATTTAACACCCAAGCCACATTTTCAGGAGCACTAATAAACAAATAATCGGCTTTATTTGACTTTAATATATTTCTGATCCTATTTATTTTTGATTTAAAAGTTTCGCCAGCAACTTTATTATTCAAAGAATAAAAAGTTTTTGTTTTAGAAATTTTTTCTTTGTAAATTTCATCAATTAAGTTTTTATCTATTTGTTTTAACGTTAATGAGTTACCACAATAGGCATTTAATTGTTTTCTTGTAAGTAAGCTTGGATCAAATCCAAGTGTTAGATTTTTAATGATTTTATGAGGTAGAAATTTATGAATCTCGATTATTTTAAATTGTTTACCAGATTGTTGTTGTGCTTGAATTGTATATCTTCCATCAACAAACAAATAATTATTTTTTCTTAAAACAATTGCTAATCCAGCTGATCCACTAAAATTTGAGATAATTTTTAAACGATTTATAGCAGCATATTCAGAAAAAAATTCGTCATTTTTTGGAATAATATATCCATCAATATCAAATTGATTAAATTTATTTCTTAATTGCTTAATTCTTTTAGTAATCATTTAATTCTTTTTAATTTTTTTCTTTGCAATCTTGCCCAGCCTGGACTTCTTATTTTTTCATCATAATCAATATCTTGATTAAAAAAGAAATCTTCAGTATTCTGTTCTTTTACTTCCTCTTTTTTGATATTTTCTTCGGGAAGCTCGTCAATAAATCTTGAAGCCAAGGAATCAACCCAATCTCCTCTATAGATTCTAGACATTACGAAAGATATAAAAGATTCTTTTTTTGCTCTTGTAAGTCCTACATAAGCAAGACGTCTTTCTTCTTCTAATGCTAAATCTCCTTTTTCTTCCAATGATTTTTGATGTGGAAATAGACCTTCTTCCCATCCTGGTAAAAAAACAGCGTCGAATTCTAATCCTTTTGCAGCATGCATGGTCATTAAGTTAACTTTTTGACCGTCCCAATCTTGATCTATTGAAGTAGCTAAAGCAACATGTTCTAAAAAACCTTGTAGATTATCAAAGTCATGCATACCTCTAATTAATTCTTTGAGATTTTCTAACCTTCCTTCGCTTTCTAAATCTTTTTTATCTTTTAGCATTTTAGAATATCCTGATTCATCTAAAATAATCTCCATTAACTCATAATGTTTTTTTTTCTTTAAGTCAGATCTCCATTTATTAAACATGTTTAAAATTTTCACCAAACCTAATTTTGCTTTTGGTTTAATCTTATTTAATTGTATAAGTTCAATCGCAGAATCTTCTAATGATTTTTTATTTTTTCTACTCCAAACATGTAATTGTTTTAGTGTACTATCTCCTATAGATCGTTTAGGTACATTAATTATCCTTTCGAAGGCCAAATCATCATTTTTTTGATTTATGATTCTTAAAAAGGCAACGCCGTCTTTAATTTCAGCTCTTTGATAAAATTTTGTACCCCCAATTACACGATAACCCATTCCTATTTTTAAAAATCTTTCTTCAAATTCACGGGTCTGAAAAATTGCCCTAACTAAAATAGATATGTTGTTTAGTGAATATTTTTTTTTCAGTTTTTTTTCAATAATATCACTGACACCTGTAGCCTCTTCTCTTCCATTTTTGTAACAGATTAGTTTAACCGGATCTCCATCTTTGCTATCTGTCCACAGTTTTTTTCCTAGCCTATCGGCATTTTTTGCGATTAATCCTGAAGCAGCACTAAGTATATTTTGGGTTGATCTATAATTTTGTTCAAGTTTGATGATTCTTGTATTTTTATAAGTTTTATTAAAATCTAAAAAATTTCTTATCTCGGCTCCTCTCCAGCTATAAATTGATTGATCATCATCACCTACGCAACAAATGTTATTTCTTTTTTGAGCCAGCAACTTAAGCCATTTACTTTGAATATAATTTGAGTCTTGATATTCATCGACAAGTATATATTTGAAGTTATTTAGATATAGTTCAAGAATGTCTGGATTATTTTCAAACATAGTTACGCAAAGTAAAATTAAATCACCAAAATCACACGAATTTAAAATTTTGAGTCTTTCTTGATAAAATTTATAAACATTTAATATAGCTATTTCTAAAGGTATTCTTTTTTTTGTAACTACGTCTTTAGGTAGTAAACCTTTATTTTTCCACTGGTTGATGAAAGATAAAATAAATTGTGGTGCTATTTTTTTTACGTCTATTTTTTCAGCTTTACATATATTTTTTATTAATCTTAACTGATCATCTTGATCAATAATTGTAAAACGTGAATTTAGTCCAACCGATTCAGCATGTCTTCTTAAAATTTTAGCACTGACAGAATGAAAAGTACCAAGCCATGGTAAAGATGATATTTTTTCATTTAAAAAACCAGCTATTCTGTTTTGCATTTCTCTAGCTGCCTTGTTGGTGAACGTAACGCAGAGAATTTGATTTGGCCAAGCTTTTTTTTCTTTAATGATATGTACTACTCTAGTGGTTAAAACTTTTGTTTTTCCTGACCCAGCACCAGCGACAATTAAGCAAGGTCCATCAGCATTTATTACTGCTTCTCTTTGATTATTGTTTAGCTTGTTTAAATAATTTTGTTTGATAATTTCCATTAAATTTATATTTTAACAACTTAAATTAAAATAAATGAAATACTTCAATATTAAAAGAAATAAGTTTTCCACAATTTTTAAAAATATCAATTTTAAAAGGTATGAGCGTATTCTAGCGAATGTTGCCGAATTTGTTATTTTTATTATAGAATATGTTTTCTCTAGAATTTATAGAAACTTCAATTATATAAGACATCATTTTTTAAAAACTTATAATAAAATTGATTTTAAAAAATATAATTTTTCCAGAATTTATAGATACATCGAAATTAGAAGATATAATTTTTCCAAAATTTTTAAATTTGTAGATCTTAAAAGATTGAATTTTAATAAAGCTTATAAGTATCTCGATATTAGAAGATTGAATTTTTACAAAAGAAGTAAAAAAATTATCCTTATTAATTATAAATATTTATCAATATACTTTGTTGCTTTTGTAATTTTTATAGGGCTTGTTTATTTGATTATACCTACATTTTATAGTTATGATAAATCAAAAATAGAAAAAGCAATATGTAAAAATAAAAATATTGAATGTTTAATAAGAGGAGAAGTTAATTATAGTTTTTATCCAACTCCAAGAATAAAAATTAAAGATTTAGTAATAAATGATCTTTTAGAAAAAAAAAACACGTTGTTAATAGCCAAGAATGTGTCAATTAAACTTTCTATTAAAAATTTATTAATCAAAAAAAAACAAAATTTTAAAGAAATAGAATTAAATAATTTTGATACTAATATTGATTTAAAAAATTTAAAAAAATATATAAATATTTTTACAAAAAAAATTAATTTTATTCCAGTAACTTTTACAAGAGGAAAAATTATATTTTTTGATGAGAAAAATTATGTAGCAACCATTAATGACACAGATTTAGATCTAATAATTCAAGAAGATTCTAAAGAAGCAAAATTGAGAGGAAAATTTTTGAATGATAATATTTACATTAATTTCAGTAGAAAAAAAATTAATAATAAACCATCTACGGATATTATATTAAAAATATCAAATTTAAATTTACTTACGAAAGCCAACTATATTAACTCTAAAAATGATAAAAATATATTAAATGGTAATATTTTAATAAAAAAAGACAGTCACAGATTTGTAGGTGTTTTTGATTATAAAAATAATGAAATAACAATTAATAAGTCAAATTTAAAAAATATTTTTTTGAATGGTAAATTAGAAGGTAAGATTAAAATTTTACCTTATTTTAATTTTGATTTAGATTTAAGCTTAAACAGCATAAATTTTACAAAATTATACAACCACTTTTTAAATTTGGATGACAAGAATCAAAAAAATTTATTTAGAATTAATAGAAAAATCAATGGAAAATTAGGTTTGTCTTCAGACAAAATATATTCCAAATATAATTTAGTAAAATCTTTCGAATCACGTATAAAATTTAATAATGGAAATATTCTAGTAGAGCAATTCTTGCTTAATCTAGGGAAATTAGGTGCAGCTGATATATCGGGTATAATTAATAACGATAAAAAATTTACTAATTTTAAATATGAAAGCAATTTATTTATAGATAACCAAAAAAAATTTTTAAGTAAATTTGGCATTTATAACAAAAAAAGTATCCCTTCTAGTTTGTTTGTTTCAGGCAATTTTGATTTACAAAATATAAGAAGTAGTTTTTATGAAATATCGGATAATGAAAAATTGGGTGACGAAGATGTTAATTTTATAGAAGAAGAATTTAATGATTTTATGTTAACTGATGGATACGAAAATCTATTTCGTCTTCCAAAATTTGTAGAGTTTGTAAAATCGATAACGAGTGAACTAAATTAATTTACTGTGGTTTAATCATTTTTTTAGGATCTACAATAATATCGTATTCTTTCTCAGTAATTAATCCAGATTTTATAGATTCCTCTTTCAAAGTTGTTCCGTTCTTGTGTGCTTTTTTTGCAATTTTTGCAGCATTATCATAACCAACTTTTG
>Ga0207966_1000323_pt1 | contig 27880 bp, 24 predicted proteins | sample Knorr_S23_td_NAD_FD_185611 | JGI IMG/M metagenome (GOLD analysis project Ga0207966, IMG submission 185611) | Marine microbial communities from Southern Atlantic Ocean transect - Knorr_S23_td_NADW_ad_2500m_LV_B (SPAdes) (version 2) | ecosystem: Environmental > Aquatic > Marine > Oceanic | place...
ACGTCCTCCATCGAGCAGATGCCCTCTGCGACGATCTGCGAGGCGACGGCGAAGACCTGTCCGAGGAGGCGCTCTCGGATGACTGCAGCAGCTCCCTTGTCGCAATCGGCGTCTTCGCCTATCTCCCAGGTCCTGCCTTCGATGACGAGGTCACGCAGGCTCTGGGTCCCGGTGTAGCGGGGGGTGTCCAGTTGCTCTGCGAGGTAGTCGGTGGCGTGGAGGGCAATGGGGGAGCCCGTGAGGTTCATCAGCGCGAATGGCCCCAGTCCGATGCGAAACGCCTCACAGGCGACAGCGTCTATCTGAGCGGTCGAGCCCACTCCTTCCTCCAGCAGCCTGCAGGCCTCGTTGAGCCAAGGCACGAAGAAGCGGTTGACCACGAATCCTGGCCTGTCCTTGCAGACGATGACCACCTTGCCCATCGTCTTGCAGTACTGCTCGACGGCAGCCAGCGTCTCAGCGGACGTGGAGGCCGCTGGGATAATCTCGACGAGTCTGTTCTTGGCCGGGTGGTAGAAGAAGTGGAGACCGACGAACCTATCCGGCCTGCCGACCGCCTCGGCTAGCGCGTTAACCGAGAGGGACGAGGTGTTGCTGGCTAGTATGGCGTGCTCGTCGCACACCTCGTCGAGGATGCCGAACACCTCGGTCTTGATGCCGAAGTCCTCGAACACCGCTTCGATGACCAGATCGGTGTCGGGGGAGACGTTCTCGGTCCCGACCACCCCTGTGATCCGTCCCTTGATGCCCTCGACCTGCGCCGGCGAGAAGATACGTCTCCCGACCGCCTCCTCCAGGAATTCGGAGATGATGTCGTGGCCGCGGTCGACCCACTGCTGTTCGCGGTCAACCATCTGGACCTCGAACTGCTCCTGTGCGCTCTTCTGGGCTATCCCAGAGCCCATGTTGCCCGCACCGATGATTGCTACGCTCTCGACTGGGCGCATGCTCCGGCGACCTGCCTCGCGTCCATCAATGCAACGGAAAACCATCTGACCCCACGCCGCGAACTTATTCAGCCGGGCGGAACCTGTGCCGGGCATGGCCCCACGCCGGCGTGTAGCAGTGGTGCTGGTGCTGTTGTTCCTAGTCTCGCTCTCGCATTCGGCCTACTCCCAGTCCACGGGCATGACCGGAAGGTCGGTCAGCGGCTGCACCTGCCATTCAAATTCGGGGAGTCTTTCTGCGTCCATAAACGGACTCCCCTTCGGCGCGGGTGGCTACACCCCAGGTGCGTCCTACTCCCTGCAATGGGACGGCGGCCCCCATGTCTCCGGCGACGGAGGATTCAACTTCGACGTGAGCGCGGGGAGTTGGACGAACCTGGGTGCCTACGTGCAACTCTCGAACGGCGAGCTGACCCACAGCAGCGATGCCGCCCGCTCGTGGACCGCAGACTGGGTCGCCCCAGCTGCAGGCACCGGCGACGTTGATTTCACCGTCGCCGTGCTTTACGCCAACGGCAACGGCCAGAACACGGGTGACACATGGGGCCATGGGGCGTGGACTCTGCCCGAGGCCGACTCTGCGGTGAATACCGCGCCTGTCATCGACAACGTCACCTACGTCCCTACGAGCCCGACCAAGGCGACCGGCCTGGCCGTTGCCTACGACTTCCACGACGCCGACGGCGACTCGGAGCAGGGCACTCAGATCAAGTGGTGGCGCGACGGTCTGCAGGTGGCCTCGATAAACGACCTGCACGATGTCCCGAACAGCTGGTTGGGAAGGGGGCAGCAGTGGCAGGTCGAGGTTACCCCTTCCGACGGCACTGAAGACGGCGACGCCGTGATACTCAACCCGGTGACAATCGGCAACACCCCGCCGATAGCGAGGGAACTGGAGGTTTCCCCCTCCGATCCAATCGATACGGACGACCTCGTACTGGACTACGATTATTTCGACCTCGATGGCAACACTCAGCAGGACACGGTCACCCAATGGTATCTGGATGGGGCTAGGATTCCCGAGTTGGACGACTCGAGCACGGTATCCAGCCTGTGGATACGCGCCGGAGACGAGTGGCAGGCCTCAGTCAGGCCACACGACGGCACCGACTACGGCGATACGGCCTGGACCGGAATCATCGTCATCGGCTCATCCAATCTACAGCCGTCCGCCACGGCTTATATCACGCCCTCGAGCAATGCGGTGACCACTGACGCCTTGCAGGTGATGGTCGGCTACAGCGACCCGGATGGAGACGAGAAGGACGCCACTGAGATCAGATGGCTCAAGGACGGGACTCAGATATCGGCCTACAACGACATGAACTGGGTGCCCTCCGAAGCCACCTCGAAGGGAGAAGTCTGGGAGGCGCAGGCTAGGGTCTCAGACGGGCTGATATGGTCTGAATGGGTAATGACCAACCCGGTCACCATCTTCAACACTCCACCCGTCGTCACATCAATCTCCATGCTTCCCGAAGGCGACCTAATCACCTCGACAAACCTCTCAGTTGTGTGGGAGCAGACTGACATAGACGGCGATGCCGAGTCCAACAGTGAGATCCGCTGGTGGGTCAACGGAGAATGGGATCGGGACTACGACGGACTGACCACTATTCCTGCTTCCGAGACGACCAGGGACCAGCACTGGTCCGTGCAGGTGGTCCCCGGTGACGGCGAGGACCTGGGCTCTTCGATGAAGACCAACGCGCGCGCGATACAGAACGCCGCTCCGGACACGCCCGAGATAACTCTCGGTGGCGATTTCTCCGGAAGCATCGGTGTGCCCGACTCACTGCACGACCTCATCGTCGAGGCATCGTCCGAGGACCCAGACGAGGAGATAGTGCTGTTCGACTACCGGTGGTCGAGGAACGGGTTCCACGTGCCAGACCTTGATGGCTTGCAACTGGTACCAGCCTCTAGGCTCGAGCCCGGCCAACTGTGGAGCGTGACGGTGTCCGCCAACGACCCTTGGGGGCTTTCCAGCTCCGTTTCGCAGAACGTCACTATCCCCAACCTGCCTCCTGTAGCATTCTGGTCGGCATCACCACAGCCCCCGATACCGGGTGCGATGGCGAGCTTCGACGCTTCGGGCTCATCCGATCCCGACGGTGAGATCGTCATCTGGTTCTGGACCATTGACGGGGTCGGACTCGCCGGGCAGTCGGTGGATGTCCTGCTAGCGGGAGGCGTGCACACCGTCTCGCTCACCGTTATCGATGACATGGGTGGTTCGGACACCATAGAGAACGATGTCATATTCGGGTCTGTCATCACCGTCTCCTCGCTGTCCGCCAGCCTCGACGGCTCCACGGTCCGCCTCTCTTGGACCGGTTCCTCCTCCGAGTACAACGTCTACCGATCGACCAGCCCTATCACCACCGTGGTCGGGTTGACCTCGATGGACGCAACCCCTGCGTGGGGCGAGCCGGTCCCTCTCGATATGGAGCCGGTAGGAGTGACCAGCGACACAACCTGGAGCGAGACGGCACCGGTCGCTTCGACACTGTACTATGCCGTGACCACCGTGATTGACGGGCACGAAGTGGTGTGGATAGTCGACGGGGAGAACATGGTCAGCGTCAATGCCACCGCCGCGGCTGAATCGATCGACACCGACCCGACAGGATCGCCCAAACTACTTGTCATCCCGGTAGCTGCGCTGCTCCTGCTGCTAGGCGCAGCGGCCATAGGAATCACTCTGTTCGAGAGTCGTAGGAGGGGTGCATGATGCGCTCGCGCGCGGCGGTCCTCGCAATCATCGCGCTACTGCTAGCAACCAGCGCCAGCGTGGCCAACCCCGGCGGCGAGGGCGATGCGGACCGGGACTTCACCTGCGGCGGCTCGTGCCACGGCGATCCGGCTTTGAGCGCTCCCTCCGACGGAACTGTGTCGGTTTCTGTGGATTCATTGGTGTTCTCGGGCACCGCGACCGCCGTGCACGTCACTGCGAGCGGGATGAGCCTGTCTGGAAACAGGCTGCTGGGCGTCTTCCTGCTCGGCTCTTCTAACGGCAATGGCGACCACCCCGGGGACTACGGGTGGGCCATACTGCAGGACCCCAACGGCGGCTCTCACAACTACGTCGAGGTCATCGTGCCGCCGAGCGGCTCCGTCACCCTGACCTGGGTGATGCTGGCACCCGAGCAGACCGGACTGCAGAACCTGTTCGTCGAGATTCACCACGGGGTCAACCCGAACAGCAACAAATGGGCCTATTCCGCGCTCACCAGGGGTTACACGGTGGATGTCCAGCCGGTACCTGATAATCTGCCCGGATTCGCCTTTGACTGGACTCCTAAAATGAGAGTGACAGGCGTCGACTCGCCCACTGAGATCCGAACCAGGAACGCGACCTCGGTCACGGTGCAGTGGATGCTCGAGGGGGAGTGGTTGCCACATGACGCCGAGGTCAGCGGAGCAGGTGATGTCTGGGAGGCCATGCTGCCTGCGACCATCGGCGACACAAGGATGCAGTACCAGGTGACGACCTCGAACGGCGAGTTCTCGATAGTGCAGCCGTGGCTGACCGTCGGGACCGAGCCACCGCCCTTCGACGGGGGGATATGGGACGCCCGCCTGCAGTCCTTCGCCTTCGCCTTCCTAGTACTCTCCTTCCTAGTCTCACTGCAGACCCGGTTCTCGCCATGGGAGGGAAGGCCAGAGATAGACCACACAGAGGAGGTCGAGGCGGCTGATGCTCCGCCGCCGCCGCCCGGCCTCGAGCCGCAGCCAGCAGACGACTACTGGGCAAGGCTCGTGCCGTCAGAGGAGAACCCCGGGTGGCTCTGGGACCCTGTTGAGGAGGAGTGGATTGCGGACCCAAACAATCCACCTGGGGGCGATGAGTGATGATTGGCGCAGCGACCTTCCATGCGGCTATGGCCGGGATAGTCGTGGGCACCCTGGTGCTGGCCACTCTGTGCGCCATAGGCTGCACCGTGGCCAGCCTGTTCCCGGGGATGGCTGGCAGGCTCGCTACCAAGCACATGATGGAGACGATGGACAAGGCAGCCTTAGTCGGGGCCTCGCTCGGCCTGGCTTTCCTGCCGATCGCGATCCTCAGCGGCTCTTTCGCCGCAGACAACGTGGTGACTAACGCCCTGCTGTACAACAAGTTCGTCTACAGCGGCCTAGCACTGGGGTTCTGGGCCGCTTACGTCATCGGCAGGGTGCGATTTGGTTCGGATGTCTGGCAGGTCCGCCCGCTCAGCGCGCTCCAAGGGGTAACGGCAGTTATGGCCTTCCTGATGACCACGATGGCCTCATCGATAGGTGGCAAGCTGGTCCGTGACGAGTCGCTGTTCGAACTCCTGCCGATATGGCTGCCTTCAGACTCTGCGACAGTGCTGAACCCGATGATCTCAGCCGTGCTTATGCTCATCGGCATAGCTGCTCTGGTCGTCGTGTTCCGGCTCGGCCCCAAGGTCGAGCGCATCTCGCTTGACTAGTCCCGGGGCTCGTTCTCTTCGTCGTCGTCCCAGTCCTCATCGTCAGAGTCCACCTCATCGGTTTCCTCGTCTTCTTCGTCCCAGTCTCCGCGGTCCCAGTCATCATCCCAGTCTCCGCGGTCAGCGCACCGCTCTCGGATCATCTGGCGGATGCGGTTTCGCCTGTCGTCCTCGTCCTCGCGGTCGATCTCGTCGCTCTCCCGCTCATCATCCTCATCGGTGTCGCGGGAGTCTCTGGGCTCATCCTCGTCCCAGTCGATTCGATCACAGTCGATCCTGTGGCGGTCGTGGCCTCGGCGGTCGTCTCTGTCCATTCCGCGATCCATCTTCTCCATCTTCATGTCAGCACAGGAGTCGACGAGAGCGTCTAGCCCGGAAGTTATCTGCCACATCGCATCGGGAGGGAGGAACCAGCCCTCCTCGTTGCCCGCATCGTCGTATATGGTAATCTCAAAGCCGGAACCGTCCTCCAATTCGAGGACGTCTCCAGTGTTCTCCCAGAAAGTCCCGAAGACGTGGTCATGGCACCACGTGTATGCCATTTCCCGCTGGACCTCGGGGTCAATCCGATTTTCCTCCCAGTCGCGGTCGTCCCTGACCATCTCCCAGTCGTCCCTATTCCGGTCGAGTTCCGTGTTCATCTCCAAGTCTACGCGGTCATTCGCGTCATCGCGGTCCTCGTCCGTATCGCCGCCCGAGGCGTTCAGTTGACGGTCGTCTCCGAGGGCTCCCGAGCCGAGTATGACTGATGCGAAAAGCAGCAACCCCATGGTCATGGCAATCTGGGTTGAGCGGTCTCCGGTCGTTTCTCTGCGACTGTCGTCCATGAAATACCGTCTTATGTGCCTCATTTCAAGGATTCCACAACATGATTCATAGAATCATGCACTCAAAGGCAGTCCAGAATCGCGGCTAGGCGGCTGCAGTGGGCTTCTGGGCTGAGATCAAGTTCCGCTATCCTGGAGCGCCCCGCCTCGGTCCAGCGGGCACGTGTCTGTGCATCCGCGGCCTGTTCGAGAGCGGAGTGCCAGGCCGCTTGGTCGCCTCGCTCCAGGAGGCGGCCGTTCGCGCCGTCGATCACGGTGTCGCGGAAGCCGCCCTCGTCGACGAAGAGGGCTGGCGTACCGACGGAGAAAGCTTCGACCGGAGTGAGTCCGAAAGGCTCACCGTGAGCCATGCTCACAACAGCTCTGGCACCGCGCATCAGCGATGCCAACTCAGGAGAGCTGAGGCGTGGGGCGACCCACAGCCCAACTCCGCAAGAACTGGCGTGATCCACAAGGCGGGCTAGGTCGTCAGCCTCCCCGCCTCCGATGTGAGCCAGAGAAACTCCGCTGCCGGCCAACATCGAGACTGCCCCCCAGGTTCCCTTGACCCAACTGGCCCGGCCCACGCTGACGGCGTACGGCCTTGGCATATCGCCCACTGCAACTGGCTCGTCCGAGCCAGCCTCGGAGGGAAACTCGTCAGCGACTACACTGGGGAGAAGGACGCCGGCCTCGACGCCGTAGACCTCGCCGATGCGTCCTGCAGTGTAACTCGAGTTTCCGCTGATTGCAGAGCGCGGCCTGTCGGTGAGCCCACGAATGAATTCGATGTCACGGCGCCTCGCCCTCGACAGTAGCGCGCTGGTCAGACCGAGGTTCCGCTTCGGCGAGCCGTCGACCTTGCGGTGCAGCACGTCCTCGTGCAGCCCCCGATGCGGTTCGAGCAGGTGGAGGTGTACAGCCATCGACTCGGGCACGTGCTCCAGCAGAGCTAGGCTGCCGTCGCCGCTGACGAGGTGGACGACGTCAGAGTCAGAGATTGCATCGTGCAAACCAGAGCATCTCGCCCAGGCTCGCGAGGCGCTGTCCATCCCCGCGTCGAGAACGGCGGAGAGTGCACCGGTGGGTGGTTCCCACGGTTTCTCGGGGCTGATGAGACTAATTCCGAGTTCCGAGCAAAGAGCCTCCAGTTCGGGTACCGGATGGAGCGTGGCGACACTCACTGCGAATCTCCGAGCGAGCGCGGGCAGGTTGCGCATCAAGTCGCGCTCGGCACCTCCCATCGCCGCGAAACTACCCTTCGCCACGACGAGTCCGGTCGCCGCACGACCCCGCTCGCCATTACTCGTCATATCTGACCCATCACCCGCCCTCGTTTAAGTCCGATACGCCTTGGTGGCCACATGGTCAAGCGGGTTGTGCTGGCTCGTGGAGCCGCCCTTCCATCGAGCACGGGCTTGGGGCGCGCACACCACGCAATCGAGTCACTGCTCCAGAGTGCACTTGTGCCCGGCTGGTCGAAGGTCACTACTCTTGAGCACAGCATCTTGCATTTCGCACCCAGCAGGCTGCTGACCAGATGGCGCAAGCACCCAGATTTCGTCTCCGTCGCTATGGAAGGTTCTGAAGCCGACCTCCTGCACATCACCGACCAGGAGCAGGCCCACCTAGTTCCCGAGGATTGCGAGGTGCCCGTGGTGGTCACCGTCCACGATCTCTTCCACCTCAGACCTCGCGAGATCAAGGCCGGCGACATCAGGGTCCCTGTGGGCAATCAGAGGCCAGGCCTGTTCCGTCGTCGCGACCTCAAGCGCCTCAAGGCCGGGCTAGAGCGGGCGGACCTCCTGATATGCATCTCGGAGATGACGAAGAGGGACGTCGAGCGCATGTTCCCTGGAAAGCCCACTGCGCTCGTTCGCCACCAAATCGACCTCGACTACTGGGACCCGGAGGGGAACCCGCGCTCACGCGACTTGCTCACCGAGCACGACGACGACTCGAAGTGCCTGCTGATTACCGTCGGGAGCGACGAGCCGCGCAAACGACTCGACTTCGTGCGCGACGTCATCGCCAGCCTGCCCGAGGAGGTGGCGCAGGACATTCACATGCTGCACATCGGCAGCGAGGTGGAATTGTCTGACGAACAACTCGTAACTGCCTTGCAACATGCAGAGGCCCTGCTGTTCCCGAGCATCTCCGAGGGATTCGGCTACCCTCCGGCAGAGGCTATGGCCGCCGGATGCCCTGTCATCGCAGCCAATCTTCCCGCGCACAACGAGGTAATACCGGAGCGGTGCCTTCTGCCAGCGACCGATGTCATGGCATGGGTGGACGAGGTTGTGAAGGTGCACGCGGCTTGGAAGCGAGCAGGTGGAGTCCCCAGAAATCCCGATGATTCCCTAATCGAACATGTCAGCGCGTCATTGAGCCCAGAAGCACAGGGAGAGGCTCTGTCAAGGGCGTATGAGAAAGCGAGTGATTGACGGTTTCAGATATCATGAATATGCTGTTTGTTCTTCGTCCCCATTATTTGAAATATACATCACAATCCCGTCAAACCGGCGAGCATGCTCAAGGTCTCTGAACTTAGGAAGGGCTTCGGGTCCGGCGCCACTAGGTTGGAAGTTCTCGAAGGCATTGACCTCACACTGGAGAAGGGAGAACTCGTAGCTTTGATGGGCCCGTCCGGATGCGGGAAATCAACCCTGCTCAACATCATCGGCGGCCTGCTCGAGGCCGACGCCGGCTCAATCGATTTGGCCGACTTCCACTACGGCAGGAACCACCCGCGTAATCTGGTCGATCTTCGACGCCACGGAGTCGGCTGGGTATTCCAGGATTTCCATCTCCTCGACCACTTGTCGGCACTCGACAACGTCGCACTCGCACTCGAACTCTCCGGACTCGAATCGAGTGCGGCCGAGGAGGAAGCACGCACCGCCCTCGATAGGGTCGGCCTCGGCGATCGAGAGACATTCAAGCCGGACGAATTGTCCGGCGGTCAACGCCAGCGCGTGGCAATCGCACGAGCCATCGCTGGCTCGCGCCCGCTCCTGCTAGCAGACGAGCCGACGGGCAATCTCGACATCAAGTCAGGCAAGGAGACCCTCGAGTTGTTCAAGGAACTCTGTCACGAGGATGCGATTTCTGTCCTCATGGTCACACACGATCCAGTTCTAGCCTCGAAGGCGGACCGTATGCTTCTGCTGAGGGACGGCAAGGTAGCCGCTTCGGACATCAAGGAAGCCTGGTGGAGTGAGGCGTGATGGATTTCAAGGGCCGAATCGCTTCTTTGCCCGATGCGACAAGAATCGCTGTGCTGAGCGCTTGGCGCGGACGCGCACGCGGAGCCGCCGTCTTCTCCGGGGTCTTTCTCGCAAGCCTAGTTATCACAACCGTGCTGGCATACGGCTCGGGCCTGATGTCCGCATTCCTAGAAGAGGGAACAAAGGGCGAGGAGTACGATTACCGCGTCGAATTTCATTCGCTGTCAAATTTGCGAATCACCGATCCGATCGCGATGGAATCGTTATGCGATCAGATAATGGAAATCGATGATGCACTCGATTGCACCATCGCCGCCGGCCGCCAAGCGACATACGGAGCTGGCTTCTTCGGAGATCGGTTCGTCCACGCCCAACCTCTACAACTGACGACTATCAATGGCACCGACAGTAATTGGGAAAACGTAGACATCATGTTTCCCGAATCGGAGGAGAACGGACCTCCCACCAATGGTTTTCGCCCGATTCGCCTCATCGGTGATGGCGGATACGATGGCGAATTGCATGCTCGACATTCCAGCCGCACCATTTCAGGCGAATGGCCTTCGAGCGGCGCCGAGGCGGTAACCAACCGCAGCGTTGTGATCCCCGCGGCACTCGCAGCAGCAGGGTCGGTGCAAGCAGGGGATACCTTCACGATACTGAATTTCACATATGCTGCGAACACAACTGATCCATGCGAGGGTGACAATCCCATCGGTGTCTACGAGTACCTCTTCAACGACAGGGAGAACGACGATCACGAATATTGCCGAGTCACAATAACTCTGGAGAATTTGACAGTGGCTGCTATCTACGATGATAGGACATTCAGCAGCCCACTGATTTCCAACCAGCCGGTCTACATGCCCTGGGATCTCATTAGTCTGGATGACAAGTCGGAGATCATCGCTGGGGATCACGCGTATCTCGCAGTCGCTATGGACAGATCCGCACTGCCGACGAGCAGCATCGCCGAGGCCGAATCCCAACTGAGGGGCTGGCAGTCAGAGATTGGAGGTGAGTACGAGGTCGCGGGGGAAACCGTGAAACTGCGTGCCGTTGACATGGTGGCTTCGGTCATCAGCTTCTTCACCATCATACTCTACTTCGTTCAGGGATTCGATTACATCATCATGATCCCAATCATCGTCCTGAGCCTTGCAGTACTCATCTACGGTTTACACCTCTCCCTCGAGCAACGCCGCCGAGAAGTGGCCATCAATCGCGTGATGGGTGCTTCTTCGGCCGGATTGTCGAAGATGGTCCTCGCCGAGATGGGCGTATTCTCCGTGACAGCCTGGTTGGCGGGTTACCTGCTGGCGATCGCAGCAATCCCATTCGTCCTCTCGGCGACGGGCTTCATGGAATTCAGATTCGATGACATGCGACCCCCACCGGTGCTGTCGACCAAGGCGATGATCGGCACCATGGTGGTTACGGTCGGTATCGCCCTGCTGTTCGGGCGGGCGCGTACCAAGGCCTTCCTCGAGACAGAGATCAGCGAAGGCGTCGCCAAAGTCGCGGCGAAGAAGGAGCCGAGATATTGGCTGCACTGGATTGTATTCGGCCTCGGATTGATCGCCCTCACCGATTCGGTGATGGAGGAATGGAAGATGTTCGCTGATTACAACAGCGGCGGAGGCATCATCATCAATGCATTCGCCGACGGTCTGCTTGCAGTATTCGGACCATTCCTCTTGTGGATCGGCGGGGCGCTCGTGCTCTCCCGTCTAGGTTCGCGCGGTCCTGAACTGATGCAGTACCTACTCGGCCGAACGCCGCTTCTGAAGGACGTCAAACGCGGCCTTTCGGGTTCGGGCTCGGCCGAAGGAGTCGGGCGATTGGCGCTCATTATCGTACTGACTCTCTCCATCGTGACTATGGCAGCCGTCCAGGGGTACACTGGCACGGCGGTCGATGAGAAGACGGCTGACCAAGCAGTCGGAGCCGACCTCAAGGTCGTGTTCGCATCACCGGTGTTCGAATCCCAAGCCATCTCGATGGTGACAACCGCATGGGATTCCGGAGACAGTTCTCATTCAGCAACGGTCAGTGCAGCAACGGTCCTGCAATACTATGTCACTTTGACAGACGATGAATTCGTAGGCGCCCCTGTCTGGATTGTTACAGATGAAGCACTGGACATGCTTCACTGGACAGCACAGGCTCTGCCGGGTGATGACCTGAACGCGGCCAAGGCGGATCTGAGGAGGATCGGCACATTCACCCATGGCGATGAAGCTAGATGGTCACTCGATGTCAGCACCGGAAACTCATACTCATTTGCTTTGGAAAATTTCTTCTCCGGTGAGACCACCAATATGACCCTCGAGGACGTCGGCAACCACAATTGGGTTCCCGGAATGGATCTGTCCGGAGCGGAAAATGCGATTCTGATTGGCGAAGAGACCGCTCGAGCATGGGCGGGGCCGCTCGTCCCTGCGGACAATCAGATTCTCTCGACAATCTGGTTCTTCGACCTCGGACAGAACGCTTACGACGACGATGGCGAGCACCTGCGCGACCTCTCTGTCCAACTCTCGACCGATAGTTCGGTGGCCAGCGTTCAGGATTGGTCCTCAGCCCACCGAGACGTCGAGAAGAATGGTGGGCTAATCTATGGAACACCCGGCCTGCTGAGCCTGCAATTCGTCGTCTCAGCGCTGGCTGCAGTCGCTTCGTCATTCGTCTTCCTGAGTCTGGTTCTCAGCCAGCGCCGCAAGGAGCTCAGCATCCTGCAGGCCATCGGCGCGAGCCCATCTCAGGTGATGCGGCTCGTGCTCTTCGAGATCCTATCAATTACAATCGTCAGCATGGCTCTCGGAGGGCTTCTCGGAATTGGAATCTCATACTCGTTCAATGGCTTGTTCAATCTCTTCGGACTCATCTTCCAAGTCTTTGGAGGCTCGGCCAGCCTGATCAATCGGGATCTGGTCTGGCCGTTCGCAGAATTGCTGCAAGTCGGGGGAATCCTGCTGCTGGCGGTTCTGGTGGCTCTCGTGATAACTACTCGTAAGGCGATAGGCGCGGATCTGGCAACGGTCCTGAAGGGGGAGTGAAGATGGTCAACCCGACTCCGATCCTCGAAGCCGATTCGCTGTACCACGTCTACGAATCGAAGTCGGAGGAAGGCAATGTCGTGGCTCTGCGCGGACTATCCATCGAGGTTGGCCAAGGTGAGGCCGTGGCAGTCGTCGGGCCTTCCGGTTCAGGCAAGTCGACCCTGCTCAAATCCCTCGGTGGGCTCATGACTCCCACCGCCGGGCGGGTGTTCCTCGGTGGAAGCGATCTGACGAAGTTGGAAGGCAGCGATTTGGTCGAGCATCGTCGCTCGACAGTCTCGTTCATCTTCCAAGAGGGAAACCTACTGCCACACCTCTCAGGCTTGGACAATGTGATGCATCCACTGCGTCATGCCGGTGTGTCTGCTCCCGAGGCGAAGAGGCGAGCCGTCGCTGTTCTCGACAGGCTCGGGATGGTTCCGCGAATGAAGGCGCTGCCCGAACACTTGTCGGGTGGTGAGCAGCAACGTGTCGCTATCGCGAGGGCGCTGATAACGAAGCCACGCCTGATACTCGCTGACGAGCCCACCGGATCTCTGGATCCGTTCACTTCACAAAGCGTACTCGAGTTGTTCCGCGAATTGCACGAGGAGGAGGATGTAGCCTTCCTGATGGTCACACACAGTAGAGATGTAGGTGATTTCGCCGATCGCTCACTCGAATTGCGCGACGGCCGCTTCGTCGCTCAGCATGGCAGGGGAGTGGAGTTTGATGCCCTCACCCAGAGCCGTGAATTGTTGGTAGACGAACTCGGGACAGTCAGCTTCCCACCAGACATCCTCCTAGAGCTCGGCGGGCCCGGGCGCTACACGGTGGGCGAATTGGAGCCGGGTCGGATAGTTCTGCAATCAGAGGACGCGGCAGCCACAGCAGCAGCTGGTTCAGACCGGGCCTACGTGGAGAATTGCCCGGCCTGCGGTCACGAGTACGCCGATGATGATTCGAACCGCTGTCCGGATTGCGGCTCGTCGCGGCCCAAGCAATGATCAGGCCTGAGGCAGCACATATCGCTGCGGCTTGGCGATGCCGAGGTCCCTCGGCAGCTCGCGCACCTTCTCCGGTAGGGTGATCGGGATCATCTCCCTACCAATCAGTGCAACTCGACTCTCCCTGCGGTCAGAGAGCACCTCTCGGCCGACGAGTGGCGCTAGGCGGTTGGAGAAGTCGAGAATATCCTGGTGATACGGCATGTTCTCGATGACCAGGTTGTTGCGGCTGTTACCGACGTACACGTACCCCTTGGCCTCGATGAAGTCCGGGTCGGCGATGTTGTCGAGGCGCGCGTAGTCCTCGTGGTGGCCTAGCGATTCGCCCTTGATGAGCGTATGACGGCACACGGTGCGGGTGTCGAGGCTCGGGAGCAGTTCCAGAGTCTGCTCCAGTTTGTGGAACGCGGCCTTGTCGAACTTCGGTTTGCAAAGCCGGTCGAAGATCTCCTTGTTGGGCGCATCCACGCTGACGTAGAGCTGGGTGGGCAGAGGGTCGAGTCTCTCGATGACCTTGGGCAGGCTGCCGTTGGTGACGAGGAAGGTGGAGACTCCGTGCTGGTGACAGATGTCGAGGAACTCGCCCAGGCGAGAGTAGAGCGTGGGCTCGCCGTTGAGTGAGATGGCGACATGCTTGGGGTTCTGCGCCTCGCGAAACTTCTCGGGGTCGGCCTTCGGATTGCCCCCGTATCCAGTGATGAGGCGACGGTGGCCGCGGACCGACTCGAGGAACAGCTCGTACGGGTCGTCGTCGATCTTGTGCAGCGTGTCCGAGTGAGGCTCCCTCCAGCAGTATGTGCAGGCGAGGTTGCAGGTGTCCACGTTGGGCGCCATCTGCATGCAGCCATGGCTCTCGATGCCGTAGAAGGTGCCCTTGTAGCACGAGCGGTCGTTGATCAGGCTCTGCTTGGTCCAGTGGCAGACCTTGACGCCACCGTGCTCACCGACGAGCTGGTACTTCTGCTTGGACAGACGCGCCGCTATCTTCGGCTCTATGCGCGTTATTGGGTTCTGCATGCACTCACCTCCGACTCCGCATCCCACAGAGGGGCCGTGTCAGGGCAGGGTCGCGTAGGCACATCCGGTCTTGAAACTGCCCTGTCCGACTCAAGTGATATACAGCCAGCGCCAATCCGCAGACGATGCCTCGTATCCCAGCGATATGCATCGCCCTCGTCATCCTAGCCACTCCCCTTTCGGGATGCTTCTCCTTCGAGGAGGATTCCTCGATACAATCCGAGGACCTCAGCGTATCCCCCGAGGTGCTAGTGGGCGCGCACTTCCAATCAGTCGAGTTCAGTTCTTCCGGCCCGATGAGCGTGCATGTGCCCTACCTCGTAATCGATGCCGAATCGGGATACGTCATCAACGGGACGACACTCGACTTCGACGGAGCGGGAACGACCACCATCGAGATGCTGGCCCCTTCGAACCTGCACTCAGCCCATTTCCTTCTCGGCGAACTCGGCCGCGACAGCTGGCCGCTGCGAGCGACCAACCAGAGTTGGGAGGAGTGGTTCAACTCGAGCGAGTTCGATGTCTCAGCGTACCCCTACCTCGAGCACCCGGTGCTGAGGGAGAACGAGTCGGGGTACACGGCGGAGGAAGGCGCTCTGCACAGCACCGGCATCATCGACGGTCTCAGCGTCTACGAGTGGCTGGAGTTCTTCGCCGATTCGGACTCTGGATACAACGATCGCTGGGGTCCATTCACGCTTTACGACCCGGTGTACGAACGGGCCGCATCTTTCATGCAGAACGAGCTACAGGGAATGGGGTATGACGCCCAGGTCCACCGATACAGGCTCTCTAGCTCGCCGTACGCAGTCAACGTCTGTGGCTACAAGGAGGGCACGATGTTCCCCAATGAGTGGCTGGTCCTCGGCGCGCATCTCGACATCGCCGAGATCGGCAGCGGCCCCGGAGGCGGCACCCGCATCGGCGCACATGACAACGGAGCGGGCGTAGCCCTGGTGCTGGAGGCTGCCCGAGGGCTCGCACAGTTCGACCACCGGAGGACACTCGCGGTTTGCTTCTGGTCCAACGAGGAGAACGGCTACGACGGCGTTGACAGCTGGATAGACAACATCCCCTCCGGCGTAACTCTGTCCAACTACCTCAATGCGGACGCAGTGGGAACCAACTGGCCCGGATACTACACCCTAGTCGTCGACATAATCCCTGAGACGGACAACCAGATCAACGAGCAGTGGCCCATGGTCAGGCTGGCCGAGTGGGTAGGCTCGAACAACAACGACATCGCCGAGGCGCTGCGCCTAGGAAGGGAGATCTACAACACCGAGGGTTACGCCTCGATGAAGGACGTCGATTCGAGCGACCAGAAGAGACTCTCGATATCGGTGCACGAGTCGCAGAGGGGCAGGAGCGACTACGAGAGAGTAGCGGACCAGCTCGGCGTGGTATCGATGGACTTTGGCTCGCTCACCGGTGGTTCTGACTGCTACCACGCTCCCTGCGACACGCTTGATACGATGGTGGACATGATGGTGACCGACAACGCCACGGGGGTGCAGAACCTCGTTGAGTCATTCGACCTGATATCGTGGTGGCTGTTCAACCTCGCCATGCACCTAGACGAGACACCGATCTACGATGAGTCCTAGCCGTACTTGACGCCGGTGCCGTAGGCGAACACTTCGACCGCCTTGATGCTCCTCTGCGCCCCTTGGGGGGCCATATCGGAGGTATCTATTCTGACATTTATCACATCGTCCCATCCGTTAGCGACAGCGCTCTCTCGCAACCGTTGCATGGCTTCGGCTCTTCCTGCAGAGATGACCTTCTGGAATATGTCAACCGAACCCCCTACCAGATTGTTAATCCAGCCTATCAGGAGGTGCCAGTGACTGGGTCCGTAGACTACTCCGACCCAGACGACCCCGCAAGAGGTGATGTCAGTGCGGTAGCCCCCGTCAATGGTCGTGAGGGGGTCGCGACCGAGTGATTCTCTTAGCGAGGCCTCTCTAGATGCAGTGTTGACAATCTGCTGATCCAGTTTCTTGCCGCTGAATAGGACAGCCCAAATGAGCATCAGTGGATAGACTACCGTCCACAATATTCCGATTAGAGCTAGAAGTAAGAAGGGAGCGATCAATACTAAGATTATTCCTAGTACCAGCAAGCCACCTACATCTACCATCGAAAAACCCCCGATTACTCGGCCTTAACCGCTGTACCGTAGGCAAACAGTTCTGCAGCACCTGCAGTGATTGCCGAAGTAGCGAATCTGACATTCACAACCGCATTGGCTCCTCGCGACATCGCATCTGCGACCATTCTTCCGACAGCCTCCTCACGGGACTCCTGAAGAAGCTCCGTATACTGTGACAGTTCCCCGCCAACTATGTTCTTGAGGCCTGCAAAAATATCCTTTCCTAGATGCTTGGCCCTCACCGTCGAGCCGCTGACCACTCCAAAAGTCTCGGTTATCATCATGCCCGGTATCGTTTCCGTATTCACAACTAGTATTCCTTGGACCGTCTGTTCCATGCTTTTACCACACAGTGGTGGATATTCAAGATTGGGGCGGCTCGTTAGGACGGAATCCAGAGGGTATGTCGAAGGACGTCTCGGGCTTGGACTTGTTCGCGACGAGGACGAGTATGGCGAGCAGGATTCCGTTGCAGATGACAATCTGAGCACCACTTGCAATCGCGCTGAACGTGTTGATGAATTCAGGGATCTCAGTTCCACCAGCCTCCGGCCCGAAGTCGAACTGCGGGTAGAAGCCGACCTTGGACATCATCCACATCATCACTACTCCTCCTAGCAGGTTGATTCCTATCCAGGCTCCAACCAGCTTGATTCCGAGCTCGCGATCGCCCTTCCACAGCACTGGTATGCAGAACAGCCCCAGAATCACGAGCAGCCCGCTGTACAAAGCGGAGAACTCCAACACCCCCATCATGCCGTCCATGTAGTCAACCAACTCGTCCCAGAATTCCTTGCCCTCAGTCCAGTTGGCGATCTCTTCGTCAGTCCCGTTCTCGGGGTAGGGTTCGATCTCCTCCCAGTCATCGGGAAGATACCTATCGATAAGCATGGGAGTGAGGATGCCTGAGGCAGCCCCCAACGCCATCATTATGACTAGAAGAGCCATGATGATGGCAAGGCCACGCAGCCACCATGGCGAAGGCTCGCTGACGAGGCTGTAAGCAGACTCCCTGCCATCCATCGCCATGTGCATCCCTGGGGGGGCGTGCATTTGAGCACTGGTGAAATCAGATTCGTAAGACAATCCTAGGCAGAGTTCGTTCGCTCGAGTGGATGCACTGTCTGCCCGGGTGGACGCAGAAGTGCTCGCGCAGGAACTTCCTCCCGAGGATGAACCTGTGTCGCATCAGCGAGCGATCCTTCAGGCAGACCTCGATATCGTAGTCCATGCCCGCGATCTCGAGAGTGGTGCGGATGACCGGACGCATGGTTTCGTGGCCTCCGGTGTCGCGTACGCGACGCCAGTCAGACAGCGGGCGCTCGACCCATTCACCATCCTCGATGAGGCGAAATCTGACTTGAGTCTCAAGGTCGGACTCGATGACCTCGATATCGCTTGCGTGGAGGGTGTTGGACCACGCACCGGTGTCCATCTTGGCGAGCAGCGGCTCGCCCTCGAGCTCGGGCATCCCGACCCACTCGCGCCAGCCGATCATTACGAGTTCTTGCATAGCATCGTCCTCTGTCCGGCCGCGGCCAGAAGGGGTTATTGAAGTCGATGGTTCCACCACCGGATTTTGCTCATGCGAAGCCATCACAGCGGAGTGAAAACCCGACAACAATTCCAACCGTTCCGACCTCCCGGAAAGCACATTTAGGCGCTTTGACGGAATCGTTCAAATATCGATGCCATAGGCCATACCTAATGGCACAAGGCGACATCCCCGAGGCTCTGACCTTCGATGACGTGCTCCTGCTCCCGGCAGAATCGGCGGTCCTTCCGGCCGGGGTTGACACCCAGACCCGCCTGACCAACTCGATCCCACTCAATATCCCGCTTGTCTCAGCGGCTATGGACACCGTCACCGAGAGAAACATGGCCATTGCCATGGCACAGGCCGGCGGCATCGGCGTGATTCACCGGAACATGAGCGTGGAGGCGCAAGCCGCCGAGGTCTACCGAGTCAAGCGCTTCGAGGCCGGTCTCGTCCTCGACCCAGTCACCATCTCTCCAGACAGCACCATCGGCGAATTGAGGGCAGTCAAGTCCCAGCACGGCTTCTCGGGCTTCCCCGTGATCGACGATTCAGGTGCTCTGGTCGGCATAATCACCAATCGCGACATCAGATTCGTCCCAGATGACTCTGTCAAAGTCTCCACCAGGATGACAACCGAGGTCGTCACCGTCCCCGAGCACGTCGACCCGGAGGTCGCCAAGAAGCTCCTGCACCAGCACCGCATCGAGAAACTCATCGTCACAGACGATGAGGGTCGATGCGCCGGGATGATGACGGTGCGCGACATCCAGCGTAGCCGAGACAACCCGAAGTCCTGCAAGGACTCGCAGGGCCGTCTGCGAGTCGCAGCGGCCACTGGAACCGGCGACAAGGGAGTCGCCCGCGCGCTGGCGCTCTACGAGGCTGGTGTCGACGCAGTGGTCGTCGACACCGCTCACGGTCATTCGCATGGTGTCATCGACGCCGTCAGGGCGATTCGCGAACAGGCACCCGAGGGCGCTCAGATTATCGCCGGGAACATCGCCACCGGCGCGGCCGCCGAGATACTCATCGAGGCCGGCGCCGATGCGGTGAAGGTCGGCATAGGGCCGGGCTCGATATGCACGACCAGAATTGTCTCCGGCGTCGGCGTGCCACAGCTGACCGCGGTCCAGAGCGTCGTCGATATCTGTAACAAGCACGATATCCCGGTCATCGCCGATGGCGGCATCAAGTACAGCGGCGACATCGCCAAGGCAATCGCCGCCGGTGCCGATTCGGTGATGGTCGGCTCGGTGCTGGCAGGCACCGATGAGTCACCCGGCGAGATAATCCTCTATCAGGGCCGCTCGTACAAGGTCTATCGGGGAATGGGTTCGATTGGCGCGATGAGCCAGGGTGCGCATGAGCGGTACTTCCAGTCCGAGCAGGGCGACACCAGCAAGTACGTCCCCGAGGGAATCGAGGGAAGAGTCCCTGCGAGGGGGCCGGTGGAGAACGCCCTCTACCAGATGATAGGAGGGCTGCGCTCGTCGATGGGCTACACCGGCAACGGCACCATCGCTGAGATGAAGGCCAACTGCGACTTCGTCCGAATCACCAATGCGGGACTCTCCGAGAGCCACGTTCACGACATCGAGATCACCCGCGAGGCGCCCAACTACCGCAGGTGAGACCATGGAAGGAATCGTTCTCGGCGGAGGCTGTTTCTGGTGCGTCGAGGGGGCGCTGAAGGGCCTCCGCGGAGTCAGCGAGGCGGTGCCGGGGTACTCCGGTGGGCACGTCGACAACCCGACCTACGAGCAGGTCTGCGGCAAGCGCACCGGGCACGCCGAGGTCGTGATGATCACGTACGACCCCGGGGTAATCTCCCGCAGACAATTATTCGATGTGTTCTTCTGCATCCATGACAGTACACAACTCAATAGACAGGGGAATGACGTGGGTCCCCAATACAGGAGCATCATACTCTACTCCGACCAAGAACAACGCGAGGAGGCATTAGCCGTTATCGAGGATTACTCGGACCACTACACCGACCCCATCGTAACCGAGGTAGTGCCGCTGGAGAGATTCTGGCCGGCAGAAAACTATCACATCGATTATTATTCAAATAATCCCAAGAACCCATACTGTCAGATGGTGGTGTCTCCGAAGTTGGCGAAGGCGCGTGCCAAGTTCTCGCACCTCTATTAGTAAGTCGAGGATTTCAATACTGATTCATCCTTCGCAGGTGCGTGGCTCAGGGCGCGCAACGCAAGAACTTCGGCCACAACCAGGTGCTTCGGCCGTCGGCGGCCTACACCCCAGCCGACGAGCAGGAAGTCCTACAGATCCTCGACAGACACCGCGGCCAGCGCATCCGCGCCGTCGGCAGATTGCATAGCTGGAGCGAGGCAGTCACCGGGGACGGCGTGCTGCTGGATCTGCAGCGGTTGAACGACGTCCGGCTCCAGTCCGACGGCGACCAGCTAGTTGCCACGGTCGGGGCTGGATGCCAGATCAAGCGCCTCCTCAAAGAGCTCGAGCGCGAGGGCGCAACCCTGCACTCGCTGGGGCTGATCACGGCCCAGACGATCGCCGGGGCGATCTCCACCGGCACCCACGGCTCGGGACGCAACAGCATGTCGCACTATGTGGCAGGGGTGCGACTGGCGCGCTATGACGCTTCCACCGGCCAGGCCATCATCGAGGAGCTGAGCGCCGGAGAACCACTGCAGGCAGCCCGCTGCTCACTGGGTTCGCTCGGAATCATCCTGACCGTGAAGCTCCGCTGCCGCGCACAGTACTACGTGCAGGAGCACTTCACCGAATCTCGTCGGCTGTCGGACGTCCTGGATGCCGAAGAGTCATTCCCGCTCCAGCAGTTCTACCTCGTCCCCTGGCGCTGGTCCTACTTCATCCAGCACCGGCGTGAGGATGACCGGCCGCGTTCCCGCCTCGCCAGGCTGTACCGGCTCTACTGGCTGGGGGTGATGGACTACGGCTTGATCCTCCAAATCCTCTTCATGGAACGCGTGGTACGAAGCCGGCGCTTGATCCGGCTCGCTTTTCGGCGCATCATCCCAGCCTTCCTGATTCGCAACTGGAGGGTCACGGACCGCTCCTCGTCCATGCTGGTGATGAGGCACGATGCCTTCCGCCACATCGAGATTGAGCTGTTCGTGCGCCGGGACCAGCTGGCGGACGCGCTCGGATTTGCCCAAGAAGTCATCAAGATTGCTGGCGGGAGGGAGTCAGCGTTGTCCGCAGACAACCAGCGGCGAATCGAGGAGCTCGGCATGCAAGAGGCGCTGGCGGGGCTTCACGACCAGTACTGCCACCACTTTCCCGTCTGCGTGCGGCGGGTGCTTCCCGACGACACCTTGATCTCGATGGCCAGCGGCGCGGGAGAAGACTGGTACGCGCTGAGCTTCATCAGCTACGCGAAGCCGGCACGGCGCGCTGGTTTTTCCCTGTTCGCGAGCTTCATGGCCCGAAGCATGTCCAAACTGTTCCATGCGCGCCCGCACTGGGGCAAAGTCTGCCCACTGGAAGCAGACGAGCTGACCTCTCTCTACCCCCGGTTCGATGCTTTCCGCACCGTTTGCAATACGCTTGATCCGCAAGGCGTCTTTCAAAATGACTGGACGGCGGCGCTGCTGGAAGCGGATGGTCATGTGGGAGATTTTCCCTGAAGGATTCCACCTGTCTGGAAGTGCTGGATGAGCAAGCACCTCCCCGATAACACCACTCGAGGCCGGCTCATCGAGAGTAATATTCAACTGTGCCACGAAGCCGAGCGCGCTTGTGGTTCCTGAAAGCGCCCGAGCCGACTCAGCTCCTTCGGACAAGGCGTGGGCCATACACGCAGCCATTATCGGTATGAACATGGGTAACATGCTGTTCCGTGGCTTGGAGTTGAACAAGGATAACCCAGACATGGTCACAGTCACCGGTCTGGCAATTCTGGCCGCCGCCCTGCCGTTCCAAGCCATCTTCTTCCTAATCAATTCCTACATTCGGGAGTTCGAGAACGCCAACGACATCGAGTACATCATGCTCCTGAAGCTCTCCGTCATCTGCCAAGTGGTCTCGTACCTCTCTCTGGTGGGAATCGCATTGCTGTTCTTCAACACCCACCAGTACATCGGCATGGCCTTCGCCAGCGGCGCGATAATCGCCTTCGTGCTGATCAGATCGGCTATGACCCAAGCAGCGACCTTACGCGGGTCATCGATGTGAAGCCGTAGTGAGGTTGATGGCAGTCAGTTGCCACTGCAGTCCATGGCAGAGGCCATCGCCTTTCCCAGCCTACCACCGGCCTCGCCTTGGGATGCCTACCTGCTGATGCTCGCAATCCCGCTCATCATGAGGATGGTCTTCGTCGCACCTCCACTCATCGATCTGGTCAACACCTATGCCCCGCCAGGTGAGAGGACCAAGCACGTCAAGTGGTTCTTCGCAAGGCTGAAGCAACTGCCAATCGAGGGATTCTGGCTGATCGTCACCAACGAAATACTCGCTTTCATGCTCCCTGTCATAGTCGCCGTCGGCGCTCGGATATGGTTCGGCCCCATCGGATGGCTGAGTTGGGAGGATACGCCACAGATCGGCGTTATTCTGCTGCTAGCCGCCGGCGCAGCTTGGCTGATTACCGACTTCAACAAGGTCACACGCTCGCGCCGGGACATTCAGATGCTCGCGAAGTACAACCTCACCACAGCCAAGATGGTCGTGCAGACAGCCGTAGTCGGGCGCGAGATACTCAAAGGAGTCAAGGAGTTCGAGGTACCGCGCCCGTGGAGGACCATCATCGACGTCGAGCACACGATTGATGGCGAGTTCACTCCGGCTCCCAAGAAGAACCCGCTCACAGACATGATTTCCAATCTGCTCGACATGGGCGCCGATGCAGTGGAGTCCGTATTGGAGCAGGCTAAGGGCCCCGCCTCGGAGGCAATGGACAGGCTGGATCAGGACATCCAGGCCAGAATCACGGCCCGCGCCCGCGCATCCACCCGCTCGCTCGTACGCGACATCGCTTTCTCTATCGCGCCTCTGCTGGTTCTAGCCGGACTGCAGAGGCTGGTCTAGCAATTCCCGCTCGTCCGACGAGGCTAGTGCGATCCAAGTCATCCCGAGTACGATCTGAACCAGCCCTGTCAGGGCTATCAGTTCCCTCAGGCCAAGGAGGTCATTCTCCATGATGAGTCCACCTGCTACGGCTGATATGCCCATCATCACGGTGATTCCGAAGTGGTCTGTGCCAGCGACCCTGCCCCGCCATTCGTCTGCCGTCCGCTCCTGTAGGAAGGTTGTTGAAAGCACCCAGTTCAATCCGCTGGCGGCATGTGAAAAGAACACCAGAACGAGCACTAAACCTGTCCACTCGATGGCGGCGACACCGATGTAGAATAGTCCACAGACGCCGACTGCTAGCCCGATTAGATAGGGCCTCAGTCTCGGGTTCTCCATCAGTGGCCGACCAGCCACAGGTCCGAACCCGGAGCCGAAGCCCCTTGCCATGAACAGAATGCCGATGCCAGCCGCAGCCCCGCCGAAGCCGGCTTCCATGCCTATCAGGATCAACAGGAAGACCTGGGCCCCTCCCCCTGAGGCCCACAGCCCTTTGGCGAAGACCACCCTGCGAATCGGAGGGCTGTCGAGGATGTGCTTCCAACCCGCAACTATCTCCCCGAGAACGAGACCGGGGGTTGCCGCCTTACGCTCCGAGGTATCCGGTCCTCCCTGTGGCAGTGTCATGATTCCGAGGGCAGCCACAGCAAATGTCACTGTATCGATCCACAGTGCGGTCTCGATGCCATAGAGTGAGATGGTCAGACCGCCGATCGCCGAGCCCAACCCCAATGCGACCGACCATCCGCCCGAGGCCAGAGCGTTGGCCGTCAGCAACTCCTGCTCGTCGCAGATGTTGGGCAGATAGGCATACTCAGCGGGGTCGAAGACCGCCCTCGCTGCCACCATCACCACAGCGACGACGTACACCGATGTCAGACTCTCCAGAAGGCCGAAAACCAGCACGGCTACGAGCACGACGAGGGAAGCGACATTCGCACTCAGCATGAGCCACTTGCGCGAGTACCGATCGGCCAGCATCCCCGTGAACGGGTTGACCAGAGCCAGCGAGAAACTCCTCGCGGCCAGCACACCGGCTATTGCCAGAGGCGAGTTGTCGGTGGCCTCTCCGGCCAGTATGAACAGGGCGATGACGGTGAACCAGTCGCCGATGAACGAGATCTCGTTTGCAGCGAAGAGACGGCGGAAAGACGAGTTTCTCCTGAGCAACTCGACGTAACCTATCCTACCCATCGCCCATGCGCGTGGTCCGGGCACTATGATACTCGCCCCTGATGAGAACCCCTAAGACTGGCCCGCCAGCGCCGGTAGCATGGTCGAGGAGAGGCTGGTCTGGATCGATCTTGAGATGACCGGGCTGGATCCTGACGAGAACACGATCATCGAGATTGCCACCATAGTCACCGAGGGCGACCTCACTGTGGTCGCCGAGGGACCGGCTATCGCCATATCACAGCCTGAGCCGGAGCTGGCGAGGATGGACGAGTGGAATCTCACCCACCATACCGAGAACGGGCTTCTCGATAGAGTCAGGAACGAGGGGGTGCCGATGGCCGAGGCCGAGGCCATGACGCTGGAGTTCCTGCAGGACCACTGCATAGAGGGTTTTCATCCACTCTGTGGCAACACCATCGGTCAGGACAGGCGCTTCCTACGCAGGTATATGCCAGAGTTGCACGAATTCTTCCACTATCGCAGCGTCGATGTGACCTCGATCAAGCAATTAGTCGACAGATGGTACCCGGATCTCCCCCGCGCGACCAAGCCATCCGGTCACCGCGCACTCGACGATATCCGAGGCAGCATAGCCGAGCTCGAGCACTACCGAGAGCACGTCTTTCGAGACTAATATTCAGATGGCGGCGGCTCTCTTTACCAGTCTTTTGTTAATAATTATTAAAGATATAAAAACGCTGTACTGCGGTTATGAGCAAATGTTAATCATGATGTTTTTCCCAACCGATTGGCAGACCCCCAGAGTCGGTTAGGACCACGTTCACCGCGAAACCCCTCCGGTGGAAGGAGATGAGCTCCAATCCGTGGATCAGATGGCCGGTAACCGCCCTGCCTATGACTGGATGACCACTCTCTTCCGGCGAAAGCTCCCTGCGTTCGCCCTCTATATCGTCGAACCATGGTAGGATCCCCTCGGGAGAGTAGCGAACGCCTAGGATCATATCGCTCCCCTCGGTCCACTGTGCAGCCTCGGCATCCGCCCCGCTGGGTATCGCCGGAGCGTTGGGGTGAGTGTGCAGCCAATGCGAGAAGCGACCGCCGCGCACGCCTCTGTCTTTGGAGAACAGGCCGTCCATCCACTCCTCTGGGACGTGGTGGACCGAGTAGGAGTCACCACGATTGACCAGATGCGGCTCGCCGAGCACGAATCCCTGTCCCGAGAACAGACCGCTCTCGAAATCGACGCCGCAGTATGCGTCCTCGATCTCCCTCCTGTGCGGCATCTCTGGATCGACGTCCATTCCCACGAGAATCTCGTCTGGCAAGGACTGGAAAGTCCAGTCCAGAATTTGTGCGAGGGTCTCGACTGGCATCAATACGTGCGCCGGGTAGCCGTCCCTGCCTTCGAGCGACTGTTCGTTGTACTGCGCCGCAGCCTCAAGCAGCCAATCAGCGACCATGGCTGCCGGCTAGGGTCGCTCGCCTTGAGTTCGACGGCTAGCGACCGGACACTGCCACATCGAGTACCACATGGTCCCAGTGTGGGGCGTAACTCTTCACCATCACAGGTCGCCCCAAATCGAGCGAGCAGCCGGGCTCGATGGCCTGCAGACTCCTTCCGACTGCCTCGGTCCAGGAGTCGTGGTCGTCCGCTGCTGCCACCCCATGGATGTGCAGGGTCCCGCCCGATGGCCCGAGAACTGCCATGGCGACCTCGTAACCGTCCTCGGACGTTGGCAGCAGCCCCAGAATCACGCGGTCGGCCACACCGGTGAGATTAGCCGCAGTGATCCGATTGTCACCGATGTGAACGGTGCACTTCTCGGCCACCCCGTTACTCTCTAGGTTCGAGTCGAGCGCCCGTACAGCATTGGGGTTCCACTCACAGCAGTGGACGTGCCCGACCTGCGAGTGGACGAGCATCGGCAACGTGTAGTAGCCGATGCCCGAGTAGAGGTCGACAACGACCTCACCGGCTCGAGCGACCTCTCCCATCCTGCGCCGCTCGTTGACGTTGCCAGCGGAGAACATGCACTGTGTCAGGTTGTAGCCGTACTCGATCCCGCTCTCTCGGCGCACCACCCAGTCGTCATCACCCAGCAGCATCTCCACCGAGCTCTCCCGCATCTCGCCCGAGATCTCGCCCATCCTGCCTACTCTGCCGACCTTGAGCGCATCAGAAACCACCCTCCAGAGCTCGTCTGAGGTGTGTTCTGACCACTCCTCTCGAAACGCCGAACCCGGTAGCAGGACGACGTCGGAAAACCTCTCCCATTTGCTCGGAAGCAGTTCTAGGAGTGCTTTGCACTCCTCATCCGAAACTCCTCGTTTCTCTAGAAGCCCGCCGACGGCATCACCCAGACGGCGATGTGGGTCTTCCCTGTGCATCTGACCTGAGGCCGACGCATTTCGGATTCAGACTTATGGTCAGAAGTGTATGCCTCGCACTGTGAAGCGTGCAGCCGTGCTATTGGTCCTGCTGTTCCTAGCACCACTGGCCGCGGCCGACCCACCTCCCGGACAGCCCGATGTGGTGAACGACATCTGCTCGACCTGGAACAGCGCGGATGGAGTCTGCGACGACTACGACTCGGCACTCGACCACACTCCGAGCGATGAGTGGATGAGGAGCTCGATCGAAATCGACATCGAGGATGCGGAGATGGTTGAGATGAAGGTCGGCCTAGCGGTTCACGAGATGTCGAGAGACGACCTCAGAATGGATGACCTCGACCTCGAGGGAGACAGCAAGCCATGGGACGGCATACCGGCGGATTACATTCGTAACTACCAGAGTCTGAGTCGAGGCGGCGGCGACACAGTCTCCGATTTGATGCTCGAGAGAGTAGAGGAGATCATGGAGGAGTTCATCGACATCAACTTCCCCAATGTCAACACGACTACCATCACTACGGTCTCAGAGATCGATTTCAAGTCTCAGCCGGACGCCAACTGCGTCTACAGCGCCGACTACGACTCGATCGACGAGGTCAACGGCTTCGACAACGACCCGTTCTACCCGCCGCTGTGCTTCGAGGCCGTGCTGCAGATGGAAGTAGACTCCGAATCCTTCGGGCTCAAGCCCGAGACCTCCGATATCAACCGCATGATGCAGGGGCTGCTGACCATGGGGGCAGCACTGAACTCCGATTTCACTGCCAGCTCCTCACCCGGGCACTCCATCGAACTCTCGGTCTTCCCCCCTCCCTATGCCAACGTGCAGAGCGTCGAGTCCCCAGGTGCAACGAAGACGAGGGAGCTGGACGGCCACCCTCAGACCTACTCGATGCTCGAAATCGATAACACCCAGGCCGTTACAGAGGCGAACATCAACGCGGTGGAACTGGTCTCTAGGCTCGTCCACCGCGAGTTGGACACCCCGACGGCCAGCATCGATTCGGACGAGCCCTCGCTAGTCGTCGACCTGGTAGTGGATGCAACGGATCCTCAGAACTCGCGCTTTGACCTCGAGA
>Ga0207966_1000324_pt1 | contig 27825 bp, 25 predicted proteins | sample Knorr_S23_td_NAD_FD_185611 | JGI IMG/M metagenome (GOLD analysis project Ga0207966, IMG submission 185611) | Marine microbial communities from Southern Atlantic Ocean transect - Knorr_S23_td_NADW_ad_2500m_LV_B (SPAdes) (version 2) | ecosystem: Environmental > Aquatic > Marine > Oceanic | place...
GGCGTATTGGCCGCCACGACTTTGGATGTTCTGGGAGTGGCCCGGGAACAGATCGTGGAAGACTTTTTAGCGACCAACGAAGTCATTGACGCCATATTGGACCGGCTCAAGAGGATGCCTGGTTTTGCGAACTCCACCAGAGAGGGCATCATGGCCCCCAGAGTTGCGATCGAGAAGTACCTAGACGGTACTCAGAGCGAGTTCGGGGGCTCCGAGGCCTTCCTGCTTCACCACGGCGTCCACCAAAGCACCATCGACAACTTCCGGGAGTCAATGCTGGAGTAAAAGCTGTTAGCTATCAGACATCAGCTTTCAGCCTTGGCGGTAGAGACTGAATGACCACTTTCGTATTGGTGCATGGCGCGTCACATGGTTCATGGTGCTGGGACAAGGTTGTTCCGCTGCTAGAAGCGCAGGGCCATGATGTGGTTGCCGTCGACCTGCCCGGTAATACCTACGGCGAGTTCGATATCCCACCTGGCCAGGTGACCCTCGATACTTATGCCCAGCATGGCTGCAAAGTTCTAGACCAGCAAGACGAGCCGGTGGTCTTGGTTGGACACAGTTTGGGCGGGCTCACCATCACCCAAACAGCGGAATACCGCCCGGATAAGATTAAGACCCTCGTTTACTTGACGGCTTTGTTGCTTAGGTCCGGTGAGGCAATGTTGCCTGTGTCATCCCGGGATCCCGAGACTGTCCGTGCGGGACTCCAGAGGGATTCATGGGCGGTTTCGGAGGATTTGAGTGTCGGCATCTACCATGAAGATTCTCTCAAACCCCGGTTTTTCAGTGACTGCTCAGATGACGACACCGCCTGGGCCAAGTCAATGCTGGTCCCCCAGCCGTCCGGCCCGTTGATGGACCCGATGAACACCACAGAGGAGAATTTTGGGAGGGTGCCCAGGGTCTACATCGAATGCCTACAGGACGGCGCACTTGGGCTTGCGTACCAGAGGGACATGCAGTCCAACCTCCCCTGCGGCCGGACTATCAGCATGGATACTGGGCACTCTCCGTTCCTGTCCGCGCCCCAGGAACTCGTCTGGCACCTGGTCTCGGTCTAGCCACGTAGCCAAACCAGGTTGGCTTGGTTATCATGGCACCACCTGAACAAGCATAAAATTCAACCGCAAAATCGGAGGCAGCAATGGCTAACAAGAAAGGGACTGGCTTGATGTTGGTTGGAGCCGACATACCTGCCGATAAAGAAACTGATTTTAACAAATGGTATCAAGAGGAACACCTACAGGAATTGATGGGCGTTCCCGGCATCTTGAACGCGGCCCGCTACGAGGCCAGCAAGAGCGGCCCAAAGCACCTGGCCGTCTATGAACTGGAGAGCGTCGACGTGGTTAACACCGATGCCTTCAAGAACCGGCCCCGTACTGAGTGGGGACAGAAGGTATCCCCCAGTCTCATCGGCACCAATTTCTTCAATCTAGTTTTGGATATGATTCACCCGACCGCCCTCACAGACGAAATCGCCGGCAGCGACATGGCCAATGCCCTTCAAATCGGTCGAATGGACGTAGCCGCCGCCGACCAAGATGAATGGAACAAATGGTACAGTGGAGTTTACGTTCCCAACTACGAGAAATGCCCTGGCGTGATCCGCGGACGCCGTTGGAAGTCCGTCCGGGGGGAGCCCAAGTTCGCTACCGTGTATGAGTTCGAGGACGAAAACGTTTCGGAGACCGCCGAGTGGTTAAAACAGCGGGAGATCCATCCCGACAACGTCCGCATGCGGAACATCATGACCCACGCGGCCGGATCGCCCGGCATCTGGAGGAAGACCTTCCAACTCTAGGCCGATTCCCCTTTCAAGCATCCCGCTTGGAGAAGAGCGCCGCGCCCGGAGACTCCGCAAGATATCTGGGTGCGGACTAACCGCCACATGGACTCATCGCAACAATCCATCCTCTCACCACCCGGTCACGCCCACGACCACCGCTCCGGCAGCCGGCGCAGCCTCAGCATCGCCCTGGCGCTGATCATGGTCTATATGGTCGTCGAGGTCGTCGGCGGCCTGATTTCAGGCAGCCTGGCCCTCCTGGCCGACGCAGGACACATGCTGACCGACGGGGCCGCCATCGGCTTGGCGCTGCTGGCAATCTGGGTCTCCGGACGCCCCGCATCCATCGAGCAGACCTTCGGCTTTCACCGCACCGAGATACTGGCGGCCATGTTCAACGCCCTCAGCCTGTGGTTGATTTCCGCGTTGATCTTCTTTGAGGCGTCCCGGCGGTTAAACGACGACTTGCAGGTCGATGGCGGGCTGATGTTGGGTGTGGGCGCCGTGGGCCTGCTGGTGAATCTGGCGGCCGCCTGGGTCCTGCACCGGTCGTCGGGAGAGAGTCTGAACGTGGAGGGCGCATTCCTGCACGTGGTCGCCGACCTTCTGGGATCGGTGGCGGTGGTGGCTGGGGGAATATTGGTGATCGCCTTCGAGTGGAATATCGCTGACCCGATATTTGGGATAGTTATCGGCGTGTTGATTCTGGCCAGTTCCCTCCGGTTGCTCTGGAAGGTCGTTCATGTTCTCATGGAAGGGACACCGTCTCACTTGGACCTGCATCACCTGTGCCAGCGTCTGGAAGAACTGGAGGGCGTGACGGGGGTGCATGACATCCACGCCTGGACGATCACAACTGGATACGACGCGTTAAGCGCCCACGTGACCGCCGATCCCACAGTGATGCAGGACCCGAACCCGGTGTTGCAGGCGCTGCGGGACATCGCCTCCAGCGAGTTTGGCATCGGGCATGTGACCATCCAGTTGGAAGACTCCAAGGATGGTTGCGTTGAAGACCACCATATCGAGCACCCAGCCGTACATGGCTCAAGCCACCGGCATGACGAATCCTGAACCGGCCTGATTCCGTAAGGGTTGGGCTCCATTAAAGATAAACGGGGATGACCAGCATCAAACTTAGAAATATAGGCTTGGCGGTCACTATTATGGCGTTGCTCCTGATCGCGCCACTGTCTTCCGTGGCAGCGCAACAGGAAGAGCCGATCGGTGCAGACCGCGGGGTGAACGTGATTGCCGGCCCCCACGCCGTGAGGGTCGTGGTGATCAACTCCAATCTGGCCGCCGGGTTCCTCCAGATGGCCCTGTTCATTACGGACTCCAACACCAGAGAGACCGTATCGGACGCAAGGGTGATCCTAAAGGCCAACAACGACGGCCAGGACTACGAGGGCTGGGGAACGGCCCACAATTCGCCAGCGAACCCCCAAAGGTACGATGCCAGGATGAACCTGGGGTCTACCGGCGAGTGGACCATAGACGTCCACGTGAAGAGCTCGCTGGGTCAAGGCGCGACAAATGCATTGACTCTGGAAGTACCGGCCCTCAACCGCTACACCGACGGCAGCCTGGTATTCTTCGGCATATTTGCCGTGATGATGCTGGGCGTGATCTACATCATTTGGAGCGTGAAGCGGGACAACCGCCGCCGCCGGCTGGCCGAAGAAAGCAGCACGCAAGCCGATTCATGATGCGGTTTGGCCGAACGATTCTGCTGGCGCTGCCTGTGCTGGCCCTGCTGCAACTGCTCTGGGCCGTGCCTGCCGTTCACGCCCACCAGGGCATCGAATCAGGGCAGAACCCCTTCATGGCCTGGAACTGGAACCCATTGGCGACCCTGCTGTTGCTTATGGCCGCCTATGTGTACTTGAACGGCCTCAATAACTGGCACCGGCCTAGCCATCCCATCAGCCGCTGGCAACGGGCGTCATTCTTCACCGGTCTGTTCCTGATCTTCATCGCATTGCAATCGCCTTTGGACAACCTGTCCGAGCACATGCTGTCGTTCCACCAGTTGCAGCATTTCATCCTGCGCATGCTGGCGCCTCTGCTCGTGCTTCTGGGCGCGCCGTTGACTCCCATGCTGCGCGGGTTGCCTCTCTGGTTTTTGCAGGGCTGGGTCCGGCCCACGGTCCGCAACCCACTGGCCCGTGCCATCTATGAAAAACTGACGAACCCTGTCATCACGGTCGTGATTTTCATGGGGGTGCTCTACCTGTGGCAGTTCCCAGGCGGTTTCAACTTGGCGCTGCGCAACGAGTTCATCCACGCCATCATGCACATGACCATGATGTCCTCCGGGTTCATCTTCTACTGGGCGGTCATAGACCCGGCGCCACGCCGCTCACGGGTCCATTACGGCGTGCGTGTGCTCTATCTGGGACTGATCGTCTTGCCTAACACCATCTTGGGCGCGGTGATCACATTCTCGAGGGGCATCATCTACACCGGGTATGAGGATGTTTACCAGCCTTTCAACATGTCGCTGCTCACCGACCAGCAGATCGGCGGCTTGCTGCTCTGGGTGCCTGGCGACATGATGAGCATCTTGGTGGCCGGCATAGTCATGATCATGTGGTACGAGCGGGAAGAAGGCGGAAATCGGGTCGATCCAACAGTCCCACTTCCTCCGCCAAGCGAACCTACCCAGACTCCGAAGCAGTAAAAACTGCTTCCCTCCATGCAAATGTCACCCTGATCCTTCCGCGGAAGGATCAGGGTCTGCCAAGCTCCGAATTGGCAGATTCTTCGTCGACCTACGGCACTCCTCAGAATGACAGTTCTTAGGCAAAAGCGCTGCCCATGGTTAAATTGTCGCTTCTCCCTCGGACCACCCCGCCCCTTGACCCCCCAACCCCCCAACTCTAGGATGTACCTGACCCCACTCCACAGCGGAGGCGCGACGTGACCACAGGCAATCAAGACACCCGGTTTAGTTGGTTCATACCCATCGACGGTGACGGCGCACGGGCCGGCACTGCCAGGGCTGAGCGTCCGCCGGACTTCGACTACCTGCGCCAGGTCGTCCAGACCGCTGAGGACGAGGGTTTCTACTCCCTGCTGATACCCACCCGGTTCGCCAACGGCCTCTTCGCCGAGGACGCCCCGCTGGCCGAGACCTGGACCACCGCCACCGCCCTTGCAGCCGTGACCAAGCGCATCCGCTTCTTGATCGCCGTAAGACCAGGGTTCGTTGCCCTGGGACTGTTCGCCCAGATGGCGGCCGCTCTGCACCAGATTTCCAAGGGCCGCATCGACATCAACGTCGTGCCCGGCGGCATCCAGAACGACTTTGAACGCGTGGGTGAGTTCACCGACCAAAGCACCCGCTACGAGCGCGCCGAGGAGTTCATCTCCGCCTGCCGCAAGCTGTGGACGCAGCCCGGCCCGGTGGAGTTCCAAGGCGACTTTTACAACCTGAAAGACGCCTACTGCTCGCCCATCCCCGAGGGCACGCCCCCCAAGTTCTACCTAGGCGGGGCCTCGCCCAGGGCCAACGCTCTCTCCGGCCGCCAAGCCGACGTGCACCTGAATTGGATCGAGGCTCTAGACGACTCACGCTCCCGTTTCGACGCTGTGCGGGAAGAATTCAAGAACGCCGGCCGCACGCCTAGCCTCGGCATCCGGACGCACCTAGTGGTGCGGGACAAAGAGGAAGACGCCTGGAAGGCTGCCAACGAGCTCATCGACCACGCCGACCCAGCAGTCAAAGCCCAGCGGAAGTCAGCCGTCGCCGGCACCCCCATGGTCGGCGCCGCCGCCCAGGCCCAAGAAGCCACCGACCACATCGTCGCCCCCCACCTCTGGAACGGCCTCTCCGAGGTCCGTGTCAACTGCGGCACCGCCATAGTAGGCACACCCGAACAGGTTACCGACGTGCTGATGGGCTACTGGAAGTTAGGCGTGGACGAGTTCATCCTATCCGGCTTCCCGCATGTGGAAGAGTGCCAGCGGGTGTCTGCGGATGTGTTGCCGTTGCTGCGGGAGAAGATGGCGGGGGAATAAGTTCCCTTGGCCTCATTTGTGAAATCGGGGAATGAACGTTTCTCGAGCAACCATCCGCAAACTTTTAAGTGCCTAACTGGGCCTTAAATCGGACTGCCGTGGTCGCATACGGATATGCGTTCAATCGCCATGCAACCGGCAGTTCCATTCATACTCTTACTAGCCAATTCCGGTCTCCAACTGAGCGCTTTTAGTAACTATACGTTGCTATCAGCCTATGGGTGGTCGCAGGCCTTTGGTTTGCGGCGTTGGTGGCCCCAAAAAGTTTATGGGGAAAGTTCGTGCGTATGCGTTTTCGCAAGCCATTCGTGCTTAATCCTGAAACAGAGAGTCAAAAACAACAGGAGTCCCAATGGCTCCTTGATATGGCTGAAAATCAGCGAGCTAACCCAACTACGCACCTAGTTATTACAGATCGTATTATTATGGGCGTTCAACTTGGTGCTAGGCGTCCATTGTTAGCACTTCGTGTTTGCTTCGCCAACTACGGTGTGAATGATCTAGTGGTTTCGAATCCAGAGGGATACCCTTTCTTTGGGAAAGAGAGGTCCAGCGATTACATCCGAGACGATGGCGGCAAACACAATGTGCCCGCTGGAAATACCGCCACCACGTTTAACTTGGATATTTATGTCCCTGCCGAGTTTCTTGAAGACATGCAACGTGAAGTCGAATCAGCGTCGGGTGAAGTAAGCGGGATAAGCCTGCGTCAACTCCGTGCCAATGTACGCGCAAAGGATGAAGGATCCATTGAAATTGAATGGAGTATCGGTGGCCATCGTGAAATATTTAGACCGAACCGATGAAATCGTTTAGTACAGCAACTAGGTCTCCGCGACCAAGACAATATGCCTTTTATTTTGGTGAGATGCTGTATGAAAATTGGCCAGGCTCGTTCTCGACTCTGCAGCAAAGCCAACGCCCCCTAAGAAACTCCCGGCCTCCGCCCCTCCCACGGCATCGCCTGTTCAAACGCCGCGCTCGCCTGTAAAACCTTGGCTTCCGAGCCGCGCGGCCCAATGATATGCAATCCAATCGGCATCCCGTCTGAAGAATAGCCGCAGGGGATGCTGGCGGCGGTCTGGCCGGTCATGTTGATGGGGTAGGTGAAGGGTAGGAAGCCCCAGAAGGGCTGGACGGTCTTGCCTCCGATCACGCTGGGGCGCTGCTCGATGGGGAAAGCCGGGACCGCCATGGTCGGCGTGAGCAGCAGGTCGAAATCGTCGAAGAATTCCTCCATCCGCCGGCCGATCCGGTCTACCTCGTAAATGGCCCGGGACATGTCGGCCCCGGTCCGAGTCTGACCGTGCTCAATGGACTTTAGACCGTAGTCGGAGAAATCGTCCCTGTGCTCGTCTAGCATGTGCCCGTAAGAGGTGTAGGCCGCCGTGGCGAATATGTCCCAGAATGCGTCGAAAGGGTCTTCCATCTTTAGGCCCGAGTCCTCGACGGTGGCGCCCATCTCACCGAACAGCAAAGCAGCTTTCTTCGTGATCTCCACTACTTCGGGATCGACCGCCGCGTAGCCGTAGTCGCTGCTCCAGGCCAGCCGCATCTCCTTCACCCCAGCTTCCAGACCCGCACTGAAATCGGGGGCGGGCTGTCGCAGCGAAGTGACGTCGCGGGTGTCCGGCCCAGCCACAACCTGCAGCAGCAGGGCTGAGTCGGCCACCGTCCGGGTGATGGGCCCCGACTGGGAGAAATGGTTGGCCGAGGGCCGTCCGTAGCCGCCGTAGCGGGGAACCCGGCCCTGGGTGGGCTTGATGCCGTACACGCCGCTGAAACTGGCCGGAATGCGGATGGAGCCGCCGCCGTCGGTGCCCATGGACACGGTACAAAGCCCTGCCGCCAGCGCCGCCGCCGCACCTCCGCTGGACCCGCCGGGAGTGCGCTCGGTGTTCCAGGGGTTGCGGCAAGGCTCTCCCAGTTTGTTCTCGGTGGTGCCCGATTGGCCGAACTCAGGCGTGTTGGTCTTCCCCAGGATAACGGCGCCAGAGGCTTTCACCCTCTCCACCACGATGGAATCCATGTCCGGCACCCGGTCACGGAAGACGGCCGAGCCCATGGTGGTGGTCACGCCCTTGGTGAGCTCCAAGTCCTTGATGGAGATAGGGACCCCGTGCAACGGCCCCAATCCTCCGCCCCGCTGCGCTGCGTCATCTGCGGCGCGGGCGTCGGCCAGTGCCTGGTCTTGGCATAGGGTCAGGTAGGAATGCAACTGAGGATCCAGCCGGTGGATACGCTCGAAGAAATTCTCGGTTGCCTCCAATGATGATACTTTCTTCTGGCGGATGTTTTCGGCCAGTTCCACGGCGGACATGAAAGCCAATTCAGCGCTCATGAGACTCCTCCCAGTGCTATAATCGGGCCTGTTTGCCGACCGGCGCGGGCCGGGCGGATGAATGGCGCAATTATAGCGGCGAGGGCGTTGGCGTACCACTTGTTGTCGGCTCGCGCGTCTGACGCCTCGATCGCTTAGAAATCAGGAGACATCCTTTGAGCTTGGTAGGGATAATCGCGAATCCGGCCGCCAGCAAAGACATCCGTCGTTTGGTCGCCCAAGGCCGGGTGGTGCCCGATTGGGAGAAGGTGAACACCGTCCGCCGGGTGATGCTGGGCCTGCAATCTGTGGGCGTGAACCAGATCTTAGCCATGGCCGACAGTTCGAACTTGGTGCGCCGGGCTGCGGATGATCCCACGCTTGCCATCGAATTGGAGTTCGTGGACCAACCGCCTTTCTATTCCGAGGGTGACACCGTGAGGGCGGCGGCGGCGATGGCGGAAAGCGGGGTGGATTGCCTGATTACTCTGGGCGGCGACGGGACCAATCGGGCAGCGGTCGTCGGAAGCCGAAACCTCCCCATGGTGGCAATCTCCACCGGCACCAACAACGTGTTCCCCACGATGATCGAGGGCACCCTGGCCGGCCTGGCAGCCGGGCTGGTGGCCGGCGGCAGGCTGGACCTTGCCGAGGTTTCGGTCTCGAGCAAGATCATGAACGTCTACGTTGACGACGAGCTGCGGGACATCGCCTTAATCGACGTAGCCCTTTCCAAAGAGCGGTTCGTCGCATCTAAGGCAATCTGGGATATAGAAACCCTTTTTGAGGTCTTTCTCACCCGGGCGGAACCGGCGTCCATCGGCCTTTCGTCTATCGGCGCACGCCTGGAAGCGGTGTCTTTGGCCGACGAAGGCGGGCTGCGATACAGCATTTCAAATCCAGAAGAACCAGGAGAAGTATCAACCAGCCGGACCGTGCTCGCCCCCATCGCCCCAGGCGTGGTCCCACAGGTTGTAATCTCCTCGTGGCAGCGCATGGCCGACGGCCAGCGCTTCCCCATCGAGAAGCGGGACTGCACCGTGGCACTGGACGGCGAGCGAGCATTTTCGGTGAACCGCACCCAGCAACTGGAGATGGAGGTCCGGCGCGACGGCCCTCCCATCATTGACGTTGAGTTGGCCCTGAAAGTTGCCGCCGCCGAAGGTCTGTTCGATCTGGCACAGGGAAACTAAACCCCGCTTTGCTCACCGGCTACGAGCTTTTCTTCGCGATACTGGCCATCGCCGCCTCCTCAGTTGTCATCGGCACCGTCGGATTCGGCTTCGCCCTCGTAGCCGCGCCGGTGCTCCTGCTGTACCTTGAGCCCCAGCAGGTCGTAGTGGTGATCAACAGCCTTATCGGTCTGATGTTGGCCACGGTCTTGGTGCGGAACTGGCGCCATTTGGAGCTCCGGCCTAGTATGGGCTTGGTCCTCGGCGGGTTGGCCGCCACTCCCATCGGAGTCCTGGCGTTGAACTCGGCCAGCCCTGGCGTACTGCGGATCACCATCGCCATCGTGATCATCGTTCTGGCGTTGGTCAGCCTAAAAAATATCCAACTGCCCTTCACCCGCAGTAAGATGGCCGGCCCGTCGTTCGGGTTCCTGACATCTCTGGCAACAACAACCATCGCCATCGGCGGTCCAATAGCCGCGATCTACGCGATCTCTCAGGAGTGGAAACCGGACCGGATCAGGGCCACGTTGGCACTGCTCTTCATTACGTCGGACATCGTGGCCTTCGCCCTCTACGCCGCCACTGGGTTGGTGACCAGGGACACCTTAGCCAACATCGGTGTCATGATTCCGGGGCTGATCATTGGGTCCGGACTGGCCGCGGTGCTGGTGAACCGGATCAACGACCGCATCTTTCGCCACGCGATGATTGCTGTGATCGTGGTTGCCGGGAGCGCAACGCTGATTCGGGAGTTAAGCGCGGCGTGAGCGGGCGGCGGTTGATTCCAACAGCGCAGAATGGGGTAGTCAGTAGGCGCGGGTTTTCAATCCGCCGCATCTTAAAAAACAACCGCTTGCCGACAATCGTTCTTGTGGCCCGGCCACTGCGAGCGTCTTTCGTGCCAACGAGGTGGGGCCTGCGTAAATCGGTAGGTTAAAAAACTGCGCCTTCGGGTACTATTCGGAGCGCCCGGAATGGCGAAATGGGTTCTGACGATAATCCTCATCAGAACCCCCTTTCATGTGGTCTAGAGTGTCTTTAATTACTTAGGTCGTGGAAGGCTGCCAGGGCGGCGGTGATGCCGTCCCCCACGGCTGCTCCAAGCTGCCGGGTGGACTCGGCCCGGGCGTCGCCGCAGGCGTAGACCATGGGGATGACCGTTCTCATGTGAATATCGGTGAAGATGTGGCCTCCCGAGTCCAGTTCCAACAGGTCCGATAGGTATTCGGTATTGGGATGGAAGCCCACGTAGATGAAAGCGGCGGCCATGGGATACTCGTAGGTCTTGTCCGTCTTCAGGTCTTTCACCAACGCTCGGTCCAAAGCCTGGTCACCCCGGAATTCTTCGACCACTGTGCTCCATAGGAATTTGACTTTCTCATTGGCGAAAGCGCGTTCCCGAAGAACCTTGGCCCCCCGGAGTTCGTCTCGACGGTGAATGAAGGTGACCGAGTTTACGATTCCGCTCAGGTAGTGGCCTTCGTCCAAGGCTGAGTCGCCACCACCTACCACCACTACGTCCTGGCCACGGAAGAAATTCCCGTCGCAGACCGCGCAATACGATACGCCGCGGCCCGCCAGCGCATCTTCGCCGGCCACGCCAAGTTTATTGTGTGAGCCGCCGGTGGCGATGATGATGGCCTTGGCGGTGAAATCCCGGTCATCGGTATGGATGATCTTGACCGGTTGATCAAAGTTTTCGATACCCATGACCTCGGTGTATTCGGTTTCGGCGCCGAATCGTGCGGTCTGACGTTCCATCATGGCGGCCAGCTCCTGGCCCTTGACGCCTTCTGGAAAGCCGGGGTAGTTCTCGATCTCGTCGGTGATCAGTAGTTGGCCGCCGGGTCCTATCTGCTCTAGGAGCACCGTCTTCAACATTGCCCTGGTGGTGTAGAGGCCGGCTGACAGTCCCGCGGCTCCGGCCCCCAGAATAACTACATCGTAATCTGCTTCCATATATGCCGTATGTTCTCCTAAATGCTTAGTGGGACGTTGGATCAATCATTGCTGCGGTATTACCTGGCCGATGGCACGCCACCGGCGGAATTCATTGACCCTTTGAAGAAGTCCACCGTCAATCTCAGCCCTTCTTCCAGACTGACCTTGGGAGACCAGCCGATCTCTTTGGCGGCCCGGGACCAGTCCAACGATATCCTGTAGACCTCGCCGGTCCTCTGGGGCGCGTGTAGCGGGTCCCACTTATAACCTGTGATGCCTTGGAGCAACTCAAAGATTCGGTTGACGCTCGTCGCTTCGCCGGTGGCGATATTCATGACTTTCCCGTCGCCCCGGTCGATGGCGGCCAGATTGGCGTCGATCACATCGAAGACCGAGATGAAATCCCGCTCTTGTGCCCCGTCGCCGAAGATCTGGGGCTGTTTACCTTCCAGCATGGCCTGGCTGAAGATGGCTACGACTCCCGCCTCTCCGTGGGGGTCCTGCCTAGGGCCGTAGACATTTCCGTAGCGCAGGGAAGTGAAATTCAACCGGTACTGCCGGTAGTAGAAATCTAGGTATTGTTCAGCCATCCACTTGGACATCCCGTAGGGAGACACGGGCGCCAATGGCGCGTCATCGAAGCAGGGGATGGTCTCGGGGTCTCCGTACAGCGCGCCGCCGGTGCAGGAGTAGATGATCTTCTCCACACCGGCCCGGCGGGAGGCCTCAAGTACCCGCAGTGTGCCCAGAACGTTGGAATTGGCGTCTGCGATCGGGTCTTTCGTAGATTGAGTCACGCTGGTCTGGGCCGCCATGTGAAACACCAGGTCGGGCTGTTCCCGCTGGATGATGTCTCCCATTGCCGGCTGGGTGATGTCTGTGTGGTGGAAGACCGCCGCTGAGTCCAGGTTCTTGATCTTACCCGAACTCAGGTTGTCCATCACAACGACTTTAAAATCCAATTCCAGCAGGCGGTCCACCATGTGGGAGCCGATGAATCCCGCGCCACCGGTTACCAGGGCCTTTTTCCCGTCTGCCATCGGCACCTCTTGGGGCTACATAACTGGGGTTTGCGGCCGGACCGTTACCTGATTTGAATACAAAATCTGCCTCCATATCATAAACCCATGGGGTTGGCAGTTCAACGCCGCAACCACTCTCCGCGCCCGGCGTTATTACCCAACCAGATGGAGCCCTGCCTTGATCTGTGTTACAGTTTTTGCGCTTGCAATCAGGCACGGACTGGTACAGGAAGTAAACGATCACCCAAGGAGGCCGGTACATGGCCGAACAGATAGGATTTATCGGACTGGGAATCATGGGGAAGCCCATGGCTCGCAACCTGCTCAAGGCGGGGTATTCACTGACCGTCTACGACATCGTGGGGAGCAACCAGGAAGAGGTCGTCACCGACGGGGCCACAGGCGCGTCCTCCAGTAAGGAGGTGGCCGCCGCCAGCGACACGATAATAACCATGCTCCCGGACTCGGCGGACTCCGAGAAAGTCATTTTGGGCCCTGATGGCGTATTGGAGGGAGCCAAAGGCGGTTCGGTGGTCATCGACATGAGTTCCATCGCGCCATTGGTGTCCCAGCGCATCGCCGCCGACTGTGCTGAGAAGGGCGTGGAGATGCTGGATGCCCCAGTAAGCGGAGGAGAACCAGGCGCGGTCGCGGGGACCCTGGCCGTCATGGTCGGCGGGAAACAGGAAATCTTCGACAAAAGCCTGGACCTCATGAATGTCATGGGTGGCAACGTCGTCCTCACCGGAGACATCGGGGCGGGCGGGGTCACCAAGCTGGCCAATCAGATAATCGTGGCCGCCAACATCGAGGCGCTGAGCGAGGCGCTGGTGCTGTCCCAGAAGGCCGGCGTGGACCCAGAGAAGGTTTTCAACGCCATCAGGGGCGGACTGGCCGGCAGTGCCGTCATGGAAGCCAAAGCGCCCATGATGCTGGGGCGAAACTTCCAAGCAGGGTTCCGAATCCGGCTCCACCAGAAGGACCTCAGGAACGTGATGCAAACGGCTCAGGAACTGAACATACCACTGCCCGTTACGTCATTGTTGCAGCAGATTCTTGGGGCTCTGGTGAACGAAGGGGAGTCCGAGTCTGACCACTCGGCCATCCTGAAGTTCGTCGAGGACCTGGCCAAGGTAGAAGTCAAAGCCGGGGGGTAATGCCCACCATATCTGACCCGAGCGGCCACCAATAGTGTCCTCTCCGATAGGAAAGACACCTACGGATATGTCACCCTGAGTGAAACGAAGGGTCTACCGACTTGATGATTGTAAGATTCTTTGTCGGCCTGCGGCGCTCCTCAGAATGACATATCCGAATAAACAGGTCTGATACTGATAAGGGGCATCGTTCTCTCTTCAGGGACAGAGTTAGAGTGAGGGTGGAATTCTAGTCTTCAACCTCTCTCGAAATCGATACCAGAAACTCAGGCCAAAACTTAGTACAGTCCTTCGAACCGGGCGTCCCGCCAGTTCAGGGCCGTCCGTAATCCCTCGGCCTCATTCTGGAGAATGCCCTGTAAGCTCCGGTTATGATTAACTCGTATCGGTGGCGTGCTGCGGTTAGGGGTTCTTCGCGATGTCTATCCCCAGAATCACTATCGGTGTCACCGGGATGTTACTGGGCCCTGTTTGGGCCAGCGATATAGCGTCCGCCACGTCTTGCCCCTGCGTTATCTGGCCAAATATAGTGTGGGCGCCGTTGAGGTGGGGCGTGGGCGCCACGGTCACAAAGAACTGGCTGCCGTTGGTGGTGGGACCCGAGTTGGCCATGGCCAGCTTGCCCGGTTGGTCGAAAGTCAGGCTAGCTACGAATTCGTCTTGGAACTTGTAGCCTGGTCCACCTGTGCCTCGCCCTAGAGGGTCGCCACCCTGAATCATGAAAGACGGTATGACCCGGTGAAAGACAACGTTGTTGTAGAACCCTTCGACGGCCAGGAAGATGAAGTTATTAACGGTGACCGGGGCCTCGGCGGCGAACAGTTCGATCTCCATGTTACCCAGGCTGGTTCGCATAGTTGCCGTGTAGTGTGCCGCCGTGTCTATCGTTACCGGAGGCACACTGGAGTATTGGGCGATCCTGACCCCGCCCACGTCGATGAATTGCTTGACCGGTCCGCTGGATGTTGTGGTCCCAGATTGGGGCGGCTGGGTTGGGGGTGGGACCGGAGATTCGGTGGGTTCGGGACTAGGTGTTTCCAACACACAGGCAGCCAGAGAGATTGCCAAAACGAATAGCGCAAAAAGAAATCTTAGTTTCATAATCGAAAGGATAACATAGGGCCAACAACTAATTCATATGTGCCAGCTCGGCTAGCTCTCGTTGATCAACCGCCGGGATTCCGTGATCTGATTGGCGTGCTCTTTCACGTGGGAAGCCAGGTAGCGAATCACCCCTTCCACGGTGATTGGATTGTCCTCGCCCCGGTGGCCAAGGATGCCCAAATCTCCCGGCGCGATTCGACCGGTGGCACCGAAGGCCGATTCGTTCGCTGCGGCCAATCCCCGAATCAGTTCATCCAGGGAATCTCCGGCATGGTCTTCTACAGCGGCTGCACGCCGGTCGTTCTCAACGTCGCTTCGGGTGATGTTGGGGTCGTCTTCTTGGGTGATCAAGACCGCCTTTTCCATCCAGAGATACTGGATCTCCGCGATGTGGGCCATCAACTGGGCCACGGTCCATTCATCAGGGACCGGGACCTGGCGTATCTCCAGCTCTGCGATGCCGTCGATCGCTTCCATCACGTCTTGATGGGCCGACCTAAGAAGCTGCTGCAAAACCGGTATCTGTTCCTAGTTCGTGGTCGTAGCGAGTCCTAGGCTGCCAACTTTAAGAATTCTTGGTGAGGTCCGATGATCTCCCCATCAGTACGGCCCACTTCTATCTGAGTCATCGTCGTCCCATAGGTCGGGGTCTTCCCATGGCTGCAGACCTTCTTCCGGATAGGGGTCCGGCCGGAGTTTGGTCGCCACATACTGAATGGACACCGCCGCTAGGACAAGCAGCACCAGACCGCCCAGGAGCCAGCTGTTGAAAAACAGGAAGAGGGACGGGCTATCGGGTTCCGGCCTAAATGTTCCGGGGGACGATGGCGCCGGTTCCCGGCCCCCGGGAGGCTCCCCTGCCCAGCGGGCGTCAAGTCCATCCAGGTCAAGTCCGTACACGCTCGTCAACGCGGCGTCCATGGTGTTGCCGTTTCCCAGTTGGGAGATGAACCGCTGGAAACTGGTCTCGCCGAATTCATCGATCATGAACGCCACCACACTCAATGACTTCTGGTAGAAGGTCCCGATGCTGTGGGGCGTGCCGGTCACGGTGTTCATGGCCCGCAGCGGATTTGTGCGGTCGTTGAGGCTTCCACCGCTGAATATCTTTACCGAGGGGTCCATATAGCTGGCGAAGCCCTCATCCAACCAGGCGGGTGTCGGCAAGGCGCTTTCGCCCATAGCCTGGTCGAACAACAGGTGGGCGGACTCGTGGACTATCAGACCCCGGTCCATCCCCAAGCCAAGGAATAGACGGCTCTCAGGAAAGGCGAATCCCTGAAAGGTCTGCTGTTCCGTGGTTGTGCGGCTCTGTTGGGGGAAGGCCTCAAGGGTGTGCGATCTCCGGCTGTAGATCACGCCTTTGATCTCCTCGGTCTGGTCTAGCTGTAGTACCCTTTGTAGGCGGGCTAGGTCCGCTTCCAAACTCCGGACAACTCCCCTGACTCTAAGGTCGGACTGGTCGTAGTACCGGAGAGTGAGCGGTCCGACTTTGACCTCTTCCCAGTCGAACCTGGTGTCCTCGTATTCCACCACGGTGGGTTCAGTCCGCAGCACGTTGCCTTGGGCATCTGTGATCTCGTAGTAATACTCGACCTCGGTGCCGGGCGGCAGGTAGGTGGAGACCTCTCCCGTGAGGTTCAGGCTGGCGGTGACCCGGTTGGCGGGCACGAAATCCGGGTAAGCATAAGCCCATACCTGACTGCCAACGGTGCGGTAGAAGAGCCGTACCTCCACGATATCGGCGTCTCCCTCGGCGGTTACCGAAAGGTCCACGTTGCCGGGGAAACTCACCTCTTCGCCGGTTGAAACAACTTCGATGTCTCCACCGGCCGCAGAAAGGCTGGAAGCCGAAAGCATGAAGATCAAAAAGACCCCGGTTAGGGCCAGAAACGCCGCCCGCCAGGGGGTGATAAGCGTGAAGGCTAGATGGAAGAAGGAGCTTGGCAAATCCACCGGGTCCCAGGGAGTCCTATTTAGCCAGCTTCAAGCCGGCTGCTTAAATTATATGTTGAATCCCTGCTAATGGCTCTCGTGGCAGCCGCCCAGGTTAGCTAATCAACCGCCTGCTCCATCGCCAGCAACGACTGCTTCCGCTCCAAACCCCAGCGGTACCCGCCCAGGCCGCCGTCCTTGCGCAGCACCCGGTGGCAGGGTATGACCAAGGCCACCGGATTGGCCCCGCAGGCCGTGCCCACTGCCCGGGAAGAATCGTCTTTGCCCAAAGACTGGGCCACCTGTTGGTAAGTGCGGGTCTCGCCGTAGGGAATCGTCCGGAGCATCTGCCACACCTGCTGCTGAAAGGCCGTCGCTTGGATGTCCAGAGGCAGGTCCAGCCCGTTGTTTTCGCCGTCCAGGTAAGACAATATCTCCGCGGTCCAGATCGCCAAATGCCCGCCGTCGGGTTGGTGGTTGGCGGAAGGGAACTCGGCCAGCAGGATCTCTTCCAACTCCGGGTCGGAGTTGCCCAGTTTCACTGAGCAGACCCCCTTGTCAGTGGCTGCCACCAGTAACCGTCCCATGGAGCATGCCGCCACCGTGTGATAGATATTCATGCCCTTTCCTCCCTTCCGGTATGCGCCGGGGCTCATGCCCATCTGTTCCTCTGAGGTCTCGTACAATCTGCTGGACGAACCGAACCCCGCTTCATAGAGCGCCGTTGAGATATCCTGGCCGTCTTTGATCATGGCCTTGAACCGGTCCAGACGCCAGGCCGCGGCATACTGGCGAGGCGTGACCCCGGTGGTCTCTTTGAACACCCGCTGCAGGTGCGAAGGGCTGGTCTCAACCGCCCGGCCCAGTTCGGCCAGGGTTGGCACCGAGCCTAACTCGTCTGATCGCTCTTGAATATACTTGCATACTTTGCGGACCAGGCCGGTGCTGGGAGTTTCTTGGTCCGGCAGGCAACGTTTACAAGCCCTGAACCCGGCGGCCTCGGCGTCGAATGCCCGAGTGAAGAAGGAGACACGGTAGGACGCGGGCCGTCGGCTGGGGCAGGTGGGCCGGCAATAGATGCCGGTGGATTTGACCGCGTACACGAACCGCCCGTCGGCCCTGGAGTCTCGGGTCCGTACTGCCTCCCACATCTGGCCGTGAGAGCCAGCATTCGTTTTTATTGTGCTCTTAGCAGTTGTAGCAACCATATTTATTCCTTAAGCCCACTACGTGGGTTCCTTAATCCCGCTGTGCGGGCGGATGTAATGACTTGAATTGACCAAGGCCAGCAGCTTCCCGCCGTCAGCGGTGATCCGAGTGGTCACAGCCATCAGGGTGCGGCCTGGATGGGTCACCGTGCTTTCGGACCGGAGCGTGCCCTCTTGGACGTTGCCCACGATCTGGGACGAGATGCTCACTGCCACCGGCATCTCTTCCAACGGCACTGCCCGCTCCGAGACTGCCATCGCGGCGAAAGTGGCGGAAGTGTCGGCCAGCGAGACCATGGCCCCCGCGTGGACGTGGCCCGACGGTGTCGTTATGCCAGTATGAAACGGCAACTCAACCACCGCTCGCTCTTTGCTGACCTCGATTACCTGCATCCCCAAAAGTCCCATCAAGGTACCGTCGAAATGCCGTTCCACCCATTGGGCCAGCGCTTCCGGGTCTAGGTCTGCGGGCCATTTATCCATCTTATTCCCTGACTGGCTTGTTTCCTGACTGGATGGTCCAAAATCTCTGACCACACCAGAATACCCCAATCCTGTGGGGTGTTCTATCCGGTTCTTGCTTTCAAAGTACGAGTTTTTAGAGATCCCAGAGCCACGGTTTTAGACTTTTTCAATCGCTTTTTAAAGATAGTGACTTGCGGTCGTTGTTATGTCGTACAAACGTTCTATATAATCCGTGCCCGACCTGGGAATAGCCTCAAATAAAGGCCACAACCGGCCTCAAGATCAGAACACTAAAGACCTATGACTGACCGTTCCATAGCCTGCATGCTAGTCACCCACCTTCCAGTTAAAGCCGAGATGCGCCGTTATCCCCATCTGCGGGGAAAGCCAGTGATCATCACCGAGAGTTACGGCTCCAAGGACCTGGTGCTGGACAGCTCCGCGGAAGCCCATGGCGTCAACACCGGCATGCCCCTGGTTGAGGCCATGGCCCGGTGCAAAGACGCCGTCCTGGTGCAGGCAGATGCGCCCTACTACAACAGTACATTCGACAAGCTGGCCCAGGCCCTGGAACTGCGGAGCCCGGCGGTGGAAAGGGACGGGCTTGGTTGCGCCTATGTGGGACTGGAAGGATTGGAGTTGATGTACGGGGGAGAGGCGCGGATCGTTGCGTCGCTGCTCCAGGCGGCGCCCTCGGAATTCAACCCCCGGGTCGGCGTGGCGGGCGGGAAGTTCCCGGCCTATGTGGCTGCGGTGACCGCCAAGGGAGGCCGCGCCACCAGGGTGCCCAGCGACGCAACAGGCCTGGCGGCTTTCCTGGGCGCATTTTCCATCGGACTGCTGCCTCTGTCATGGGTCAATAAGACCCGGCTGCACCGCTTTGGCATCCACACCTTGGGCCAACTGTCGGCCCTGCCGGAGGGCGCGGTCCAGGCCCAGTTGGGGACCGAGGGACGGCGGGCCTGGCTTCTGGCCAGTGGAGTGGACAACAGCCAACTGACGCCCCACCGGACGCAACAGGCCGTGGAAGAGTGGCTGACGTTCCCATCCCCCACCATCACCTGGAGCCCGATACTGACGGGCCTGAGCACGCTGTTGGGCCGCGCCTTTGCCCGGCCGGAGATCGGCGGCCGTTACGTACGCACCGCCACCATCGAAAGCCGCGTGTACCGTCTGCCGCCCTGGGTGAAACGCTTCGGGTTCAAAGAGGCGCTGGGCAGTAAAGACCGGGCCTTGTTCGCCCTGAAAAGCCGGTTGGACAGTGTGACCCTGCCCGGACCGCTGGAGGACATGAAACTCACCCTGGCCGGGTTCACCGGCGAGTCGGGCATCCAGACCAACCTCTTCTCCGACGTCCGCAAACAGGAACAGTTGAAGGAGATGATGCGTCAGTTGGAAGCCCTGTTGGGTGGCAAACCGCCCATCTATCAGATGAAGGAGATAGAGCCGTGGTCGCGCATACCAGAAAGACGCCTGGCACTGGTCCCCTTCGACCCGTAAAACCGGAGGGCGCAAAGCCTATAGCGCCTGGGGCTGTGAACCAAGGGGCCGAGGGCCTGCAGTTTCGCTCCCTGAACCTGCCGGTCCCCATAGAGGTTGTAGAGGGCGGGATGGAAAGACCGGTCTCCGTTACCCTGCCGCCCGCCAGTTCCAGCCGCCCGGCGCAAACAGGCCGGACCTCAACGGCTGCCTCCCTGGCAGTCACCGCCATCAACGACCTATGGCAAGTGGACGACGAATGGTGGCGCGAGCGCCCCATATCCCGCCGCTACTACCAGGTAACCACCCAAGACGATCGGCGCCTAACCATATTTAGGGACCAACTAAACGGAGATTGGTACTGGCAGAGAGGGGGATGAAAGCTGTCAGCTAACAGCGGTCAGCAATGGCCACCAGCCACGCCTATGTCATTCTGACCCAGCCGCAGCGGCGAAGAATCTGCCAAACTCGAAGGACAAAGGAATGAATCAGTACTACGTGTACATCATGTCCAGCTACCAGGGAACTCTGTACATAGGAATGACCAACGACCTATACCGCAGAGCATACGAACACCGCCATAAGTTGGTGCCTGGATTCACTCAGAAGTACAACGTGAGCAAGTTGGTGTACTACGAAGAGACGTCGAGTGTGCAGTCAGCCATCACCCGGGAGAAGCAGATCAAAGGATGGCGAAGAAACAGAAAGGCAGTGTCGGTGGCATCGTCGAACCCGCATTGGGTCGACTTGGCGGAAAATTGGTATGAAGACCGAAGCTTGGCAGATCCTTCGCTTCACTCAGGATGACATATGCGGGCAAGGTACTCAGGCAAGACATGACTGTATGTAGGAGACGCGGGAAAAACTTCATTGGGAAAAGTTTTGCATGAGAACTAAATTCACTGTATCTGTCATTCTGAGCCAGTCCCGACGCGTCAGGACGGCGAAGAATCTACCAAAGTGCTCGTAGCGAGTCCCCCCTTTCGTAAAGGGGGCTAGGGGATTTTGCCCCATCACAGAAGTAAACTATGACCTCTGACACCTGACACCCCATGTACGCCGAACTCCACTGCCATAGCAACTATTCCTTCCAGGAGGGGGCATCCTCCGTGGAGGACTTGCTGGTGCGCGCCCATGATCTGGGGTACCGCGCGCTGGCTCTGACCGACCACGACAATCTGTGCGGGGCCATGCACTTCGCCCAAGTGGCCAAGACCCTGGAGATGCAATCCATCACCGGCGTAGAGATGACCATTAAAGATGGACAGGACGGGAAAGAAAACTCCCACCTGACCTTCCTGGCTGAGACTAAGGAGGGCTACAGCCAGCTTTCCAACCTCATCTCCTACTCTTACGTCGCCGCGGACCGCAGAAACCCCGCCCTGGACCTGAAGTACCTGCCCGACGACCTTGACGGCCTGATTCTCTTGACCGGATGCCGCACGGGGCGGGTGCCAAGTCTTCTAACGGAGGGTCGGTTCGCCGAGGCCGAGACCCAACTGCGGCAATACCTGGACTGGTTCGGCACGGACAACGTGTTCGTGGAACTGCAGCAGAACCTGGTGCAGGGTGACACCAGCCGAAACCGACGGCTCATCGACCTGGCCCGCAAGCTGGGGGTTTCCACGGTGGCCACCAATAACGTCCACTACCATGTATCTGAGCGCCACCGCCTGCAGGACGCTCTGGTCTCCATCAAAAACAACCTCAGCCTGGAGCAGACCCACAAAGAGCGCCGGGCCAACAACCAGTTTTATCTCAAATCCCCGGAAGAGATGGCTACTCTGTTCTCCCGATGCCCCGAGGCCATCAAGAACACTCTACGCATCGCCGAGCGCTGTTCCTTCGACCTGACCAAAGACCTGGCCTACAGGTTCCCCGACTACCCGGTCCCCGAGGGCGCCACTCCCCAGAGCCACCTGGAAGACCTGTGCTGTCAGGCCGCCGAACGCCGCTACGGCGGAGTTAATCAAAAAGTCGAAGACCGGTTGCAAGAAGAGCTTCGGCTGATCGGGAAACACAACCTGGCAGGGTTCTTCCTGATCTACTACGAGATCATCCAGATGGCCAGGCAGATCATGATCGAGATGGGCCTCAGCGACGCCGAGATACCGCTTGAGGAACGCCCGCCGGGAAGGGGACGGGGCTCATCGGTGGCCATGCTGGTGGGCTACCTGATCGGCCTCTCCCACATCGACCCGCTGGAGTACAACCTGTCCCTGGACCGGTTCCTGTCTGACGACCTGGGCTCGGTGCCCGACATAGACCTGGACTTTCCCCGCAACATCCGAGAGGAACTCATCGTGAGAGTTCACCGTAAATGGGGCTGGGACCGGGCCGCGTTGACCGGCATGATCAGCACCTACCAGATGAAGGGCGTCATCCGGGACCTGGGCAAAGCCCTGGGCCTGCCCGCCCAGGACATGGACAAACTGGCCAAGCGGGTCGACTCCCACGATGCCAAGGAAATGGAGCTGGAGATGCTCCAACTGCCCGAGTTCCGGGACAAGGTGGACGCGCCGGGCTGGCATGACCTCATCGAGATGGCGGCCCAGTTGGACGGTTTCCCCAAGTACCTGGCCCAACACCCCGGCGGCATGATCATCAGCTCGTCCCCACTTATCGACACCGTGCCGGTGCAGCAGGCGGCCATCGCCGACCGTTACATCTGCCATTGGGACAAGGACAGCATCGAACAGGCCGGGTTCGTGAAGATCGACTTCCTGGCCCTGGGCGCGCTGTCCCAGATGCAAGAATGCCTGCTTTTGATCGAGGAGCGAGAAGGCAATTACATCGACCTGAGCCGCATCGACTTCGACGACCGGGCAGTCTACGAGACCATGCACCGGGCCGACACCATCGGCATCTTCCAGGTTGAATCGGCCGCCCAGATGCAGACCGTGCCCCGCATCAAGCCCTGGAACCTGACCGACATGGCCTACGAGGTGGGCGCGGTTCGTCCGGGCGTGGGCGTGAACGACGGCGTGACTCAGTTCATCCAACGCCGTTCCGAGGGCATCCCCTGGGACTACGACCACCGCCTGGAGCAGCGTGCCCTGGAGCGGACCCTAGGAATCATCCTATTCCAAGACCAGGTGAACCAGGTGGCCATGGACGTGGCCGGCTTCACGTCTCTGGAGGCCGACCAACTGCGCCGGGCCTTCGGAAAGCGCAACAATGACCTCCTAATCCAACACTACTGGGAGAAGTTTCGGGAGGGGGCCGCCGGGCTGGGCGTCTCTGAGGACGCCGCCCAGCGGATCTTCCAGAAGTTCAACGGCCACTACATGTTCCCCGAGTCCCACGCATTTGCCTTTGGCGCAACCGCCTACCACATGGCCTGGCTCAAGTATTACCACCCATTGGAATTTTACGTCGCCATCTTCAACCAGCAGCCCATGGGTTTCTACAACACCGAGACCCTTAAGGAAGACGCCAAACGCCACGGCATCACCGTCTTGAACCCAGACATCAACCACAGCCGGGAGAAATGCATCATCAGGAACGAGTCCGTCTTACTGGGACTGCGCTACGTCCGAGGGATGGGAGACGCCGCGGCAACCCAAGCGGTGGCAGCCAGAGACCAAGGCGGGCCGTTCAAGAGCCTGGCTGACGCCATGGAACGCACGAGACTACAGCGGGAGATCATCGAGAACCTGGTCACCGCCGGAGCCTTTGATGCATTGAACGCCGCCGGTACAACCGGATCAATGGAAAAAACAGAAACGGCCAAGACGGCGGGAGCGGTTGGTACGGCTGGGATAGCAAGAAATAAAGGCGCGGTAAGCCGCCGACAGGCGCTGTGGGAGGTGGGTCTGCGATACCGGCCAATCAACACGCAGCAGCCTTTGCCGCTGCCCGTGGAACAGGACATGGCGGAACTGCCTGAGCAGAGCGAGTGGGAGACCATGGGTGAGGAATACCGCATCCTGGGGCTTTACCCGGAGGGCCACCTGATGGCCCTGGCCCGGCCCTATCTGAGACCGGGGATCCTATCCAGCCGCGACATCGAGGCCAAAGCCGACGGCGACATCGTTACCGTGGCCGGACTGGTCATACGCCGCCAGCGTCCCCTGGCCAAGGCGGTCTTTCTCACGTTGGAGGACGAGTTCGGCCACATCCCGCTGGTGGTATGGCCCGGCGAATTCGCCAAGTACCGTCAGATCATCAGGGAGCCGCTGCTGGTCATCCGCGGCGAGGTCTCGCGCCGGGAGGGCACCATGAACATAGTGACCCACCACGTGGAACCCATGCCCACCATGAAGAATCTACCTAAAGCCAAAAGCTGGCAGTAGGGCGTCTAAACCGGCCGGAGTTACGACTCCAGGTCGGCCTTCATTGTTTTCACCAACTTCTTCTCATCCATGGGGGCAGCCAAGGCATACAACAGCTTCATGGGCGCCATGAGCGTGGGGATCGAAGTGATCCGGCTCTTGCGTTCAACACTGGTCCCGTCACCGGCAGGCGAGACGGAGATCTGCCAGTCTAGGTCCCATTTATTCGGCATAACCACATGGAAGCCCAAGCGTTCGTTGGGCACAAAATCGGTGATGGTTATCCGGTCCCGTTTGCCACCGCTTTTACCCGACGAATACTTATGACCGACCGCAACCGGCCCATCCATTTCCGAGGAGATATCTATCGAGTAAGCGGCCCATCCGGCGTGCCGGGTCAAGTCGCTAACAGCTTCAAATACCTTGTCCACAGGCGCGTTCACGGTAATCTTACCCATTGCTATCATCCTCCCCGTCGTTTAATCGAGTGAAGTGGCCCAGAATTACACACTTTCGACGAAGAAATTCATAAATCATGCCCAACACGTAGCAATGTGGCCCCAGTATGTGTGTAATACCTTCCCAAACTGGGTCGCCGGTCTGGTGCTAGAATGTCCGCCAAACGTTCACCCATTCACCAAGGAGTCAATTCATGATCGATACAGTGATCAAAGGCGGGACAGTGGTCACACCGGCCGGGGTCGGCGATTGGGACATCGGTCTGGAGGGCGAAAAGATCGCCGCCGTGGCCATGCCCGGTGTCCTGCCCGCTGAGGGTGTACGTCTGATCGACGCCACCGGCAAGATAGTGGTCCCAGGCGGAGTCGAGGCCCACGCCCACGCGGCAGCCAACGTTCAAGAAGGGTTGCGGGAGTTGGTGCCCGGAACGCCCAACGCGGGCCCGGCCGTTCATTCCCTGGGCGCCATCTGGGGAGGCACCACCACCGTGGTCGACTTCACCCCTGTCAACAATGAGGGCGACTTGGCCCAAGGGGTTCATGATTTCATGTCGGTCTGGCAGGGACAGGCCTACACCGACTACGCCACCCACGTCATCTACCGCAACTCCAACACACCCGACTCCATCGCCAGGTTCGGCGAGTTGGTCGCGGCGGGCTTCCCCAGCGTCAAGATATTCACCACCGATATCCGTCCCCCCGGCAATGAAGGCCGGACTCTGACCCCCGGTGGACGCCTGGAGACTGGGCGGCTCTACGACCTGATGGAGCAGGTATCCCGCCACAGCGGCATGTTGGCGGTCCACGGCGAAGACGATGAGCTAGTGATGTACAACTACCTGATGGCCCAACAGCGGGACCAATGGGACTGGTACAACGCCAATCTGATCCACTCCAAAGCCGTGGAAGACCTGGCATTTAGGCACGTTACACGGATGGCCGAACGAACCGGCGCCGGCATGTACTTCGTCCACGTGACCGCTAAAGACGGGGTGGATGTCATCGCAGAGGCCCGCAGCAACGGCCAGCCGGTCTACGGAGAAGTCCTCACTCTGGCTTTGTCCTTCGATGCCAGCCGCTACCGGGAGGACGATGGGATGAAGTACCACACCTATCCTTCCCTAAAGGGTGAAGAAGATACCGTCAGTCTGTGGGACGCCATCATGAAGAGCGACCTTTCCTTCACGGCCACCGACAGCAGCTTCACCACCTATCTGGACAAGATCGCCGGAAGGAACATTGAGGACATGCGCGGCGGAAACATCGGCATCGAGATACGCATGGGCGTCAACTATACCGAGGCCGTGGTCAAGAAAGGCATGTCCTTGGAGCGCTTTGCCGACATCACTTCCAGCAACGCCGCCAAGATACTGGGCATGTACCCCACGAAGGGCGCCATCGCGGTGGGCAGCGACGCCGATTTCGCCATCATCGACCCCGCGATCAAAAAAGCCCTGTCCATGTCCGACCTCCATGTTCGCGACTTCAGTCCCTGGGAGGGCTGGGAAGTAGAAGGCTGGCCGACCACCGTGATTCTTCGAGGCAAGATTATGGTGGATAACGGGGAATTGTTGGGTGACGGCAACGACGGCCAAATGATTCTCCGCAAGGTGGACCAGAGCGTACTGCAACGACCCACGGTATAGACCAACCAGGGCCAGAATTTACAATCGAGATTTGAGGGGGCTGCCATGGACAGGCCGAAGATCGCCGTATTCTCCGGACCAACATCGACCATCGCCAACTCGCCTTCGCTGGTCACCAGCAACAAAGGCCGCGCCGCCAGCGAACGAAGCCTGCCGGGACGCTTCGACCATCTGGTGGCCCAATCTCTCTACGAGCCAGTAACCGTCAGGATCAAGAAGTTCAGCGCCCATCCCATGGAAGAAGACGCCAAGGACGTCTACTTCGATGATGGCAAAGGCTATTACGAAGTAGAACTCCATCCGGAGGACGGCGCCTTTCTTCTGCCCTACATGGCCCGCCGCAAGGACGGGTCTGGGGCGGGGGTTCCCTTCGAAGCCGGAGACATGACCAACGCGGCCATCGAGTACGGCGGGCGGCAGACTTTCTACCCCGACGCGTCACGGGTCTTCGCAGACATCGACCGGGGCATCGCTGGCCGGGATGAGCACGGCGAGGGGAACCTGCTAGACCGCCGGGCGGATTTCGAATTCATCAGGGCGCTTCCTCCGGCAGGCTACACGGGACAAGGCGAAAAGGCGGGAGTGGACTACTTCCCATATCAGCCCTGGCCCATCAGCCGGCGTCCCCGCTACTCCGACCTGGCCCGAGTCACCAACACGGTCCAGCGCACTCTAGCCCAGGGCGGTCTCGCCGGGGCGATCTGGCTGGAAGGAAGTCCTACCGTTGAGGAGACCTCCTACTGGCTAAACCTGCTGATCGATACCCAACTCCCCATCGCTACCTGCGCGTCCCAGCGTACTCACGGCCAGTTGGCCAACGACGGCGACCGCAATATCGTCGACGCCGTGGAAGTGATTCTCTCCGGCGAGACCGCTGGTATGGGGGTTGTCGGTGTCCAGGACGAACGGATCTACGCTGCCAGAGAATTCAAAAAGGCGGACGACCGGCCGGGCAACTACAAAGCCACCGGCGGTCACGGCGGAATCTTGGGGACAGCAGGGCCTCCGGTGACCGTCTGGTACCGCCCCAACTACAAGCACACCGCCACCTCAGAGGTGAACCTGACCCGTGTGCCGGCCGATGTGATCTTCACCGATAAGATCGGTGACACAATCCCCGTCAGCGTTAGAGTCAAAGACTCCGGCGGCGGGTTGCTGGCAACCGCCATTCCCAGGGTGAACATCATCAAGCAGGCGTCATATATGGGCGAGGACGACAGTTCTAACCCCGATCAAGAAGTAGATATCTTGGCCCGCATCGCCAAGGCCCTGGCCGACCAAAGCAACCCGGACGACAAATCCCCCAAACTCCACGGCCTAGTGCTTGAAGGGACTTCTCCCTACGGGCTGGGATCGACTTCCCAGATGGCCGCTTTGGCGATCGCCGTCTACAGCGGGTTGCCGGTGGTCCGGGTGGGCCGCTCCGACCCGGGCGGCAGGGTGCCCGGATTCATGCATGACCTTAGCATCGCGGGCAGCAACTTGGACGCCAACAAAGCACGGCTTCTATTGATGGCTTCGATGCTGAAGCTCGGCCGGTTCCCCAAAGCCAAAGACCCGCGAAATCCCACTTCAAAAGAGAAGGACGCGCTATTGGCCAAGATTGCCGATTTCCAGGAGATTTTCGAGGCCCACTAGCCGTGGGAAGTCATCACTAGCCGTGTGGCAGAGGCCGGGAGATCAGGTCCTCGATGCGGCTTCGGGTCGCGTCTTGGTCGAAGCCTCGGAGCAGGTTGATGCGGTTCCGGTTGGGGTCGCCGCCGTGCCAGTACTCGTACACTTCTTGGCGCATGCCTGAGGAGGAGACCGCCAGGTCGTGGGCC
>Ga0207966_1000327_pt1 | contig 27732 bp, 27 predicted proteins | sample Knorr_S23_td_NAD_FD_185611 | JGI IMG/M metagenome (GOLD analysis project Ga0207966, IMG submission 185611) | Marine microbial communities from Southern Atlantic Ocean transect - Knorr_S23_td_NADW_ad_2500m_LV_B (SPAdes) (version 2) | ecosystem: Environmental > Aquatic > Marine > Oceanic | place...
GGCGAGTTGGACATACTAGTGACCACGCCGGTGGTCGAAGTGGGCATCGACGTGGCCAACGCCACAGTGATGATGATCGACGGCGCAGACCGGTTCGGGCTGGCCCAACTCCATCAATTCCGGGGCCGGGTTGGCCGTGGGGAGCATAAGAGTTATTGCATGCTGCTATCGGACACCCAGTCGGAGACGGCCAAAGAACGGCTATCAGCCCTGGAGCGGATCCACGACGGGTTCCAGCTAGCCGAGGTTGACCTAGAACTGCGGGGGCCGGGAGATTTCTTCGGGACCCGTCAAAGCGGCCTGCCCAGTCTCAGAATGGCCCACATCACGGACCGGGAATTGTTGGACCTCGCCAGGTCAGAAGCAACCAGGTTGATCGAAGAAGACCCTGAACTATCTTCTCCTGACCACTTGGCCATCGCCGCCCAAGTCGCCCGGTTCGTGGACCAAGCCAGCGCCAACGTCGGCTAAGCCGCAGCGCTACGGATATGTGCCGATGAGCCTGGCCCCAAGCATCAACCGCCTCTTTCCCGCGATTTCGACCACAACATCCCAGGATATCTGGGCGCCGCGGACAACCCGTACCTTGAGCCCCAGAATTAACTAGGCCCGGCTACTAGGCACGATAACTGGCGTGGACGGCCCGGCTCCCGCCGCTCCAGCCATGACAGACCGCGGTGCATGGGCCCCAACCACCGGCCACGATCAGTTGCAAGTCCTCTGGGTTTTTGATGGCCGGTATGAAGAAGTCATCGTTGTCCGGATCAACTTCGATGGGGAAAGCCAAAGCGCGCTCCCTTCGCCAGTTGCCCCCGTTCTTCAGGTCCCGTACTTTGCGGCCGGCAATCTCGCACAAACGACTATGGACATCTGCACGGCTCATGCCGGAGTTGGCGCAGATCGCCGCGTGCTGCGGACCCATGGCGACGACCATATCGGAGCGGGTGTGCATGTTCCAAGAACCCATGGCGACCATGGTGTCGGCTATTCCATTCATCAGACGAATGGGCTCGTTGCTAACATCGTCGAAGCAGAAGCGGGGCGACTCGACCATGGCCATGGTGATGACGTTCTCATCGCCGGAATAGCCCTTGGATACCGAGAGGCTTTCCCACGGATGATCTTCCATATTCTCAGCCAGGCAGTAGGTGAACCGGGAGGGCATCCCAAAGATGGTCATCGAGGAAACGCCGGGAATTCCAGCGCCCAGGTTCATCAGGATCAGCCGGATGGCCCGCCCGACGGTGGCATTGGCGCGAAAGCCCGGCCCCATGCAGCCGTTTCCGCCGTGGATCCCAATATCGGCCGCATAGGGGCCGTTGACGATCATCATGGGAGCCACACCGTGCATGGTGCCCTGGACGCCGTTCACGTTGAATTCGTCACGGAGCATCAGTTCCGTGGCCGCTATCACCACGGGCAGGTACTCGGGGCGGCAGCCGGCCATGAGGGCGTGGACCGCTACAGAACGAACGGTGGCGACTTCCATCGCGGGAGGGATAGGGCCGATGACGTCATCGTGGTCGCGAGCCGTGCCGGTGAGCATCCGCGCGATGCGCTCTTCAGTGGGGGTGACCACAGGGAATCCGTCGGACCATTCCTTCTCTAGGAAGAACTCGAATTCATCTACCTGTTCGTTCAACGGATTACTCCTCTCGTTCTACTTAAAGATCAGCATTTGGAGATTAGCTTTTGAGATGGCTTGCCACTTCATCCACATATTGCAGAGTCAATTCTCGCATCTGGGCGGGCTGGAAATTGCTCACGGGATGCGGGAGCACAACGTAGGGGTGGCCCTGCATGCCCTTCCCGCGGAATTGGAAGTCGGCCGCCTTTTTGAAGGCCGAGGTGATGATGGTTGTCGATGGGATACCCAGTTTCTCGAACTCGACGGTGTCGTACACACTGCACAACGTACAGGATCCTCAACCACCCAGACCGGCGATGGCCACATCCACCTGGTCTGCCATCTCGTTGATGATCTCCAGGGTGGCCGGCTTGGAGTAGTGCTCTTTGCGGCGAATTACCAGTCTTTCGACACCAAATCGTTCGCACAGCGCATCGCCCACCGTCTGGAGGATGATATCGGCCTGTTCTTTGGTGTTGTCCAAGAGCCCAACGACTTTACCCGAGAGATCGGCGGGCCGTGCCGCCATTTGAATCACCGCTGCGCTACCGCCTGCCGTTGGGTCTACGAAGCCAAGTCCTTCTGCCATCACGCTCTCCTTCCGCTACCGGTTGATGCCTGGAGCCGCCCAAATTAATCGACGATGCCCTAATCATAAGGCTTGAGCTGGACCTCGTGCAGCGCCGGTATAACCTCTTTGCCGATGAGTTCGATGGAACGCATGACATCTTCGTGGGGCATGTCACCTTCGTTGCCGTAGCAGATCAAGTAACCCGGCGACACGTTCTCTAAGGTCTTCTTCAGTCCTTTAATCACCGTGTCGGGACTACCGACTACGATGCTACCGGCCTCTTGGAGTTCCTCATAAGACATTTTGTTCTGCCCCAACCGGACCCCGACACCAGCCGGAATCTTCCTGATCACATCGACGGCCGCGCGGGACCGGTATCCGGGAGGGTCGTTATGTTCCGCGGGACCCTTGAACCGGTGCCTATCGTTCCACATGTAAGTCCGCCCAATCTCCTGGGCTTTTTCATCGGTGTCGGAGCAGAAAACCAGAACGTTGCCCCCGAAATTTCCGGGACCTGGAGTGTACCCGGCTTCTTTAGCTACTTGGATGTATACCTCTTTTAACCACTCCGTCTGGCCGCGGATCACCTGTAGATTCAGATAGGGATAGCCGTGTTCAGCCGCCCAGATAACGCTCTCCGGGCTGCCGGTGCCAGGGAACCAGATGTCCGGGTTTGGCTTCTGCATGGGAAGCACCCACGGGTTCACCACCCGGTATTGGAAGTGTTGGCCCTCGTGGCGGAACGGGCCGGGGGTGTTCCAGCACTTGAGTATCAGGTCGTGGGCTTCTTCGAACCGGCTTCTGTTCTCTGTGGGATCGATACCCGCCTGCAAAGTCTCGACGGAGCTGCCACGCACGAATCCTGAAATGATTCGGCCGCCGGAATAGCAGTCCAGCATCGCTATCTCTTCGGCCATCCGCACCGGGTCGTTGATCGCGATGACGTTGCCCAAGATGGCAATCTTGACCTTCTTGGTGATCTTGGAAAGGACTGCGGCGTCTAGATTGGCCGATGGCTTCATGCACCAGTAAGCAGTGTGGTGCTCGTTGGTCATTATTCCATCGAAGCCGACCTCATCGACCAAGGCGTACTGTTCATGATATTCGTTGTACAACACATGGGCTTTCTGAGGGTCGAAGTAGGAATTTGGGAACAAGAACCTTGTTGCGTCGTACTTATCAAGGTCTTCATCTCTAACGTAGCCGTTGGGCTGCTCAGAGAACCAATAGATCTCAACCTTATCCTTCGGGCGGGCTAGCTGGTTGACCATTGATCGTCCTACCTCATCCTCGGATTCCGGGTTTCCGGTTAATTCCGGGTTACGGGCGGTCCTACTTGGAGGCGGCTTTAACCGCCTTGCGGTATCTGAAAAGGGCCGGCTCCACGTAGGCGCTGGGAGACGACAGGGCATCGTCGATTATCTGCAACACGGCGGCGATCACCGGCTCTTGCAACAGGCCGGAACGTTTCTCCTCGGTGTCCGTCATCGGCGCATAACCGGGTTGTCCCTGGTTCTGCTGGTCAAGTATCTCGGTCGCCTTCTTGACCGCGTCCTCGATTTCCTTCTGACTGACCAAGCTGTGGAGCCGCCAGTTGGCGATTATCGCGCCGTCGATCCGCTCGGTTGCCCGATCTTTCATCTCTTCGATCTGGCTGAAGTTGGGCACGCCGCTGCACCCGATGCCCCGGTGCACCCAAGGCTCCACGTAAGCGACCATGCTATGGGCGTAGCTCAATAACAGGGTCTCTTTCGCCTTCGGGTCGGCCACCTTTTCGGGCTCCAGTACCGGGAATGTCAAAAGATCGCGCCTGGAAATCGCAGGGGACGGAGAATCTTCCATCGTGCGCTGCACCTGGTCGACGTCGATCATGTGGTAATGCATCGAGTGAAGGTGACTGGGGTTGGGTGCTGGGACCCAGGCGGTGTTGCCCCCACTCCTGGGGTGGTTGATCTTGTTCTCCATCATCTCAACCATGGCCCGGTTCTTAACCTGCATGCCCTTGCCGATCTTCCCCTGGTTGTGGACCCCGGCCCTGAGACTGATATCGACATTGTGCAGCTCGTAGCTGGTGTTGAAAACCGACTTGGTGAGGTCGTCACGCAGGTCAACCGGCCCTGCCTGGGTCTGCACCCGTATCTGGGAACCAGTGCGGTCTAGGAACCCGGTATTGGTGAAGAACACCCGGCTCTGGGCCGCTCGCAGAGATTCCGCCAATTGCAGGGTCATCCCCAGTTCTTCGTTCATGATTCCGAGAAGAATCGTGTTCTTAGCCAGGCTCAGACGGTCTTCGACGGCTTCGAAGAAACGTACCTGTTCGGCCGCTTCTTCGGAGGTCTGCAGCTTGGGTGTGACCTGGTAAACGTAGCCCGCTTTGCTGTTGGGGACCCTTTCATCAGAGCCTTTGTCATGGGAGGTCGCGATCAGTGTCGTCAGTAACACACCGAGCATCCGCTCGGAAATCTCCTGGCCATCCACTTTCACCATATCCGTATACATGTGCAGCGAGACGTTGCGGACGGACATCAAACTGGTGCCTTTGACCGATTTCGGTGTCCCGTCTGCGCCCGTAAATCTAACGTCGGCGTTGATCGCCTTCAGGGAGCCGCGGGAACTGCTTGCCTGGAGGTCACCGCGAATCAGCCCCAAGTAGTTTCGCAGAGCCAGGACCATGTCCTCTGCGTCAACAATGGCCACCGCGTCCTCAAAATCAACGATGTTAGTGACGGCCGATTCCACAATCAGGTCTTTGAATTGACGGTTTTCTCCGTTGACCTTGCCGCCGTCGTAAAGCTGAAACTGCAGCTTCATGCCGTTGTCTTCCAAGAAGAACTCGGCCAGTTGGTCTCCATCTTGGTTGAAGCCTAAGAACTGGTTCGGGTCTTGCAGTCCGGCTTCTGCGCCGTCCGCAGTCTGGCCCCAGAGCGAGAAACTTCCGTCCGGGTTCTTGCTCAAGGAGTAGGACACGAAGTCTTTGAATCCCAGACCGTTCTCCCACCCGGCTACATGGCCGTCAAGATACTCATTTGTCTGGTCAACCACCATTTGTAAGCGCTCGTCACGGCTGGAATCTCGGTCGATCTCGGAGTGGATGTCGCTAAGAAAGTAGGCATCATAAAGGCTGCCCCACCTTGCATTGGCGCCGCCCACAGCCATGCTGGCGATATTGACCGGGGTGACAAGCTCAGGGCCGTTCTGGGACATCTCTAAGTCGAGTTGCGGGGTCGTCATGCTAACTTCGATGGGCGATTCCGGTTCCAGATAGCCCTCATCCACTAGAAATTCCCCCAATTCGATCGCGTCGTTGGACGCCGAGTCTGCAGTGGGCGCCCAACCAGCCTTCCGTTTGGCCTTGTAATACTCGTCGGTCTTGGCCTGGCGCGTTGTGCGCTTGTCCAGAAGTTCTAGATTCTTGGGGCCGAATTGCTCCACGAGCTCGCCGAGTATGTTGAAAACCTCGTCCACGGACTTGCCCGAATCTGGGACCGCCTCGTCTCTGACAAACGAATACAGAAGGTCGTCGATCTCGATGGATGCTCCAGATGCCAGTTTTAGGGTCGTCATATTTGGCTCCGATCAGTTTGGCAAAGGGGGGTCTTAGTATTAGCCGTGGGTCCGCTCGAACTGCTTCATGAATGACACCAGGGCCTCCACGCCCTCTTTGGGAAAGGCGTTATAAACCGACGCCCGGATACCGCCCACCGAACGGTGGCCTTTGAGCTCCACAAGCCCTTCGGAAGCCGCCTCGGTGGCAAATTGGGTCTCCAACTCAGGGGTTGGCAGCCGGAATGTGACATTCATGCGGGAGCGGTGTTCAGGAACAGCGTGTCCGCTGAAAAACTCGGACGAATCTAGCTGGTCGTAGAGGGTCTTGGCTTTGTCATCGTTCAGGCGACCAATACACTCCAAGCCCCCCTGTTGGGCCAGCCACTTGACCACCAGACCCAAGATGTAGACCGAGAACACCGGCGGCGTGTTGTGCGCCGACTTTCCCTTGGCATGGACATTGTAGCTGAGCATGGAGGGAAGGCTTTCCGGGCTGCGGGGCAGCAGGTCGTCTCGAATGATTACCAACGTGGCTCCGGCCGCCCCCAGGTTCTTCTGCGCGCCGGCATAGATCAGGCCGTATTTCGATACGTTGATCGGCTTGCTGAAGATATTGGAGGATAGGTCCCCGACTAATGGAACAACGCCGGTTTCGGGCTCCGTTGCCCATTCGGTGCCGTAGATCGTGTTGTTCCCGGTGAAGTGCACGTAGTCGGCACCAAGGTCCAGGTCCAATTGCTCTTGACTCGGGATGCGGTCATGGTTCGAATCCTCGGTGGAACCGGCCAGCCTGATATCACCGACTTTTTGGGCGTCTTTCAGGGCCAGATTGGCGAAATTTCCTGTGACTATATGATTGGCATGGCCGTTGGGGGTCAACAGGTTCATGGGTACCATGGAGAATTGCAGGGACGCCCCGCCTTGGAGGAATAAGACCTGGTAGTTGTCCGGTATTCCGGCCAGATCGCGGATGTCCTGCTCGGCGCTCTCGATCATCTCCACCACCGGTTTTGAGCGATGGCTCATCTCCAGCAGTGAAATCCCAACCCCCGGTAGCGAGACCAGATCCCGTTGGGCTTCTTGCAGCACCTCAGCGGGCAAAGTAGCCGGTCCCGCGGCAAAGTTATAGATTGTCATTGGTTATTTCTTCCGCCCTTCTGTTGTCACTCACGGCGCTCATAAATTTAGATTCCACAGCCAAACAACAAGCTATGCTAGCCGACCCCGTATACTTTGGCAAACTAGGGTTTCCTCGGCTTGCGCTCCGAACAACAGGCGAAGGTGTGGCCTTGATAGACGGATGCCGGTTGAGCTATGCCGGGGCTTTGAAGCGGTAGCCCACGTTCCAGATGGTCTCGACGAAGGAGTGGCCGGGGGACTCCACCTTGGAGCGGAGGCGACGGATGTGGACGTCCACAGTTCGTGTGCCTCCCAGGTAGTCGTAGCCCCAGATCTGGCTCAGCAGCGCTTCCCGCGTGTAAACCCGGCCGGGGTTGGACGCCAAGAGCACCAGTAGCTGGAACTCCTTGTAGGTCAAGGCCACTCGGCGGCCCGACACTGTAACTTCGTAGCGTTCTTGGTCTATAGAAAGATCGCCGACTTTCAGTAATTTAGGGCCGGCCGGACCGCTGACCCGGTAGATCGCCTGCCCCACTCGGGCGGTCAATTCAGCCTCGGATACCGGGCTGAACAGTATCTCATCGGGATTGAGGGACGGGTCATAGTCAACCATCGCCTCTCTGGGCACGGCGGCAACCACGGGAAGTCTCCGGTCATGGCACTCTTCGACCATCAGACGGGCTTCCGACTGGGATAGCGAAGACATATCCAAAATCACCGCATCCGGTGGCATGACGCCGTTTTCATTAAGCTGGTGCATCTCGATACCCACCTGGCACGACATACCGGCGCGGTCGGCAGTGTCCGCCAACGCGCTGAGCTCGCCGCCATGATTAACCAGGATAAAGAGGTGGTACAAAGGTCCGGCCCAATACTTCCAGTGGGTTTGAATACCAGAAAAAGTATACCAAACGAGACTTATTAACCGGGGCCCATTGAATCCGGCCCAAGGCCAGTCAAAGCGATTGACGCTAAACTGGGGTGCAACTATCATGGCGGTACCGCTGTGGCGCCCGTTAGGGAGTGAAGTTATGAGCACGCAGACCATCTCTGGTTCCGCCCAAGAAGTCCGGCAGCAGATCCGCTCGAATGCCTGGCGAGGCATCACCTCCGGAGTTGCGCCGGGCCACGTCCAGGCCAACCTGGCCATCCTCCCCAAGGACCTTGCATTCGACTTTCTGCTGTTCTGTCAGCGCAATCCCAAGCCATGCCCCCTGCTTGAGGTGATTGAGCCAGGTAAGATCGAGCCTGTTATCACAACTCCCGGTGCGGACATTCGGACCGACGCCTCCGGGTACCGCATCTACGAGAACGGCCAGCTCACCGCCGAAGTAGACACCATCGTCGACTACTGGCGCAACGACTTGGTCTCCTTTTTGTTAGGTTGCAGCTTCTCCTTCGAGACAGCCATGGTGGAAGCGGGAATACCTCTTCGGCACCAACAGACTGGCAACAACGTGGCCATGTATATCACCGACATACAGACCACTCCCGCCGGCATGTTCTCGGGCCCGATGGTGGTCAGCATGCGGCCGGTGAAACGGGAACAGGTGGTGCGGGCGGTGCAGGTGACGTCCCGGTTCCCATCCACCCACGGCGCCCCGATACATATCGGCACCCCCACCGACATCGGAATCACGGACATCTCACGGCCCGACTTCGGGGACCCAGTGGAGATCAAGGACGACGAGGAGCCGGTGTTCTGGGCCTGCGGCGTTACACCTCAGGCGGTGGCTCTGAACTGCAAACCGCCGCTGATGATCACCCACGCTCCCGGCCGGATGTTCATCACAGACGGGAGGGACGCCGATTACGCGGTTTTATAGCTGACAGATATCAGCTTACAGCGATCGGGGGAGAGGATTTGGACGAAAGTATCGAAGATATCATCCTGTCTCAGGACAAGCGGGGAATGCTGGCCTTGCGGCCTCATCTTCCCGACGACTACTGCTCTCAAGCTGCCCAGTTCATCATCGATCATCCGGGCGGCGTGATAATCGTCACCGGCTTCTATGTCGTGATGGCCGGGAAGCCGGAGACCGACGGGCCGCCGGGGGCCATAGCCATCGGCGAGGCGCTGAAGGGCTTGGGCCGCACAGTAACCTACGTCAGCGACGAGTACACCACTCCGGTATTGCGTAAGTACGCCAACGGTTCCGATGTGATCGATTTTCCCATCGACGGAATCGAGCCCAGCAAGGAACATGCCAAGGGCATTCTGGAGCGGGTCAAGCCTTCGCTGCTGATCTCCATCGAACGCTGCGGCCGCACCAGGGACGACACCTACCTGAACATGCGGTACGTCGATATCTCGCCCAACACCGCCCGCCTAGACTACCTCTTCGACTCTGGCATCTCATCGGTTGGAATCGGCGACGGGGGCAACGAGATCGGCATGGGAAACCTAGCCGAGGTGATACCGACGGTGGAATCCCTGCCCGACTATCCTGCTGTGAACCAGGTCGACCGGCTGGTCATCGCCAGTGTGTCCAACTGGGGAGGGTACGGTTTGGTGGCGGCGATGTCCCAGATATCCGGAAAGAAACTGCTTCCCACGGTTGAGTCCGAGACCGCCATGCTCCACGGCATGATCGAAGCCGGCGTGGTGGACGGCACAACCGGCGACGCCGTTCCCACGGTGGACAACTTCTCAGCCGAAGAGAACGGAGCGCTGTTGGCTCGGCTGCACCGGGTGGTGGATGGCGGGTAACCAACTTCCCTTTTTTCACCCGAGCGCTAGGGTGGGGTCTCTTTGCTTTGGTTGTACATTTTGATGCTCGACAATGAGATTCCTCGGCTGACGCTCGGAATGACAGAATAGCTGCGAGGCGAACGATAACGAAACAGACCGAATTCTAGGAGACGTAAAGATGTTGATCGTAGACGCCCAGGTACATCTCTGGGCCAACCATATTCCTGGCAATCCTGGCCACCGGCAGATTCCCGATTTCACCGCTGACGACCTGCTTAAAGAGATGGACGAGGGCGACATCAACGCCGCAATCATCCACCCGCCCAGTTGGGACCCGGAATCGGATTCTTTGGCCTTAGATGCGGCCAAGGCGCACCCTAACCGTCTTTCCATCCTCGGGAAGATCCCTCTGGACAAGCCCGAAAGCCACTCTTTGGTTGACGGATGGTTGGCCCAGCCGGGCATGCTGGGCTTCCGGTTCAGCTTCACCCAGCCTCACCAGGCAACCTGGCCCAAGGACGGCACCATGGAATGGGTCTGGCCGGAGGCGGAGCGGTTGGGCATTCCCATCGCATTGATGGCGTCCAATTACATGTCCATGGTCGCTCCAATTGCGGAGAAATACCCGAAGCTGAAGCTGATCGTCGACCACCTGGGCCGGGTCGGCGGCACGACCGACGCCGAATGCTTCGCTTCCCTGCCAGAGATGTTGGCCTTGGCCAAGTACCCCAACGTGGCGATCAAGGCCACCGGCGCGCCCAGCTATTCCAGCGGGTCATACCCGTTCAGCAGCATCCACGACTACCTCCACCAAATCTACGATGCGTTCGGTCCGGAGCGCATGTTCTGGGGCACCGACATCACCCGCATGCCATGCTCTTGGAAACAATGTGTGACCATGTTCACCGAAGAACTGCCCTGGCTCTCCGAGTCCGACAAGGAGTTGATCATGGGTAAGGCCGTCTGCAACTTCTTGGGATGGGATATTACGGAGTAGGGTTGGAGTTGAATGCCATCCCCTACGCTCTTCCCCGTGTTTGAACACGGAGCGAGGGGTCTCATTGCTTTGGTGGAACATGTTGATGCTGGCAAGGAGATTCCCCGTCTAGGACCTACGCCGGCTCTTCTTCCGGCGCGGCTATGTCTTCGGGCATAAGGTCTCCTAGGCCGATGATCTTTTCCTCCAGGGCTAGGAGACGGCGGAGCTCAAATATCTCGTCGCGAAACTGGGCGGCTTTCTCAAACTGGAGACTCTTGGCCGACTCTTTCATCTGCACTTCCAGGTCCTTGACAACCCTGAACATGTCGGTGCGGGACATCTCTTTGCGCACCACGTTGTAGCGGTTCCGGCTTTCAGCGATGGCCTTGATGCCTTCGGTGATGTCGTGGACCTCTTTCTGGATGCTCTGAGGCTCGATGCCGTGCTGCTTGTTGTGCTCGGCCTGAATTGTCCGGCGGCGGTTGGTCTCGTCGATGGCCCGCTTCATGGAATCGGTCATCCGGTCGGCGTACATGATGACGTGGCCGTTGGCATGGCGGGCCGCCCGGCCGATGGTCTGGACCATGGAGGTCTCGGAACGCAGGTAGCCCTCTTTGTCTGCATCCAAGATGGCCACCAGACTCACTTCAGGCAGGTCCAAGCCCTCCCGCAGCAGGTTGATGCCCACTATGACGTCGTAAACGCCCATGCGTAGGTCCCGCAGTATCTCGATGCGGTCCAGGGTCTGGATGTCTGAGTGCAGGTAAGTGTTGCGGATGCCCATCTCCGATAGATAGTCGGCCAGTTCTTCGGCCATCCGCTTGGTGAGCGTCGTGACCAGAATCCGTTCGGCTTTTTCCACTCGTTCTTTTATCTGCTGCAGGAGGTCGTCTATCTGGCCTTCGGTAGGTTTGACCTCTAGCGTTGGGTCCAGCAATCCCGTCGGCCGGATGACCTGTTCCACCACTGACCTGCTGTTCTGCAGCTCGAAGGATCCGGGCGTGGCCGAGACGTAGACGACCTGGTTGATGTGTTCCTCGTACTCTTCGAAGTTCAGGGGCCGGTTGTCCAAGGCCGATGGCAGCCTGAAGCCAAAGTCCACCAGGGTGGTCTTCCGAGAGATGTCGCCCCGGTACATGCCCCGGACCTGGGGCAGCGTCATGTGCGACTCGTCCACAAACATCAGGTAGTCGTCAGGGAAGTAGTCCAGCAACGTCCAGGGGGCGCTTCCCGGGGGCCGCTGGGACAGGTGGCGGGCGTAGTTCTCCACACCTGAACAGAACCCGGTCTCTTGCATCATCTCCAAGTCATAGTGGGTCCGGCTTTCCAACCGGGCGGCCTCCAGTATCTTGCCGGAGTCCTTCAGCTCTTTAAGACGCCATTCCAGTTCTTCCCGGATGCTGACAACGGCCAACTCCATCTTCTCTTTGGACGTGACGAAGTGATTGGCCGGATAGATGGACACCTTCGCGAGGTCAGCCAAGACCTCACCGGTCAGCGGGTCCACCTGAACGATACGCTCCACGTCATCACCGAAGAACTGTATTCGCACGGCAGCTTCTTCGTAGGCAGGCACCAACTCCAAGGTATCGCCACGGATCCGGAATTTGGCCCTGGCTAGGTCCATGTCATTGCGTTCGTACTGCATGTCCACCAATTGGCGGACCAACTGGCTGCGATTGCGGGTCTCACCGACTTTTACCTGGGCCACCAGGTTGAAGTAGTCGTTGGGGTCGCCGAGACCGTAGATGCAGGAAACAGAGGCGACGATCAGAACATCGCGGCGTGTGAGTAACGAGGTGGTCGACGACAGCCGGAGCTTGTCCAGTTCCTCGTTGACGCTGGAGTCTTTCTCAATGTAGGTGTCCGACTGAGGGACGTAGGCTTCGGGCTGGTAATAATCGTAGTAGGAAACGAAGTATTCCACCGCGTTGTGGGGGAAAAACTCCTTAAACTCGGAGGCCAGTTGGGCCGCCAGGGTCTTGTTATGGGCCATGACCAGTGTGGGGCGCTGCACCTGTTGGACGATGTTGGCCATCGTGAAGGTCTTGCCTGAGCCGGTGACGCCCAGCATGGTCTGACGGGTGGCGCCGTTCTCAACGCCCTCAACCAGGCGTGCTACGGCGGCGGGCTGGTCGCCGGTCATCTCGAAGTCGGCCACCAACTGGAACTTGCGGTCTTCGGGCTGGACGTCGGCGTTCCAGACCTTCTGGATATCGCTGCCGGCATCGGCCCATTTTTTGCCTCGGGCGTAGGTTGCCATCGTCTAACGCGTCCCCCGCGATTGCTTCATAAACATTATATAAGGGGATGGGGTTTGCCGCACGTCCAGCGTGTCAATAGCATGTTTTTACCTACCGGTTGGCGAACTGCTGCAGGGCTACGCGAATGCGGTCGTCCACCTCTGATTCGGCAGCCACTGCCGGAGTCGCTGCAGCGGCCCTGGCCTCGGCCGGTGAGTAGCCCAGGGCGGTGAGGGCAGCAATCACTTGGCCGTCGACGTCGCCTGAGAATCCGATCTCCGCGAACTCGGCGTCCTCCAGCTTACCTTTTAAGTCCAGGATTATTCGGCTGGCAGTGCGGTTGCCCACACCCTGTGCCGACGACAAGGCTGTGGTGTCCCCGGTAACGATCGCTGTCTGCAGCCGGGCTGGGTCGAGGCTGGAGAGCAAGGCTAGTGCGGTCCTCGGACCCACGCCGGAAACGGCGGTGAGCATGCTGAAAAGGCCAAGGGCAGCAGCATCGATGAAGCCGAAGAGTACCGGCTCGTCGTCACGGATCCGCAGGTGGGTATGCAGGGTGACCTGTGAACCAAGGGCGCCCAGGCCGGAGACAGTGTTGGCCGGAACGAACACCTGCAGCGTTACTCCGCCGACGCGGACATGGACCCAGTCGGGGCCGGTGGTCTCAAGAGTCCCATGGACGCCTACTATCATCTACACACCTTCATCATCGTCACAGCGAGGTTGGGGATTTCAGCGTTCCTGCCCCGGCGTAATGATCCGGCCCACAACCACGTGGGCTTGTTCCTGGATCAGATGGCATAAGCCCACAGCCAAAGCGTCGGCGGCATCGGAATCAGGGATTTCTTTCAGCCCAAGTGTGGCAGTCACAATCTGGCGCATCTGTTCTTTGGAGGCAGCCCCGTAGTCGGCCACGGCGCTCTTCACCTGGGCGGGGGCGTATTTGAAGATGGGGATGCCCTGACTGGCCGCGCCGATAAAGACTGCGGCCTGGGCTTGGCCGATGGCCAAGGCCGAACCGGGAAAGCTACGTTCGCCCTTGCCCATAAAAGGTTGTTCCACGGCAACGGCGGTGGGATGGAATATCGCTATAAGGTTGAGGATGTGGGTGTGGAGTTGATATAACCGTTGTTCCAGTAGCATCTTGCGAGGGAGTGAGATCACACCGTAGTCGTCGGCACGGGGATTGGGGCCATCGCCGATCACGCCGTATCCCATCTTCAAAGTACCGGGGTCGATCCCCAATATTCCCATTACACCACCCGTTTACCGTTCGATTGCAGAGTCCTTCGACAGGCTCAGGATGAGCGGTTAGACCACCCAATTCGCTCGTGGTGAGCTTGTCGAACCATCCGTATTAATTTTTATTTTTTGCTAGGCTTCAGTCTGATAACGTTCCAGGACCTCCGTGGGAAAGTCCGCATTTGTGTAGGCCTTCTGCACGTCGTCCAAGTCTTCCAGGGTGTCCAGAAGCCGGAGAGTCTGTTCCGCCTGTTTGTCGTCCAAGGCGATGGTCGTCTTCGGAACCATAGATAGCTGGGCCGCATCCGGTGGGACGCCTTCATTCTCTAGCGCCTTCTGAACTTTCTGCAACTGGTCGACGGCCGTGAAAATCTCCAGGAAATCATCCTCCAATTTCACGTCGTCCGCTCCGGCGTCGATGGCAAGCAGAACCAGTTCTTCACCGCGTTCTTCGTCTTTCATCTCGAGGCCGATCACGCCCAGGTGGTCAAAGTTCCAGGCAACACAGCCGCTTTCACCAAGGTTGCCGCCGCCGCGGCTAAAGGCTGAGCGCACGTCGGACGCGGTGCGGTTCCGGTTGGTGGTTAAGGCCTGCAAGAGGATTGCGCCGCCTCCGGGCCCGTAGCCCTCGTAGGTGATCTCTTCTAAGGTCTCGCCCTCGGCGCCTTCGCCGGTGCCGCGTTTTACGGCCCTAGAGATGCTATCTTGGGGCATGTTGGAGCTTTTGGCCTTGTCCAACACCAAGCGGAGGTGGAAGTTCATATCCGGGTCGGCCCCGCCGCCGTTCTTCACTGCGATCGTAAGTTCACGGCTAATCTTGGTGAACAGGACACCGCGCTTGGCGTCGGCGGCGCCTTTCTGGTGCTTGATGGTTGACCATTTAGAGTGACCTGACATAGTCCCGACCTCCTGAGGAGATAGGCCTGCATAGGTGGCCCGTCATTTCCGCAAGCGCTTGATTCATTGATTCCAGATGGTGCCTTTCAGCCTCGATTCTAGCACTAGGCCAAAGCAAGGGTCAAAGCGGTTTCAGCGCAGACCTTCGGGCAAATCAACCACCATAAACCCAGAATCGATGTCTATCTTGCGCACTACTTTGCTCAGGGCAGGCACCAAGACCTCTTTCTCACCGCCGGTGACCACATACACGTCGTTGCTTCCGGTCACCAGGATCTCTGCTACTTCTCCCAGGTCTTCGCCTTCTACCGTGCGGACCTTCAGACCGATGAGTTGGTAGTGAAAAAACTCACCCTCTTCGGCTGATGGCACGTCGGACTGGTCCACGCAGAGCCAGAGTCCGGAGAGGCGCAGGGCCTGATCGCGGTCTCGAAATCCTTGGAACGCGATGATCAACACATCGTTGCCCTTGGACCCAGTTGTGCGGCTTTTATCTATCCGGTACGTCCGTTTTTCGGGAACGATGCCGTCCTCAGACACGAAGAGCCTAGTGCCCTCGTCGAATCGGCCTGGAACGTCGCTGGTGGCCTTCACTCGTATCTCGCCCTCAACTCCGTGGGCGCCAATGATACGACCCACGGCCACAAGCCCACGGGGGACGGAAGAATCAGACATGGCTGAGTCCAGAAGACGGCAAGGGGCCGGGCCAGGGAGCGGAGGGAGTTATACGATTACCAAGACGGCTTGGGAACCGTCTTTTACTGCTGCCACGCGCAGAAGAACGCGCATGGCCTGGGCAACGCGGCCCTGACGGCCGATAACTTTGCCCTTATCTTCGTCGGCAACTTGGAGCCGAAAGACGGTTCGGCCGTCTTCGATGGATTCGGTTACTACCACGGCGTCGGGGTCGCTGGCCAACGAACGGGCGATGTACTCAATCAGTTCTTTCATATGATTTTCAGTGGTGCGGGAAAGAGGTTAAGTCCTAGAACGCTGTTATTCAGCGGCCTCTTCGTCAGCGGGGGCTTCTTCTTCGGCTTCCGGCTCTTCTTCAGCAGAGGCTTCTTCAGCGGCTGGCTCTTCGGCGGGGGCTTCCTCTTCCGCCGTTTCTTCTGCCGAAGCTTCCTCTACCGGAGCTTCCACGGGGGCGGCCTCCTCTTCGGGAGCCTCAACTGCTGCAGCTTCGGGTGCGGGAGTAGCCACTGCTGCGGGGGCGCTACTTTCCTCTTCCCCAGATTTCTTGGTGGCGGTTTTTTGGGTCGGAGTGCGCTCCATCAAACCGTTCGCATCCATGATCCTGGCAACTGCGTCCGAAGGAATCGCGCCCATGCTCAGCCAATGGGCGGCACGCTCAGTCTTCAAGGTAACTGCGGGGGGATTTTGCATCGGGTCGTAGTTCCCGATCCATTCTAGGTAGGAACCGTCCCTGGGTGCGGCAATGTCTGCTACCACTATTCTGTAAGAAGGCCGGCCTTTTTTGCCAACCCGAGCAAGCCGAATCCGAATCATCTAATTCCTATTCTCCTGGGTGCCTTTAAGCGGCTCCCATGCCTGGCGATTTTACGGCGAGGGTAATTCATTGTCAAACGAGTGGCGTTGTTTCAGTAGAGGTGAAACGGTCTCCCATCGCATGTAGGAAGCCACGAATATGTTGTTCCTAAAACTCAGAGAACCGGCGGATTCGTCGGGCACAAAATCGGGCCCGGCCAACTCTGGGTTGCTTGTTCGCCCGACTGGGTACAATCCGGGGTCGAGGGGCGATGGTAGACATTGGCCTGGGCCCGACGTACGGGGTTTTCTATTTCGAGCTATCCGCTACGAAACGATCACCTCGTCGTGTCCAGACTGATGCCTACCATCGCCCCTGAGTATTAAACTATCATCCATATGCTTCACCTCCTTCATTTATTTCCGCCAAGCGGTTAAGGTATTTTAGCAACAGGTATTTTTCAGTGTCAAGACAATTATTCGTTTCTGACAGCGAATTAGATCCACTTTGCCATCACCAGCTCGATACCCGCCTCAAGGTTTTTGCCCTATGCGTCTTGTCTTCATGGGAACCCCCACCTTCGCCGTCCCTGTGCTTGAGGGCCTGACTTGCCTGGATGGCTCTGAGATCGTAGGCGTCTACACCCCGCCGGACCGCCCCGCCGGCAGGGGGCGGATAGCACAGTCCTCGCCGGTGAAGAACTACGCCGAAGAGCATGGGTTACCGGTCTTTCAGCCGGCGAATTTTCGCTCGGACGAGACCAAAGCTGAGTTGGCGGCATTGCAGCCAGACGCGATAATTGTCGCCGCCTACGGCAAGCTGCTGCCCAAGCCGATCCTCGACTTGGCCCCACTGGGTTGCTTAAACATTCATCCGTCATTGTTGCCCCGGCACCGTGGCCCGTCTCCGGTGGCCACCACAATCTTGGATGGTGATCAGGTCACCGGGGTCACAATCATGTTGCTGGACGAGGGGATGGACACTGGCCCCCTGATCGCTCAGCACGAGTTTTTTTTGAAGGGCAGCGAGACGACAGACGGACTAACCATGGCTCTCTTTGAACTGGGCGGGAACCTGTTAAGCGAAATCCTTCCCCAATGGCAATCAGGGGAACTGCTTTCGGAGCCCCAGGACGAATCGTTGGCCTCTGTCACCCGGAAGCTGGAGCGGGTCGACGGCTCGGCCGACTGGTCGTTGAGCGCTGACGAACTGGAACGGAGGGCAAGGGCGTTTACACCATGGCCGGGCCTTTTTACGGATTGGAACGGCAGCGGCCTCAAACTTATCTCCGTCGCGTTCGTAGCGTCTGACTCCGCGGAATTTGAGCCGGGAACGGTGGTTGCGACAGACCATCCCGATCTTCCGGCGGCCGTGGCGACGACAAAAGGCTTCCTGGGGTTGAAAACCGTCCAACTCGAAGGGAAAAGAGCTGTGAATGTTAAGAATTTTCTGAACGGCTCACCCTCGTTCATCGGCTCTAAGCTTTAGCATTTTCACGCACATGGTTGACCCCGGCAGGACCCGTTGTAGAATGACTCATCCAGATATACAGGCAGGAGGCGGACCGATGGCTCAGGTAACTTCCCGGCAGATCCCTGACGAGGCCCAGGTGTTGGGCTGGATGGAGTCTTTGGGCAACTGGGGCCGCTGGGGCGATGACGACCAGCTAGGCTGTCTGAACCTGATCACACCGGCCAAACGCCAGCAGGCAGCCGCTTTGGTGAAAGACGGCGTCCCAGTGAGTTGCGCCCGTCCCATCAGCACCGACATGCATGCTGACGTCACATTCCAAGTACAACGTTTCATGGTGGACAGCGGCGAAGGACGGATCGAAGACACCCTTGAACGCCAGTACACCCGCCGGGGAGCGGCCGAGTTCATCGGGATGGTGTTCCACGGCCAGAGCATCACCCACATCGACGCTATGTCCCACTATTCCTGGCAAGGACACCTGTACAACGGGAAGCCGGCCAGCATGGTCACATCCAGAGAGGGCGCCCAGACCCACTCCATTGAGGCCGCCCATGCGGGCATCGTCAGCCGAGGCGTGCTGCTGGACCTGCCAAAGCTCCGGGGGGTTGATTATCTGGACCCCAACGAACCGGTGATGCCGATTGACCTGCTGGAAGCTGAAGAAGCCCAGGGCGTCAAGATCGAAGAGGGAGATATCCTTCTAGTCCGCACAGGCAACTACCGGATGCGGTTGGACAACCCACCGGCCAAGGCCCTAGAGCCCATGACCGCCTGCCAGGTGGCCTGCACGCCGTTGTTCAAGGAACGGGGAGTTGCCATGCTAGGCACCGACACCTCCAACGACTTCCGACCTTCTCACTACAGCACGATTGGCTCGCCTCTTCACATCATGTGCCTGGTGACGCTAGGACTATGGCTCATTGACAACGCAAACCTGGAAGAACTGGCCGAGGCTTGCGCCCAACGCAACCGTTACGAGTTCATGCTGACCCTGGCTCCTCTGCGCCTTCGCAACGTGACCGGGTCTCCGGTTAGCCCCATCGCGCTTTTTTAGAATGGCTACGGTCCTAGAGCGGGATTATCGGAATGACGGTGGGACCGCCTTTACTTCACAAAGAGTATGAACCGCCTGAGGATGATCGTGAAGAATGACGAACCAAACAAGATCACTCCGATTACCAGCAACGTGAGTGAGGGGCCGACGAACCCATCTGTTAACTGAGACCCGAAGGAGACCAAGATATCTCCACCAAGGTCGACAACCGACGGTGGTATGTCCGACACCCTATCTGCGCTGGTTTCTATTGCGTAGGTCAACCTGTCTGGGACCTCACTCTCGGCAACCTTGCCTGCTATGAAAAAGAAGGCGCCAGTTATCAGCAGCGCCAGTCCTGGCCAGCGCAACATCCCGGACAGAGCGGGGAAGAACACCAAACCCATCGCAACAGGGCCACCGATGACCATCAGCAGCGACGTGAGATTTCCGAAGTTTCGGGCCTTGGCGATCCAGTCCTGTCCTTGATCGATGTCGTCTCTTATCTGGGCCTCAGACCGTTCCGGGTTCCATTCACCTATCTGTTGGATCAGATCCAGACGGTCGCCCGCGCCCAAGTCCTCACTCACCCGGGCGATCGCATCATCCATCAGTGGTTCGGCCATGATTCGGGCTGAAACCTTTAGGACTTCCAGGGTGTCACCCGCTGCGAAGGGCAGTCTGAGATCGCCCTTGCCGTCCTTTAGGTTCTGTTTGACCTCGTCACTCAGAGACGTGTCGTCAACTAGGCTGCCAAACGCCAACTCAAAGATGATGACCCGACATGGCGCCGCAATCTGCTTGAGTGAGGGTATGCTTGCGGGCACAGCGCCTTCAGCTAATCCTTGGAAAGCCTCCACGTAGCGGTCTGCCAGTCCCCTTATGGGGCCCGGCGTGCAGCCTGGAAATCCCTGGGTCTCTCCCACTTCCAATTCGTCGATCCGGCGGTCCAGATAGCCGAACATGACATCTTTCACGTTCTCAAGCGGTTTGCCCAGGTTCACGTACAGCTCAAGTTCTTCCGCGTCCTCATTGATGTAGTCGATCGTGCGCTCAATCGCGCCTTCGACCTCTGTTTGTATGTAGGCGGGCGGAATTATCTTGCGCATCAGGTCAACGATGTCTTGATGATCGACGACTTGGATATCGCCCAGAAATTCCTGGGTCTTTTCCAGTAATTTATCGTCCACCAGCACCTCGTCGTAGATGCGGTTGTAGGTGTCTTCTGCCGCGATGGTGTTGGTGTAGAACTCGAAGGTTAGAAGTTTGTCGGAAAAATTGTTCAGGATCAGGTAGGTCAGAAATCCGACGAATATGACCACGCCAAGCACGAGTCCCGCCCAGGCGCGGAGGATGGAAAGTAAACAGCCCATATCAAGCCTTATATATCCATTTCGTTCGAGAGCATGCCGGCCGTCCCGGCGAGCCAAAACGCCGATTTTCACGAATTCTAGCATGATGAAATAGTTAAGCCACGCCCCTTTTATGGCCTGTCCGAAACAATAAAAAAGGCCCGGTGCAGTTTGCACCGGGCCTTTTTTCGATCTCGATGACGGTTAATAGTTTGGTCTGATGTTTTGCAGCCGCCGGATGCGTTCTTCCATCGGCGGGTGGGTGGAGAACATCCTGGCCATGCTGGCTCCCCGCAGTGGGTTCACGATGAACAGATGGGATGCTCCTTCAGCCACCTTCAACGGGCGATTCTGCGAGGCCGCCTCCAGTTTCTGGAGCGCGCTGGCCAGCGCCAATGGGTCTCCGGATGTGTGCGCTCCCGTGGCGTCCGCCTGGTACTCCCTGGTCCGCGAGATTGCAGCCCGGACCATGCCGGCCGCTATGGGCATCACGATGGCGACGATGAGCAGTCCGATGAAATTGTTGTCCCGTCCACGGCCGCCCATTCCGCCAAACATGGCCGAAATCTGCGCGAACATGGCCAGCATGGAGATCGCCCCGGCAACGGTGGCGACCATCGCCATGATCAGCGTATCGCGGTTGCCTACGTGGGCCATCTCATGGGCCAGCACACCGCCCAGTTCCTGGCGGGTCAATATTCGCCGGATGCCGGTGGTGACCGCCACCGTGGCGTGGTTGGGATTGCGGCCCGTTGCGAAGGCATTGGGCGATTCCGAGTCGATTTCAAAGACCTTGGGCATCGGCAATCCAGCTAACGACGCCTGCTCTCGGACGATGCTGTATAACTCGGGGTCGTCGTTCTCAGTGACCTCGGTTGCATGTGTCATCTTCAAAGCGATGCGGTCCGAGAACCAGTAAGCGCTGAAATTCATGACAATAGCCAGAATCAAGGCAAATATTATCCCGCCAATTCCGCCAAGCATCGCGCCAACCAACAGCAGCAGCGCCGACATGACCATCATCAAGAAGAATGTTTTAACAGTGTTCATAATGGATAAGACCTCTCACCTAGGAGACTTTCATAACCCGGCCAGACACGACGAATTATAGCATCTCGGCGGGTTCTCATATAAAATTACGCCTGCCTGGCCAGTCTCGGTTTCAATTGACACCTGGGGTGGTTGGTGATACCTTTCACAAAGCTTCGGCAGACTCGTTTCCGGCCCCTAAAGGGCCGTTTGCCAATAGGAGAGCTATGGCTGTCAAGATAGGTGTACTGGCAAAACAGGTGATCGACCCGGAGATGCCCATGGCGGCGTTCCGGATCGACGAAGGGTCCAAGAAAGTTGTTCCCCCGCCCAACATCCCACCGGTGGTCAATGGCTTCGACGAGAACGCAGTGGAAGCCGCCCTCAAGATCAAAGATGCTCAGGAAGCCACGATAACCGTGATCTCCACGGGTACCGAGTTCGCCCTAGACGTGATGAAGAAACCCTTGTCGATGGGGGCCGACGAATTAGTCCTCCTGCAAGACGACGCTTTTGAGAACACCATCGACAGCTTCTTAACCGCCCAATTACTGGCGGCGGCAGTGCGGAAACTTGATGGCTTCGACCTCATAATCTGCGGACGGCAAGCATCCGACTGGGACAACGCCCAGGTGCCCCTGGGTGTAGCTGAGATTCTCGGCATGTCCTGCATCTCCCTGGGTAAACAGGTAGACGTCATAGACGGCAAGGTCCGTGTTGAGCGGATCATCGCCGACGGCTATGAAGTCGTTGAAGCGCCGCTACCGGCATTAGTGACCGTGAGCAATGAACTGGGCCAGCCCAGATACCCCACTCTGCGCGGCATCATGGCCGCCACCAGGAAGAAGCCGACAATCTGGAGCGCCGCCGACCTGGGCCTGGACGCTTCCCAATCGGCCTCTCGTATCACCTTGCGGGATTTATTCGTACCGGTGAGCGAACAGGACTGCGAGATCATAGAAGGCGAGGACCCGGCTGACTCTGGCCGTCTTCTGGCCCTAAAACTGCGGGAAGATAAAATCATCTAACCGCCCTTACCCAATTAAACATAGACTTAAATCTGGCGGCTACGTTCTGCGGCCAGAATGAATCGAAAAGCACGGGAGGCCGTGATGGCTGATGGCACTGGAGCACTGATAATTGGCGACGCCTCAGGCGGAGAGATCGGCAGCACAACCCTTGAGTTGTTGGCGGCCGGTCAGAAAATAGCCGCTGACCTGGGCGAAGAATTGTCAGTAGCGCTATTGGGAGACACATTGGACGTGCCTGCACAACAGGCCATTTCCCACGGCGCCCAGAAGGTCTACGCGGTCAATCATCCGTTGCTGGCCGATTATCAGGTTGACCTTTACCTGACAGCCTTGGAAGCCCTTTGCAAAGACGCCGCCCCCCGCGTGGTGCTAATCGCGAGGACCAACGAGGGCCGGGAATTGGCCCCAAGGTTGGCATTCCGCTTGGGCGTGGGACTTGCCCAAGACTGTCTTGAAGTATCGGTGGACGCCACGGAGAAGAAGCTGCTGGCCAACCGGCCGGTCTACGGCGGTAACGCCATCGCCGTTGTGAGCTGTGACCAAATTCCCCAAATCGCCGCCATCCGCCCCAAGGCCTACGAACCCACCGAGGCAGACTCCTCTCGTACCGGCGAGGTCGTTTCATTCCCAGTCGAGTTGGACGCATCCATGGCCCTGACCCGGATCGTGGACACGGTCATCGAAGAAGCAGAAGGCGTGAAGCTGGAAGACGCCAACATAGTGATCTCCGGTGGACGGGGACTTGGTGGGCCTGAGCCGTTCGCTCATCTGGAAGAACTGGCCAAGATCATGGGTGGCACGGTTGGCGCATCCAGGGCCGCCGTGGACTCGGGCTGGGTGCCTTCAAGCTACCAGGTTGGACTGACCGGAAAGACCATCACTCCCGACCTATACATCATGGTCGCCATCTCCGGCGCCAGCCAGCACATGGCCGGCTGCTCCGGAGCTAAGGTCATCGTCGCCATCAACAAGGACGCCGAAGCCAACATCTTCAAAGAGGCCCGGTACGGAGTGGTCGGTGACTGGGAGTCCGTTCTCCCGGCGCTCACTGCGGCCGTCAGAGAATTGACTCAAGGCTAGCGGCCTCCGTCGGAATAGGCTTCCGGTCTGATTGTGGCTGCGTATAGGATTTCACCCTCACTCTAACTCTCTCTTGAGGGAGAGAGGACAAATTTCCTTCCCAGTCAATTAAATGCGCTCGTTTTAATTTCATTCTGAGGAGTGCCGTAGGCCGGCGAAGAATCTCGTTTTGCGAGTTAAACCGTTCCCACCAAAGCAAAGAGACCTATCGTTGCGCTCGGGGTGACAGATGAACGGGGTTCCAAACGCTGGGACAGCCCTGCAGGAAGGAATTTAATCCCTTCCCCCGTCCGCCGGGGAAGGTTAGGATGGGGGTTGTAGTTTGCCAACCATCTGTCACTCCAACACGATGTTGTCTATCAATCGCACGGCACCCATCTGCACCGCGGTTGATACCATGGCCCGGCCATCGACCCGTTCGAGTTCATCCAGGGTCAACATGCCGGCCACACTGACGTAATCTATGGATTCCACTCTGGACTCCGACTGCAATACAGTCCTCGCGGCATCCCGCAGCGTATCTCCGTCCCGTTCTCCCTGGGTCCAGAGCAAGTGCGACTGGCATAGCGCCCGGTGAACGACTGGGGCAGCTTGTCGTTGCTCCGGTGAGAGTTGGACGTTGCGGCTGCTCAAGGCCAGGCCGTTGGATTCACGGATGGTCGGCATCACCACCACTTCCACTCCCATATCCAAGTCTCTGGCCAGCTTTTGAATCAACACGGTCTGCTGGCCGTCCTTCTGGCCGAAGTAGGCGCGGTTCGGGCGCATGACGTTGAACAACTTGGACACGACGGTGGCAACTCCCCGGAAATGGCCGGGACGGTGGATCCCCTCCAGTTTGTCCGCCAACGGCCCCACGTCCACCCAGGTGTCGAACCCCTCGGGATAAACTTCTTCTGGAGCAGGGGCATAGACCAGATCAACGCCATGGCGACGCAGCAAGTTCAGGTCGCCTTCCATGTCGCGGGGGTATTTTTCCAGGTCCTTTGGGTCTCCAAACTGGGTTGGGTTTACAAAGATGCTCACAGCGACGGTGAGGTTGTCGGCCCTTGCTTGGTCGATCAGGCTCAGGTGCCCGGAATGCAGAGCGCCCATGGTCGGCACCAGGCCCGCGGGCTTTACGGCCTCGCGGCAAGCCCTGGACATCTCTTTGTTGGTGTTGATCACTCTCATCGTGTTCTCTACGTATTCTCTACCGCTAGACGCCCAGTTCGCTGACGGACGGGATGCCGCCCAAGCCGGTCGCCAACCTGACCGCCCGGAGCACTGCCTGTGCCGTTACTTCAACGGCTGCTGCGCCAAGAGCAGTGAGGTCCACGGTGGACTGGTTATGCCCGGTGGCCATGGCGAACATGGTGTCGCCGTCCCGATCGGTGTGGCAAGGTCGTATAGCCAGGGCCAGCCCGTCGTGGCTGATCCGGGCGAGGTAATTGGCGTCTTCTTTGGTTATCCGAGCATCGGTCGCGACCAGCCCAATAGTCGTGTTGACCGGCCCGGCCTCAGCATTGCTCCCGCCCTGCAGAAGCAACTCAACTGAGTCGTCGAACCCACCGCCGGCCTTGCGGGGCCCGGCTAGGGTCTGCCCTTTGGTGTAGTCCCAGATGCCGCCCACAGCGTTCACCGCCACCGCGGCGGTAACGGTTTGACCTGTAGACAGGGTGATGACAGCCGAACCGATACCTCCCTTCACCCCCCGCTCCCGGCCGCCTAACTTACCCACTACCGCCCCGGTACCTGCGCCGACGCTGCCTTCGTTCATCGGGTCGAAGCTGGCGGACAGACAGGCGCTACGGCCTTCTTCTGGGCCTGGCCTAACTTCCGATGTGATCAATCCAAGGTCATATAGGATAGCCGATGAAACAATGGGCACCACCACCGGGCCAACTTTGTGTCCAATTCCCTGGGACTCCAGATAAGAGACAACCCCGGAGGCTGCGTCCAGTCCAAAGGCGCTGCCGCCGCTGAGGACGACCGCGTGTACCCGGTCTACGCGGTTCATAGGACGAAGTAGGTCGGTCTCCCGGGTGCCTGGCGAGCCGCCACGCACGTCTACGCCGCCTACCGCGCCTTCACGGCACAGAAATACGGTGCATCCGGTGGCGTGCTCCGAGTCGGTGTAGTGGCCTGCCTCCAGGCCCATCACGGCCGTGATCGTCTGATTCAAGAGGGCCTCTGGAGGCTAACGGGGGAAAGTATCGGGACAAAAGAAGCACCCCGACGCAGCGGGGCGCATTTGGAAGTGGACTTCATATTTCGGGCCGTCTCGGTCATCTCAGATCCCAGCGGCAATGCTGTCAATAGACTAACCAGATGTTCGTGCCTGGCGCTCACCCCCCTCGCGGGTGGATGGCAGATACATTCTAAGCTGGCCCCAAAAGGGTGTCAAACAAAAATTCAGGTGATTTTAGCAATGGTTTATCGAGCCGCCCGAGGCCGCGCAACCGGGCGGCTCGGGAATGGGATGAAAAAGATTATCACGGCAGAAACCAAGGTCAACGCTCCAACGTAGTAGAAGATGGAGCCATAACCGCCTAGGTCTTCGATGATGAACGCCGCCAGGAAAGGCGACCCGAACCCAAGCATTCCATTTATCCCGAAGATCAGGCCTGAGGCGGTGGCTTCGGTGCCCCTGGGCACCACGTCTAGTAGCGCCGCCAAGATGATCTGCTGAAGGGCAAAGCTGAACAGCCCGATGCCGCCCAACAACACCGCCAACCAGATGGTGTCCCCGGCGCTGACCACGAACATGGTCAATACAGCCGCTATTATTAGTCCCGGCACAAGAATCTGTTTCCGGCCGTATCTGTCCGAGAGATAACCCAAGATTGGCGCGGAAATGATGCCCATCCCCGTTAGCAGAGAAAGGTGGACGCCCGCGCTGAAGTAACCCATGTCCAACCCACCGTCGGTGGCGTTCTTCAAGTAGAAGGGCGACCACTGAAACAGGGCGTTGTTGGCCACTCCGCGGATGGCCGCTGCGAGAACCAAGGTCGTGACCAGCGGGCTTTTGAACATGCCCAGGCCTTCACGGTAGGCGCCCATCACATCATGTTTGGGTTTTTCTCGTGTGTCCTCGCCGTCTTCTTTCCCCAGGTCCTTCAGCGACCACCAAACGAATACGGCCATCAATGCGGCGGGGATGGTGTAGATCAACAGTATGTGCCGCCAGAGCATGAATGTTAGGAGTGCGCCGGCCACCAGTGGGGCACACACGTTGCCCACGTTGGAGCCGAAGCCGTGCATGGATATGGCGAACCCGCGGCGGTCAGGGAAGCGACGAGAGAGGGCGGCGGTGGAGGGCAGATGCCACAGGGCGCCGGGTATCGACACCACGGAAACGGCGACGGTCAGCACGACCAGGTTTGGGGACGCGGCCAGTATCAAGAATCCCAGCGCGGCCCAGATCATACAGCCGATGAGGATTGGACCCCAACTGGCCTTCATCTGGTCAACGATGGCCCCGCCGATGAGATTGACCGCTCCGAACCCGCCTTGGCGGATGCCCAACATGAAGGCAACCTGGAAATTTGAGAGGCCCATGGCCGCCTGGATGGCGGGCATAAAAACCGGGAATCCCTGGTCATATAAATGGGAGATACCGTGGCCGAATGAAAGGCTGCCCAGGATAAAGTTTCGGCTCTGTCTACGGTCCGCCGGCCGTTGTATCGCTTCCGCCATCAAGTCCTTTGCAGTAGCAAATGTTTTCAAATACTCCAAGCCCCGGCTGATTCTAATGATTGTGGGTAGTGTGCGCAAGTCGTGAGGGCAGGCTAACAGCTATCGGCCTTCTAAGTCTGACGCCTTCGTGTGCTAGACTACGGCCAATTTATTGCCTGGGGAGCCTAGGCGTCGTATATTCTGAGCGTAATCGGACCCTAGAGGAAAAGCATGCCCTATGAGGGATTGAATTTAAAAGGTCAGACCGCACTGGTAACCGGGTCCGGCCGGGGCATCGGCGCCGCCCTGGCGGTGGGTCTGGCCCAAGCCGGAGCCGACGTTGCGGTGTCGGACCGGCCAGACCGGCTGGACCTGGCCAAAGAAACCAAGTCCAAGGTTGAAGCCGAGGGCGTGAAGAGCCGCGCTTATTCCCTAGACGTCTTGGATATATCCGGTATCCCAAAGGCAATCGATCAGGTGGTCCAAGACTTTGGAAGGCTCGATATTCTGGTCAACAATGCAGGCATACGGATACCCAAGCCAGCCTTGGAGGTTACCGAAGAAGACTGGGATGCAACTATCGATATCAACCTCAAGGGCGTGTTTTTCTGTGCCCAGGCGGCGGGCCGGCACATGGTGGAGCAGGGATACGGAAGGATCATCAACCTTGGG